>Ga0137407_10000185_pt1 | contig 45358 bp, 36 predicted proteins | sample CZOMad2_2_16fung_FD_108410 | JGI IMG/M metagenome (GOLD analysis project Ga0137407, IMG submission 108410) | Vadose zone soil fungal communities from Angelo Coast Range Reserve, California, USA - CZOMad2_2_16fungal (Illumina Assembly) | ecosystem: Environmental > Terrestrial > Soil > Vadose... | reverse complement strand
GCGTCAGAGATCAAAGACGTTTGGCGATCCGATGCTTCTTTTTCTCATCGGTCTCGCCGAAGAGGAATTTCATTGCATGATCAAAGCTCTGATACACCAGGACAATAGGGTTATTTTCCTTGGGCGCGGCCGACCGGCGAGGGTGACCTAACGACCGACGTTTAACTCCAATCTCATCCTGTACAGCTCGCTCGACGTCCGAACCTGCGGTGGCGAGTGCGACATCACCGTGCGCGAGGAGGGCGCGCTCGAACTGAGTGCCCCGCTCATCGATAGCCCAACGGGAAGACAAAGACCGATCGAGGGATTCACCGTTAGCCCCGCGAACATTCCCGTGATTGTCGGTCACAAAAGCGGTCGTAAGATCGAGAGGCCTTTGGGCAATGCCGAGGGATATGCAGGTGTCCAAATCAATAAAGCCAGTGCGGTGGAATCCCTTTCGTTCCTGATAGCGGCCGATGGCTGCGGTAAGCGAGGGGCTGATTTCACCCGTGATTTCCCCGTAAAACAGATGGCGCTTGCGAAGTTCTTCCTGGACCCTGCGAACCTGGTCATCCGCAAAAATGTCGGACATGAGGGAGATTTGAAATCCCACAACCAGTAGGCAAGTTGGGAACCCACCCATATAATATAATTCGGCGCTGATCCTCAAAGCGGCTCTACAACCGGATGCCTAACGAGAGCTTTTAGACGGGCACTAAACTCGTTAGGCCGCACCAATCAAAGGTTTACGTCGTTCAAACTATCTCGCGGATTTCGCGAGATTCTTTCCGAAGCCCCTCCGGCAGGCAGGCTTAGTCAAATTTGAGGGCATCAGCAAAATTAGGTCTGGGGCGGTTTCTGGTACTGTCGATGCTCGTCGCCCCGGTCTCATCAAACCTTGCCACCGTGGTTTGGCCAATTGGAACGTGGAGCTAGCCACGACAATCGATCCTAAAAAGACGGCTCCGATTTACCTATACCGATAAACGGACAGCGGTTTCTACGCAGAAACGCTGGCTGTTGCTGGACGGAAAAGATTCCGCGCGCTTAACGTCGAGTCGCCATGATCAAACAAATCAAATTCGTCAGTATCCCAGTCGCCAATCAAAACCGGGCGCTGGATTTTTACACGGAGAAGCTCGGGTTCACCATCATCACGGACCAGCCGTTCGATGAGAAGCAGCGCTGGATCGAGTTGCGCGTGCCGAAAGCAGAGACGCGCGTCGTGCTCTTCACCGCGGAAGGTGACGAGAAACGGATCGGCTCGATGATGCCGATGTCATACGCGTGCGACGACATCGACAAGACCTACGAAGAATTAAAGGGACGCGGCGTCGAGTTCGAAGGTCCGCCGCAGAAACAGCCGTGGGGCAAATACGCGATGTTCAAGGACAGCGAAGGAAATCGCTTCGTGGTTTCGGCAGATTAAAAGGGGCGGCGAGCAACAAATGCTGTAGCGACGCCGCTCTGTCGGCGTAAGAGCGCGTGCTCTGCTTTATGTGCGTGTGGACGGTGACAGAGCGCCGTCGCTACAACCCATGAAAACTCACCAGGGGATGACTTTCCGGTCCTTCACGAATTTGCCGGTAAGATCGTGTGGCGCGTCAGTGGCGAGCCAGACGATAGTGGCGGCACCTTCGGCGACGGAACGATTCGCGTTTTCGCCGCCCATCTCGGTCCGAACCCAGCCTGGACAAACGCTGTTCACGGCGAATTTCGGCAGTGCGCTCGCGAGTTGAACGGTGACGCCGTTCAGCGCGGTTTTCGAAACGCAGTATCCGGGCGCCCAACCATCGGCGCCGCCGTCCAGTTGCCCGCCGCTGCTGGAGACGTTCACGATTCGCGGTTCGCCGCTCTTTCGGAGGAGCGGCGCGAAGGCCTGAGCAACGAGCCACGGGCCCAGCGTATTTGTGCGCAGGGTCGTTTCGAAAATTTCAGGCGTGATCGTTAGCGCGTCCTTGTCCTCATCGAGAAGAATCCCGGCGTTGTTGATGAGCACGTCGAGATGATCGGTCTGATCAGCCAGTTCTTCGGCCGCGTGCCGGATTCTGTCGGCATCAGCAACGTCGATCTCGATGAAGACGACGTCGCCGTCCTTGCTTAGTTTTTCGGCCGCGGCGCGACCGGCTGTCACGTTTCGAGCGCCGAGAAAAACGCGGAAGCCCATTCGTGCCAATTCTCTCGAGACCTCGAAACCGATCCCTTTGTTTGCACCGGTTACCAGCGCGACTCGTTGATTCCTCATTCGGGAATATCCTCACACAACGGACACAAGGGAACACAAAGGATTTTGAACCTGGTTAGAAACAGCCAGCAACTTTGTGACCCTTGTGACCTTGGTGTGAGAATTCCTTACGGCTCCACGGGTTTACCTGGCGTGATCCACTTCGCATACCAATCGAGGTAGCGCTTGGAGCGGTCGATGATGTAACTCGGCTTTCGCAGACCGTGGTTTTGCCCGGGATAAATCACCAGCTCCGTGGGGACACTTTGGCTGCGCAACGCTTCATACATTTGCTCGCTGTTGAGCAGCGGCACGTTGAAATCGGCTTCCCCGCAAAGGAAAAGGGTCGGCGTTTTAATTTTGTCGGCGTGAAGAAACGGATAGGAAACGCGCATCCAGGCTTCGGGATTTTTCCAGGGAACGCCGAGCTCGTTCTCGTAATCGGAAACGTACTGATCTGTTCCAAAGCCGGCGAGGATGTTCGAGATCGAGGCGCCGCTGGTCGCGGCTTTGAAACGCGTCGTCGACGCGATGAGATAATTCGTCGACATGCCGCCGTAACTCCAGCCACCAACCCCAAGCCGATCCGGATCGGCCAGGCCCCGCGCCACCGCGTCATCGACCGCCGCCAGATCGTCCTCGACATCGCGATGCCCCCAGTCGGCGTAAATGCCCATCGCGAATTTTTCACCGCGACCGGTTGAGCCGCGCGGATTCGGCATGATGACCGTGTAGCCATTCGCCGCGAAGAGCTGCGCTTCGAAACTGAACTCGCAGGCGTACTGCGATTGCGGGCCGCCATGCGGCCGGAGGAGCGCCGGTGGTTTCGTTCCCGCGACGGAATCGAGCGGATTCACGACGAAGCCGTGGATCTCGGTGCCGTCCGCGCTTTTGAATTTCGTTTCTTCGACGCGCGCGACCCGCAGATCCTTCATGAACGCTTTCGTTTGTTTCGTGGCATCGCGCAGTTTGTCTTTTTCGACGGCGAAAATTTCGTAGGGCCGATCCGGCGTGCTCGCGCGCGCGATGATCTTCCCGTCCCGACTCAAGTCATAGGCCGTGACCTTCCGCCGTCCAGTCGTGACCGGTTGAATCGCGCCGCCATCAATTGGGACACGAATCAGCTGTTCCGCGCCGTCATCTTCGACGACAGCGAAAACCGATTTGCCGTCCGGAGCCCAGTGCGGCTGCACGACATTTCGATCGAGCTTTTCGGTCAGGATTTTCGATTGCCCGCCACCCGCAGGAATGATCCCGAGCGAATGGAGGGCGTATTCGATTTTCTTCGGATCGCCGCCGTGAATATAGGCGATCCATTTTCCGTCCGGGCTCCAGGCCGGTGCGCTGTCCCAATCCGGATGCGGATCGGCTTCGGGCGATGTGGTGAGCTGGCGTTCCTTGCCACCAGGTTCCGCGGCGATCACCCAGACATCCCAATTCTGCGTCCGGTCCGGATCGTCGCCACGCTTCGTGACGAACGCGATCTCTTTTCCGTCGGGTGACCATGCCGGCCAGACATCGTCGTGCCTGCCGGAGGTGAGCGGCTCGCTTTTCCGCGTCGCCAGATCGAGCAATTGCAAATGCGAATAGCGCTGCGTCAGGTAGCCGTCGATGTCCTTTTTGAAAAAGAGGCGGTCAATGACCAACGGCGGCACGGTCTTCTTTTCCTTCTCCTTTTTCCCCGGCTCGCGCGGATCGGGATCGTGCACGACGAGCGCGATGCGTTTTGAATCGGGCGACCAGGCGAAATCGTCCACGCCGCCTTTCGCGTCGGTTATTTTTTCCGCCTCGCCGCCGCCGGTTGGGAGCAACCAAAGTTGATCGTTCTCATTGTCGTCTTCGCGGCCGGAGAGAAAGCCGATCCATTTTCCGTCCGGACTCCAGCGCGGATGCTTCTGACCTTTGTTGCCGAAAGTTAGCGCGCGATTTTCCGAGCCGTCCCACTTCGCGAGCCAGAGATTGCCGGGACGCTTGTCCTTCTCCATGTCAGCAACCTTGACCACGTACGCGATCCAATTGCCGTCCGGCGAAATATTCGGCTCATCCACCTCGCGCAATTGCGCGAAGTCCTCGGGCTTTAAGGTCCGCGGCGATTGCGCGAGTGCGGAAGATGCAACGACGAGCGAAAGAACAAGCGAAAGCTTCATATGAAACATCGGCCGAACGGGTCTTAGACAGGATTAACAGGATGGACAGGATTAAAAGAACCCAAAATCCTGTTAATCCTGTCTGGTTTGAATCACCGCCGGCGCCGTCCGAACGAATAACCGCGATGGGTGCGGCCGCCGCCGATCGAACGTTTGCCGCCGGAGGTTGATTCGGGCTCGAAAAGCACGGTGTAAAGATAGGGGAAATTCTCAAGCTTCAGCCGCGGAATTTTTTGCCCGATGAAACGCTCGATCGCCTGGAGCGAACTGAGTTCCTCGCCATTCATCAACGTGAAGGCGTCGCCGACATTCTGGGCGCGACCGGTCCGGCCGATGCGATGGACGTAATCCTCCGGATGCTCGGGCACATCGTAATTGATGACGTGGCTCACGCCGGCGATGTCGATGCCGCGCGCGGCGATATCGGTCGCTACCATGATCTCATACTTGCCGCTCTTGAAGCCTTCGAGCGCTTCGACACGTTCGCGCTGGGTGCGGTTCGAATGGAGAACAGCCACCGAATGTTTTCCCTGTTTCAACTTGTGCGCGATGCGATCGGCGCCGTGTTTGGTCCGGCTGAAGATAAGCGCGCTGTCGAAATTCGTCCGTTCGAGCAGCGCCATCAGCAGATCGAATTTTTGTTCGGCTGCCACGGGATAAACCGCGTGGGTGACCGTTTCCGCGGGCGAGCGCCGGGCGCCAATTTCCACAACTTCCGGCTCGCGCAAAACCCAGGCAGCCAACCGCTCGATTTCAGGTGGCAGCGTTGCCGAAAACAACAGCGTCTGCCGGTCGGTGGAAATTTGTTCGACGATCCGACGCACGTCCGGGAGAAATCCCATGTCGAGCATGCGATCGACTTCATCGAGAACGAGGATGGTTACGTAGCGGAAATTGAGCGAACCCTGTTCGAGTAGATCGAGCAGCCGGCCAGGCGTCGCCGCCACAATGTCGACGCCGCGCGCTGCTTCCTCGCGTTGTTTGCCATAGCCGACACCGCCGTGCACAACGGACACACGCAAATCGGTGAAGCGTCCGTAATCGCGAAAAGCTGTCTCGACCTGGGCCGCCAGCTCGCGGGTCGGTTCCAGAACGAGGCAACGAAACTTTCCGTGCTTCGCCAGCAAAGTCAGGATCGGAAGGGCGAATGCGGCTGTCTTTCCCGTGCCGGTTTGGGCGGTGCCGATGAGATCTTTTCCCGAAAGAACAATTGGAAAGGCGCGGAGTTGAATCGGAGTCGGCTCGGTGAACCCCATCGCCTGGGTCCCGCGCACGACTTCATTCGATAGACCGAAATCTTTGAATGGCACGCCATCATTCTACCCGTTGTTAGGCCTCACACAACGGCCGCCCGTAACGCAGCGCGCGAGCGCGAGGCCGGGCTTTCAAAGGAGCACAACGAGAAGAAACCTTTGTGATCCGTTGTCGCCTTCGTGCGATAAATCAAAGTGCCTTCGCCGCATCGCATCTTTGTTCTCGCCGATACCCACGACAAACTGCCGGGGAATCTGGAATCGCTCGCGGCTGGGGCGGATGAAATTTGGCACCTCGGCGATGTTTGTGCGCCGGCACTCTTGCAGACAATTGAAACGTTTGGGCCGCCGGTCTCAGTGGTGCGCGGAAATTGCGATAGCAATTCCGACTGGCCATTGACGCTGGATTTAAGGCGAAACGGAGTCCGTTTTCGCCTTGTCCACATCCCACCGGACAAACCTCCCGCCGACGTGGACGTTGTTCTTCACGGTCACACTCATGTTCCGCGAAATGAACCCGTGAAAGACGTGCGGTTCCTGAATCCGGGATGCGTTACGCGACCAAACCAGGGAGCACCGCCGAGCGTCGCCCTTCTTGAGATTGCCGCGGATGGAGAATTGAACTGGCGGCTGACGACGCTGCGCTGACTCGCGCGCCGCTGACCGATCGGCCAGCGGGCACGCGGTGAATTAACTACGGGAAACGATTTCGGTCGCCAACGTGCGATTGGTGCTGGCGAAGGGGAACGGAACGCGGATGTGCGCGAACTGCCAGATTCCGAGGACCGCGCTCAGCATGAGCATGCCGTAAACGAAGGTCTCAAAAAGACCGCGATCGTTTTCTTCCGCGCGAACGAGCAAAGCGTAAGTCGATTTTCGAACTGGTTTCAGGGACTTGTTTGTTTTCATAAGGTTGCCCCTCCTTATGCAACGCCCGTGCCACGGGCCTAAACAAAGTCCTAAGACATTGTTTTCCAGTTAATTAGGATTAGCGCACACTTCTGCGCAGCGCGGAAGATATTCCAGCGCCGGGATCAAGACGTTCCGCTTTTGGGACGCTACTTCTCGTCGCTCTTCTTCGACTTCTTCTCGGGCTTCGCCTCGTCAGTCGCTGCGGGCTTTGCGCCTTTGCGCTTCTTGCCTTTTTCCTCGGCGACCGCCTCGTCGATAACGACCGGCGCATCCACCCATTCGAGGAACGCAACCGGGGCCGCGTCGCTCTTGCGCACACCGAGACGGATGATCCGCGTGTAACCGCCGTTGCGATCGGCCGAGCGCGGCGCGATATCGTCGAACAGTTTCTTCACCGCGTTCTTCTGGCGAAGAACGGCGAGCGCGGTGCGCCGCGCATGGAGCGAACCTTGTTTGCCGAGGGTCACCATCTTTTCCGCGAGCGGACGAACAGCTTTCGCCTTGGCCAGGGTCGTCTTGATCCGCTGATGCTCGATCAAACTGCAAACCTGATTGGCCAGCAGCGCCTTCCGGTGCTCAGCCGTCCGGCCGAGCTTCACCGTCTTCTTTTGGTGTCGCATGGGATTGTGCCTAACGAGTGGTTATTCGCCGTTGCTGCCCGAGGCGTTCACGCTCGCGCCATCCGCGCTCGCGGCCGGCATATCGACCAGCCCCGCATCGAACTTCATGCCGAGACCGAGGCCGAGCTGCTGAAGCTTGTCCTTGATTTCGTTGAGCGATTTCTTGCCGAAGTTGCGGTACTTCAACATCTCGGCTTCGCTCTTCTGGGCAAGCTGGCCGACGGTGGTGATGTTCGCGTTGTTGAGGCAATTCGCCGCGCGAACGCTGAGCTCGATTTCGTTGACGCTCATATTGAGAAGCTTCTTCAGCTTCATGTTCTCTTCGCTCACGCCGGCCGGTGTTTCGTCGAACTCGATCACGTCTTCGTTGAAGTTCACGAACACGTCGAGGTGGTGGCGCAGAATCGCTGAGGCCTGGAGCAGCGCGTCGTCCGGGGTCAGCCGGCCATCGGTCCAGACATCGAGGAGGAGCTTGTCGTAATCGGTCCGCTGACCGACGCGGGTGTTTTCCACAGCGTATTTCACGCGGGTCACCGGCGAAAAAATGGAATCGATCGGGATCAGGCCGATCGGCTGATCGGGCCGCTTGTTTTCATCGCCGGTGGCGAATCCACGGCCGACGCGCACTTCGAGCTCAGCGTCGAACTTGTGTTTCTTGTCCATCGTGCAGATGAGCTGGTCGGGATTCAGAATCTCGTAACCCTGGGCGAGCTGGATATCGCCGGCGGTGACTTCGCCTTCCTTGTTCACGGAAAGCGAGAGCTTGCGCGGCTCGTGTTCGGCCGCCTTGAATTTGATCCGCTTCAGGTTGAGAACGATGTCGGTCACGTCCTCGACCACGCCGGGCAGGGTGGCGAATTCATGCTGCGCCCCGGTGATTTTTATCGCGGTAATGGCCGCGCCTTCGAGCGACGAAAGCAACACGCGGCGAAGCGAGTTGCCGACGGTGTGTCCGTAACCGGCTTCGAATGGCTCCGCGACAAAGCGGGCAAAGGTTTCAGTGGCGCCGTGCTCGTCCTTGACGAGGGTCTTCGGCATTTCAAAACGACCGTAATGAACTGGCATCTGATTATTTTCGATTGTCGATGGGCGATTTTCGATTGAAGACAAAAGTCTCGGGCAATCGAAATTCGAAAATCTTAAATCGAAATTCCTCCTAGGCGCCGGGTTACCCCTGACGAGTGCGGCTTCGCGTCCAGCGACGGAAACCCAGGGACCAACGGCGCAGCTTCAAAAACTCGTTGCGGGACGGGAATGAACACCAGCGGCCGGCCTTTGCAAGCGCCGATTTCTAGCCTTCCACAATCTCGTCCGGCAATTCGTTAGGCGCCGGGCCCGTCCTCGGGAAATGTTTCGCCAGCAATTCGCCGGTCGATTCGATCCCTTCCACTAATGCCTGGGTGAAATCCTCGCGCAGGAAATGTTCGCGCATCCGGGCGACGAGGTCCCGCCAGAATTTTTCGCCGCATTTCTGGTGGACGCCTTCGTCGCCGATCACCGCGAATTTCTGAGCGCGCGGCGCCACAAAAATCAGGACGGCATTGCGTTCGCGCGTCTTCTCCATCTCAAGCTGCGCGAATTTTTTCTGGGCGCGTTCCAAAGCGTCCTCGTCGAACTTCCCCCGCTGGAGAAACACTCGGATCTGCCCGGACGTTTTCGCTTCCGCCGCTTTGATCGCCCGGGTGATGCGATCGTGCTCTAGCTCCCGGATGAACCGATGCGTCCGCATGAAAGCTACCAGCTGCCGCTGGATCCTCCTCCTCCGAAACTGCCTCCGCCACCGCTAAAACCGCTAAAGCCGCCGCCGGATGACGAAGAAGAGCCACTCGACCAACCGCCGCCGCTACCCCATCCGCTGCTAATGAACGGGCCGCCCAAACCGGTATAGCCGTATCCTCCTCGACGACGCCCGAGCCGGATGATCATCAGGACAACGATCAGCATGATGATGAACCCGAGCGGCCCACACCCACTCGAAGGCCCGGAGCGGCTTTTCTCCTGGGTCGTCTCGCCCGTGCCTTTGTATTCTCCGCGAATCGCTTTCAGGATCAGGTCGATCCCTTCCTCCAACCCACCCGTATAATCGCCATTTCGAAAATGCGGAGTCATGTGGCGGGAGCGAATATCGAACGCCGTTATGTCGGGCAGCGCCCCCTCGAGCCCATAACCGACCTGAATGGAAATCTTGCGATCAGCGATGAAAACCAGTACCACCACGCCGTTCCCGCCGCTTTGGGTTTTCTGTCCGACGCCCCACGTCTGGGCAATCCTCTGTGCGTAATCTTCGATCGAGGAATCGCTTTCCATCTTCGGATACACCGCGACGACGATCTGGTTCGAGGTCTCGCGCTCGAACTGCGCGAGCTTTTCATTCAACGCGAGCGCTTTTTCCTTCGGAACGACATTCGCGTAATCGTTGAAATACGCCGTCGGCTTGGGCGGAATGACTTCGGCGGCAGTAGCCGTCGAAGAAATCTCAAATCCCAAGCTCCAAATCCCAAAAGAAATCCCAAGCACCAAATTCCAAAAGCGGCGGTGCATCGTCTTTATTGAAGTTTGAATTTGGGAGCTTCTTTGGAGCTTGGAGCTTGGGATTTGGAGCTTCCTCCCTATGGCGTAGCCGTTGGCGCGGCAGGAGTGGTTCCGAACGTCGGAAAGGTCACGGTTGGTGCTTTTTCCGCTCCGGCCGCGGCGGTGAAGAACGGTCGCGGTTTGAATCCAAACATCTTGTTCAACATGTTGGTCGGGAATCGTTCCAGGGCGGTGTTGTATTCCTGGACGGCCGTGTTGAAATTATTGCGCTCCACCGAAATCCGGTTCTCGGTTCCTTCGAGCTGCGCCTGCAAATTCTGAAACGCTTCCGTCGCCTTCAGCTGCGGATAATTTTCGCTCACCACCAGCAAGCGCGACAACGCGGTGCTCAGTTGCCCCTGCGCTTTCTGGAATTTCTCCAGCTCCGCCGCATCCGTCGGCGCCTTGCTCGGATCGAGTTTTACTTGTCCGACGCTCGCGCGCGCGTTCGTCACTTCGGTGAGCGTGGACTTCTCGAAGTTCGCTGCGCCCGCCACCGTGCTGACCAGGTTCGGAATAAGATCGGCGCGCCGTTGATAGACCGATTGCACGTCGGCCCACTTCTTGTTCACGTTCTGCTCCAGGGTGACGAGCCGGTTGTAAGTGCCGCAGCCGGTCAGGCTGAAGAGCGAAGCCAGCGCGAGGATTTTGCCGAGTCCGAGAAATGTTTTCATAAGCCAGATGCGCGATGGCGCGAAAGAATCGTCGTTAAACTGGGTGGCAAGTCAATCCTGCGCAGCGGGTTCGGCGGGCGCGGACTCGGTTTCAGCGGGCGGGGCGCTTTCTTTTTTCGGTGCAACCGGCAGGTAGCGCGTTCGCAGTTCCTCCGCGTTCGGCAATTCATCGAGATTGCGCAACCCGAAGTGTTCCAGGAAAAATTCGGTGGTCTCATAGATCAACGGACGACCTGGAACTTCGGCCCGTCCGGCGATCTTCACTAAACCACGCTCCATCAGGTTTTGAAGGACGCCGTCTACCGCGACGCCGCGCACGGCTTCGATGTCCGCGCGGGTAATGGGCTGCCGATATGCTATGATCGCCAGGGTTTCGAGCGACGGCGGTGTCAGCCGCGCCGGTTTCACCGCCGGAAAAAGTTGCCGAACCCACGACCCATAAGCCGGATCGCTGATCAATTGCCAGCCGTCCGCTTTCTCGGCGAGTTGGAACGCGCGGTTTTGCTGCACGTACTCGATCTTTAACTGCTCGAGTGCGGCCGCGACCTGCGCTTCGGTCACTTTCGCGAACTCGTTTAGTCCCGCAGTTGCGGGATCATCGTCACCGTCCGCGCTTTTGATCGCCGCAGAAAGTTCACGCGCCGTGAACGATTTTTGCGCCGCAAATAGAAGCGCTTCGATCACCTGGGCGAGACTCATACTCCGATTGCGCTTTGGATCGCTTCGGCGATTCGGTTCGCCTGGCGATCTATTTGTTCTAGCTCGCGGCCTTCGATCAAAAGCCGGATCTTCGGTTCGGTTCCGGAATAGCGCAGGAGCACGCGTCCTTTACCCGAAAGCTCTTTCTCCGCATCGCCGACCAGCTTCATCACCGCCGGCAATTCTTCGAACGGCCGCTTCTCCTTCACCTTAAGATTGCGCTGCGCCTGCGGATATTTTTTCAGGCAGCGTTTCAGTTCGCTAAGAGGTTTCCCAGTCGCCTGCATGATCCGCAAGACCTGGAGCGCGCTGATGATCCCGTCGCCGGTCGTGGTGAAGTCGCGAAAAATCATGTGGCCGCTCTGTTCGCCGCCGAGATTCAACTTTCGCTCAACCATTTCTTCGATCACGTAGCGGTCGCCGACCTTGGTCCGAACCACTTTGCCGCCCACCGAACCGAGCGCTTCGTCCAAGCCGAAATTGCTCATGACCGTGGCGACGAGCGTCTGCTCCGCGAGCCGGCCTGCTTTCAACAAATCAACCGCAGCGATGGCGAGAATCTCATCGCCATCGACCAGCTCACCCGTTTCATCGCAGAGCAAAACTCGATCGGCATCGCCATCGTGAGTGATGCCGATTTGCGCGCCGCTCTCTCTCACGACGCGTTGAATCTCTTCCGGAAAAGTGCTGCCGCACTCCGCGTTGATGTTCGTTCCGTTCGGTTCGTCGTGCACGACGGTTGCGTCCGCGCCGAGCTCGCGCAGAATGCAGGGCGTGGATTTGTAAGCGGCGCCGTTCGCCACGTCCACCGCCACCCGCATTTTCTCCAGCGACATTCCGCGCGGAAAACTCGCCTTGGCAAACTCGACGTAACGGCCCAGCGCGTCATCGATTCGGCGGGCTCGTCCGATCTTTCCCGCGGTCGGCCGGATCGAATCGATTTCGCCGCTAAAGACCAGGTCTTCGATCTGTTGCTCGATCTGGTCGTCGAGCTTGTAGCCGTCGTGCCGGAAGAATTTGATTCCGTTATCTTCGTACGGATTGTGCGACGCGGAGAGAACGATGCCCGCGTCGGCCCGGAGCGATCGCGTGATGTAAGCCACGCCGGGAGTTGGCAGCGGCCCGATGATCAGAACATCGACGCCGAGCGAGGTAATGCCGGCGACCAGCGCGTTCTCGAGCATGTAACCGGAGAGCCGCGTGTCCTTGCCGAGAACAATCTTCGGCCGCGCGCCCTTTGAATGCTCGCGCGGATTCAGCTTCGTGAAAATGTGGGCCGCGGCGCGGCCAAGCTTCAGCGCCGTCTCAGCCGTGACCGGCTCGACGTTCGCCACGCCCCGAACGCCGTCGGTTCCGAAAATCTTTTTCGCCTGCGCCACAGCGGTTATTGTAGCGGCGGTCTATGACCGCCGACAACGTTTTATCCCTCGCTTGGGTTCGGCGGTCATAGACCGCCGCTATAGACCGGATTCTTCCGCCGCTTTCATCTCATTAATCTTGCGGTGCAACGTGCGCCGGCTGATCCCGAGTTTCTGCGCGGCTTTCGTAATGTTCCCGTTCGTCGTCGCGAGCGCCTGCATGATGAGGCGCTTCTCGGTCTCGTGCAGATCAAGCGCGCTCGATTTTTCGCCGAACGCTTTCGCCGGCGTTATCCCGCCGGGTAAGGTCGCGCTGGTCGCGCCCCGCACGTTCGCCGGCAAATCCCGCAACGTCAGCTTCGGTCCGCGCGCCATCACGACGCCGTGCTCGATCGCCGTCCGCAGCTCGCGCACGTTTCCCGGCCAACCGTAAGTCAAAAGCGCGTTCATCGCGTCGGCGGTTATCTCGAGCAGCGGTTTCTCGTTCACCTTGCAGAAGTGACGGAGAAAAGTGCGAACCAGGAGCGGAACATCCTCCTTGCGCTCGCGCAACGGCGGCATCGTGAGGTGAACGACATTGAGTCGGAAATAAAGATCGTCCCGGAATTTCCCCTCGGCGACGAGCTTCTCCAGGTTCTTGTTGGTCGCCGCGATCAGGCGAATATCGGCGCGCAAGGTCTGGTTTCCTCCGACGCGTTCGAAGGCGCGTTCCTCGCTCATCACGCGGAGCAACTTCACCTGCGTGCTCGCGTCGATCTCGCCAATCTCATCCAGGAAAATCGTGCCGCCGTTGGCCTGCTCGAATCGTCCGATCCGGCGCTCATGCGCGCCGGTGAACGCGCCCCGCTCGTGGCCGAACAACTCGCTCTCGAGCAACTGCGGCGACAACGCCGCGCAATGGACCGTGACGAACTTCGCCTTGCTTCGCCGGCTCAAATTATGGATCGCCTGCGCGGCCAATTCCTTGCCTGTGCCGCTCTCGCCTTCAATGAGCACGTTCGCCGATGACGGCGCGACCTGTTTGATCGTATCGAGCACTTCCCGCAAGGCCGGCGATTCCCCGATGATATTTTCCAGCCCGTAGCGTTCGTCGATCTGCTGGCGCAGGGCGCGATTCTCCTGCTCCATCTTCCGGCTTGCCAGCGCGCGCGTGATCAGCATCTCGACCTTGTCGAGGTTCAGCGGCTTGGTCACGAAATCATAGGCGCCGCGCTTCATCGCTTCGACCGCGGTGTCGACGGTACCATAAGCCGTCATCATGATGCTTATCGGCGGATGCGGCAGTTTCAACGCGCGTTCAATCAAGACCATTCCGTCATCGCCACCCAGCCGCAGATCGGTGATGAGCACGTCGATCGATTCCCGCTCCAAAACATCCATCGCGCCACGAATGTCTTCCGCAACATAGGTATCGTATTCGTTCTCGAGCAAACGCCGCAGCCCATCGCGCGTGTGCTTTTCGTCGTCGACGATCAGGATGGTGGGCTGGAGAGAATCCATTATCCGAACCTTGCGAAACGCGCGGAGTGAGATCGACAAAGCTCCAAATCCCAAGCTTCAAGCACCAGAGAAACTTCAAGCACCAAGCTCCAAATCCGACGCGCGCGGCAGCAAATTGTTTGGAATTTGGGGCTTCTCTGGAGCTTGGAGCTTGGAGCTTGGCGCTTCGACGGCGCGGTCGTCACGTAGTCCGAACCTCGGCACGAGAGAAGTCGCCGCTTCATTTCGCCCCGGTCCACTGATCGACCCAATCGTTCACCGTTTTGTACCAAAGCCGTGAGTTCTGGGGCTTGAGGACCCAGTGGCCTTCGTCGGGGAAATACAACATTTTGGACGGCACCTTCAATCGCTGGAGGGTCGTGAAAAGCTGGAAGCCTTCGCTCACGTCGAGCCGGAAATCGAGCTGGCCGTGCACGACCAGCGTAGGCGTTTTGAATTTGTCGGCGAACAAATGCGGCGACCATTTCCGGTAAAGCTCGCGGTTCTTCCACGGCGGACCTTTGAATTCCCATTCGGTAAACCAAAGCTCTTCCGTCGTTCCGTAAGCCGACTCCGTGTTAAAGACGCCATCGTGCGAGACGATGCACTTGAAACGATCGGTGTGCCCGAGCACCCAGTTCGCCATGTAACCGCCGTAGCTCGCGCCCATCGCCGCCTCGCGATTCTTGTCGATGAACGGATAAGTCTTTTCGACGTAATCGAGCCCCTTCATCAAATCCTCGTACGGCTTGCCGCCCCAATCGCCGCTGATCGAATCGGTGAACTTCTGCCCGTAACCGGTCGAGCCGTGGAAGTTGATCATAACCACGACGTAGTTCCCGGTCGCCGCGAACAGCTCTGCGTTCCAACGATACGTCCACGAATTTCCCCACGCCCCCTGCGGCCCGCCGTGGATCAAAAATTTCAGCGGATATTTTTTCGTCGAATCGAATCCGGGCGGGCGGATGATGAACCCTTCGACATTCTCATTGTTCGCCCCGGGAAAGGTGAATGATTCCATCGGCTGCATGTCGATCTGCGAGAGGACCGCGTCGTTCATGTGGGTGACGGCGATAGGCGCCAGGTTCGCGGTCTTTGGCTTTTCCTTTACGTCCAGGCGGGCGATCTCACTTGGCGCGCCGATCGAGACGTGACTGAAAAAAAGCGAGTTCCCGTCTTTCGAAAAAACAAGATCGTCGGCATGAAGCCGCGCGACCTGCTTTGGCTGTTTGCCGTCCATCAGCAACACCCAGATCGGCGCTTCGCCGTGATCTTCCGCCGTGAAACAAATCCCCATCGAATCGGGCGTCCAGGTCATGCTGCCCACGGAGCGATCGAAATTGATCGTGGCGTTGCGGCTTTGGCCGAGCTTTCGCTGATAGAGGATGAGCGATTCCTTGTCCGCCTCGAAGCCGGCGCGCGCCATCGATCGCCAGGCGATGTGATCTCCATCGGGCGAATACAACGGCGTGTTATCGTTCCCGGGACTCGTCGAAATTTTCTTTCCCGCCGCTGCGGGACCCGACATCGGCGCCAAAAAAATTTCATTGTTCGTGCTGGTCGCTTCGACTTCGTCGATGTTGCTCGTATAAGCCAGCTCCTGGCTATCGGGCGAAATGGAATACATGTCCTGGCCGCCAAGATTAAACGGCGGCACATCGTGATCGCCGGGCGTCAGATCGCGCGGCGCCCCATTTCTGTCCGCGCTCACCGCAAACAAATGGCTCCGCTTGTGTTCCGTGTAGGAAGTCCAATGCCGGTAGAGCAGCTTCGTGAAAATCTTCGCTTTCACCTTGCCCTTGTTCACTTCCTCGTCGCGCTTCTTGTTTTCGGCGTCGTCCTTGGCCTCCGGATAAACCGACGACAGAAAGACGATGCTCTTCCCGTCCGGCGACCAGATCCCACCGTCTGCGCCCGTGGAAATGTTCGTGACTTGGCGCGGCTGGCCGTCGAGTCCCCCGCTCTCCGGCGTGAAATTACACATCCAGATTTGCGTCGGGTCGGTCGCCTTCGAAGTCCAGATGAGCTGCTTCCCGTCCGGTGAAAAGCGCGGCCGCTCCTCGTGATTCGGCGTTTGATTCAACCGGCGCGCTTCTCCTCCGGCTGCGGGGACGATCCAAAGATGGGAAATTTTCGTATTCGCCTCGAGATCGACATCGACCGCGTCGAACACCACCCATTTCCCGTCCGGCGATGGCACCGGCGCGCCGACCCGTTTCAGCTTCATCATGTCCTCGAACGTGAACGGATGTTTTGCGGATGCGGTCGTCGTCGTGCTCGGTGTTGCCGTCTGCCCGTGCGCGGACATCGCGATCGCCAATGAAAGAGTCAGAATTCTCCAATGCATAGTGGTGCCTCCGCTGAGTGCGCAAACTGTGGCCGAACCAGCGCTCACGCAAATTGGTAGGGCGAGACTCTGTCGAGCCCCTGAGGAAGCACCGCCGCCACCGGCTCGACAGAGTCTCGCCCTGCCAAAGGAAAGATTCGCCTCCAACAGCCGGGAAGCTTTCCATGCGCGGCCCGAGACGATAGAACAGGCGTCTCGCCCGCTCATTATATATATGAAACGTCTTCTTCTGTTCGCTTGCGCCGTCACTCTAGCTGCCACCGCGTTCGCCACGCCTTCGGGCACGAAGCTCATCGTCAACGGCACCGCGATCGATCCGGGAACCGGAAAGATCATTCCGAACGCCGCCATCAAAATCGAGGGCGACCACATCACTTCGATCATCCAAAACAGCAAGGACATCCCGAAGAAAGGCGACTCGGTCATCGACGCGAAGGGAAAGTTCATCCTGCCGGGTTACATCGACACGCATGTCCACTTCTTCCAATCCGGCGACATCTACACGCGCCCGGATGGCCTCGATCTCAACACCATTCGGCCTTACAAACAGGAGACGGAATGGATCCGCTCGCATCTCGATGATGCCTTCGCGCGCTATCTCCGGTGCGGGATCACCAGCGTGATCGATATCGGCGGGCCGCTCTGGAATTTTGAAATGCGCAAGCGCGCGAACGCCACCGCCAAAGCGCCGCGGGTCGCCGCGGCCGGGCCACTGATCTCGAGCATCTCTCGCCCGCAGCTCGATCTGGGCGATCCGCCGATCGTGAAAATCGATACGCCGGAGCAGGGACGCGAAATGGTGCGCAAGCTCGCCGCGCAGAATCCAGATTACATAAAAATTTGGTACATCGTTCCGGCCGCTCAACCGGCGGCCAGTCCCACACCGCAAGCGAGCGTGAGCGGAGGCGACACGCCCCAGTCGAGTCCGGCCGCCCCACCGTCGCCCGGACAGAGCGACGTGGAACGCGCCGCGATTTTCCGGCCGATCGTTCACGCCGTCGTCGAGGAAAGTCATCGGCTCAAGTTGCGTGTTGCGGTGCATGCGACCGAGCTCGAGGCCGCGCGCGCGTCCGCCGAGGAAGGCGCCGATCTTCTTGTCCACAGTGTGACCGACAAACCGGTCGACGATGCTTTTGTGAAATTATTGAAAGAGAAAGGCACCATCCTCACCCCGACGCTGGTCGTCTTCGAACGTTACGGCCGCACCTTTGCGCACAAGCTCGAGCTGACGCCGGAAGAAAAAGCGTGGGGCAACCAAGAAGTCATCGCGTCGCTCGACGTTACGAAAATTCCGGAAGACAAGCGGCCCGAGCGGCTGAAGAAGGCGATGGAGAATCCGCAGGCGGTTCTCGACAGCATTCAAAAGACGTACGACATCGCGCTGCAGAATCTCAAGACGCTCGAGGACGCCGGGATCACGATCGCGACCGGAACTGATGCCGGAAACATCGGGACGATCCACGGCCCCGCGATCTTTCGCGAATTTCAACTCATGAAGCAGGCCGGCCTCACCCCGATGCAAATTCTTCAGTGCACCACCGCGAATGCCGCCAAAACTTTCGGTGGCGACACCGGCGCGAAGATCGGCTCGCTCCAGCCCGGCTACTATGCCGACCTCGTCATCCTGAAATCAAATCCGGTCGACGATATCAAGAACGCCTCCGACATCGACAGCGTGATGAAGAACGGCGTGATGTATCGGGCCGATTCAATCCTGAAGTAGCACAGGCATCGTGGCTGTGGGGCCGATAGGCGTCTCGCCTGTCGAACGGATTCTTAAGAACGGGCTGGAAGCCCATTCGCCTCACAGGCAAGATGCCTGTGCTACGGTGAAACGCGCCACGCTCATCCTTATCGTTCTCTTCGCGTTGAGCGTCCGCGGCGGCGACAAGAAAGTCGACGTCGCGAGGGTTCACGGCCGCATCCAGTTCGTGAACAGTTTTCCGGATTACAAAGTCCAGGCGGTGACCAGCTTTGCCGACCTCCACGTCCAGATCGTGACGAGCTTTCCCGATAAACCCGGTCAGTGGCAGATCGTGGAGTCCTTTCCCGATTACAAGATCGAGATGGTGAATTCCTTTCCCGATTTCACGATCCAGTATGTGAAGAGCTTTCCAGGCCCGGCGAAGTAGAAAACATAAATCCCATGCGATTCCTATTGAACCTGTTTCTAGGCGCCGTTGCTCTCACGCAAATCAGCGCCGACATGATGAAAGCGGTGGTCGCGCACGAGTATGGCGCGCCGGAAGTGTTGAAGTACGAAGATGCCCCGCGGCCGGAGCCGAAAGAGAATGAGCTGCTCGTGCGCGTGATCGCGTGCGGAGTGAATCCGGCCGATCCACTCGTGATTTCAGGACGTTTGGCGAAAGAATTCGGCACGCATTTGCCGCTCATTCCCGGATACGACGTCGCTGGCGTGGTGGAAGCGACGGGCGCGAAGGTGACGAAATTCAAGAAGGGCGACGCCGTTTATGGCTACGCGCTTTTCGGCGGCGGCTGGGCGGAATACGCGGTCCTGGCGGAGAACGAAGCGGCGCTCAAACCGAAGTCGGCGACGTTCGTTGAAGCCGCCGCGACGCCGATGGGAGCGTTGACGGCGTGGCAGTCGTTGATCGATACCGCGAAAGTGAGCGCGGGACAGACGGTCCTTATTCACGGCGGTTCCGGCGGCGTCGGGAGTTTCGCGATCCAAATCGCGAAAGCGAAAGGCGCAAAGGTAATCGCCACCGCATCGACCGCGAACCAGGATTTGCTGAAGCAACTCGGCGCCGATGTGGCGATCGATTACACAAAAACGAAATTCGAAGACATCGCCAGGGACGTTGACGTCGTCTTCGATACCGTGGGACGCGACACGCTCGCGCGTTCCTACCCGCTCGTGAAGAAAGGTGGGATCGTCACGACAATCGTGTCCCGGCCAGATCAGGCCCAGCTCGACAAGTATGGAATCCGCGGCAGCTCGATCTGGAGTCACCCGGATGGGAACGAGCTGGCCGAGATCACGAAACTAATCGAGGCCGGCAAGATCAAGCCCGTGGTTGGTGAGGTGTTGCCGTTGACGGATGCGGTGAAAGCTTCGCAGCAAGCCGAGACGCACCACACCCGTGGCAAGATCGTGCTGAAGATTGCCGAGGAACCAAGGTAGGAGCATCAAGGAGCGGCGCTTTCCAAACCGCCGGCTAAAATATTTGGGCGCAGCCCAAGATTATTAGTGGCTGCTCCGCAGCCGTTATTGGGTCGGCGGTTTGGAAAGCGCCGCTCCTTGTTTTTACTTCTTCGCGCCGCGCGGATCGTCGGCGGGATTCACATAAACCACCTGGAATGGGATCATGCGAAACGGCCTAACGAAACGTCAAGCCGCATCTCGCGCCCCGCGCCGGCCTAACGAGTGGATGTAATCGGCGCGCTCGCTGAAACGATCTTGAATTTCCAATTCTCGAGCGGCGTGCCCGCCGGCTTGAGATTGGAGGCCAGATAATAAAGTCGTTTCGTCGCGGGATAATCCGGCGCCTCCTCGAACCGCATTTTTAAGTAGTACGGCGGAATGCTCTGATAATAGAGGGTGGCGGTTAACGTCACTGCCGCGGGATCGATCCCGGTGAGCGGCACTTCGTAGGTCACGACGCTGGTTCCGCTCCCGTCCTTATAATGCGGATCGTCACCGGTCCCGTGCGGATGGGTCGCTTTCAGAAATTCACCAGACAACGACGGATCGGGGCCCTGCTCGGTCCAGCCGAGCGGCAGGAGCCGATTGTCTTTCACCGGCGTGTCGCGGCGAATAAAACTGGTCGTGAAATTTCCGCCGGCATCAAGCATGAGCTCCTCGAAAATCTGAACCTGATCCTGTCGCGTGATCGTCTGTCCGGGTTGATCGGAGTAATGCGGCTGATAGGCCTGACGCGGAACCGCGGACGCATCCGCGCGCCGCTCGAAAAATTCCGACGGCAACGGCTTGTCGTTTTCATCCACGATAATTCCCAGCTCGTTCGTGCGTCCCGACGCCCACAACGTTTTGCCGCTGTTCTTATCCGTTACCTGAAATTCCAGGAACGCGCGCCGGAAACCGACGCCGCTCGGGAAACGGTGCCCGGTTTTGTTCGTCACGGTCACATTCGCCACGAGCTTGCCATTGCTGGTGGAGATCGGCGCGATCGTAATCGCCGCCGTTGTGTTCTGCGCCTGCTCGACAAACGCGTCAATCGCGTTCGGCAAATCCGCGTTCACGGTCAGCATGAAATCGTTCTGCCGCACTCCGAGGACTTCGTTGTAGGGGAAATTCTTCTGGCCCGCTTTCGAGTCCTGCATGAACTGCGAAAACATTTCGAGTAACGGGAGGTTCAGTCCCTGGAGCTGATGGCGGACAAACCCGCTGTCGCGGAAACGCACCTGCACCTTGTCCGCCGGCAATCGATGCTCGACCGCCGGATATTGATCGTCCTGGACGGTGGCGATCGGCTGTTGAATCAACGGCACTTCGAGGGTGCCGGCGGCATTGCGGTAGGAATTGCGCATGTGGCAGTCCTGACAGGTCTGCGCTTTGGCGTTATGGCCAAACTCGTTTTGGAAACTGCTGTTGAGCCACTCGAGGTAGGTCAGTTGTTCGAGATTATGGCCGGGCGGCTTTTGATCGACGACCGGCAGATTGATCGTGTGACAGCTGCCACACATTCGCGCGCTCTTTACATAAGCGTCGTGTTTCGGCTTTACGCCGACCGCGTTGTTCATCGGATCGGTCACGATGACGTTGTCCTCGAACGGCCCGAGCATCTCATCGGCCTTGCCCACTTCGAACAGCCCCGTGATTGAGTGCTCGAGGAAATGCTTCAGCGGCGGCACGCCCTTCGGCGTTTTGTCTTCGACAATGTGATGACACGACGCGCAGCTCACGCCGTCGCGGGCGAGTGCGCCGTACTTGAAGTTCGGATCCGTCATTTTCGTTTCGTAAACGAATTCGCGATCGAAATTCGCCGCCGGCCCGTGATCGAGTTCGAACTGCCGTTGGCCCATGACGCCGTGACAACGAAAACAGGTGTTCACGACTTCGTGGGCGAGCTTCTCGCCTTCGGCCTTGTCCTTGAACGTCTTCAAATAAGCCAGCTCGCTGTCGAGTTGCGCGTAAAAGATCGGGTCGCGTCCGGCCAGGCCCATCGGTGACCAGCGCCATTCGCCGTAGGGCGAAATGTTCATGAGCGGCGCACTGCCATCGGCCGTTTTCGCGCCGGTATAAACCATGGCGTTGCCGTAATAGATCGCGCTGTGGCAACCCATGCAGGAATCCGAAGTGAGAAAATGCTGCTGGCCCTGGTGGCTGGCCACGACGTGGTCGTAAGTCTCCGGCGGAATTTTTTTCACGTCGCTGAGCGGGACAGGAGGAATCGAGTTGAAAAATTTCACAAAGGCCGGGTTCGGCGCCGGACTGGCATGCGGCGCTTCGGGAGTTTCCTTCGCCGGCGCGAGCAACGCCGTCACTTCGTGGTGGCTCATTGGTCTGCGACCGAGATTGACCTGGCTCGGAAGCGGCGCGTCGGCCGGCGGCGACTTTCCCATCTTTGCCGTTTCGGGCGTGGGCGTGGCGTTTGGCGGCGGCGCCCAGGAAAAATCAACGAAGTAAGAGAGTGGCTGTCCCGGAAAACCTTTGATGTTACTGAGCGAAGCAAAGGTGAAATCTTTTTCGGCCGACGTATGACAACGAAGACAGTAGAGACCAAAGCCCGCGTTCGGCACCGCGTACGGCGGATTGTTGTTATCGATCACCTGATCTTTCCAGATCTCAGCCCAATACCAGCCGTCCTTGGATCCTTTCGCGTCTTTGATCATGACCGTCCAATCGGTCACCAGATCGGGTTTCCTCAATTGATACTGCGCGGCCGGCGCGGTGTACTGCTCCTTGATGATCATCGCGCCGTCGGGAACTGTGCCCTTCCGGCCGCCGGCGAGCCACTTCATGATCTGGGGCGAATAGTAAATTTTCACCGTCGGATGAACGCCGAACAGCGTCTTGTTGATGAACGGGCCGGTATCGCGCAGACCTTTGTCCATGCTCCAGCCGAGTCTCAGGTAATCGCCATCCTCGAGAAACTTGGTCAGCTCTTTTTGGAACTCGGGTAGACGTTCCGGCAGAAAGCTGCTCGGTGGCGGCAAGGATGCGGGCGCGCCGAAATTTTTTGCGGCTCCGGTTGGTTCGCCTCGCAGAATCGCATTCGCCAGGAGAAGCGACGCTGCGACGAGCACGAGGGGCCGGCAAAAATCTTGGGGAAGCACCGCGATTCTTTCTGGAGAACGCCGCGCCGCAGGTCAATGAAATTGCGGACTGAATGCGCTACAGTGGCGAACGCTAAAATGAAAAACTTCGCGCCAGTTGTTCTGATTTTGTTTTCTGTCGCGGCATTTGCGGAAGAGCCCTCGCCGAAATCCGCAGCGGCGGATCCGTCCAAAGGCGGATTCGATGAGAAAGCGGCGGAACGATTCGCAAACCTCGCGCTCGCTTGTGTCGGCAAGGAATACCCGAACAAAATCAGCCATCTCTTAAACAGCGACGCCGATGTCGCGCCGCCGCGCAAACTGACGCCGGCGTTTTACGGTTGTTACGACTGGCATTCGTCGGTTCACGGCCATTGGCTGCTCGTCCGGTTGATCAAGACATTTCCCAACGCTTCCTTCGCCAAACCCGCCCGTGAAGCGCTCCGCAAGAGTCTGACCGCGGAAAATTTGAAGCAGGAGGCCGCGTATCTGCGCGGCGAAGGACGAGCGAGCTTCGAGCGGCCTTATGGAATGGCGTGGCTGCTCCAGCTCGTGGTGGAATTGGCCCAATGGGACGACCCGCAGGCGCGTGAAATGTTGACGAATCTCGCGCCGCTCGAACAAGCCGTGCGCGATCGACTGAAGACGTGGTTGCCGAAGCTTTCCCATCCGGTCCGCATCGGCGAGCACAATCAATCGGCCTTCGCGCTCGGTCTCTTTCTCGATTACGCGCGCGCGACGAAGAACGACGAGTTCGCGAAACTCGTCGAAACAAAGACGCGTGAATTTTTTCTCAAGGACAAGGATTGTTCGATGAGCTACGAGCCGTCGGGCGAAGACTTTCTTTCTCCGTGTCTAGGCGAAGCCGATGTCGTGCGCCGGACCATGAGGCCGGATGAATTTTCGAAATGGCTTGGTGATTTTCTGCCGCACCTTCCGACGACGGCCACCACCAATTGGTTGCCGGTCGCGGTCTCGCCTGATCCGAGCGATCCAAAGCTGGCGCATCTCGATGGCTTGAACTTGAGCCGCGCCTGGATGCTGGAAGGAATTCTCTCCGTCCTTCCTGAAAAAGATCCGCGTCGGCCGGCCTTGCTTGCGGCGGCTGATGCTCATCGTCGCGCCGGACTGGCCGCGGTGACCGGTGCGCATTACGAAGGCGGCCATTGGCTCGGCAGCTTCGCCGTTTATCTGGTCACGAAGCGCGGCCTCGGCAAATAACGATCCGGCTTCCATGCGTCGCCGATATTTCGCTGCGCTTATTTCGTTGCTTCTCTTTCCGTGGCCCATCATCGCGCAGGAAAAAGAACTCAACCCTCTCGAAGTTTTCGATCGCACTCTCGCGGCGTTCGATAACCAGCGAGTCGCGCTCCGCGACTGCCAGTATTATCAGACGCTGACGACCCATCAGTTCGACAGTTCGGGCAGCGTCACCGCGCGCGGCACCTGGCAATCGATCGTGCGCCCTGGCGACCCGCGCCCGCTCGAATACGTCGGCGAACGCATCGACGGCAAACTCTCGTTTTTTAAATCCGAAAGCTCTTCCGCTCCCGCTTCGTCTGCCTCCTCGCCCTCTTCAAAACCAAAGGCGCCGGAAAAGACCGAAGAAAAGAACCAATCCGAAACAGCGGTCGAAGCCGTCCACAAATACAACCTGCGGGATCGCTACAATTGGAAGCGGCTGCCGGATGAGACGGTCACCGGCGAAAGCGCCTGCGTCATTTCTTTCCAGCCAAAACCAAACCAGGTCGCGCGCTCCCGCGAGGAACGTTTCTTCGGTTTGCTTGCCGGGAAACTGTGGATCGCGAAAAACGATTTCATTATTTTGAAAATGGACGTCGCGCTTCAATCGCCCTGCCAGTTGTTTTGGATTTTCGCGCAGGTGACGACCTTCAAGTTCACTTACATTCTCGAACCGTCCCGCGGCCCGCGTCTGTTTCGTTTGAGTAAGGCGACCGCGAGAACGCTCGTCAGCTTCCCGTTTTATAATATCCGGCAGAAACACTGGCTCACGATCGACAAATACGAACCGCGTACGCCGCGCGGGACGGCGCCAAAAAATCCGCGTCCGAGTCTCTCACCGCGCGGCGGAGAATGATATTGTAGCGACGGCGCTACAACACATGATTCACGTTCTCGATACTCAGCATCTCGGCCGGCCGGGCATCATCGCGGCGACCTTGCTCGAGACCAACGACGGGCCGGTGCTTTTTGACACGGGGCCGGAATCGACTTTCGACACAATTGGCAGCGCCCTCTCGAAACTCGGGGCCGAGCCGGCCGACATTCGCCACGTTTTTCTTAGCCACATTCATTTCGATCACGCTGGCGCGGCCTGGCGCTTCGCCGAACTCGGCGCGACGATTTACGTTCATCCGCGCGGCGCGCCGCATCTCATCGATCCGGCGAAACTGGTCGCTTCGGCCACTCGTCTTTACGGCGACGAGATGGAGCGGCTCTGGGGAAAATTTTCCGGGATCGCGCCGGAACGCGTCCGTGTCTTGGAGAACAACGAGGTCGTGCGCGTCGCCTCGTTCGAGATTCGCGCCATCGAAACGCCGGGTCACGCCAGCCATCATCACGTTTATCATTGGGACGACAATGTTTTCGGCGGCGATGTTGCCGGCGTTCGACTCGGCGGCGGTCCGCCGGCGCCGCCCTTTGTTCCGCCGGAGCTCGACATCGAAGTCTGGCGCGAATCCATCGCCAAAATCCGCGCGCTGGATCCCGCGAAACTTTATCTCCCGCATTTCGGATTGGTTCCCGGCGATACTAACGCGCATCTCGACGCTCTCGAGGAACGCGTTATCCGCTGGTCTCTCTGGTTCCGCGAACATCTCTGCGCTGGCGAAGACGAAGCGAAGATGAAGCCGCAGTTCGCGGACTATGTTGTCGCTGAATTGCGCCGCGGCGGCGCAACCGAAGCGGAGCTTGCCGACTACGAGCAGGCCGACCCGAGCTTCATGGCCGTCAGCGCCGCGACGCGCTACTGGCGCAAACACCACCCCGAGGAAGTTGAATTACCTGCGCGAAGTGTTCGGATACTTCCTGGCGGAGCAGGCGGCACACCGCCTGCGTGATGGACGCCGGGAAATTTTCGCCGACTGAAGCGGCGAGGTGTTTGCAAGGTTGGGTGGCGCACTTGGCATAAAGCGAGATCGTCGACTTACGCATTTAGTTCACGCTCCGCTTCGTACCAATTCTCGTCGTTGTTTGATGCAATACCGGCACGTCGTTTCCTTTCCCCAATAGAGTACGCTCGTGTTCGGATTTCCTGGATAGTAGGCGGAGGTTTGGCAAAATCATGTTCGAGTGCCGCCCGCGTTTGAAAACTTGCCCAAGCCGCGAGAATAGCTGTCGCGTTACTTGTCTCCAACCTGCCTGTGCGGCGTAACGGATACGTGACCGTGTCTGCCGACGTTGCTGGCGTAAGCGCGTGAATATTTGCCCCCATACCAATGGGGGGAACGTTAGTCTTAGTAGGTTTAGGGAAGATTCTTCGCTTGATTCGTTCAAATCGAATCTGCCACCCGGCCGGAAGAGCAATCAGCGGTTGGGGATGGTCCCGTGTTAGCCGCACTGTACCATCCGAGTTGAATACGGCCAAGTCCATTACCGACGTATCCACTACCGTTATCTTTTGAAAGTCCACCCGCCACATCTTATCGAATCCGAACACTCCTTTGATGTCGTAGTAGCGTCCAACATCAGATGAAGTCGCAGGCATAACATCCATCTCCACCACCTGAACAAGAAGGCCCACATCATTGCGCCTTTCCCCGTTTTTACGCACCATCAAGTCACACGGCTGCGCGAGAATGATATATCGACGGGACGGCTCAGTTTGGGATTCGAATACATCGCCGCAAGCCAATGGCGCATGTAGTTGATTTAGGGGAGCACCTTCCTCTAATACTTCATGTCGGCGCCAGTCGCGAAACGTGCTCATATCGGCAATCGGCTGTGGCCATTGTCGCCGCAGCCTAGCCGTCTCCTGACGAAAGCGACGAGCGGCGCGTAAACGATTCTGGAGTTCGGCGCCGCTCAATGTGTGGCTCATCGCTTGGCGCTCCTGAACGTGAAAGACTCGAAGAACAACGTCGAACTCGGGTACGCCTTCCCTGTTTGAGTTTGCGAAAAGGGCCTGATCAAGATCAAACACTGACTGCCGTGCTAATTCTAGCGTCGTAGAATCGGCGGACGCCTTGATCGTGTCCGAAATATCATGAGCAATTTCGCCTGTGAAGCGATGCGTCATCACCGCATAGATGGCGCGTGAAAACCTCGAATCTATGTTTTCTGGATCTCCGCTGTGCTGTTTTGAGATAACGTTGAAGCGAAATGCGTCAAGCTGCTTAGCTTGTGCAAGTTCAACGCGCCGCTGGTCTTCCTGCCCTTCAGTACAAGTATGTGTAAGCATAATGCAATATGCTTGGGTACTCTTTACAACATCGCTGAGAAGATCATCTCCTGAAATTCCGCCCGGCTCGCGACTGAATTCCCGATCGATGAGGAACAATGTTTCATCCGACGCGTTTTGAAATTCACTGACACCTGAGGAAGTCCAGTCACCTGAACCGAAGGTTTGTAATCCCGGACCGAGGGCGGCTTGGAGACTCGCAAATTGTTCGGGCGTAAGATCGGGCCGCAGCGTGGTTGGCGGTTTGTATGAGGGGTCGAATTCAGCTAAACTATGCTCCGCGGCTGAAAGTTCCACATCAGAGAGCGGCTCCATCAACTCCTCAGCGGCATCATAAATCTCATTATCACCCTTAAGAAGGTCAACATCCGCAAACAGTCCGGTGCCGATAGTTGGCTTGCCGCTTCTCTTTAGCGCTTGCAGCCGTCCATGTATCGCTGCAGCTAATTCATCCCGCGATGGGTTCCCAAAGTGATCGTCGATCCAGACAATGGTTTTAATGCCAGCGGCAGAAAGGCACTCGGTGATCATTTTTCGCGCGCTTTAACTCCCGCAAAATTGATAGCAAAACGATATCGTCGATTGTGTTCATTCCTTTCTGGCATGAGCGAGATCCCGCAGTTGTCCCTCGCAAGAAGCTGTCGCGTGATGAATAGCCCCAATCCATTTCCCTCAGATTGATCTTTCCCTGTTGAGAAAAGATCGAAGATTGACTCTTCGAGGTCTGGGCGGACTCCGGGCCCATTGTCATAAAAAATCAATTCGGGATCACTGATTTCGATTGTGATGCGCCCTTTACCGCTGTTTACACCATAGACCTGCTCGATCCAGTACTCGCTATTGGTCGTGAGATTGTCGAGAACCTGATTGAATCGGCCGGGATTAAACGAAACCTCGAAATCACGCATTGCCTCGGGATCCAGATGCCATTTAATGCCTCGGGTATATAAGCGAGCACCTCGGAGTTCATAGAAATCGCGGGCAAACATTGATACCTTTGCGCGTCGTTTTGTCAGTCGCCTGCCGCGTAACATCGGTTGGACAAAATCTAACATTTGCCTGACGGCTGCGATGGCCGCGGCCAACGAGTCCGCACTTTCAGAGATTTTCACGACGTCGATATCACGCGTTTTCGCTAATTTTTTGAACGCCTGAGCTTGATGCTCGAGGTGTTCAAGCATTGGTGGAGCGTCATGGGCCAAAGCCTGAGCGGACAAGCCCACGCCAACCATTTCGAACAACAGGCGGGTTCGTTCATCAAAATCGTCGATTCGTCGTCGAATAATCGATGCGAGATCCCTTTGCGAACTCAGCTCAGTTGTTAGCTTGTCGATTTGCGCGTGATCGGCTGCTAACTCAGATTCTAGCTTTTCGATAGAGTCTAAGAAAGTCTTAGCTCTATCGCGTTTGTCTTTCGCCTGATTAAGATCTAAGACAAACAGGCGTGTTGCGCCTTCCAGATTGCCCAATGCACGCCGACGAATCTCGGCATGGTGTTGCAGGTCTGATCGAACAGCATCCGATGTCGCCAGGATATGATCAAGTCGCTTGACCAATTCTCCATAATTGGCCGTCGGCTCTTCGTCGGCACTATGTAACCCGGTTTTCTCGTTTAAAAACTTTGATGCTGCTTTCCCTAGCCGATTAAGCGCCTTGTTAGCCGAGCTCGCGACCACTCTTGTGATTAACGCAAACCCTCGCCAAGCGTCGTTTTCGGTAAAACCTTCTCGGTCAGATTTCTCGATAAGTTGAGGATTGCTCTCTACTGAAAGCTGAAAGAAGCCGATCGTGTTACTAGGTTTCAGACTGTAGAAGCCACTTTGCGAAGTCCACGCAGCGCCTAACTTTAGCCAATCGCTGGGCATCCGGATTCCAAAGCCGTCTCTGTAGACATAAACCTGCGCTAAATCCTTAATAAGATCCCGGTAGTCCCCAGCCGTTTTGAAAAGGTCTTTCGGGATAAAAAGAGTCTCATCTAGATCGAAATGATCGAGCGATCCCGAAAACGGACCGGGGTTGGTTGCGTGCTCAGCGACAAATGCAAGGTCCTTGGCTTGCAATGTTTTTGATACGCACAAAAACCATGAAGGCTCATTGCAAAACGCAGGTTGCACCTCCTTAACTAAGCTCTTCTTAGACAGAAGATGTTCAAAGAAGGTCTTCCCGCCGTCTCGCGCGATATATTCGTCGTATCCGGCTGTTTTCTTCCTAAACCAAGCGAGCTTCAGCCTTCCTGTAATCTCGAGCCGACTGCCATCCCAATCATAGTCGAACCTAACCGCGGCCGTTTCTCGCAGTCGCGGCCCGATCTGTGCCATGTCGACATCGCGGCTATCAAGTTTGACCGAAACCTCAAAATTGCTTATGGACTGAAACGGTGAGAGGAGACCGGACAATTTAGTTTCCAATCTCTTGCGTCGAGCGGGGTTTCGCCAACCCGCAAGATCATGCAATCCGAAGATTCTTACGATTGTGCCGGTCGTTCCATTTGCCGGAACCCTTCTTTGAGAAATAGGCACCTCGTCCAATGGCGTACCGCTTTTCGCATCACTCCATTGAAACGTTACGAGCCAGCCTTCCTCTTTCTCTGAATGGCGCGTTTCAATGGACAAGAAGTTACCTAGCTTCATCGTGCCGAGCCGTCCGAGTCCCTTGTCTCCCAAAGGTAGCCGTAAGAACTTCGGGGTGCGCTGTCCGCTAATTTTTTGGTTTCGCTTTAGCGATACACTTATGAATAACCAACCGTGCATAATGCCCGATCGGTCCATGCCAAACCCATTGTCCTCGATCTGTATTCTACCGACCGCCCCAGCAGGAGCGGGATCATCCTCAGAAGGCACGTAAGTAGTATCGATTTCAACGTGCGCCCATTCAGCGTCCGCATCGTAACTATTCTTGATTAATTCGAGGATCGCCTGTTCGTCATCTGAGATAAGCTGTGCGCCCAACTGCACCAGCGCATGCGCATCGATGCGAAGCTTGAACTCGAAAGCAGCGTCAGTTTGATCTGTCACTCCGCGCTCCGGCTATGCTGTTACGCACTTTCGAAAGATAGAAACGTACTCGCGAGTTATTGTGGCAGAATGTCTGTTTTTCTCCGCCATACGTTTCGAAGGGATGCGCCGAACGATATGTGTAATCTCCTCTATGCCGAAACTCTTCAACAAATCGGTACAAACGGCGGCAAGTGGACAGACTGTACCGGAAATATTTCGCTCGCCCAGGGTCAACACAATGTAACCGCCATTTCGGCAGCCAGTCGCGATCTGCCGAAGTGCGCGCCGAAGGTCGTAAACGAAATGAACGAAACGCGAGTGGCCGTCGTGCGATAGGCGGGCCAAACTATCAGCGTAAACCGCCGCAGTATTTCGTGCTGGTCCGATCACCTTTCGTCGGGCTTCCAAGTTGCGTGGTCTGCGGCCACCAAGACTTCGATTGTCTACATCATACATTCCGTCCGCCACGCTAGGTGAGATACGTTGGCTAATATCTTCGATATCTATCCACTTTAGCGGTAACCATGCCGCCTGCCCGTACGGAACAGTGGTTCTGTTATCGCCGTAGGAAGGCGATGTGATCACAAGGTCGGGCTTTTCATTTGTGTGTCTGTCGCGAGGAAATCGCCGCGCCGAATCTCCGTATCGGATTGTAATGGAATGTTTGTACCGGCCATTGCTGTCAAGATGCCCAGCCTGACGCAACACACGTTGAAACTCTTGCACAATTTCAACATTTCGATGGCCGATGGAGTTAAAAGACTCCAGGACGTCGGAGATCGTGACGTTTCTGTCTCGCGCCGGCCTCACGTGCAACTTGTATGTAGAGGTGCGTGAATTTGAATTCAATCGCACGGTCTCTGCTAGACAAACCCAAAGAAAACGTCGCGAATACAGTGAACTCTCCTTTCTAATCGCCGACATAAGTCGCGATAAAGCAATGTTTGCCGCCTTAGTAAACCACTTTGCTTGGCGTTTGAATCGGACGGCGTAGCACGTTGCCGAATCGAGTCGCGCGCGCGCATAGACTCGCTCCAGGGCCTCAAGAAGTCCGACGTGATCAAGCGAAAATGCGCGAGTCTTAGATATTAAAAGAGACAGCGGATTAATGTCTTGTCCGATGAATCGACGGCCGTGGAGCATCGCCAAGGCGAGTATCGTCCCAGATCCAAGAAAGGGATCCGCAAAGGTTTGTATTTCCGGATGCTTATATAGAATCGCCATTATCACTTGTTTCTGCATCTCGGGGACCATCATCGCCGGATAGTGAAACAGGCGTTCGCTGGCAAGCTCTTCAATGTGCTCACGAAAATCCCAATAGTCAGGACGTTCGGCAGACGCTCGACGTAGAGCTGTGATTATCCCGCGAGTTGAGCCAATCTGCGAAGGAGATGATCGCCTATGGCAAGGGTGGGGAGTCAGCGCCACGGCGCGAGTGTAGTGCACGTAAACCGGTTTCCAAGCGGTTTTTTCATAGATTGATCACCCCCATACCGACCTTTGCCCGAACCGCCTTGCCACTCCTCCCGCTTTCGCTTCAGACTGCCGAACTTTGACTCCCGATCTCGGAACTCCAATTCCCGCCGCAACGACTCCGCGAAAAACCTATCGCGGGCCGTTCGCGATCATGACCGTCCTCTTTTTCATGTGGGGATTCATGACGGTCTTCAACGACATCCTGATCCCGCGCTTCAAGGACGCGTTCACGCTCAATTACTTTCACGCCATGCTGGTGCAGTTCGCATTTTTCGGCGCGTACTTTATCGGCTCTCTCCTTTATTTCGCGGTCTCCGCAATCTTCGGCGATCCGATTGCGCGGCTTGGTTACAAAAACGGAGTTGTCATTGGCCTGATGATTTCCGCCGCCGGCAGCGCTCTTTTCTGGCCGGCCGCGACCTTTCTTTCCTATCCGCTTTTTTTGATCGCGCTCTTTGTCGTCGGCCTCGGGTTCGCCATGCTCCAGATCGCCGCTAACCCGTACGTCACGATTCTCGGGCCGGAACGAACGGCTTCGAGCCGGCTCAATCTCGCCCAGGCTTTTAACTCTCTCGGCACTACGCTCGGTCCGCTCGTTGGCGGCTACCTGATCTTTCAATACTTCGCCCGCACCGGTGCTCATGGCGCGGCATCGGTAAAGATTCCTTACCTCGCATTCTTTCTCGTCTTTGTTCTTCTGGCGGTGATTTTCTTCTTTGTCCGGCTGCCGGATGTCGGCGCCGGAAAGGTCGAGCCCGGGTTCGCCGCGCTGAAATTTCCACACGTCGATCTAGGAATGCTCGCAATCTTTATGTATGTCGGCGGCGAGGTCGCGGTCGGCAGCTCGATCATCAACTTTCTCGGGCAACCCGGCGTCGCGGGTCTGACGCAATTACAGGCGAGCGGTTACGTTTCCCTTTTCTGGTTCGGAATGTTGATCGGTCGTTTCATGGGCGCGGTCGAACTGAGCGAGCTGGCGCCGCGCACGAAACAACTTCTCCTCGCCGCTATTCCCGTCGCCGCCGGCGTTGTCGTTGTCGCGCTCCGCGGGTGGAGCACGGCGCGATTCTATCTGCCGTTGCTCATCCTTTGCTGGCTCGTATTTCAAAGCGGCAAATCGCTCGCCGGCCGGACGCTCATGATCTTTTCGCTAACCGTGGTGACGCTGCTTGCCGTCTCGATCGTTGCCGGCGGCAAACTCGCGATGTGGTGCATCATCGGCATCGGTCTGTTCACCTCCATTGGCTGGTCGAACACGTTCTCGCTCGCGATCGAGGGCACCGGCATTTACAAAAGCCAGGCCTCGTCGCTCCTCGTCATGGCGATTCTCGGCGGCGCGATCCTACCGCCGGCGCAGGGCCATATCGCCGATCGATGGAACTTGCAGATCTCCTACTTTGTTCCACTCATCGCCTACGCATACGTCGCGTTCTACGGCTGGAAAGGACACAAGATCGGGCATCGAGCCGCCAGCTAGTAAGTGCTGGTTTCTTCATAGCGCTTTCAAGTTGGAGCCGTTACTTCTAGAGTCGAGATGGAGAGCAGCTATGAATAACAAGATGGATCGACGAGATTTTGTAAAGTTGAGTCTGGCCGGCGGCGTTGGATTGTCGGTGATGAGCGTTAGCGATTTGCTCGCGGCTGAAACGAACGCCGGCACCACCTTTAAGATCGGCGGCGATCTTACCGTGAACCGGCTCGGGTTCGGCGCGATGCGCATTACCGGTGACGGCATCTGGGGTTGGCCGAAAGATCGCGAGGAAGCCAAGCGCGTCTTGAAGCGCGCGGTCGAGCTCGGCGTGAATCTTATCGACACCGCCGATGCCTACGGCCCCGAGACCAGCGAGCTGCTTATCGCCGAAGCGCTTCATCCCTATCCGAAAGGTTTAATCATCGCTACGAAAGGCGGCAACACCCGGCCCGGACCTAACCAATGGGTGCCGAACGGCAAGCCAGAATATTTAAAGCAATGCGTCGATAACAGCCTCAAACGCCTGAAGCTCGACCGGATCGATCTCTGGCAGCTCCACCGCATCGATTCTCACGTGCCAATGGAAGAGTCGTTAGGCGCGATCAAGGAAGCGCGCGACGCCGGCAAGATCCGGCACGTCGGTCTGTCAGAAGTGTCGCCAGAAGAAATCGCGCGCGCGCGCAAGGTGGTGCCGATCGTCACCGTCCAGAACCGTTACAACTTCGACGACCGCAAGTGGGACAACACGCTTGCCTATTGCGAAAAGGAAGGGCTCGGCTTCATGCCTTGGGCGCCCGTAGGTGGGATGCGCGGATTGAAGTCGGAAGTGCTCGAAGCGACCGCGAAAACGAAGAACGCGAGCATCTACCAGGTTGCGCTCGCCTGGCTTCTGCAACGTTCGTCCGTCATGCTGCCGATCCCCGGCACGTCCTCGGTAAAACATCTCGAGGAAAACATGGCCGCCGCGAAGGTGAAGTTGAGCGCGGACGAAATGAAAGCGCTCGGCGCCTAAGCTGCAGCACCGGTCGCCGCGGCGAGCGATCTTTGGAAGTTCCGCAAACGAACTATCCGACGATTTGAAGTCACTAAGTGGGACTTTAAGAACTGGCGGCGCGGAAGTATCCGCCCTCTATGGAAGTAAACAGTGACTTTGTCCTTAAAGCTTTCTAAGTTTTTCGACATCCATGGAACCGAATGAAGCACTCGGGATCGCGGCCCAGGTCGCGGTGGCGCTAGCCGGTTTCGCCGGCGTAGTCGTCGTCTTTCGGCCGCAATCACTTCATCAATGGTCGGCGGTCGACCGTTTCCGGCTCCGACTGTTGTTGCACAACTCGATCAACCCGCTGGCCTATGCGCTCTTCGGCATGTTCCTTTTGACGATTAAACCGACCCCGCTCTGGATCTGGCGCGAGTGCAGCCTGTTCGCGGTCCTCTTTCAACTGCCCGGCATGATCATCGCCTTTAGAAGCTCGCGCAAACTAAGCCCGGGCCACTTCAAAGGCCCAGGTAAGATCCTGTTTTACTCTGTCGGAGTATTAGGCGGAGCTTCCCAGCTCATCCAGATCATCAACATCGTAAAACTGAACCTGTTCTGGCCCTTCTTTCTTTCCATCCTCGTCCATCTCATCGCCGCAATGCTCCAGTTTGCCCGCATGGTGCTGCTATTGCCGGAAGAAGAGCAGGGAAAGTAGAAAAGCTAAGGGCTAAAGTAGAAAGACGAGGTCGGAGGCCGGGATTGTAGGGCAACCGCTCCAGTTGCCAAACGACTCCCGCGCGCTCATCCCACTCGCTCCATTTATAATTCTTAAGTCTTCCTTCTTATTTCCCTTTGGTTCGCTGCATCGCCTGGTTGGGCGGTTTGCGTGGTACCGCGATCAGCCAATAAAAAAGGTAAGCCGACACCGACGCGAGCAACCCAAGAAGCACGCATAAATCCAACGGATAGTAAAACGGCAGGCCGCCCCGCGCAGAGGTGTGTTCGGCGCGTGCTGTGAGAGCAAACGCAAGCATCAGTCCGCTGGCGGAACCCACGACCATGGCGGCGATGACATAGTGCCACATCCGACGCCAGCCGATCCGGTCTAGTATCAAAATGCTCGGAATGCCTACGGCCGCCGCCACCGCATAGGTGAGAGGCAGAAGTATGATGACAAATCCGATCTCGCTCGAATTCGGTGAAGGATATGCGTAGTGGAACGTTTGCCACACTATATCTGCAACAACGACACCAACACCCGGTGCGAGCAGAAATGCGCAAGCACTGCGAAATCGCAGGCCAACGGCGGAAACGATGACACCAGCAAGCGCAATGAGCCAACCGAAAAAGCTCGCGCCGTGGTGTCCGAGTGTGGTGCCAACGCTGTAATGCGCGATCTCAATGAGAACTAACGCGAGCAGACACATTGCGCTGCCGACAACAATCGGGACCAAATGCCTGAACTGACGAGAAGCTGTCACCGCCCAACGAGAACAAGATGAGCGACGGCTGACGGGAGAGCGCGTGGCTGCAGGTTGAGGGTGGAATCTCATGGAACGTTAGGGACCAAAGCTGCCAGCCGTTCGCTCCATCGCATGGTTAGATGATCGTTCGTCATCACCCTCGGAACGACATGACTAGGTTAATTGACACCGACACTGGCTTCCCATTTTTTCGTGCGGGTTCGAACTTCCAGTTGCGTATTGCTAGGACCGTGTGGCTGGCGAAGTAAGGATTCGTCGTGTGCACAACGCTAATATCATGCGTAGCGCCATCAGCGCCGACGGTGAATGCCACGGTTGCCGAGCCCACGTTGCGAGCTAAAAGTGCGTGACCGGATAAATCGGTGCGTTGCCCCTAATGAGCTTCGGAGGAACGTCGTATCGCGACGTATGCGATGACCAGTTTAGCGCGGAATTCGGGTAAGGCTCGCCCGGTCGGATATCGGGAGGACGCGCTGATGCATCGAGAAGTTGTGATAGGAGCAATCCGAATGTGATCGCGATGGCATGACTGGCGAGTCGGTGTGATATGCGGCCTATCATCTAACGAGAATTAGACGAATGTTCGTGTTTAAAGGCGAACATTTTTTCGCCTAACTGGGATTCGGTGAGCGGGAAGGATCACGGTGGAGAAAGGATTTAAAGCTAAAGGAAAAAGGCTAAAGGCTAAAGTAGAAGGTTAAGGGCCGAACGTCGGAGTTGTAGCCGCCGTTACGCGCGTGAAAGCCTAAAGAGCTAGAGGATCAGCGACTCTGAAACCTTTTTGAGTCGGCTGATTACACACCTTATTAAATGGGTGCCGTTATCGACCAGGTGTCCTGTAACAGAAGCGCTTCGATGGCGCGGCGCGGTTAACTTTATTTGCAAAAATTTTGCCGGCGTTGCGGAGCTCACGGACGCGGCGCGGGCCCGAGCTGCGCTTCGCGTTTGCGGATCACGTTCAGAGTAACGAACGCGGCGAGAGCGCAGACTAATGCGCCGATTGCCATGGTGGCGGGGGTGCCCAGCAGATCGGCCATCAGTCCCGCTTCCAAACTTCCCAGCGGAATCATCCCGCCGAAGATCAGCGCCCAGATGCCCATGACGCGGCCGCGCATTTCGTCGGGGACGATCGATTGCAGGACGGTGTTCGAGGTTGAGAAATACAAAACGATGCCGAACCCGACGATCGCGAGCAGGACGACGCCGATATACAAATTTTGGGTGTAGGCGAACACGACGAGCGCGGTTGAGAAAATCCAGACGCCGCCCAGGGCCATGGTCCGAGTGGGCCACATGTGCCCGGCGCTCGCGACAGTGAGGGCCGCGATGAGCGCGCCCACTCCGCTCCCGGCCATGAGCAATCCGTAACCGTTCGCGCCGAGATGAAGAATGTCGTGCGCGAACGCGGGCAACAGGACGGAATACGACCAGCCGAAAATTCCGACGACGGTGAAGAGCGAGAGAATGGTGAGAACGCGGCGGTGCATCCAAACGTAACGAAAACCTTCGAGCGCTTGCGCAATGGCGCCGCCGCTGCTGGCGATCTGCGTCTCCTTTTTCGGCAACCGCATCAGGAGCAATCCGGCGATGACGGGAATGAAGCTCACGCCGTCACAAAAAAAACAGAGCGCGATGCCGAGATGCGCCATGAGAAATCCGGCGATGGACGGGCCGACGATGCGGGCGCAGTTGAACGCGGAGCTGTTGAGCGAGATCGCGTTCATCAAGTCTGCGCGGCTGGTCATCTCGATGACGAACGATTGGCGCGCGGGCATGTCGAACGCCATCGTAATTCCGCTGCAGACAGCGAGCGCGATGATGTGCCAGGGCTGAACGATTTTTGTCCAAACGAGCATCGCCATGCCAAGCGAAATGGACATCGAACAAAGCTGGGTGACGACGATGACGGAACGTTTCGGGTAACGATCGGCGATCCATCCGCCCCACGTGGAGAAGACGAGCATCGGCGCGGATGCCGCGGCCGCCACGATGCCGAGCAACGCCTTCGAACCAGTGAGTTGGTAGACCAGCCAGCCCTGCGCGGTCGTCGTCATCCAGGTGCCGGTGAACGAAATCAATTGGCCGATGAAGAAGAGGCGGAAATTCCGATGCTTGAGGGCGGAGAAAGTCTTGCGGAAAGAAATCCCGCCCGTCGCGACTCGACGCGGCCGACCGGTCTGGTCTTCCGGCACGTTGGAAACGCCGGTGGCCGGAGATCGGAGATCGGAAGTCAATAGGTCGGACATTAGTTCGAGACCGGATCGCGGAGAGCGGAAACCGGAAAGGAAGGAACATCGGCAGGCGGAGCGCGGACTCAAATGGTAGGGACGGCGCGCTGCGCCGTCCGACGTTGCATCCGTGTCGTTAGCGGACGCCGCAGCGCGGCGTCCCTACCCAGGAAATTTTACCGCTTGGCGCGGGAGCAGCTTTCTTCGGAAGCATGCGCTCGATCCCCTGCAAAATAACCGGCAGCAGGGCGGCCATTTTTTGCTGCGCAATGGTCGTTGTCTTCACGGTGACGCCGAACGCGCACGCTCAACGGCCCCGTCACAAACCGCCAACACCGTTTTCGGTGGCGTTGGAGCCATTCCGACTAACGCGTTCGGTCATTCACGCAGCGGCGGCGCCGATTGTTCATAACGCTCCACGAGTCCTGGCGGCGACAGCAGTCGCGCCGATCAAGCTGGCCTACTATGCGCCGCGGCGATTGAAGCCGAGACAGCCGCGCGGTGCCGAAGCAATTTACGAGGCCGATGCGATGGACGAATCGGAGGCGAAACCGATTCGAGTCGCCTACCAACCTTCGAGCCGGACAAAAACAGCGGCGCCGCAGGCGGAGGAAAACGATCAGGATCAAGATCAGGCAAGTGAAAAAATTGGACGCGTCGAACAGCGCGGCGATCGGCCGACGGTGTCCGGCAGCCGCGCGGTTTTGCGTGGCGGGATCGCGTATGCGCCATCACATGCGCCGCAAAGCGTGAAGAATGCGATCTGGGCCGCGAATACATTGCGCCGCAAACCATATGTCTGGGGCGGCGGTCACGGTTCGTTTTACGATCGCGGTTATGATTGTTCCGGGACTGTTTCCTTCGCGCTCCACGGCGCGGGGGTGTTGAATTCACCGGTGCCTTCGAGCGACCTGATGCGCTTCGGCGAACGCGGCCGCGGCCGATGGATGACGGTTTATTCCAGGTCGGGGCACACGTTTGCCGTGATTGCCGGGTTGCGTCTCGATACGACCGATCTCGGAAGAGGCGGCGACGTCGGCCCGCGCTGGTACGACTATAGCCGCGACACGAGCGGCTACATCGCGCGGCATCCGATGGGGATGTAAGGCGGACGTCGGAACAAAAGCTACGCTACAATCCGTTCGGCTGCGACCGGCGTGGGACTGGTCGGCAAGCGCGATGATTTCGCGCGGCGATAACGCCAGATCGCAAATCCGACGAAGAGAAGATCGGCGATGACTCCGCCTACGACGTAGGTCTCGCCGCCGATGCCGAAACCGTAGCTGTGCAGACCTTTTCCTAACACGAAGTTCACTCCGTACCAGGCCATCAGGACGGCAAGGAAACAAACGACGCTGGCGACCACCAAACCGAACTGCGTCCACCAGCCGGCGAGGCGTCCGTGCAACGTAAGGATGTAACAAAGCAACGCGATAAGAGCCCAGGTTTCCTTCGGATCCCAACCCCAGAACCGGCCCCAGGAATAATTCGCCCAGACGCCGCCGAGAATTGTGCCGGCAGCGAGCAGAATTACGCCGAGCTGAAGAACGCGATACAACCAGAAATGCATCGGCTGGTCGGCGCGAGCCGCGACCGGATTGCGCGCGTATCGCCAGAGGAGGATGTGGCCGAACCCCATCGCGAGTGCGAACGCGGCGTAGCTCAGGGTGATGGTAAGGACGTGGATCGTGAGCCAGAAGTTATCGCGCAGGACCGGAACGAGCGGGTCGATGCTCGATGGCATCGCGATCGGCATTTGATGGACGAGCAAGAGTGCGACGAGCGAAACCGGCAGCGCGGCGAGCAGGTAAACCGGAGTCCGATAACGCAGGAAAAAAATCATGCCGAAGAATGAGACGGCGAATGATACCCAGATAATGGACTCATACATGTTCGTCACGGGCGGACGGCTGGCGATCAGGCAACGCATCACAATGCCGCTGGCGTGAAAGAGCAGGCCGATAATGGCGACGATGACGCCGGCGATTTTGAGATAACTGCGCGAACCGGGCGTTTCCCCCAGGGAAGTGGCCACAGAAGAAGCTGCTCGGGATCGAGCGCGCACCGTGCCGATCGCGAGCAGGAGAAGCGCGACGCCATACGACCACGCAGCGCGATAGAAGCCGTCCCAATGGTTGTAAAAATATTCGAGGCGAAGCTGCGATTCCTCGGGATAAATCTTTGGGCTCAGTTGGCGCAGATTTTCGCGCAGCTGGTTCGCGGCGCGACTAAAGGCGAAACCGTCGCCTTTCACGTAAGCATTCGCCATGGTCTGCAACGGCGTCTGCACGGGCGCGAACTGCGGCTCACTATAATATTGCGCGAAAGCCGGCGGGACGAGCCACGGGTCGGTTGCTTTTTCCGGCGCCGGCACAAGCAGAAACGCGGTGCCGTTCATCACGTTCGCGAAAAGGGCGAGGCGCTCGCTGACGCTCATCACTTCGCTTTGCAAACGATTGAGCGGCTTCTCGGCTTTACGCAGCGCGTGGGCCTGGCTGGCAAGCGTGTTTAATTCAGGGAGCGCCGTCAGTTGCGTGAAGGAAAAGCGCCGTTGTTCGTTAGGTAATCCGAGGCGTTCTTTCAATTCGCCGAGCGAGACTAGGATCATCGGCTCGCTTTTCCAATCGTGGGTGTCGAGCAGCATCGAGAGGAGAAAATTGTTCGCCTGCCAGGTCCGTGCGCCGGAAGTGTAAGTGGAGCGACCGGTGAGCTTGATGAGCGTCTCACGCGCGAAAGTGTCGACCGGTTTGCGACGCCCGCCGTCCTGAATGGCGAGCAACCCGAACTGTTTGAAATCGAGCGACGACGTATCGGCCGCCGGCATGTCCGCCTGCTGGGCCAGGCAAAGGCCGCTCAAGAACAGGCTGAGCGCGGCAACTAAAAAGCGGGATCGCATAGGTGGGATTGGGGGAGTAATGCTATTCTTCATTCATGAAAACAGCAATCGCTGTCGGTGCATTTTTCCTGATTGGCGCAATCGCAGGGCGGTCCGAGGTCCGCGCTGAAGCGATAAAAGTCGAGGAATTCACCTTCAACCTGCCGGAAGGCTGGCGCTCGGTCACGCCATCGTCGCCGATGCGCAAGGCGCAGCTCGAGATCGCGCGTGGACCGGAGAAAGCGGAAGTAACGTTTTTCCATTTTGGCGCGGACCAGGGCGGGAGCGCGGCGGACAACGTGGCGCGCTGGTACGCGCAATTTCCCGGCAGCGAAGACAAACGCATTACCGAGAATGTCCAGGTCGGTCCGGTGAAAATCACGTTCGCAATGACGGAAGGAACGTTTAACAGCGGCATGCCCGGCGGGCCGACGACGCCAATGGAAGGCTACGCGCTTTGCGGCGCGATCCTCGAAACCGCCAGCGGCAATCTCTTCGTCAAGATGACCGGCCCGAACGCGGTCGTGAAAGCATCGACGGACGCTTTCAAGAAAATGATGACCGACGGAGCGAAGACCGCGGCGCCGAAGGTGTAGGCGCGGTCGCTATCGCACAAACGGATTCGTCTGGCGTTCCGCGCCGATCGTCGTCGCGGGACCGTGACCGGGCAGCACGACGACATCGTCTCCGAGCGGATAGAGCTTTTCTTTGATCCCGCGAAAGAGCAGATCGCCATCACCGCCGGGCAAATCCCACCGGCCGACGCCGCTCGCGAACAAAACGTCGCCGCCGACCAGCAATTTGTCTTTTCGGGAAAGGAAACAAAGGCTGCCCGGGCAATGACCCGGTACTTCCAAAACCTCCATCTCGAGTCCGAGAAAATCGCGGGCCGAGGTGGCTTCCACGAGGAAATCCGGCTCGACCGGTTCGATTTCCAGTTGGAATCCGAGGCCGCGAAAGAATTCCGGATCGGAAATCATCGGCACGGTCTCCGCGTGGCAGCCGATGGGACAACCGAATCGCTTCTTGATTTTCGCCACGTCAGGGATGTGATCGAAATGGCCGTGGGTCAGCAAAAGCAGCTTCGGCGTCATGCCCTCAGCAATGAGCCAGTCGCAGGCGCCGTCCGGCGCGTCGAACAGGATCGTGCCTTCCGGCGCTTCGAGCAGGTAACAGTTCGTCTCGAAGATCCCCCCGCAAAAGGTTTCGTAACGCATTAGAAGCAAATTGTAGCCGGGGTCGGTGATCCCGGCCAGTCACGCAGGTTTCTCCCGGCCGGGATCAACGATCCCGGCTACAGGCCCAAAAGCTGCATGCAAGGGCGCGGCGACCGGCCGTTCTTTGAATGTTCCGCCCAGCCGATTGTCTCACTACCAACGAATGAACTTAGCCTGCGCGGTTTTCTTGCCTTCTGGGTGGATTCTGCGACTTTCTAAAACCGCTTTTTCCGAAATGAAACCATCTTTCCGCTCACTTATCGCCCTGCCCGCGGCACTTTTGGCCGTTGCAATTACCACAGCGCCGGTCCTGGCGAAATCAGACGCCGGGAATGTCGCCACGTCCGTGGGGCGGTTGCTCGAGGAAGGTCATTACACCCATCAGTCGCTCAACGACGAAGTCTCGAAGAAATTTCTCAAGACCTATCTCGAGCTGCTCGATTTTAGCCATCTCTTCTTCACTCAACAGGACGTCGACATGCTGACGGCGAAATACGCGACGTCGCTGGACGATGACGTGTTGCTCGGAAATTTGAAACCGGCTCACGAAATCTACGATCTTTACACGAAGCGAGTGGACGATCGGGTCGCGAAGATCAAGGAACAGCTCAATCAGCCGGCCGATTTCAAAAGTGACGCGACGATCGAGTTGAGCCGGCAAAAAGCCCCATGGCCGAAGGACGAAGCGGACGCCGATCAAATCTGGCACGGCCGAATCGCGAGCGAGCTGCTCCAGGAACACCTGAGCGAACATCCCATCGAGCCCGGTCCGAAACTCATCGCGAAGCGTTACGACCGTCTCGCGCGCAACGTCCACGAGCAGGACAAGGACGAGCAGGTGAAACTTTTCCTCGACGCGCTCGCCCAGGCTTACGATCCGCATTCGGAATATCTCAGCAAAGCCGACCTGAAGAATTTCAGCATCAACATGGGCCTGTCGCTGGTCGGCATCGGCGCGATGCTCAAGACGGAGGACGGCTACGCGAAAATCGAAAGCCTGGTGCCCGGCGGCCCCGCCCAGACGGATGGACGATTGAAGGTGGGCGATCGAATCACGGCGGTAGCGCAGGGGAACGGCGAGTTCAACGACGTGCGCGATATGCGGCTCGATAAGGTGGTCGAACAGATTCGCGGCAAAAAGGGAACCAAAGTCCGGCTGCTGGTGATCCCGGCTGATTCGCCCGATCCTTCAAAACGCAAGACGGTCGATCTGGTGCGCGACGAGATTAAACTGAAAGACCAGGAAGCGCGCGCCGACATCATTATTAAGAAGAACGAAAACGGCGAGCCGGTGAAGCTCGGCTGGATCACTTTGCCGTCGTTCTACGCCGACATGGACCGGCACCAGAAGAGCACCACCAGGGATGTGCTCCAGCTCCTCAAGCGGCTGAAGAAAGAAAATATTTCGGGACTCGTCGTCGATCTCCGGCGGAACGGCGGCGGTTCGCTCGAGGAAGCGATTGCGTTGACCGGGCTCTTTTTGAAATCGGGCCCGATCGTGCAGACGAAGAGTTCCAACGGAAACATTGTCGTTTCCAGCGATCCCGATCCAGGCATTGCCTACTCCGGGCCGATGATCGTCTTGACCAGTCGGCAGAGCGCGTCGGCCAGCGAGATTTTTGCGGCAGCGCTCCAGGATTACGGACGCGCCCTGATCGTGGGCGACAAGAACACGTTCGGCAAAGGCACGGTGCAGACGATCCTCGAGATCGGGCGGTTCACTTCGTTGCTCGGGAGCCGGTCGCAGGAAGATGGCGCGCTCAAATTGACGATCCAGAAGTTCTATCGCGTAGCGGGCGGCTCGACGCAGCTGCACGGCGTGGCGTCCGACATTGTGTTGCCGACCTTGAGCGACCTGCCGGAATTCGGCGAAGGCGCGTTGAAGAATTGTTTGCCCTACGATGAAGTGCCGAAGGCGCGCTACACGAAATGGTCCGAAGGCCGCGGCCTGTTCATAGACGAGTTGAAACGCCGGTCGGAAGCACGCGTTTCGGGCAATCAGGAATTCCACTACGTCATGGAAGACATGGGCCGGCTCCGGAAGCGGCTGGATGAAAACCGGATTTCGCTGAACGAAGACACGCGCAAAGTCGAATTGAACGAAGACAAGATCCGCAAAGAAACGCGCGCGAAGGAACGGCTCGCTCGTCACGACGAGCAAATGCAGATGATCCGGCTCACGCTCGACAACGTCGACAAGCCGAATTTGCAGCCGATCCTTTTCCCGGGAGACCTCGCCGCGAACAAGAAGAATGGAAGCAACAAGGTTGCTCCCGAAGCAGCCGATGATTCCGATTCCGAGACGTCGCCGGGCAACGACGATGGCACCAAAGAACCCGCCATCGATCCCGAACGCGACGAGACGTTGAACATCCTCAAAGACCTCGTCGATCTGAACCGCGCCCCGACCACCGCGAGCACGACGGCTTCGCCCCAGCCGCCGCCGAACTGAGTTCGTAGCGCAATTTGCGCTTGTTGTAGCGCCGCTTAAACCGCGATTCGGTGGTTTGCGCGATCAGCGGCCACAGTCGCCGCGCGTCAGCGGGCAATGCCTACGGCGGCAGTGTTGTTGTCTTCGTTGAATTCAGTGATGACTTTGCCTGAATCGACCTTCAACACCAGTTGGGTCAACTTCGTGAAGTTGGCTTGAACAGTGGCCGTAAAAGTTCCGCTCTTGGACGCCTGCGGGGCGAGCGGCCCGAGGGGCGACGTTCCGAGAATCGTTCCTCCGGCGGGAACATCACCGGTATTGCCGAACACGGTGTCTTTGGAGAGAAATGCCTGGACCGCGACATTGTCCGCGTTGCCCGCCGTCGGTCCATCAAGGTTGGCGGGGGCGTTGCCCACGTTGGTCACAGTCCACGAATATTGGACCCTGTTGGGCGCGATGAGCTTGGCGCTCAACGAAGAAATGACCAGGTCAGGAAGCTGGAGTGGTTTGGGCGGCGGCGGAACTTGGGCGCCGACGCTGGAGCCGAGGCACAGGGCCAATCCGATCGTCAATAATGCGAATACGGTTCTTGGATTCATAATAGTTTGTCCTTGGGTTTGAGTGGGGAGACCTCCGGGGTGACTGGGGTCTGGTCGGAATTAGATCAGTTTCCGCTGCGGCCAACGAGCAATTTGTTGACGCAAGACGACGTTCTCAAACCGCGATCGGCGCTTTGATCGCGGGATGCGGATCGTATTCGCTGAGTGTGAAATCCTCGAAACGAAAATCGCCGATTTTTCCCACGGCGGGATTCAATTGCATCCGCGGCAGCGGCCGGAATTCGCGAGACAACTGTTCGCGCGCCTGGTCGAGATGGTTCCGGTAAAGATGGAGATCGCCGAAGGTGTGAATGAATTCGGCCGGTCGCAGATCGCAGACCTGCGCGACCATCATCGTGAGCAACGCGTACGAGGCTATGTTGAACGGCACCCCGAGAAACAGATCGGCGCTCCGCTGGTAAAGCTGGCAGCTCAGTTCGCCGTCGTTGACGTAGAACTGGAAAAGCACGTGGCAGGGCGGCAACGCCATTTTCTCCAGCTCGCCGACGTTCCAGGCATTCACGATCAGCCGCCGGCTTTGCGGATTCCGTTTTATGTCTGCGATCACGCCATCGATTTGATTGATTGGCATGCCGTCGGCGCTCCGCCAGCGGACCCATTGCGCTCCGTAGATCGGACCGAGGTCGCCGTTCTCGTCCGCCCATTCGTCCCAGATCGT
>Ga0137407_10000182_pt1 | contig 46157 bp, 32 predicted proteins | sample CZOMad2_2_16fung_FD_108410 | JGI IMG/M metagenome (GOLD analysis project Ga0137407, IMG submission 108410) | Vadose zone soil fungal communities from Angelo Coast Range Reserve, California, USA - CZOMad2_2_16fungal (Illumina Assembly) | ecosystem: Environmental > Terrestrial > Soil > Vadose... | reverse complement strand
TTTTAAATATAAATTCGACATCGACCCGGAACTCATTGAAGCCAACTATAAAATGCCACCATTGTTATTACAGCCTTATGTGGAAAATGCCATTGTGCATGGATTGAGGCATAAAGAACTTGGAGAGGGTCTTCTTTATATTAGTATGAAAAAGGATGTTTCCCATGTTTCAATCACTATTGAAGATAACGGTGTTGGGAGATCGAAAGCAAAACAGTTCAACCAGGAAAACAAAAAACCGCATCAGCCTATCGGAATGAATGTGACCGGTAAACGTATTGACCTGCTCAGGATGATTAATTCCGGCAATGTGGATATTCATATTATGGATCTGCATGCCGGTGAAGAAACAGGTACCAGGGTAACGATCCATCTGCCTATAGATTTTAAGTTCGGATAAGAATTGTTAACTTTCTTGCATGATACAGGCAATTATCATAGATGATGAACAGATTTCCCTCAAGGCACTTGGTGAAAAAATAAGAGTTTATTGCCCGGAAGTGCAGGTGCTTGAATTATTCAATAAAGCCGAAGATGCTATCCGCAAAATGGATGAACTAAAACCTGATGTGGTATTCCTGGATATCGAAATGCCCAAGATGAACGGATTTACCTTTTTAAAAAACCTTCAGCCTGTTCAGTTTGAAGTAATATTTACCACTGCGTATAGTGAATATGCAATCGAAGCATTACGGATCAGTGCACTTGATTTTTTGACGAAACCCATCGATAACAAAGATTTGATAGCGGCAGTGGAAAGATTGAAAACAAGATTGAACAACAAAAATTTTGAAAATAAAACCTTTGAGGAACAATTGCAGATATTTCTTCAATACCAGCATCCTGCCACGCAGCTGGGTAAAATAGCATTGCCGGTTTTAAACGGGTTGGAATTGATCAACGTTGATGATATCATAAAAATCAAAGGTGAAAATGTTTATTCTGTTTTCCATCTTACGAATGGGAAAAAAATAATGGCTTCCCTTACTTTGAAAGAAGTGGAAGGCATGTTGCGCCGTTCAGATTTTTTCCGCGTTCACAAATCTTATATTGTGAATCTTAAATATATCAGCCGTTATATCAAAGGGGAAGGCGGTATCGTTATTTTGACAGATGGTTCAGAAGTAGAAGTGTCCCGCCGCAACAAGATTGATTTCCTAAAAAAAATTACGACATAAATCCGCGAGCTATAAATTTTCAAACCAAAAGAGATCTCCTGTATGTGATAATTGATCTGGTATTTGATTTTTTCCCGGTTATCATTTAATTAGCACTGGAAATTTAATAATTAGTATTTTGGGCGGCCGAAATCAGAACATGATTGATTGTGAGAATGGCTTTAATTAATTAAAATTTTTATTATGATCGCCAGGCTACTATTTCCTGCAATTATTATTATTATTTCCTGTTCCGCTGCGAATTCGCAGGACAAACCGAAATGGAATGTGAACAATAACGGATCACCGGCAAAGGATGTTTCATTTACAGTGAATACAGGGACCTGGATGAATGTAGATATATCACCTGATGGAAAAGAAATTGTTTTTGATCTTTTGGGAGATATTTACAGTATTCCTTTTGCAGGAGGCGAAGCCAAATTGCTTCGGCAGGGACCTGCTTTTGAAGTGCAGCCACGGTATAGTCCTGATGGAACCAGGATATCTTTTACTTCCGATGCCGGTGGAGGCGATAATATCTGGGTGATGAATCGTGATGGCAGTGCAGCAAAACAGATCACCAAAGAAACATTTCGATTATTGAATAATGCAACCTGGACGCCCGATGGACAATACCTCGTTGCGCGAAAACATTTCACTTCAGAACGTTCAGCAGGTGCAGGAGAACTCTGGATGTATCATATTAGTGGCGGTGGTGGTTTGCAACTTACAGCGCGTAAGAATGATCAGCAGGATCTCAATGAGCCCAGTGCTTCTCTGGATGGCAGGTATGTTTATTATTCCGAAGATATTTCTCCGGGAGGAACTTTTCAATATAATAAAGACCCGAATGGCGGAATTTTTGTGATAAAAAGATTTGACCGTGATAAAGGAATCAGCGAAACAGTAACAGAAGGCCCTGGCGGAGCCGTGCGTCCTCAAATTTCTCATAATGGAAAAATACTCGCCTTTATAAAAAGGATCAGGACTAAAACCGTATTGTATTTGCGGGATCTCGAAACGGGAGAAGAATGGCCAATATATGATCAGTTATCCAAGGACCAGGAAGAGGCCTGGACCATTTTCGGTATATATACCGGCTATGCATGGACGCCCGATGACAAGCAGATTGTTATTTGGGCCAAAGGTAAAATTGTAAAGATTGCAGTAGATGGTAAGCATGAAAGTTCGGAAATTCCTTTTACTTGTAATGTAAAACAAAAAATCACGGATGCAGTAAGGTTCAAACAAAATATTAACAGCGATGAATTCAATGTAAATGTAATCCGCCATGCTACTACTTCTCCGGATGGTAAGCTGTTAATATTTAATGCCGTCGGTTATCTATGGAAAAAAGACCTTCCCGGTGGCAAACCAGAACGCCTCACAACAGCTTCGGATTTTGAATTCGAGCCATCGTTTTCTTATGATGGTAAATGGATCACTTATGTCAGCTGGAATGATACTGCCATGGGATCTATTTATAAATTAAATCTTACGGATCGTTCAAAGCCCGTGAAGCTGAATACAGAAAAAGCAATCTATCGCACGCCATCATTTTCCCCCGACGGTAAATTGATTGTTTATACAAAAGAAGCGGGTAACCTGGATATGGGACAGGCTTTTTCAGTAAGGCCCGGAGTTTATATCATTTCATCCGCAGTGAGTGGAAGTAAACCTGTTTTTGTCAGTGAAAAAGGTGAATATCCAAAATTCAATACAACAGGTGACCGGATTTATTACCAGACGGGAGGAAATTTATTTGGCTCGCTCAATAAAACATTTGGCAGTTATAAAACAGATGGATCAGATGACCGTGTCATTTTCAAAAGCGTTTATGGAAACCAGTTTGTTGTTTCTCCCAATGAAAACTGGGTAGCATTTGTCGATTTGCATGAAGTATATGTTGCAACTTTTCCGCATACAGGCAAAACGATTGATCTTGGATCTGCTACCAATGATTTTCCGGTGAAGATAGTATCGAAAGATGCGGGTATCAACCTGCATTGGAGCGGCGACAGCAAACAACTTCATTATACATTGGGAGATCAGTATTTCAGTATATCACTTGCGGACCGGTTCGAATTCATTGGAAACAAACCGGATTCACTTTTTAAGGCTCCTGAAAAAGGAATCGGTATCGGGTTGAAAATAAAAACAGACAAACCTGCAGGGACCATTGCGTTTGAACATGCACGGATCATTACCATGAAGGGAGATGAGACGATTGATGATGGAACGATCCTGATCGAAGGCAATATCATTAAACAGGTGGGCAAATCGTCTGATATTAATATTCCATCTTCAGCAAAGAAAATTGATTGTGCCGGAAAAACAATCCTTCCCGGGTTTGTAGATGCGCATGCACATGGCCGTCATTTCAGGTATGGATTGACTCCGCAAAAACATTGGGCCTATTATGCAAACCTTGCTTATGGCGTTACTACCATGCACGATCCTTCTGCAAATAGTGAAACGGTTTTTGCTCAAAGCGAATTGGTAAAAGCAGGTTTGATGGTCGGCCCCCGTGTTTTTTCTACCGGAACAATTATTTATGGCGCGGATGGCGATTTCAAAGCAGTTATCAATTCGATAGATGATGCAAGGAGTGCGCTCCGGAGAACCAAAGCTTATGGAGCATTCAGTGTAAAAAGTTATAATCAGCCGCGCAGGGAACAAAGACAAATGGTGATACAGGCTGCAAGAGAATTGGGTATGGAAGTGGTGCCTGAAGGAGGTTCTCATTTTTACCATAATATGAGTATGATCATCGATGGACATACTACCATCGAACATAATATTCCCGTTGCAGAATTATATGATGATGTTGTGCAATTGTGGAAGAATTCAAAAACGGCTTACACTCCTACCCTGATCGTAACTTATGGAGCCGTATCCGGTGAATATTACTGGTATCAACATACGAATGTCTGGGAAAAAGAAAGACTGCTGAACTTTACGCCAAGAGCGATCATTGATCCAAGAAGTCGCCACCGTACGATGTTGCCTGAAGAAGAATATGAAAACGGGCATATCCTTGTTTCAAAAACAGTAAAGAAACTCAATGATGCAGGCGTGCGGATCAATATGGGCGCACACGGACAATTGCAGGGACTTGGTGCGCATTGGGAGATATGGATGCTCGCACAGGGAGGTATGACTCCCCTGGAAGCGCTTCGCGCTGCTACGCTCAATCCCGCTATCAGCCTGGGTTTGGACGACTGGATCGGTTCACTGGAAGTAAATAAACTCGCCGACCTCATCGTACTTGATAAAAATCCTTTGGAAAATATTTATAATACAGAAAGTGTAAGGTATACGATGGTGAATGGAAGATTATTCGATGCGGCGCAGATGAATGAAATCGGTAATTATAATAAACCGAGAACCAGGTTTTTCTGGGAGCTCTCAAAAAGCCCGGAATCTTTTCCATGGCATGAAGAAACGATGAGCTTCACTGAACCCGAAATCGCCTGTGATGGCAGGTAATTATATGAATTATGATTTTTTTCGCACAGAGCAAACAGAGAAAAAGAGAAAGTTCTCTCCTTTTCTCTGTTTGCTCTGTGCGAAATATAAAGCCAGCATCTTAGAGACCACCTTAGGATGATATCATTTCGCATATTGTTAACCGGGGATCACAAACAGTTGCAAAAAAAAAATTAAACACTACCCGGAACATCAAATCCAGGTTGCGTCCTACCTGATTCCGGTTTATTTTGCGGTGCCTGGCAAAAAGTTTTCCGGTCTTTATTTTCAGAGATTTTTTTTATCCGGGGTTTAATTGACTATATTTATGAAAACCCTTAACTCAACATGGTCGTCAAAAGGAAAGTCGCATCCTATTTGGCCGCAATTATCTCTTTGCTTTTCCTTTCCATTTCTTCAATGGGCCAGAGAACGCAGATCAGGGGTTTTATTGATGGATTGACAACCCTTCAGAACGGCAAGGTATCATTCGGATTTGGCGAACAAGATCTATTCATAACTTCTGAGCTCAACGATCGCATATCTTTTCTTGGGGAAAGTGTATTCAAATACACTCCTTCTTCACCCACTGAATTTTCTGTAAGTATTGAACGGGTGGTGATAAAATATAATTTCGCGGGCAATCACAACCTGCTTATCGGGAAACACCATACTCCATTAAACTACTGGAATGATACCTATCATCACGGAAGAGTTTTTTTTCCTACGATAGACCGGCCGCTTTTGTTTGCCGCGAATATAATACCCTTGCACACGACAGGTGTCGGCGTGCAGGGACATGATCTCGGAAAAATTAAATTCGGTTATGACATGATGGTTGGAAATGGCCTCGGATCCAACGAAGTCAGCGACAATGACAAAAACAAATCCATTTCACTCGCTGTGCATATAAAACCCGTTGAAAAACTACGTCTCGGTATTTCTTACTATTACGATGTTATTGCCAAAGGGGCCGATGTGCACGACAGGATAATTAACTGGCAGGTGAATCAACAGTTGATTAGCGGATCGGTCGCTTATTTCGGCAAAAAATTTGAATTCCTCGCAGAGTCTACTATCGGGCTTAACAAGACAGACACTACAGGATCGAAGCAAACAATCGCTTCTTATATATATGCAGGATATCGCATCACAGAAAAAATTATACCCTATGTGCGTTACGATGATTTACAATACCAGGATGGTGAAATTTATTTTATCAAAGACAATACCACTTCATTTGTAGGAGGTATCCGTTTTCAGATCAATTATCTCGCTGCAGTTAAGGTCGAATATCAGCATATGCATGCTGAGATCGCAGGTAATGTAGACAAATTCACGGCGCAATTTGCCATAGGTTTTTAATAATGCAATGGAAATGATGACCAATAAATTATTCAGTCAGGCTAAAATCGGAAAATACTTTTCGGTTTGCATCCTGCTGTCTGTTTGTTTATTGGCAAAGGCGCAGGAGGCCAGTCTCATGGTCATCGGTAATTCAAAAGGAGTTCCTGCAGAAATGAAAATGTCCGAATTAAGATCAGTTTTCATGGCTGAAAAACAAAGATGGGGTGATGGCACCAAAGTAATAATCGCTATGATAAAATCCACTACTCCACTGGGAAAGATGGTCAGCAGGCGGATTTATTCAATGAGCGGGGATGAAGTCAGGGGATTCTGGGCCGGCATTTCTTTCGCTGGAAAATTCGAGTCACCCGTTACATTCAATACGGTCACTGAGCTCGAAACATTTGTGGCTCAAAATCCGGGCGCAATCGCTATATTGGACAAACCGTCGGAATCATCAGAAACCAAAATCGTCCTGATAGACGGGAAAAAGACATTTTGATATCGCATACTCCTTGCAGGTAGATATTTGTAATTCCTGATCATTCCTAAACTTTACTTATGCGGATTCTATAAATATTCTAAAAAAGTTCAGGTTAATCCCATGCGTATCACACTAAAAACAAAGATTTGGTTAACCGTTCTCACTATTGTGTTGATGTTTTCTTATTTTATTCTTTTATATTTTCCTTCGAGACAGGAGCAATACTTGTTGAGGAATTACAACAATGAAGTGCAAAATCTCGCCAATACTGTTGCTGTAGGAGTTGAAATTGCTATCAATGAACAAAACTTCAGAGGCATTACCAAAGAAATAGAAATCGTAAAGAATGATAACCGGCTTAGTTTCGTAAGGCTGGTTGAAGAAGATACTGTTTGGAATGAAAGCCACACCCGGTTTTTAATCCGTGATTCTGTATTAAAAACTTTTCCCGATGGTGCTTCCCTTCCGGCAAAAATTTCGTCCAATGATTCAATGATCGTGAAGCGTGCATCACTAAACACGAAAATAATGAATGGCAATGGAGCCATCCTGGTTGGTTTTAAAACAAAAGAGATTACTGAAATCATAAAGCGGATCCGGTTAATTTCCCTGGTCGTCAGCGGAGCTGTTTGTTTAGTTGCCATTTTGATCGGGTTCTGGCTTGCTCGAAATATTTCCGTACCGGTGCTCGAGTTAAGAGAGGCTGCGCGTAAGGTGGGTGAAGGCGACCTGAGTCAAAAAGTAAAAAACAGATCGCGCGATGAGATTGGCGAACTGGCAAAAGCCTTTAATAAAATGGTTGGAGATCTGCGCCGGGCAAGAGCTGAACTCAGCGAGGCCAATCTTAATCTTGCTTCGACAAATGAAACACTCAATAAAACCGTGGAAGACCTTAAAGCTGCGCAGGAACAATTGATCCAGGCTGAAAAAATGGCTTCTCTTGGGCAACTTACTGCAGGAATCGCTCACGAAATCAACAATCCCATCAATTTTGTTTCTGCTAATATTCAACCATTAAAAGATGATATGGCAGATATCATTAAGCTTGCAACCTGTTATGAAAAAGTGATCAGGGAAAAAAAGCTTGAAAAGGAATTTTCGGAAGTGGACGCTTTAAAAAAAGAATACGATATAGAACTTGCACTGAAGGAAGTAAATGATTTGCTGAAAGGAATGGAAGAAGGCGCCATGCGTACTTCTGAAATCGTAAAAGGTCTTCGGAATTTTTCACGCCTGGATCAGAATGTATTCCGTAAAGCCAACCTGAATGATAGCCTGGAATCCACGCTGATCTTATTGCACAGCGCCTATAAGAACCGGATAGAAATAAATAAACTATATGGTAATATACCCGAAGTGGATTGTTATTCCGGCCAGATCAACCAGGTATTTATGAATATTCTTTCGAATGCAATACAGGCAATACCGCAGGAGGGAAGTATTTTCATAAAAACTTGGCAGGAAGGCAGCATAGTGAAAATATCCATTAAGGATACAGGCACAGGTATAAGTGAAACTGTGCGCAGGAAAATATTCGATCCTTTTTTTACAACCAAAGAAATAGGGAAAGGCACGGGACTGGGACTGTCAATTTCTTATGGTATCATTCAAAAACACAATGGTGAAATAGAAGTATTTTCAACGCCTGGCAAAGGCACAGAATTTATAATAATTATTCCGATTGAACAAGAAACAACAACCTGATAATGGAACAGCAAAACAACGCCTTTAATATTTTGTATGTGGATGATGAAGAAAACAATTTAAATTCTTTCAGGGCGGCCCTGCGTAGATATTACAACGTTTTTACTGCGTTGAGCGGTGAAGAGGGAATAGAAATTCTCACAAAAAATGATATCCATGTGGTAGTCACTGATCAGCGTATGCCCAATATGACCGGTGTTCAGTTTTTACAACATATTCCGGGCGACCAGAACAATATCCGGATCATCCTCACTGGCTTCACTGATATGGAATCGATCATCGAAGCGATTAATACAGGTATGGTATACCGTTATATCAGGAAGCCATGGGATAAGGATGAATTGAAGATCACAATTGACAATGCGATTGAAACGATCATGCTGCGCCGGAATAACAAAAAACTCATATCCGAGCTGCAGACAAACAATGAGCAACTCGAACAAAAAGTTAAGGAGCGGACCGGTGAGATAGAAAAGCAAAAAAAAATTATCGAGGCTGGGAAAGCTCAGTCCGATAAATTACTGCTGAATATTCTTCCTGATGAGATTGCTGAAGAGCTAAAGCGGTTTGGAAGATCTTATGCAAGAAAACATGATGAGGTAAGTGTTTTATTTGCCGACATCGTTGGGTTCACAACGATTGCAGAAAAACTTTCGGCTGAAAAACTGGTTACACTGCTTGATGAAATTTTCCGCGCGTTTGACAATATCGTCGAGAAACACGATATCGAAAAGGTAAAGACTATCGGGGATGCGTATATGTGCGCATGCGGGTTGCCTTTGGCAGATAATGATAATGCAGTAAAGGCGCTAAGAGTTGCATTGGATATGCAACAATTCATGAAAGGGTTCGGACTATCGCTGCGAATTCAAAACCTTCCCGTTTTTGAAATCAGGGTAGGAATTCACACGGGCCCTGTCGTGGCGGGCGTAGTGGGCATCAGGAAATTCGCTTATGATATCTGGGGAGATACCGTAAATCTCGCATCTCAAATGGAACAACACAGTGAAGCAGGGAAAATAAATATTTCGGGTGATACTTATTCACTCGTCAAAGACCATTTCACCTGCAGTTACCGGGGAAAAATAGCAGCTAAAAGCAAAGGAGAAATTGATATGTATTTTGTAGAAGATAAAGCGGCATTATAAGAAATCTTAAAAACACAAGCAATACCTTATCTCTTTTTTAAGAAGCAAATTTTACTTCCCGATTAATTTTACCAAATTCCAGTTTGATTGTCATTTTGGTATTCAATGCCTCAACGACTCTGAAGAAGGTATCCATACGGATGGATTTTAAGTTGTTTTCGATTTTGGATATATTGCTTTTATTCACGTTAAGTAATTGCGCTAATTGGTCCTGTGTCAGATTTTGTTTTTCCCTGATTTGTTTTAAGATTTCTCCTATCAAATCTTCTTTGAAAGTAGTTTCGTATGCTTCCCTTTTAGCCGTTCCCTTTTTACCGTAATATTTATCTTCCAGTGTATCAAATGAAGTTAGCTTAAGAGACGGCTTTTGTTTTCGCTGCGTGGTTTTCATTATTACTAATTTATAAAATAATTCAATTATTTTTTCACCTGCCTGAAATATAATGTCTTTAATTGTTCTGCATGTACAATTTCAACTCCAGGCGTTTTAGAACTCGTTTTTAATAAACCATGTGTACAAATAATCAGTGTTTGCTCACTATCCCGTTTATCCCAAAAGACAAACAAACGGATGTACTGCCTGTTGTAAAATGTTCGAAATTCCCATATATCATCCGTTCCAGCCATTTTCTGAAACCACTCTCCAGCTAATCCCATACTGGTTTTCTTGATATTGAAAAAAACCTTCTCTCTTGTTTTTCTATCCAGTGAATCAATAAATTGAATGCTTCAGGCAAAAGGTTTACTGTTAACTCCATGATGAGTGGGTTTTCAAAGATAATAAATTATTTATTGATGTTGCATTATTAGGCAACACAATTTTTGCTATATTCTACCTTTTCCTCTGCTTATGGGCCAAGAAGCATGAAGCGGATGATATAAATATTGCGGTTGTCCATTATATTTGTAAAATAATTATTTCGGTTAGAAATGTATATACCAAAATAGTTGGTTATTTGTTCCCTCCGGCTCACTAAATTTCCCTCGCTGTGAAAGCTTTTGCCATAGGTTAAGTCGACCCATTAGTTATTTATCTGCTGGTAGCAAATTATTTTTAAACCTTATGTCATGCCTCCAATTACTTCCATCGATCAAATCGATTTAAAACCCAAACCCGGCAAATCCTATTTTAATATTATTAGAGAATGGCGGGAAGAATTCATTTATTTTTTACTGGTTGATCGTTTCCATGATGATCAGCCAAGACTTCCAATCAATCCGCAGGGACGAACGCAAGGCATTCAAACCCCGGATAATTTTTATGGTGGAAAAATCCGGGGCATTACGAGGAATTTAAATTATATCGCCGGACTTGGATGTACTGCTATCTGGCTCTCGCCTGTTTTTGAAAATAATGCAGGCGCTTATCATGGATATAATATCAATAACTACCTGAACATCGATCCGAATTTTGGTACCAAAGAAGATTTAATCGAGCTGGTTGATACGGCTCACAATTTTTCAAAAAATGGCAAACCCTTCCCTATCCGGATTATTCTTGATGTGGTTATTAATCATTCAGGTGACAACTGGTTCTATAAGGACGAAGATAAACCCGGTGTAAAGCCCTATACATATTCCGATGATATCCGTTTTGATTTTGGCGACTGGCGAAAACAGGATCGCCCGATACCGACAGAGTTAAGGAACCCGGATCTCTATCATCGCAAGGGTACTATCGCTGATCCAGGTGGTTATGATACTTACCCGGAAAACCAGCATGGTGATCTTTCCGGTTTAAAAGATTATGCTAACGATGATGATCAACCGGGATCGGAATTAATAAACATTCTCATAAAAAGTCATTGTTATTGGATACGCGAAGCAGATATAGATGGCTTTCGGGTAGATGCGGTAAAGCATATGGGAGAATTGGCATGTTCACGTTTCTGTTCTAATATCCGCGAATATGCGTATTCACTTGGCAAACGCGGATTCTTTTTGTATGGGGAACTGGCCGTAAGCAGTGATGACATCTACAACAAATATCTCGGACAAAATACTTCCGTAAAAGATGGTGATAAAACTATTTTTTTTGGATTAAATTCTTTACTCGATTTCAGGCTCGCAAAAGGAGATGAAAATAATGCATCCCTGCGATCAGTAATCAAAGCTGATGCAGGACCCGGAACACTTATTAATCGATTACAGGCACAACAAAACCGCGCATTGAACCGCGGGGAGATCGGACGTTACCTGGTTACCTTTATTGACAATCACGACACATTCTGGCAACCTGATGGACGTTTTGGAGCGACGGCTTCGGATTTACAGATTATTGGTGGTATCGGTTTTCTTCTTTGTTCGCTTGGTACTCCATGTATTTATTATGGAACCGAGCAGGGGTTTTCCGGTGTTGGCAAGGATAATAATGTACGTGAGGCACTGTTTAATAAAAATAATATTGGGCAAAATTTACTCAATACAAATTGTACCATCTACCAGGAAATTGCAAAAATTGCTGCGGTCATGCGCTCATCCGAACCCTTGCGTTTCGGGAGAATGTATTACCGGGAAATTTCCGGGAATGGCGTGGATTTTGGACTGCCATTCGGCAACGACTATACGCTTTCTTTTTCACGACTTATGTATGGACGGGAAATTTTGGTCTCCTATAATGTATCCAATAATCAGCGTGATGACTTTGTAATTGTGGACGCAACACTTCACAAACCCGGCGATAAATTAAATTTTCTGTATGGTAGCAACGGATCTGTTGTTGTGCAGCAAACAAATTCAGGAGCGCTATTTGTACAACTTCACCTGAACGCACAGCAATTTGTTATTCTCGAATAAAAATAAATGCCCGGTTATTTTAAATGGCTTATCGTCATTTTGTCCAACATTCTATCTGTAACCTGCCCGGTAAAAGTAATCATTGATTTATTGCCTGTTCATTTTGCTTTCCGGATATAAATATTCCCAGTCATTGTTTTCATCATAATTTCCTGGCCGCCGCCATTGATCTTACCGTGTATCCAGTCTTCAAATTTTAATCGATACATGCCCGATTCAGAACGGCTTTTCGTGGGTTGACTCTTATCAACTACAATATCAAAATCGGTGAACATTTCTCCCATATCTGTTTTTAATTTCAGAGCTGCTTTCAGAGTAGAGGGAAAACTCACGTCAACATTTCCGCTAAGCGTTGAAAATGCCATCGGCGCATTCTGATCCATCGTTTTGAACGTTACAATCACATCTCCATTCACCGTATTAGCCACGATTGACCCGGATACATTATTGAGTTTGATCGCGCCGTTCACATTGGATATTTCAATGACGCCGCCGGCATTGGTCACTTCTATTTCTCCGTTATTGACTGAACCAAGGTTTATTGAAGTAGCTCCCTGCGGAATTTTTAATGAGAGCCTGATCGTTTTCATAATCGAATTTGAACGAATGCTGACGCGATTATTTTTTTCTTCTGCCGTAAGCTCCATGGCGTTGCCAGCAGGAATCCGTTTCATACCACTTGAATTTTCCTTTTCATCATCATTATCCGCGTCAATTTCGGATTGAGCGTCGATGACAATATCTTTTCCATCATACACCATTACCTTGATCGGTCCATTCATTAAATGCACATCTAACTTATAAGGTTTACCGGGCTCAGTGAGCGGTACAATCAATTGCTCGGTCGATTTATTTTGTGCAACGATCCGCGCCGATAGCATTATTGTTAACAGAAATAATCCTGCAATTTTTATCATTTTCATATTCCAGATTTTATGATTGTTTTTTAATGTATACGTTTCCATTAAGCGTTTCGAATTTAAATGTTTTGTCACCCGCGCCAATCCGTACATCACGGCTTTTGCCGAGTTTATATACAGTTCCCTCCCCCTCTTTCTCCTTTGTTTTCGTGACTCTGACCGGTAAAACCTCGGCATTGGTAAAGTCAGTATAAAAATGCCCGTTCATGGTTTTGAACTGCATGTCTGCCGACAGATCGGGAAGATATGTGATGCGCAGGTCTCCATTCAATGTATAATAATTAGATTCTTCCTTTGGATTATCAATGTAATTGATTGTTATATTTCCATTGATCGTATGTGCGTTTGTTGTATTTTTCGCGTTGATGATTTTTATTGAACCATTTACATTATGCGCAGATAATCTGCCTGAAATATCTGTTATATCCACATCGCCATCTGTAACAGTTGAAACGTTCAGGTTCATACTGAATGGAACTTTCAGCACAAATTCAAGATTGCAATTGTATCTAATGTCACGGTCATCGTATCGCCTGTTAATACTGTCGCGGTAAGGACGTGTGTCATATGGCTCGGCAATATAAAATGTAACGGTATCGTCATTTTGTTCAAAAACCATTTTGAATTCTTTTTTACCCTTTTCCAGTTGCGTCTCATTTTTCGCGGTGATCTTCTCGTCAATATCCATAATTACTTTGTCGCCGGAATAACCCTCCACTTTGATCGATCCGCTGAAATTGTAGATGGTCAGTACACTGTTTAAAGCCGATTTACGCAAAGTAAATTCCTTTTTAATATGGTCCTTGAATTCCTGTGCATTAGCTGTTGATTGGGCACAACAAATTACCCACCCCATCATAAGAGGGATACATAATCTTTTCATAATTTTTTTTTTAGATGAGTCGATTAATGGTTTGTTCGATTTTGGTTCTCACCATCAGGTTGAGTTCCTTTTGCTCAAGCAATTTTTTGAATGGCCGGATAGATCTTTTTTCCTGCAATTTCAACATTACGTCTGCCATGGCAGATTGTACCAGCGGCGATTCCTGCTGAACGATCGATTGCACCAATCCCTCTCTCACTCCCGGATCACCTGCAAAATGAGTCAGCGCATCCAGGGTCATCAATCGCACATTTACATTGGGGTCATTGTTGAGTGTTGTCAGCAAAGCATCAACCACCTGTTTATTCGCTCCATTTATTTCACTGGTATAACTTACTCCACGGATACGCTCAGACGCCGAAGGGTTATCGAGGAGAGACAACATCATCATTTCCCGTGTTTGATGTATCTGTGATGAAAGCGAATCGATTTGTTGTTTATAGATATTGTCAGTATTTGTGTGGCTTATCAGGTACCCGCAAACAATACCGGTCACGATCAACACAATGCCCCAGGTCAATTGCAACCTGGGTTGCAGGATCCACAGCTGCCTGATTTTTTCAATGACGTAAGTGAATGTTCCTTTTTTTTCATCGACAGATCCTTTGAAAGTATCCAGCATCTGCTGGAACCTGGGCTGCATATTGTCTGAAGGTTCCGGCACCGGAATTTGATCCATCAGGCTCCAGATATATTGATGCGCTTTCAATTCCTGCACGCAAGCCGGACATTGACTCAAATGATTTTCAAAAGCTTCCTTTTCGGATCCCGTCATTTCATTGTTGATCCAATTCATCAGTTGTGCCTTATCGTATTCACATTTCATTTGATTCTATTTTTGAATACATGTTTTTTAGTTGATTAATCGCCCGGTGAATTCTTACTTTCACGGCTCCTTCGGTAATATTCATGATCGTTGCTATTTCATGATATTTTAATTCCTGGAAACGGCTAAGGATCAATACTTCCCTATTATCGGGATTTAAATTTGCCAATGCATTTTGCAGAATGCCCGACTCCTGGTTTTTTTCAATTCCTTCATTGGCCGTTATGCCTCCGGCGATCCTTTCTGCAAATTCAGAAATATCGTAATGTGCAGCACTTCTTTTGTTCTTCTTTGTATGGTCCTTTAAAACATTACGTGCCAAATGATACATCCATGTTTTGAACTCACCATTACCAGTAAACGTATGTCGCGACTTCAGCATCCGGTAAAAAACATTCTGTACCATATCTTCACTGGCTTCACGTTGACTTGTCATATGAAAAAGAAAACCAAATAATGGACGATGGTATCGCTTGAACAGCAGGCCCATTTTGTCCAGGTCTCCATGCTTCACCTTTAGCATAAGCGCATTGTCAGTAAGAAGTTCCAATCGGATCTGGTTGTTTGGGATGAATGATGAAATATAAACTTAAGAAAATAAAAAAGGTTACAGAAAATATGATTTTTTTGAAACCTAACCGTTTGACGATCGTCTAACAGGTGACATGCATATATTTGACAAAACCGAAACCTGAAATTCATCAGGTTTTATGTTTCAACAAAATATCATTGACGATGTACAGGAAGCAAAGTCAAAAAATAAAGTTTTGTGCCCATATTCCCGGTTCCCGGTAGAACCATTTTTGAAAAAGATTAAATAATCATATTTCCCGGCACTTTCTGATTGTCTGGGCTGTGACTTCATTTTCTCTACTGTGCTCCATGCAGGCGTTCAGCAATTCGCCATATTGGAATAAATATTAAATATAGGATTAGATAGAATATTCGCATAAGAAAACCAGTTATCATTTAAATGTCCCGGAGGGACATCTCGTGGGTAGAAAATATCCGATACAAGATCCGACGTTCCGTAGGAACGTTTGGTGCGCACCAGGCGTCCGCCAACTGGCGGACGCAACATCATTTGTAACATTGTTCTACCGACCAGCCGTCCGCCAACTGGCGGACGGGGTTTGTGAACATTCTACCTAATCCTTTATTAAATATTTGATTTAAGGAATATTTTCTTATACAAGTTCTTTTATTGTTTGATTGCCTGCAATGGATAGGCCGAACTTGTAGTACTACCGTTTATTTCGCTATCTGAGTTAATAATTGCAAAAAAAGGATATGAACCACCTACACCAAATTGAATAACTGCGCCGGAAGAAGATCTTGTATAAGTTACCACTTCCGCCGGTAAAGCTCCAAACTTTCCTACAAGTACCGAGCCGGGTAAAAAATCAAGTTCCAGAGACTGTTGAGAACTACCATTAAAATAGGAACCTTTCCATACCGTATTATCTAAAGGCAATTTTGGATTTTCAACCAGCTCGCCGCTATTAATTTCTGAAGAACTTGTATTGTCTGCAATATTCAGCAACTTGTTGTCATCAGAAACATCGCCGGTTATTAGCAAACCGAGTGCGGGAAATGTAATAGTAAGGTGGTTAGCATTTATAGCCCATTGTCCGGGGTAATCTCCTGCTATCTGACTCCATGTTAAAGTATTGTCCGCATTAAAATGCACACTGTAATATTCTCCTTTTTGTCCGGTATAAGTGAGCATTCCTCCCCAGGTTTTATCTTTAATGGAGGTTGCATAATCTTTGGGAGCAGGCACGGCGGGTCCGGTGTTACTTTTTTTACAACTGAATATAATTATCAGTAGCATGAACATCATTGTGGTTACAGATTTTTTCATTTTTGTTTTTTTAGATTTTTAATTAATATTTTGAGTTGGTGAATACAGATTTGTGGTGCCCCGATTTTTTTTAATCATTTACAGTCGTAAGAAAATGTTTGAAGAAAAGTATATTCGCCATTCGTATTTTTATTAGTGTTTTTCCGTTCGGTGGGAAAGCCATTATCATTATATGTGTACTCCATCTTTCTTTCAAAAAGATTCGCTCCGGATCCGAAGGTGTAATTAAGCGGATTGTTTTTGCTTAGTGCTGTAAATATTGGTTCAGGATCATAATTATTCCATGCAAAATTTATCAATAAAAAAGGCCAGCCTTTAATAGCTGCGTATGGAGTTGGTTTATTATCGTAAGCTGTTACGATAATCGGGGGATTTATCTCGTTGGGACCAGTTGTCCATTCATATTGTAAAGATGTTACATTGTCCTGATCATTGTACCCGATATGTAAATCATATTCCCAATCGCCCACTACATAATCTGTCTGCTCGCCTATTGTGATCAACCTGTCTTTACTGTCATAAAAAAAGAAATATGTGTAATAATGAACCCTTAATGTATCGCCATCATCTACCGAAACAAAAGCTTTTGCCGGAAATTTGTTGTTGAAAAAATCCGTGTTTTCATATTCTATGATGTTCCGGGTAGGTTTATTGAGATATTCAGCGTTGTATACTACGCTGGAATAACCTGTTTCGTAGGTCCCGATTGGCCCTCCAAATTTGTTTAATACTTTTACTGAGATCAGCTGATTTTTATCATCAAATTTATATTCGAAAGATTTTTCATTGCCTGATAACGCAGTAGTTTCGGTTTTAATAATACATTTCGCTTGTACAGTTAAAGGGTGTCCGGTTGTGGTTTTTTTGCAACCGATAAAAAAAATCATTGTTAGTGAACAGCAGATAATCTTTGCAATGCATTTCATTTGTCAGAGTTGAATTGTTTAAATAAGGTGGTTAATGAATAAATCGATCCCTGTTTTCATAAATTAAAAATCGGGATTTCCCCGTGTGATCATTTTTATGAGATGAAACTATGATATGAATATGGATCATGAAACCGATAATGAATAACTGGTTGCAGAATTTGAGCAAGCAGACAACGTTCCATTAAAACCGACGGTTCCGTTTTTTCACGCGGGTTTTAGCAGTAATGATTTGACGGAATTTTGCTGATAAAAGAAACAGGATTTTATTTTTTGCAGAGCGTATATGTTTGATCTATTCGCTCAATTTCAACCTACCCCCCCGGCAATTTTTTTATCCGGAATGGACCGAGCGGCTCCCAAAGTTTTCAAAATCTTTGCCAGTCAGGTTTTCCATCACTAAATTGTTTTCAAAATAATTACTTCAATAAAGTGAAAATATCAACGGTTTTAGAAAATACAGAACTACTAATACCACCTGCTAACAATATTTTATTTCCAACAGCAGCGGCGACTAAACTATATCGTGTTTCATTGAGCTGAGAAGTTGTCCAGGTATTGGTGGATGCATCGTATATGTCAACATCATTGAGGCTAAGCCCGCTTCCGTCAGCACCTCCTCCAAAAACAATTTTATTTCCAATAGCAGCGGCTGATAAAAAATACCTTGCTTTACTAAGTTGTGCAGTTGTCCATGTATTAGTGGATACATCATATATATCCACGGTTGCTGAAACACCCAGCCCATTGCCTCCTCCGGCAAAAAGGATCTTATTTCCTGCGGCGGCAGCAGTTAAACCATATCTTGCTTCACTAAGTGATGCAATCGTCCATATATTAGTAGATGCATCAAATATGTCCACCGTCGCGGATTCATGAAGTGCACCACTATATCCTCCGGCAAAAACGATCTTGTTTCCCGCAGCGGCTGCTGCTGGAGCTTCTCTTGCTTCACTGAGTTGGGCAGTACTCCATATATTGGTGGATATGTTAAATATATCCACCGTCTTGGATTTCGTGACTCCCATGCTACCGCCGGCAAAAACAATTTTATTATCTGCGGCAGCAGCAGACAGGTATCCTCTTTCTTCGCTGAGTAAGGCCGCTGTCCATGTGTCTGTGGATACATCATATATATCAACCGTTTTGGAATAACCAGGTCCATTTTCTCCTCCCGCAAAAACAATTTTATTTCCAGCGGCGGCGGCTGCTAATCCTGACCTTGCTTCGCTAAGTAAGGCATTTGTCCAGCTATTGCCAGGTACGTTATATATATCAACCGTTTTGGAATAACCATTATTAATCTTTCCTCCTGCAAAAACAATTTTATTTCCGGCAGCAGCAGCGGCGAGCTCGTCTCTTGCTTCAGAAAATGTAGTAGCTCCGGTATGTTCAATTTTTGTATATGGATCATTTATACTGTCATGGCCCGGAGGGGGATTATTCGGAGGAGGATTGTTATTGTTGGCAGTATTGCTTTTACTGCATGATGTTGTAACTAACAATCCTAAGATTACAATTGCGGGGAAAAATATTTTTAGTTTTTTCATTTTTATTTTTTGCGATGATGAATAAGGTGTTTTCAACTGTTTTAAAGGTTTTTTTGAAATATTATTTTGAGTTTCATCATTAGACGACAATAAAAGGAATGTTATAACAGGAAGTCAAAATATTTGCTTCATAGAATTTATTTAGCATCTGTATTAATGAACATGCTAATAAAGAGAGTGTGATTAACCAGGTCGATTCTCTATTGGTTACAATTTATTTTTACCGGATGGAATAAACGGGATACCAGGATCAGCGCAACATTTTTAAAAAAATGGTTAAATGATATTCTGAAGTAAACATAAATCTTTACTTTTTTATGAAATAATCATATCGCTCAACGACCATTTAAATAGATGAATGTGATTTTTTGGCCTTTGTGTGAGGAATTATAAAGCGGACATCGTCCGCCGAAGCCTGCCGCGGAGAAAGCAAGTGTCCTAAAAGGCGAAAGCCTGCCTACGCTAAAGCTTCGGCAGGCGAAAACTAAAAGCTGTTATTGAATATTTGAACATCGATACGATCTGCTGTTCGATTTCAACACAAGAAGATTTCTCACTATCAGAGAAACCAAGAAGCATTCCTGTTGAAAATCTTTATATACACGGAACAGCCGTCTCTTATCTAAAAAACTTTTTAAAAGATGTCTTACTAAAGCTAAACGTTTCTTTGGATGAATTAATTAATGGAGATGGTGATTATATTGCAATCACAAAAAAAATATTTCAATACAAGGCTTTGGTACTGAATCAATATGATTTGTTTGATTCATATTAATCGCCCAGTCAGCTAGCGCAATATGCGCAAGGCCTGCGACATTATTTCTTCACTAGCTTGCTCCTATCAATTCACTTTTTAAGTAAATTTATCAACTTAATAAATCTATCATGAAACTATCAATTTTTGGATTTTTATTTATTTTTACCCTGTACCATGCATATGCGCAACCCGGCCCTTCCGATACGGTACAGACGAAAATGGGTGCCTTGCTCATTCGGCCCGTTCAGCACGCCAGCCTCATACTTACCGTCAATGGCGTTACCATATATGCGGATCCTTCCGGTGCAGATTTTTTTAAAGGAATGGCTGCCCCCGATATTATTCTTGTTACCGATATTCATGGCGACCATTTTGATGTAAAAACGATTGAAGCCGTTAAAAAGGCCGGCACCATCCTGGTCGTGTCGCAGGTCGTCGCAGATAAATTACCGGCCGCAGATAAAGATCACCTCGTGGTGCTAAAGAATGGCGAAAAGAGTACTCAATCGGGTATTACCATAACAGCCATTCCGATGTATAACCTGCCGGAAAGCCCGACCGCCATGCACACCAAAGGCAGGGGCAATGGCTACGTGCTGGGGATAGGCGGCAAACTCATTTATATTTCCGGGGATACGCAAGGCATTCCCGAAATGCGCTCTTTAAAAGATATTGATGTGGCCTTCGTTTGCATGAACCTGCCTTATACCATGGATGTGAAGGAAGCAGCGGATGCAGTACTGGCATTTAAACCAAAGATCGTGTATCCCTATCATTACCGCGGGCAAAACGGTTTAAGCGATGTACATGCCTTTAAAAGTCTTGTGGAAGCAGGCAATCAAAAGATAGAAGTACGTTTGCGTAACTGGTATCCGGGAAAATAAAGATATTCATCTATCATCAGCGCGTGATAAAAAAGAGCATCGTGACGTCGCCCATGCCATAACTAACTATGATGGGTAAATGCCGTATCAATTGGACTGCAGTCATTTCTTTAGAGAATTAAACGAGTAAGCAACTGTTTGGAAATTCCGAACAGTTAACTCTATCCGGGGAATCCAGGAGTCAATTATCATTTATTGGCTGAAGGTTAATAGTTACCTTATGAATTTACATTTGAGAAAAAAATCGGCTTTTGCTTAAAAACTTTTCCATGTTAAAAAAAAGACAGCTTTTGACGGGAGGTGAGGGGGCTACAATCGAACCCATCATCTCTCTGCATTCATGAAAGAGATAAAAATTGCTTGAAATCACAGAAATGTACATTCCAGTTTATTTTGGACTCTCTTCGTGCTATCCTAAAAAACAGATCGCCTGCCTGGCTTGAGCAATTTTTTATTTATTTACAGCGCAGTTGTTCAATCGGGCGGCATAACCAGGCTCGCCGAAGAATTTTTTATCTATTTATAATTAGCAATCTCTATTAATCTTTTTACATCCAAAAGATAATTTTTTTTCCCTTAGTTTCAATAATGCCCTTCTCTTTAAATTCGGTTAGTACCCTTACTACATTTTCCCGTGCAGTGCCAACCAGATTGGCTAAATCATCCCTCGTCATATTAATTTCGACTGGCATTCCCGGTTGAAAATCTATTTTATATATGCAAAACAAATCTTTTTTTATGATGACTTAAGTTTTCCAATAATTGTACTTTGTCTTCTTAACGATGAGCGGTGACGTAACGATGAACAATAATGGCTGGTGCAAATTCATACAGGATTGCCCGGTAACTATACTATGTTTTCGAGTATCAGGGACAATAAAGTATCATGTTCCGATAAATCATATTTTTAGACTTATGGATCACGAAATAAAAAATTTCCAGATCACATTGATAAGATAAATCTGACCGTCGAGCATGATGTCAAGGGGTACAAAACAAAAACACAAATTAAATTCCGCACAAAGCATCGTTATTGCAACAGGGTTCACCAGCCTGTTTTCACTGGTGGGCATCTTGTTTTACGGACTTCCTTTTTTTTACGATTTCTGGGTAAAAGATTTTGGCTGGTCGCGCGCGATGGTAACATCCGGAAATGCGTTCGCCAGAATTTTTATCTCGATGTTTGGATTTATCGCCGGATGGCTTATTGACCGTTTTGGCCCACGGCGAATGATGCTCTATGGAATTTTGATGGGAGGAATGTCACTAGTAGCATTGTCCACGATGAGTTCACTCTGGCAATTTTATTTATTCAACCTTCTCGGTGTAATTGGATATATGTGCGGCGGTCCATTGCCAAACCAGGTATTGACATCGCGCTGGTTCGACAGATCCCGCGGACGCGCAATGAGCATTGCCTACCTGGGCATTGGTTTCGGCGGCATGCTGGTACCCCAAATCTCCAAATGGCTCAACCTGAAATTCGGATGGCATTTCGCGCTGATGATTCTTGGGATACTGATGATCGTTATAGCCATTCCCGTTGCTTGGTTTGTAAAAGATAAGCCGGCGATGTACATCGATGAGAATGCAGGGGAAGATCCAAAAGCACAGTTCAAAATCATTTTAAAAAGCAGGGCTTTTTATTTGCTGATGATCGGCAGCATGTGCTCGATCGGAGCAGTGAGTGGCACCAGCCAGCACTTAAAATTATTTTTTAGCCTGGATTTGGGATACACGCAAAGCCAGGCGGCAAACCTGATCTCACTGGTTCTTTTTTCCAGCATCATCGGTCGTTTATTAATGGGTTGGCTGGCGGACCGGTTCCCGAAAAAATTTGTAATGATATTGATCTATACACTTGTCACTGGATCAATCCCTCTGCTTTATTTTAGCGGGTCTCCCGGAATCATTTTTCTTTTCGCGTTTATTTTCGGAATTGGCCTTGGCGGTGACTATATGATCATTCCTCTGATGGCCGCGGATTTATTTGGTGTACGGGTGATGGGTCGTGTCATGGGAATTATTTTAACTGCCGATGCATTGTCTGATGCACTTTCACCGATACTTGTAGGATGGCTGCGTGATCATGGCGGAAATTATACCAATGGCTTTGCGGCCTTAATTTCGCTGGGAGTTTTTGGCATCGTTGCCGTATTGATGCTGTCACATAAAACACAAACCTGATGATTACATGTCGACCGATGAGAAAAGATGATATCGAAAGAGGATTATCTCTTTGCCGAAGTGCGGGTTGGAATCAACTTGCGCGAGATTGGGAAATATTCTTACAACAAGGCCCTGATGGCTGTCGTGTAGCCGAAATAAATGAAAAAGTGTTGGGAACGGTGACGACTATGCGCTATCAACATTTTTTTAGCTGGATCGGTATGGTACTGGTTGACCCGGCGTATCAGCGACAGGGAATCGGGATGCAGTTATTACGCGAGGCTTTGCAGATTTTACAAATGGAAGAAACGGTGAAGCTGGATGCAACCCCCGCAGGGCGCGAAGTATACCTGAAATTAAATTTTGTTGATGAATACCTGCTAAGCAGAATGGAAGCTGTTATTACTGGCGACAAATTGAAAGATTCTGCCGCAAGATCAATAAACGAAAATGAAATTCCTGCACTGATAAAATTCGACAGAGAAATTTTTGGAGCTGATCGCCGGTCATTGCTGACATGGATGTGGAAAGGTGCGCTGGAATATGCTTACGTGGTTATGGAAAAAAATGACATCCTGGGTTATTGTGCCGGCCGTAACGGTGATAAGTATACGCAGATCGGACCGGTCATCGCAAAAAATGTCGGTGTTGCCCGGCAGCTTGTTTCAGCTGCGCTCAGTAATTGCCACGGTCGCCAGGTTATTTTGGATGTCCCGCATCAACAGCCCCAATGGCTGGTATGGCTGGCTTCTGTTGGCTTTACCGAACAACGGAATTTTATGCGCATGTACCGCGGTCCGAACCGTTTTCCGGGTTTACCGGAAAAAATATTTGCTATTGCGGGGCCGGAATTCGGATAATTAATGACCTGGTTATAAAAAATAAATCAATTTATTCGTCTCAAAAATGCAGACCATGCAAAACATAGATTTACTGTACAAAAAATTATTGCAGCCTTCTCATGAATTGATCGAGGATGTGACTACAATAAAAGGTGACATCCTTATACTTGGTGTTGGCGGAAAAATGGGACCGGCACTTGCAAGACTCGCGAAACGAGCAGTGGATATGGCTGGCGTAAATAAAAGAATTATCGGCGTTTCCCGTTTCTCAGAACCCGGATTGCAGGAACAATTAAGCAAGGAAGGCATTGAAACCGTTCATGCAGATCTACTGGAAGATGATCAATTGCAGAATTTGCCCTGTACTGCTAACGTATTATATCTCGCTGGCGTAAAATTTGGAACGCAGGGTAATGAATCATTTACCTGGGCCATGAATGCTTATTTGCCGGGGCGAGTTGCGCAAAGATTTAAACATTCAAATATTGTCGCTTTTTCAACAGGCAATGTGTATCCATTAACTCCTGTTGTCTCAGGAGGCGCATCTGAAAATTTATTTCCTGACCCGGTTGGAGAATATGCACAATCCTGTCTCGGAAGAGAACGTCTTTTTCAATATTATTCTTCTAAGCTTGACATTCCTATGTTGATTTACCGGCTCAACTACGCGAATGATGTGAGCTATGGCGTGCTTCTTGAAATTGCAAAAGCTGTCAAAGAAAAAAAACCCGTTGACCTACGCATGGGGAATGTGAATGTGATTTGGCAGGGTGATGCAAATGAAATTGCGATCAGATCGTTGAAGCATTGTGCAGTTCCTCCAAAAATTTTGAATATAACCGGTCCCGAAACTTTATCCGTACGATGGATTGCCGGGCAATTCGGCGATATGTTTGAGCAACCGCCCGTTTTTATTAATGAAGAACAACCGACGGCGCTTTTAAGTAATGCCGCTGAATCTTTTCGTCTTTTTGGTTATCCAAAAGTGACAGTGAAACAAATAATAGAACTGATCGCGGAATGGATGAACAGCGGAGGCAGGACACTAAATAAAGAAACACATTTCCAGGAAAGAAAGGGAAAATATTAATCGCTATGAGTAAAGAATTAGATTCTGTTGAAAAAAAAATATTACAAGGGGGCACGGTCATTCCCGCTCATCCGCTTGCATTACATGAGGATCTGACATTGGATGAAAAACGTCAACGGAGACTTACAAAATATTACATGGCCAGCGGAGCCGGAGGAATAGCGATCGGTGTTCACACGACACAATTCGAAATCAGAAACCCGGAGATAAATTTATTGCAACCCGTATTTGAAATAGCTGCTGAAGAAATTAAAAACGCATCCCTGAAACGTCCATTTCTAAAAGTCGCCGGCATTTGCGGACTTACCGAGCAGGCTGTCAAAGAAGCCGAGCTCGCGGCAAAATACGGATATCATCTTGGCCTGCTTAGCATGGGTGGTTTATCCAATTATTCCGAAGAATTACTTATTAAACATGCACAAATAATTTCAGAAATCATTCCTGTTTTCGGGTTCTATCTTCAACCTGCTGTTGGTGGAAGATTGCTAAGCTATTCGTTCTGGCGCGAATTTGTTGAGATCTCAAATGTGTGTGCCATCAAAGTAGCTGCTTTCAACCGGTATCAGACACTCGATGTGGTGAGGGCAATTTGTAATTCAACAAGAAGAGATGAAATAGCACTGTACACAGGTAACGATGATAATATCGTGGCGGATCTGCTTACTCCATATCAGTTTATGGTGAAGGGAGAAAAAATTGAAAAAAGATTTGTCGGAGGATTACTGGGACACTGGGCCGTATGGACCCAAAAAGCAGTAACGCTTTTGAAAGAAATCAAAGAATGCATTGCAGAAAATTATAAAGGAGTGGAAAAATTATTAGCCAAAGGCATAACAGTTACAGATATCAATGCAGTTATATTTGATGCGCAACATTCTTTCAAAGGATGTATCCCCGGTATTCATGAAATATTGCGCAGGCAGGGAATATTGGAAAACCTGGTATGCCTGAATCCCGAAGAAAAACTATCGATGGGACAGACGGAAGAGATTGACCGGATATATACATCTTACAAAGCATACAGTGATGATGATTTTGTAAAAAAATTATTTCAGGACGGGAAAATATAATTGGCCATGATAATTAAAAGTAGAAATTATAGCTGTCTATGTTGAAAGAAGAAATCAAAAAACTTGCGCTTCAGATCCATGGCAGCGTGATTGAAAACCGGAGGCAACTACATGCCTGGCCCGAACTCTCTTTCATGGAAAATAAAACATCAGCATTTATAAGGGCCTGTTTGGATAAAATGAAAATTCCATGGACACAAATGGCTGATACCGGAATAGTCGGTCTGATAAAAGGAGATCAACCATCCATGCACGTTATAGCGTTACGTGCCGATATAGATGCATTGCCGATCACCGAGATCAATGATGTCGTTTATGTTTCTCAGCATAAAGGAGTCATGCATGCATGCGGACATGATGCGCATACGGCATCGTTGCTTGGAACAGCTTTCATTTTACAATCTATAAAAAATAAATTCGGCGGAACTGTAAAATTAATTTTCCAGCCCGGAGAAGAGAAACTCCCGGGCGGCGCAAGCCTGATGATTAAAGAAGGTGTGCTGGAAAATCCAAAACCGGTTGCAATCATCGGGCAGCATGTGATGCCTTCGATACCATCAGGCAAAGTAGGTGTCCGAAAAGGGAACCTGATGGCATCCATGGATGAAATTTATATTACTGTTTTTGGAAAAGGCGGACATGGAGCCATGCCACAACAGAACATCGATGCGGTATTAATTAGCGCGCATATTATTATTGCACTACAGCAGATCATCAGCCGGTTCAACGATCCCAAATTACCAGGGGTTTTGTCAATCGGCCGGGTGATCGCAGATGGTGCAAACAATGTGATGCCCGATAAAGTTTATATGGAAGGGACCTTTCGAACTTTTGATGAAACATGGCGTGGCTTGGCGCATGAGAAAATGAAGATGATGGCAGAAAATATTGCTGCGGGCATGGGCGGAAGTTGCGAGTTTAGAATCATTCGCGGATATCCGGTATTGGTGAACGATGAAAAATTATCCGGTGATGTAAAAGACTTCGCGGAGGAATATCTCGGGAAAGACAACGTTGTCGAAGCAGATATATCCACAGTAGCTGAAGACTTTGCCTATTATTCACATGTTACAGATGCCTGTTTCTATCTGTTGGGCACCGGCAATAAAGAAAAAGGCATTGAGGCTTCTCTTCATAGCCCCGCATTCAATATTGATGAGGATGCGCTCGCTTTAAGCACCGGCCTGATGGCGTATATTGCTATACGTCAGTTGAGGAACAATTAACTAACGCATATGCATAGCCTAATATCCGCAAGGCGCATTAATGACCGGCTGCTTAATGCTTACAGGTTTCCCTTTCGTAGTTCTTTTACTGCATAATCAACAGCACGCGCAGTCATTGCCATATAGGTGAGTGAAGGATTGACGGAGCCTGTTGACACCATGAATGAGCCATCGGTTATAAAAACATTTTTTACCTCGTGCATCTGGTTAAAGCCGTTCAGCACAGAAGTTTTGTGGTCCCTTCCCATTCGGGCGGTGCCCATTTCATGGTTGGCATTCCCGGGGAACGACATTTTTCCCTGCACGTGAATATTTGTAAACCCTGATGATTCCAGCATTTCTGAAATAGCAACAACCATATCCTGCTGCATGATTTTTTCATTTTGTTTAAACTCCGCATCAATGCTTATGGTATTTCTTCCCCAATGATCTTTTTTAGTTGTATTTAATAAGACACGATTTTCTGCATAAGGCAGGCATTCACCAAATGCTACAAATCCCATGCGCCAATCGCCGGGTTCAGTTATAGATTGTTTCAATGATGCGCCGACGCCTGCATCACCTGTTCCTCTCCCCCATTCATCACGCCATGCACTGCCTTCTGTTCCAAACCCACGGATATAGTCAGTTCTTTTTTCAAAAATATTTCGAAAGCAGGGGATATAAATGCCGTTTGGCTTGCGTCCATAATAATATTGATCTTCAAAACCTGTAATCGTTGCACTTATATTCCGGCTCTTGTGATGATCCATCAGGTTGCGTCCGACCTGGTCGCTTCCGTTACCGAGTCCACCCGGAAAACGATCAGACACAGAGTTGAGTAAAATAAAACTTGTTGCGAGTGTAGCAGCATTCAAAAAAATAATATCGGCGTAAAATTCTTCAGTCTGGTTGGTGGCCAGGTTAATCACTTCTACACCTGTTGCTTTCCCCTTGTCTTTATTATACAATACCCGGTTCACCAATGATTCAGATTTTAGGGTGAGCATGCCCGTTGCAAAAGCCGCCGGCAGTGTGCTTGCATTCGTACTGAAGTAAGCACCGTATGGACAACCACGATGGCAAAGATTGCGGTACTGGCACTGACCGCGCCCTTTTACAGGTTGCGTCAGGTTAGCAGTTCTGCCCATAATTATTTTCCGGAGAGTAAATTTTTTTTCTACTTCCGATTTAAAATATTTTTCTACACAATTCATTTCCATCGGGGGCTGGTATTTCCCGTCAGGCAATTGTGATAACCCATCGCTGGCGCCGCTTACGCCAATAAAGGATTCTACATAGTCATACCACGGCGCGATATCTTTATACCTGATCGGCCAATCAACCGCAATCCCGTCTTTTAAGTTGGCCTGAAAATCAAAATCGCTGAGCCGGTAACATTGTCTTCCCCAAAGCAAAGAGCGTCCGCCAACAATATCACCTCTTATCCAGTCAAATCTTTTGATTTCTTCATAAGGATTTTCTTTGTCGTCAATATAAAATTGTTTGTTATCCTCGCGATATGAATAATGACGGGCCTGAATATATTTTTGTTTTTTTTCTTCTTCGCTTAATCTTCCTCGATGTTGAAAATCCCATGGATTGCGGGTAGCAGTCGGGTAGTTGGGATGAACCACATTTTGCCCGCGTTCGAGCATCAGCACTTTCATGCCTTTTTCACAAAGCTCTTTTGCAGCCCAGCCGCCACTAATACCAGAGCCAACAACAATTGCATCAAAGCTGTTTTGCTGTTTTGCTGTTGAATTAATATTTAATGAATCCCCCGGCATAGATTATTTTATTTTTTGTACTCTGACCTTTAATAAATTTCCTTCCGGAGTTAATGTTGAATGATAGAGCTCATCCCCGTTCCATATTCTTCTGCGAACCCATTTACCTCCTTCATAATATCCTTCTTCAATCACGACATATTCTGCCCTGTGATAACCTGAACCAAATGTTGGCCTGAATTGAAATTTGCAATCAAAACCTGCAATTAAAAATTCATCTTCTCCAAGTTCGCCAATGAGCACGCGACCGGTAAGCGATTTGTTTGGTTTATATAAAGGGAGACCAAAAGAAAAAAGAATATCATATCCGCCCATAGTCAATAGTTGCTCATGCAAACCATATTCTTCACCCGCGGCCTTTAATTTTCCACCTGACTGCAACGCTGCCAGTTCGGGTAAGGCCGCAGAGAGCAGGCGATAGTTATCAGCAAACGCTGCAAATTTTTTATCGAGTCCGACTTTGCTGCGTTCATCGCCCGGATCAGTTAAATAAAAATCAATCCCATAAGTTGCGACACCCAACGCATGATAATTTCCGAGTGCATAAAATTGGTAGCGTGCAAAATCGATCCCCTTACCCATTTCAGGAATGAACAACGGATTATCACTGCGCTGATATTTTTTACATATATCCAGGAAAACATTCACGTTGGATTGATAGATATCTGGGGCAAGCAGGATCAGCGAAGGAGCTACCGCTTTCCAGATTGCAATCATATTCGAAGTAGCCCCGCCGCTTGGATATTCTCCCGGCCGCTCAAAATCATTTTCCCGCAACCACGCGTTGGTGTACATCGGCAGGTTAAATTCCTTTTGTCCCGCAGCCGCAATTTCATTGATATAACGGGCAACAGTGTGCGCACTAAAAGCCTCAGCGCCATCCAGCCCGAATATTTCCTGCCAGTTGCCTGATTTCATTCCCATTTTTTCAACAAGCGTATTGGGAACATTGTCGTTGAAGGCTTTGGTAGCTTCATCCGAATAATCCCTGTCAGTACCCAGCGAACCCGGTTCATTCTCCACTTGCATCATGATCACCGTATGTTCCTGTGAATCTGTTTGCCGGAGATGGCGCATCAGAGATGTAAACGCACTTTTATCCGCTTCAAGATTTGCAGGCGATAAAGGTGATAATATTTGCAGCTGTTCACCTGCTGCGTTTTTTATGCGTGGAAATTTTTCCGGATGTTGCAGCACCCATGCAGGTGCATAGGAAGAACTGCCATTTTTATAAGTGCCGAACCAGAGCAGTATGAGTCGCAGTCCCTGTTTCCTGGCGCCAACGATCAGGCTGTCAATTTCATCAAAGCGGTACTTTCCAGGCTCAGGTTCCACCACCTGCCAATAAACAGGCGCTTCCAGTGTATTGCAGTGCATCTCCTTTAACAATGGCCACGTGTGATCAAGTATATAAGGCCAGCTGCTGCTGTTCCAGAGCTGTGCGCCAAGCACGATAAAGGGTTTGCCATCTACCAGAAATGTATAACCGCTATTTTCATTATGGACAAAAGCAGGAAAATCTTTTCTGGCTGCCGGTTGCGCAATAACTACAGAGCCGCCACAAATAAAAATCAGTATGACCCCGATGACAGAAATTTTTCTTCTCATATTTAATTTGGATGATGCACGATTAATTTCACCTTACCCCATGTTAATTTTCGCTCAATAGGATTGAAGGTTTTTGTTTCATAGCTGGCGAGACATTCTACGACATGTCCGTCGGGACAGCCGCTCTCTATCCGGATAACAGAGCTGAGTGTAAATCCATCCGGCCAGCGGGCAGGTATCACTTCGCTTACAAGTTTTTCATGCTCTTTTTTTATCCAGGGATCGTCCGTATATAATCTCAGTCTATGCGCTCCCTGATATACCATTATATTTTCGCCGGCATCCGCAATCCCATTGGCGTTGCCATGGCCGAGCGCGCTGTCCCTGATGGAAATGCCATCATCAACCTGGATGCTGTTAAAATCAGGAGCATCGAACCAGGCTGGAACAGTAAAATCGTCTCTGCCCAATTGCCTATCTGCAAACACGGCTATATTAAATTTAATATCAGCAGGCTCTGCATGTGATGTTGATTTTTTAAAACAGGAAATATCAAACGGCGGCAAACTAATTATTCGTTTTCCGGCTTCAGTTTTAATACGCATGACTGTATCCGTTATTTTTACTGACAAATCCGAAGTACTCAACACCACCCGGATAAATGGCGGCAGCTTATTTTCACCACCCCGATTAAATAAACGCATAATGAGTGCATTTCCCTTGCAAATATGCAGGTAATGATCTGTCTCTTTTACTTTGCAATCCAGGAAAACGAATTCCGGGTCATCATTTTTATCAAAGATGCCGATCTGAGTTCCGCTCCCATCAACATCCATTTTTATTTTTCCCTGCGCGTCGCTTTCAATATTGCCTGTAGTTACACTATTTGTAGCGATTGAAAATTTTACCGTCTCATAAATTTTGTTGGGTACATACACCGGGGCAGTAGATATTTTAATATTCAATGAATCTATAGCAGGACCCGTGGGAAGCCAACGGTAAGTATAGATCCCAAAACCTTTCCTGGTAACATTTCGCAAAAAAATAAAACCGGGATCCTCTTTATTACTTTCTAACTGATATCCCCACACGCTGAAACCTGCATACAAATCATAGTGCGACCAGTGTTGAGGCGGGTTCCATTGTTTTTTAAAATCATTCGTCACAAACTGTATGGCTTTCTCAAATACTTTGGTTTCTCCCGGCTTGTCGACCATATGACCGCCGACAAATTTCAAATAAGAAATTTTTTTACCCTCCCACTGTGCTCCTGCACGGACCTCCTCATTGAGATCATACAGTATATCCGTGTTGCCATTGTTTATCTTGACATCCACGTCCCACAGATTTTTAAAAGTATATCGAACCGGGTACAGTGTTGCTTTCCCTGGATACCCGACATAAAATTCCGGGCTGCCGGCAAAACTTACAGCCGCGCATATTTTATCAGGATATTTCCCTGCTAAAAAAAGTGACATAAAACCGCCCATGCTAAAACCTATAATTCCGCGGTGTTGCTTATCCGTTAGTGTGCGGTAAATGCTGTCTATATGTGCAATTAATTCGGGGAAATAATCCTTCATCTGCTCATTGAATTTCACTTCGTCGTAATTACCGACATTGTAGGGTTGTGGCTCGCTAAGATCAACATTGCCATCCCACATTACCAGTATTACCTGGTATTTATCGATGAGTGTTTTCAGTTTTACATATTCCAGTTTGGCATTGTCATCTTTAAAATGCCGGCCACCCCAGCCATGAAAAAAATAAATCACCGGATAATGTTTGGAAGACGCGGCATATCCCTGCGGCAGATACAGGCGATACAATTTTTTATGCCCGAAAACTTTACTTTCATGCTCAAGATCGAAATAAGGTTTTGAGTCCGCAAGATTTTGGGACCTTCCTGTAATAACCGAAAAGAAAAACAAGATGGTTGTGCAGGCAATAATATTTTTGTAGTAAGATGACATCCCGATAATATTTTATTCCAGTAAAAAGCCAGCTGTATTTTCCAGCATATCGCTGGTGATGCGAATGGTCAAAACGCCTTGCTCCCACTCCCAATTTTTAAAATCGTCACTACCATCTTTGTCGACCTGGTAAATCCGACCAGGTTTTTGCGCGAGTGGGATTGAAATATATCCACTGTCAAAAGGAATAAGCGCAAGTTTATGCGATGAAAAAATATCACTGTTATCTTGCGCGATCAATGCCCACCTACCCGACCATTTGATTTTACCAACCCGTTCATCCGTAATTCCCTTTTCTTTTGTGCGTAAAACAAGCGCTGTTAAAATTGTCGATGATTCTTTTTTCTCCAATCGGCCCCAGCAGTTCAAATGAGGCGGCCCGGTAAAGTTTCCCGTATGACTGTTTAACCAAAGCGGTTCCCAGTTTGTAGTTTTCCGAAACCATTTGTTGATAGCGACACGCCGGTTGATATATTTTCCGCTGGCAGGTTTCCCATCGTTGCCTAATACAGGAAGCACCGCCCCAGGTATGCCAAGAATACAGGTATTAAGAATTGTTTCATCATCCTTATCCCAATCATATCCTGAGGAACCGCTGATAGCAGTATTTGTATTTGCTAACAGTGATGCCCATATGCTCCATGAAGCGTGGCCGTCGCCGATATCATACCAAAGATCACCCTGGTCGTCGAGCGAAACCAAATCTTCCAATGGTGTCCATAACGGACTGATGCCATAATACATGATCGCAACATCCGGGTCAATACTTTTGGCAGCTTGCGCGATCAGGTTGACCAATTCATAAGCATATTTTTCACCACGAAATTTTGAATCGCGCGGAACACCCATGAATGGCGCAGGAAGACCATAACCAAAATCCAATTTGAGCAATTTTGGTTTAAGTATTTTCATAATTTGGATCGTACGCTTCCTGATAAACTGTCGTGCATTTTCGGAACTGGGATCAAGACAATAATAAGATTCACTCCATGGATCAAAATTCCAATTAGCCTTACAAGGTTTTCCGTAACGATTGACGATCAGGTCTTTTGTTGTTAATCCATGAGCAAATGGATCGGCTAGCCACCCGACGGACTGCCATGCGCCGATTATAAGACCTTTATTGCGCACATATGCTATGTCCTCAGTAAAATGCGGAAACCGTTTGCGATTTGGTTCGCCGCTTCCCATAGAAGCTTCCCATGAGCCATCGAGTACAAGCAATGATGCGTCTGTTACTTTGGCAAGATTGGTAACAGGTTCTATTACGTATTGCTGTTCTTTCCACATGCCCCAGGTATTCCAGCTTGCATTTGAAGCAGACCCACTGATTCCTGGTTTTACCGGGAAGGAGTTATAATATTTTTGAAATGCTTCCCATGCATTTTCGCCTATTGCTAACCGTAATGGATCCTTCCAGGTTCTTTTTTTAGTTTGCGATGCGCCCCAGATATCTTCATCATATTCGTATTCGATACAACCTCTCGCAGACTGCACACGAAGCGACATGGCGCCATCCGGAATACTGCCGGCACCCAATGCAATAAAGCCATTGTCATTTCCCATCCCTGCATATAGCAGTGGCCGTGGAAACGCAGCACCGTAAGGCGATCCGGATGATGGTCCGAAACTGCCCAATGCAATATTTGCCTGTCCGAAATCCCAATTGCGAAAATAACTCTGCGCCGGTCCTTCTTTAGCGCCCGGCACGCAAAAGCCTGCTGCTTGCCAATCGGGCATAAAAGGTTTATCCCATGACGGCCACACTGAATTCTTTTCGGGATCAGGCACTGACGCACCGAAATACATACTAATGATCGCAGGAGCCCGGGATGTCCATTCGATTTGCAATTCGCGAAAAAGTATACCATGCTCTCCTGATTCGATCATCAATTTTCCTTTTCCATAAAGCTCCAGGCGGAACTGAAGCGCTGTTTCATCGTTACCGGTTTTCACAATGCCTGTAACCGTCACCTTGATAAATTGTTTTTTATTATTTGCTTTGATCCAGAAAGATGGAAGCAGGCTGCCGCTCCAAATTGTTGTTTGTGCAGGCAGAGACAGCACCTTTGCCAAATCCTTCTGCATATCCCATTCAAATTTTACATTGCCATCCTGGTATTGCAGTGATCGGGAAGTAATTTGCGCATAGCCTACGCCGTGAGTAAGTATGCAAAGCAGCCAAAACAGTTTACGCAATCGGATCATAGATGTTACAATATAAGATAAAATTAAAACGGTCATGTTGAATTATAAAAGGATGCCCTCTCTTAGGGAAAGGGCATCCGGTAACTACTTGCCTGTGCCAAAAAACGGATTTTATTTATCAATACCCCGGGTTCTGGATAAGTGTCGGCTTGCCGGCAACCGTGCTGACATCTATCTCAAGTTGCGGAATCGGATAATATTCATTCTTGTTTGCTACAAAAGGTTTGATATTGGCATCATTCACATATTGCAATTCGAAAGGACCATAGGTATTGAGTACCTGTTCAGCAATTCCCCAGCGCGACAGGTCAAAGAAGCGGTGACCCTGCATCGCCAGTTCGATCTTGCGCTCAAAATAAATCGCTTTAAGCGCATAGTCTTTTCCGCTAGTAGTAAACTGACCGCTTGGGTATAGCTTGATAAAATAATTAGCGGCGGGTGTGTTGGAAAAACCACCCAGCGGATTGTTATCATCTATATATTTATAAACCCATCCTTGCGGATTGGCTGCACGGGCACGTATGCGGTTCACATAAACCTGCGCAGCATCGAGGTTGCCCAATTGCACCTCACATTCTGCAGCCATTAAAAGCACATCTGCAAAATCGATCACCAGGTAATTGATGGCCGACCCGGGTGCCCATGAATTCTGATCATAATATTTACTCGCTGTAACCTGCCAGAACATATCTTTTTTATCTACAAAAGGGCCACTGAATGCAACATTATACAACCAGGAGGAACCCGGCATGATGCCCCAATCATCGAAAGGTATTCCCCTGCGTCCAACGGTCCAATCCAGGCGCGGATCAAGTGTTCCGGCATCCGGCGTGAATGGATCGTTCGAAGTAATACCAATATCATTTTTTACCGCATGACTATTATAATCATCCAGGTAAGGCAGCCCCATTGCAGGATCGGTGCGGAAGGAATTTACCAGGTCAATTGAAGGAGTATAACCGCCGCAACATCCCCATGGTGTTCCTACCGGGTAGTTTTCTATGTCACCCTGGTTGCCTGATGAAATATTTCCATTGCCAACATTGGCTGACATTTCAATGGGAAATACTGCTTGCGGATTCTCTAACTCTTTTTCCGGGCGAAAATTATTTTCATATTCATCAAACAAACCATAGGCAATGCCAGTGGCTGTTTTGCCACTCGCGATTACCTGGTCGAAATAAGTTTTTGCTTTGTCAAACTTGTGTTCATATAAATAGGTTTTTGCGAGGTAGGCCATCGCAGCCCATTTGTTTGCTCTTCCCGCATCGGTTTGTGTTTCCGGCAGGCTGTCGACTGCTGATAGAAAATCCTGTTCTATTTGCGGCCAGATATCAGCTGCGTTGGATTGTTTATAATCAGTTGTATTTTCATCGATCCAGGGAATTTTATTAAACATTTTTTTCAAATCAAAATAAAAATGTCCCCTTAGAAATTTCGCCTGACCGAGAACGTTAGCTTTTTCACTACTCGTCATATCTTCGGCTTTTGCGGTAATCTTAATCACATCATTGCAACGGGCCACGCCTTCATAATCTGCTTTCCATTTATCATCAAAATATCCGCTGGAAGGAATGAGCGGAACGATATCGCAATGAGCATCACCGCCAAAAGAACCGCCATAAATATAATTGTCTGGGGATGTGGATCCGAAATTCAGCGTGTTGGTGATCGGCAGGCCGTTTCCCTGGCCATCGAGTACTCCGTATGCGCCGATCAATAGTGTGTTAACGCCTGCTTTATTGGCAAGCACATTTGCACTCAATGCGCCTTGTGGTGTATAGTCAAGAAAACTTTTTTTGCAGGCATAAAACAAAAAAGCAGAAAATAAAACAGCAGCGATAACTACTGTTGTGGTTTTTACTATGTACTTGTGATTTGAAATATTTTCAGATTTATTTTCCATTGTCAAAAAAATTTAAGTTTCAATATTAAAAAACAAGGTTAACACCAACCAGGAACTGCTTTGTATTTGGATAGATACCTTCATCCACACCGAAGTCCGTGACAGATCCGCTGATTTCCGGGTCAATGCCGGAATATTTTGTAATTGTAAACAGGTTGGCTGCCTGCACGTAAATACGCAGTTTCTCTATTCCGGTTTTTTTGAAAAGCGTAGCAGGCAATGTATAACCAAGCTGTATGTTTTTTAATTTGATGTAGGATCCGTTTTCTACATAATAAGAATTCGCGACGGCATTGGTACTTGCGTACATCGCTGTTTCCTGGATCGGCGCTTTTGCATTGTGGTTAGAAGGCGTCCAGGAATTGAAAAGTGCAGTCTCGCTCTTCGCTTCATTGTAAGAACTATAAAAATCAGTCCAGAACTTTGTAACGTTCCAAACATCATTACCCTGCACACCATATATCAGAAAGCTTAAATCAAAATTGCGATAGGTTGCGCGGATATTGAAACCAAAATTGAATTTGGGATTTGGGTTACCTATAAAAGTTCTGTCAGCATCGGTGATCTGCCCATCGTGATTTACATCAGCGTAACGAAATCTTCCGAGTCCCTCATCCGGTTGATACGTGGCCGTACTACTTCCCGAAGCCTGCATTGCTTCAGCATCTGCAGCCTGAATTTCATCAGCACTGTTCCAGAAACCTGTGATCTTGTAACCATAAAATGCGCCGATCGGGTGCCGCACTTCGTTACGAATAAAATTACTTCCGTAATGACGCTGGTCATTGGTCCAAAAATAATTGGCATCACTCGAAACTTTTGTAATTACATTATGATAGGTAGTAACATTGATTCCTGCATCGATCTTGAAATCCTTGTTGATTGACTGATGAAAATTCACCGACATATCAAAACCATCATTTTTTACGCCGGCAATATTAATATAAGGCGCTGCGGCAACACCCTGTGTTCCGGGCACGGATGGATTATATAAAAGCCCCCTGATATCTTTGCGATAATAATCCGCACTGATATCTAATTTATTTCCGAACAAGGTTGCATCAAACCCGAAATTCACTGTATAATCCTGTTCCCATTTGGCATCGGGATTTCCGATCTGACCTTCCTGGAAACCTGCCTGGTTCGAGTTGTTGCTACCCGAGATATCGTAATAAGACACACTCTTGTCCATCACAAAAGTATAGTAGCCATTATCTGCATTTACATTTAACTGGTTACCCAGCACGCCCCAGCTTCCGCGGATTTTAAGATCGGCGAGCCATGTGATACTTTTCATAAATTCTTCCTGTGAAATACGCCAGCCCGCGCTGACAGATGGGAACCATCCATATTGGTATTTGACAAATTTGGAAGAACCGTCCCTGCGAATGGTTCCACTCAAAAGATATTTGTCTTTATATGAATAATCAAGTCGGCCGAATTCGCTTGAAAGAGATTCCTTGCTTCTTCCGCCATAATTTGTTTGCAATCCCGAGCCTGTGGACAGTGTTGTATAATTCGGATCAAAAGAAAAATATCCCTGTGTTGCAGCTCCGATATTTTCATACAACATTTTATATGCTTCGGTCCCTACCAGCACTTTCAGGTCATGATCTTTGCCAAACTGTTTATGAAAACTGAGTGTATTGGTCCATGTCCAGCTATAGCCGGCATATGAATTTGCATAATAGGAATTAAGCGTATTGTTACCACTGTTTTCATAAGTGGGATAATTAAATCCATGTGCATTGCCTGAAACATTTTCTCCACCAAAACTTGTATGAATCGTGAAGTATTTCAGGAAGTCAACATCTGCAAAAATATTTCCGAACAACCTGTTGTTGGTATTGAAATTATCGGCAGTACGACGCATCAGTCCCACTGCGTTGGGACCATTCAACCCGGTTCCGTACACACCACCATAATTTCCTTTAATATCATAAACGGGAATGATGCTCGGCGTTTGCAGTGTGTAAAAGATAGGGCTGTTGCCGGGCAAATCACTGATCGTAGGATTATGTGAGATGGAAGCGGAGAGATTTTCTCCGATATGAATATTTTTTGTGACATTATAAGTTGAGTTTGCACGCAAAGTATAACGCTTGATATACGTCTCAATAAGTGTTCCCTGTTGATTCAAATAATTGAGAGAGAAAAGATAATTTCCTTTGTCAGATCCTCCATCGACAGTCAGGTTATGACTTGTCATCGGTGCCGGTTTGAAAACTTCGTGGTACCAGTCAGTGCCGATTTTGTTGGCTTTCGTGATACGGTAAAAATTTCCATAATCGGTCAAATCTGTATAATTCGGATTGACATAATATAAGGAAGGATCTACCGAAGGATCTCCTTCTTTCGCGCCCTGCGGCGCAATATAATCAGGCAATACAGGTGTTGGACCGTTGCCATATAAAGGATCACTCGGTGTGATATTGGAGTTTTTCATTGCCATCCAACCAAGATCCGCTTGTTGCTGCGGGTTGAGAATATGATATACATTTCCGGATTTTGGCACCTGGGTGCCCAGGTATCCATCATAATGAACATTGATTTTTCCTTTTCCTTTTTTTGTAGTGATGATGATTACACCATTTGAAGCGCGCGAACCATAAATAGAAGCAGCACCCGCATCTTTGAGCACCTGTATGGACGCTACATCATTCGCGTTGATGTCGGAAATATTTTGTGTGGGCACACCGTCAATTACATACAGCGGCGTGTTGTTGCCAAAAGTGTTGATCCCTCTTATCCGGATTTGCGGATCAACACCAGGCTGACCGGAGGCAATTACAGTGACACCGGCAGCCTGCCCCTGTAACTGATCAGTGATGAGTGCCGAAGGTTGTTTAACCATTTGCGACACATTCACCACAGAGACTGCTCCCGTAATATCTTTCTTTTTTTCCGCAGCGTAAGCTGTAACAACAACCTCGTTCAATGCATTCGATCCTGCTTCAAGAGAAGCATTGATCGTAACGTTATTGCCAATGACAATTTCCTTTTGTAAATAACCGACATAGGAAAATACCAGCATCCCGCCAGTTCCTGTTCCTGGAAGATCCAGTGAATAATTTCCATTGTCATCTGTAGAAGTAGCTTTGTTAGAACTTTTAAGTTGAACAGTAACGCCGGAGATGGGACGCTCCGTGGCGAAATCAATTACACGGCCTTTAATCGTTCGCTGTACCTGGCTATTTGCTGCCGTTGAAAAGCAAAACAAAGCACAGCAAAACGCAATGAAAACAAAATTGATTTTTCTAATCATAAACTGCAGTTTATTTGGTATAAAAAAGAGAACTGGTTTTAGTAATTCATGATTTGCTAATCTTTCAGACTAACATCAAGTTCTTTGTTCAGGAAACCTGCGCCCGCATCAATTCCCAATGCCTTGCTTTCCAGGATTTGGCGATCAGGAATAATCTCCAACGGAGTAATGCACGACGCCGACTGTTCATTGTATGCGATATTAGATTGACGATTATACACCGAGATCATTGACCACCGGGAATGATCTGATAAATTTGCGTCGGAACGGTGAAGCAGGTTGCTATGAAAAAACAAAACATCTCCAGGCTCTAATTCAACATATACCAGTTCCATTGTTTTTAAAGCGAGTTCAACATACCTGGCAGAAGCACCAACCTGTTCACCTGCCTTGCCATGTTCCACCCTTCCCATTTTATGCGAACCCCTGATTACCTGCAGACATCCGTTTTCTTTGTTTGCTTTGGTAATGGCAATCATCACAGAAACCATTTGCTCCGGTAACAAGAATTCATTCTTATACCAATAGCCATAATCCTGGTGCCATTCCCATGCGCCACCAACCAACGGTTCCTTTTGCATAAGCTTGGAATGATAATGGCAAACTGCTGCATCGCCCTCCAGCAAAGCTTCTGCAGCGTTGACCATGCGCTCACTGCGACTTACCAGTCCGTAGATATCATTACCGGGATTGAACCACAATGTGAGTTTTGAATTTTTTCCTGTTTCATCTTTGACATCATAAGCATGACTTTTCAAAGTTTGGTCCTGCGTGGCAACACTGAGGAGAGATGAGTTTTCTTCAGGGGAAAAAAATCCGGGAACGATTAAAAATCCATCTCTTTCAAAAGCAGTAATCTGTTCTTCAGTTAAGCGATAATTCATATAAAAATAATCTTGAACGAATGATAGCTAAAAGTACATTGCCCGTCTAAGGGTCTATACTTATGAATTATCCAAAATCTGTACTTTATTTTCCTCTTTAAAGAGAAATGAATCAGTTAAAGAAAATATTTGAGATATAAATAACAGCCAGGCAAGTCTCTTTCCGAAAAAAGTTTACTGAGAATAACAGGATTCATCCGGGCTGATTCACGGAAGACCATCCGTATAGTATATGATTCCTTTTGCATTACTTATGAATACGCTTGCCATTGTTTTACTTCCCATATTTTTATTGCGATAAATCATATTTCCGGACTTCGTCATGGTTTTATAATCATCAAATACCTGAATGGCCGCTTTTTTATTTTTATATTTCCCGACAGTATTGTTTTTAATCCAAAACGTAGTGCTGTCCTTAAACAGCGTAGGTCTTGTGCCTACGTAGATTGACCCAGGATAGTTGAGGCTGTCTGTAAACATCGGTTCTGTTATAGGGTTTATTTTTCTTTTGCTTGTGGTTGAAAGATCATAAGTAAATAAATATCCGCTGCTGTCCACTGAATTATCTTCGATACGCAACGCGGTTCCTGTCCCCGATCCGCCAAGGCTGGCGATGCCCCAGGTAAAAGTATTATTGACTCTGTTATTATGCACATACACGTGGGCGTAAGTACCTATACTGATTCCGGTACCCTGATCCGTGTCCCCATTCATGCCGCTATGCATAACCGTATTATTATAAATCTCGCTCATCCCGGTGCTCGCACTTGCCAACTGGATACCACCGCGGCCGGTACTGTCCACATAATTGTTGTACACTTTTGTACTACCGTTTCTCATTGGCATCGGATATACTGTATCTCCGTTGCAAACAATGGGACGCGGATCGTAAGAATCTTTTGCATTGTCAGGACTGGTATTGCCCAGGTACATCCCTTCATACCAAACACCTACTATCCGGCAATCATGAATTGAAATACTGTCAATAACCCAGTTGGGGAAAGTGAGACTGTCTTCACAAAAATTATCAGTCCGGCACACAAAACCAAATCCCATATTATGAACGGATATATTACTCAATTCAATATTTTTTGATCGCATATGTACTTCTGCGCCTTTCCCGTCTGCGAGGCGATACACAGGATCTCCTTCCATAAAAATGCCATACTGATCGCGGTTGCCCATACCCGTTAGTTTTATATAGCTGCTATTGGTAATTTCAATGCCGTGAGCGCCTTTGAAATTCACTTGCCCTTGATCATTTATTATTACGAGCGGGCATGAAGGGGATCCTTTATAATTATCAACGCGCAGATAAACCCAGGGTTTGGAAGAATTAAGCACAATGCTATCCCCCGGATGATAATTCCAAACTTCCGGTGCCTTGATGGTGAAACCACCATCAGCAAGTGGTGAAATATTTATTCTATGACCCTTGCATTTTTGTGCCTGCCCGTGAAAACAAAAAAAAACAGTGATCAATACCAGGAACAATCTCATCATATATTAATGCATTTAGTAAGCATCACGCTAAAAATACAACTTGCCATAATTTTCCAGTAATTGTAAGTTTTCTAAAACCTGTACATTGTTTTCATAATCAGCCAAGGGAAAATAATTTTGAATGAAATAGAATAGTGACATTTAGTTCTCTCAAATTTGTACTTTGTTTTCGGGTTTATAAAATAGCTTGGTATTTTTTTACAATTTGAAACATAATAGGTATGTTAACAAAGAATTTCTCAAATGAACGTTCATGAAAAAATTAGCCCACATCCTGCTGATCATTTTTATTACCACAAACGGGTTTTCACAAAACGAAAATACGCAAAGCAAAAAGCCCTCTGAAAAATATTGGTTTTTAATACCGGCCCCGCATGCTGCCGATCAATTGGATCATTGGAGAAATGAACTGCAACAATGGAAAGACTCATTGCTTACAGACCTTCATTATGATGATAGCTATTATACGAAACCCGAATACCTGTGGGCATCAAAATCGTACGCCACTTTTTTCCTGATGGCAAGTGACATTTCCTTATACGATGAAAACTGGAATTACAATATTAAGGGCTGCCTGAGCAAATATGAAAAAAAATATGGCGGAGTAGATCAGGTATTATTGTGGGCCACTTATCCGCAACTTGGATTCGATAACCGCGACCAGTATGCGTTTTATCGTAATTTGCCGGGGGGTGTTGTTGCGTTAAAAAAACTTTGCGATGAACTTCACGCAATGGGCAAAAAACTTTTCATCGCTTATAACCCCTGGGACAATACGGCGCGCATCAATGGCAAAAATGATGAAGCAGAACTTATACAATTAGTTCATGAAATTGGTGCTGACGGGATTTTTCTCGATACTATTTCCGGTGTCAAAGGTTTTCGGAAGAAATTAAATGAAGCAGGTTCAAATATAATTTTCCAATCTGAAATAAGTCCTGATCCTGCAATGCTGCCCGAAATACATCAATCCTGGTTTGAATTGCCACTATGGTATGACCCGATGAGAAATATGGAATATGATGAAGTGCCTTATGTTATACGCAGTCGCTGGCTTGAACAACGTCATTTGGTTTTTCATCTGTCGAGATGGAGCCATGAACAGACCAATGTAATTCAGAACGCCTGGTTAAATGGTTGCGGTATTATTATCTGGGAAAATATTTTCGGCACTGTAAACGAACTCAACCCGCGTGATCGCACGCTGCTGGCTTCCATGTTGCCGGTTATGCGGAGGTATACGGATTTTTTTACGCACGGAAAATGGACGCCATTATCCCCTACCCAATTGTACAGAACTTATGCGAGCCTTTGGGAATTAGAAAATAAAAAACTATGGACAATTATCAATAAGCAGGAAGAATCTGTTGCAGGTAAAATACTTGAGATTGATCATATGGCCGGCACAAAATATTTTGATTTAATAAAAGGGAAAGAAGCAAAAACAATTATTATTAACGGGAAGGCAAAAATCTATCTCGATCTGAAACCTCGTATGGTTGCCTGTATTCTTGCAATGGATGAAAAAGACAGAACAGCGGATTTCGATTCCTTTTTATCAACCCAGGCACAAATGGAAACCAACGCAAGTTTTGATTATTCGTATCAATTGCCAAAACATACATTGACTCCCATTGCTCCTACCACACTATATATCAAAACAGGATTGCCCGGGGGAATGATCAATATTCCCGTCCCTGCAGATTCGTTTGAAATGCAAATTCATTTTCGCCAGCGGGAATGCGGTTTCTATCCTGCTGACGGAGTAACCGATATTTCATACACCATGGCATTGGATCAACCGGGTGTTGCTTTAAAAAAAATCAAGCTGCACAATTTTGCTATGGATGAAACGCCCGTCACGAATGCTGAGTACGCTGCATTTTTACGAGCAACGCATTACCAACCAAAATTCTCCGGCAATTTTCTAAAAAATTGGGTAAATGGAAATCCTCCTGAAGAAATAAAAACGAAGCCGGTAACCTGGATAACCATTGACGATGCCCGTGAGTATGCGAAATGGAGAGGCAAACGTTTACCTACTGAAGAAGAATGGCAGTGGGCCGCTCAAAGCGCTGACAAAGGTCTGCTTTATCCCTGGGGAAATATTTATGATTCAACCTTATGCAACCATGGACAGACCGGTAACAGCACGGATGTAAAACAATATAAAAAAGGCCGCACCTTCCACGGATTATATGATATGTGCGGTAATGTTTGGCAATTCACGGAAAGTGAACGCAATGACGGGCATAATAAATATTGCATCCTGCGCGGAGGCTCGTGGTATATTACACATGCATCCGGCTGGAATGCCGACCAGGGACCGCAACCAACAAACTTCGCTTCAAAATATCTTTTTACATGGCCCGGGTTAGACAGGTGCGCCACTGTAGGGTTTCGCTGTGTTGTTGATACAAAATAGAAGAACTACCGGCCATTTAGAAAATCAAATTATCAATTTCTTTGTTTCTATAACTAAATTTTTATAAGTTTACAACTTATTATAATAAGTTGAATTCATAAAAAATCATTAGTGGAATTGAAAATATTCAAATGCTTATGGGGCAATGATTCGTAATCAGCAAAAAGACAACTAAAATATTATGATAAAAAACAATGAAATAGTTTATTTAAAAGATAAAGAATTATTATCTCCGGATCATATAAAAACCTATTTCGATAGCGGGTTCGTTATCGTAAAAAAACTTTTTACAAAAGAAGAAGTTGAAAAATTAAAAAAATATGCAACAACAGATATCGAACCCTCGCAGGTAATGGTTAAGGGAGATTTAAGTGGCAATCAAACAAAACTTCGTATGTGGAACAGTCAGCAGAATAATCTGTACGGCATGTTCTCGCGCAATTCCAGGCTGGTCGACAATGTTGAAGCCATTTTTGATGAAGAAGTTTATGTGTATAGTTCAAAAATGATTCTTAAAAACGCGAAGGAAGGCGGCGCCTGGGAATGGCACCAGGATTTCGGTTATTGGTATAACTATGGTTGTCTGATGCCAACGATGATAAGTTGCACACTTGCTATCGATGCGGCTACCAGAGAAAACGGGTGCTTGCAGGTGCTAAGAGGTTCACAAAAAATCGGGCGCATCAATCATGACAGGGTAAACGAACAAACAGTTGTGGATCCTGAAATGATGGAGGCCGCTAAGAAAAGATTTGAATTGGAATATATAGAAATGGAACCAGGAGATGTGCTTTTTTTTGATGGCAACATTCTGCACCGGTCGGACAATAATAATTCAGATTTCAATCGCTGGAGTTATATCATTTCTTATAATACCGTATCCAATAGACCTTTTAAAAAAGTTAGGGAGTATGGTAATTATGAAAAACTGGAAAAGGTTCCTACTGAATCAGTTCTTGCATTTACTATAGACTAATTTTTAACAACCAAGTATCAACAGGATGGCAAAAAAACCAGGACAGATTCCGGAATATCAAAAGCTTTATATCGAATTGTACAGGCAGATTGCAAAAAATAAATTGCAACCGGGCCAGCTTTTGCCTTCGGAAAGTGAATTAAAAAAAAAATATAAAGTTACACAACCGGTTATCAGGCATGCCCTCGCATTGCTTGTTGAAAATGGGTTGCTCCGCAAGCACCAGGGCAAAGGCAGTATCGTTGTGAGAAGGCCATTCGGTGTCGGCATGAAATCAACACAAGGAAATCACATTTATACTTCTCAATCCGATTCTTACGAAATAGAAACAATTATTCTTGAAGGACCATATATCGGCCATTGGCCAAAAAAATCATTTTTCCCGCTTTCATCGGAAGAACTCAAGCACCAACCTATACGAATTAAAAGATTGAGAAAGGTTAAGGGCAGTCCCGTGTTTGTTGAACTTATTTATATTCCCAACAAGGATCTGCCTAATTTTTCTGCTATTGATCTGGACAATATTTCTTTTTTCGAAATGATCGCGAGCAAATATAGTATCTGTGTAAAATCGCCGGAACAAATATTT
>Ga0137407_10000179_pt1 | contig 46576 bp, 42 predicted proteins | sample CZOMad2_2_16fung_FD_108410 | JGI IMG/M metagenome (GOLD analysis project Ga0137407, IMG submission 108410) | Vadose zone soil fungal communities from Angelo Coast Range Reserve, California, USA - CZOMad2_2_16fungal (Illumina Assembly) | ecosystem: Environmental > Terrestrial > Soil > Vadose... | reverse complement strand
TTCGAAAACGGGCCTATAGCTCAGCGGTTAGAGCAGCCCCGAAAGCATTCGGGGTTGGTCATCAGCGTGGCTCGTGGTCTAATACCGTTCGAAAACGGGCCTATAGCTCAGCGGTTAGAGCAGGGGACTCATAATCCCTTGGTCCCAGGTTCGAATCCTGGTGGGCCCAGCCTCCGCTTTGGCGCTTCAGCGGCAAAGCGAAGGCTGTCACGCCGGAGTGCAACGTAGGCGGGTACGTGTTTTTTTGCTCGCACGTTCTAGCGCCAAAGACTACGGCTTGGCAGGCCACCCCCATGAATCGCTTTTTCTACGTCTACATTCTCGTCAGCGAAGCAAACGGCACCATTCACTACACGGGGGATGACTCAAAATCTGCGAGAACGCGTTCGCGATCATAACCGTGGCGTGTGCCGGCATACCGCGAAGTCCCGACCGTGGAGATTGGAGACCGCGATTGCCTTCAGTTGCGAAAGCAAAGCACGCGAGTTTGAACGGTATCTGAAAAGCGGATCAGGACGGGAGTTCGCCCGGCGCCATTTCTGAGCTGGTCGCGCCCAGTAAACTCGCGCTCTACAAATGGGTTCCGGTCTGCGACGCCGGAATTTGGCGAAGGTTGCGATCGCGCTGCGCGGCTTTTTCCGCGGCGATCTCGGCTGCCGTCTTGGCCGCGGGCTTTTTCTTCATGACCGCGTCCATCTCGGCTTTCGTCGGTGGTGGTGGTGCTTTCGTATGAGTCTGAATTCCCGATCTCACGACCTGACCGTTCACGAGCTTGTAGCCATCGACATGCGTCCAGACGCCGTTGTTATACGACCACCCCGAGGCGGTTGTCGTGACCGGCTCCACTCTCAGAACCGAGCGCGAGGTTTTCTTTTTCTTCGACGGCGGATTAGCCTTCAATGCCGGGGTCAAGGTAAGACTGACGAGAAGGGCCAAAGACAAAATGGTTCGTATCATATTTTCGTTTTCGGACTGCGATTTCGCTCCGAACGGATATCTGGGGCGAAGGTCACGGGGCAGCGACCGTCGGAATCCGCGGAGACAGTCCGTGAGTCAGGTCAAAAAGGCAATAGCAGCGCGAAGCTTTTTTGTTTACTGGCCCAACCACGGCGTGGGTTGAGAAAAATGTTCGTGAGCCAGGACTACGCCGATGCGAACAATCACGCTCACCAGAAAACCAACCACGAAACAAAATCCAGCGGCGTAACGCATCGAGCGCTCCGCTAGATCGAAGATTCCCGGCGGCTTATCCTTGTGCACGATACGATTCTCAACGGAGGCGTGGCTCGTTGCAACTATTCAAGCTTTTCGGTGTTTTCCCGCTGAACGCGTCGTGCCAGATTGCGCCGCTCACCGGCCATCGTCCGCTATGAAAACGTTCCGCCTCTGTCTCGCTCTCATGGTTCTCGCCACGTTCGCTCGCGCGCAAACGGCGGCGCCGATCACTCCCAACACGGTTCCGGAAAATCTCGGCCTCGGTTTGCGTGAGTTGGTGGAACTCTCGCAGACGGATCGCGCGGCATTGCAGCAACAAGTCCAGGCTGCGCCCGCGATCAACTCCGATGCGGCCGGCCGTGTCATCGCAAATATCCAATTGGACGGAAAAGCGCCCCTCGCCGAAGTGCAGGCGAGTCTCGTCGCGCTCGGATTGGAAGTGATCGCGGTCGAGGATCAATGGCGGAACGGCGTGATCTCCGTGTGGTTGCCGCTGGGTCAGGCAGTGGCGGCGGCGAAGCTTCCAGGCGTTCGCAGTATTACGCTGGCGCGAAAGCCGGTTCGTCGCGTGGGCGCCGTGACTGCGGAAAGCAGCGTGGTCGAGCACGCCGCGGACGTAAACGCGCCGGGCGTCGTCACGCCGCAAGGGATCATCGGCCGCGGAATCAGTGTCGGCATCGTTTCGGATTCGTTCGACGGCGCGGCGAACGTGCCGCGGGCGAGTGCCGGCGTGGCTTCCGGCGATCTGCCGGGTCCTGGCAATCCCGACGGCTACACCCAGCCGGTCGTCGTTCTGAATGACGACCCGGGCAGCGATTCGACCGACGAAGGCCGCGGCATGGCCGAGATCGTCCACGACATCGCGCCCGGCGCGAAGATCGCCTTCGCAGCCTGCGGACCGACCCAGACTTCGATGGCGGCCAGCATTCGCAATTTGCGCACGTCGTCCCAGGCGCTTTGCGACATCATCGTGGATGACATCGGTTTCTCCGACGAACCGTTTTTCTCCGATGGCATTCTTTCCCAGGCGATCGACGACGTGGTGACGAGTAATTCCCTCTCCGGAAAAAAGGTGGCCTTCTTTTCCGCGTCGGGAAACAGCGATAACCACAGTTACGCCGCCGACGCGAACATCATTTCGTCAGCGGCCAGCGCGGGGAACGTCAAGCTCAGTCAGGTCCCCTCCTCTCTTTACGCCGGCGGATTTCAAAACCTCAACGCGAGTGGACCGGCGGCGATCGTGATGACCGTGACCACCGGTACCGATCCGGGCGAGCTCGTTTTGCAATGGGACGATCCGTTTAACACCGGCGGCGTAACCACCGATTACAATCTGCTCGTCTTCAATTCCGCCGGAAATTATCTCAGCTCGATCAGCGGCAAGGACAACAACTTCGCGACCGACCATCCAGTCGAAATCGTCGACCTCAATCCGAACACGACTTATCAGCTGGTGATCAGCCTGGCGTCGAATGCTTCGCCGACGGCCCGGCATCTCCGCATGATATCGTTCGGCGAGGGCGCGATCACCGGTCCCTACTTGAGCAGCAATGGGATTTCGCTTTTCGGCCATCCGACCGCAACCAATGCGAATGCGGTGTCAGCGTATGTTTACAACAACACGCCGAACGTCGTCTCCAATTACAATCCGAATAAAACGAATCCGCCGCCTGGTCCGTACGAACCGGCGCTGGAGTCGTTCAACATTCTCGGCGGAAATCTGCCATTTTATTTCGACAGCCAGGGACACCGGCTGGCTTCACCGCAGTTCCGGCAAAAGCCCGAACTCGCCGCGGCGGACGGCGTCGACACTTCGTTCTTTCCGACGGATGCCGGCGCCGATTACGACAACGATGGTTTCCCGAACTTCTTCGGCACCAGCGCCGCCGCACCGAACGCCGCGGCTTTTGCTGCGTTGCTTCTGGAAGCCGCGGGCGGCCCGTCATCTCTTACGCCGCAACAAATTCGCGACAAGCTGGAACAATCCACGTTCCCACACGACCTCGATCCGAATTTCTCGCAGGCGTTGATCAGCACGACGAATTCTTCTCTCACTCTGAGCGCGGCCGGCGATGACAGCAATGAGAGCGCGACCAACCCGTCGTTCTTTACGCTGCACTGGGACAACGCGAACGGAACGCCGCTGCAGCAAGTCACGATCGACCTCACTCACACCGCATTGGTTTTCGATCCACGCTCCGATCTTGGTTTCCCATTTACCGTCGGGCAAAATTCCGGCGGTGTGAGTGTGACCTCGACGCTGTCGGCGGACATGCGGGTGCTGACCCTGAATTTCGGGAACACTTTCACGGCGGGCAAAACGATTGCGTTTGGCATCGACCGCGATTTCGTTGGGATCAACGCGGCCGGGAATTCCGCGGATGACCTCGGTGGCGCGAGCGTCGTTGCGATCGCCGATCCGAACGCGCCGCTCTTTACCGCGTTCAACAATCAGATAGGGCACGGCTTCAACCCCGGCGACGGCCAGGGTTTGATCGACGCCAAACTTGCCGTTGAAACGATCGTTGGTCACAAGCCTGCCTCCACCGGCGTTTCGGCGAATGTTTCCACGCGCGGGAACGTCGGCACCGGCGATAACGTTCTCATCGGCGGCCTGATCATCGATGGCAGCGCGCCTAAGAAAATTATCACGCGCGCGCTCGGCCCGTCGATTCCCGTCACCGGCCGCCTTCTCGATCCCACGCTCGAGTTACACGATCAAAACGGCGGCGTCATCGCGAGTGACGACAACTGGCAGGACGATCCGACGCAGGCTTCCCAGATCCAGGCGAGCGGACTTCCGCCGAACGATCCCCGCGAAAGTGCGATCGTGAAATCGCTGGCGGCCGGCAGTTACACCGCGGTCGTGCGCGGCGCGAACGCCGCGACCGGCATCGGTCTGGTGGAAGTTTACGATCTCGATCCGCAGCCTGCGGCATCCCGTCTCGCGAACATCGCCACCCGCGGCCTCGTTCAAACTGACGACAACATAATGATCGCCGGATTCATTTTGCAGCAGGGAACTTCGCAGGTCGTTGTCCGCGCCACGGGCCCTTCGGTGTTTGCACCACCGCCGGCTTCTCCAAGCGCGCTCGGCGATCCGACCCTCGAGTTGCGCGACAGCCAGGGCAACCTGCTGATGTTCGATGACAACTGGCAGGAAGATAATTTCCAGGCCGTGCAACTATCAGCTGTCGGTTTGGCCCCGGCTTCCCCTGTCGAAAGCGCTCTGGTCACGACACTCACTTCGGGCAATTACACCGCGATCGTCCGCGGCGCTCACGGCACGACTGGCAACGCGGTCGTCGAAGTCTACAACGTCCGGTAGTTCCGCCAGATTCGGACCGGTTTGTGAATTGACATCCGGCCTTCGCCGCAGCCACCATTCGACTGGAGTTTGTCAGGATGAACTACACCGTTTCCGTCAGCGATTACTTCAAGAGTCCGAAGTGGATGATGAACACGCTTCTGGCGGGCGTCTGCGTTTTCATCCCGGTCGTTGGCCAGATGGTGATCAAAGGCTGGTTGATCACAGGCTTCTGGGGACGCGATGACGAGCGACCGGAAACATTTCCGGATTTCGATTTCAACAACTTCGGGAAATATCTGGAACGCGGGCTCTGGCCGTTCCTGGTCACGCTGGTCGCGAGTTTGGTAATTTCGATGGCGGCCTGCGTGATCATCGTTCCTGTCACGATGATATTGACAGTCCTCTCCTCGCACGATCACGGCTCGGCCAGCGGTTGCGCGGCGGCCCTGCTCTTCATCATCTTGATGATCTTTTATGTCGTGCTCGTAGTCGGCACGATGGCGCTGGTCACACCGCTGACCATCCGGGCATCGATCACCCAGGATTTCGGGCAGTCGTTCAACTTCGCTTTCATCAAGAGGTTCATCGCGCTGACCTGGACAGAAATCATCATCGCTTCGCTTTTCCTGTTCGCCGCCAGTCTCGTTCTGATGGCCATCGGCGCGATCATCTTTTGCATCGGCGCATATTTCGCCACGGTCCCGACCTACTTCTGCTGGGTGCACCTGCAGAAACAACTCTATCGGCTATATCTTAGTCGCGGCGGCGAGCCCGTGCCGGTGAGCGCGAAACTACGCGACGACGTCGTCGCGGCTTAGCTCTTTTCCGGGGAGCGCACGCGCCTCGCGTGCTGGCGATGGCGCCTCGCCATCGCGAACTTTTTCCGGAAAAGATCGTTTCGGCGAGGCGCCGAAACCAGCACGCGAGGCGCGTGCGCTCCCCGGAAAGTGCGGACATTCCTGCCTTATTTCTTCGCCTGCGCGATTGCTTTATCGAGGAGCTCGTGCGCCTTGTCCGCGCCGGACTCGAAATCCCAGATGTCTTTGTCGAGGAGATACTGGGCGGGCGTGGCGAAGTTGACGTTCTGGACGTTCGTGATGCGCGATTGAAGCGTCACGATGCCGGCGAGCGCGCCGCCGCGGCAAAGGATCAAAGGTCCGCCGCTGTTGCCCGGGCTGACCGGCGTGGAAGTCCGGATCAAGGTCTCCTCCTTCACCTTGTCGAAGCGCGAGATGATTCCCGCGGTGATGCTGAGCCCTTCGCCCAGGGCGTTGCCGATCGCTATGCATGCTTCGCCTTCCTTGATTGCTTCCAGCCGTCGAATCGGAAACTGATTCGGCGTCCATTTTCCCTCGAGTCTCACCAGGAGCAGCGCGAGATCGACGTCGTTCTTTGCCTTCGCCACTACTTCGACGTCAGCAAAATCTTTCTCGTGCGAAAACCGGACGCCGCACTTGTAATCGCCCGTCATGTTTTCGCCCGGATCGACGACGTGCCAGTTCGTGGCGACGAGGCCATACTCGCTGTCGTTATATAACAGGACACCCGTGCCGCTGGCGCCGTTCTCCTTTTTGAAACCCGAGCGCCTCTCTTTCCAGGTCGTGCGCACTTCCAGGACCGAAGATTTGTAAATGTCGCGAAGTTCGTCCGCGCTAAAAATGCGATCGTGCGAGACGGACAGCTGCTGCGTCACGACCGGCTGTTGCGGACTTGGTTCGAGCGTCGGCGTCGTTACAATCGATTTTGGCGACGTGAGCCAATACGTCAGCGAGCCGGCGAAAAAGAGAAAACACGCCGCAGTAAACGGCAGGGCCGAGCGCAACCGTTCGCGTTTGAAGGTCGTATTGACGTAACGAATCTGCGGATAAGCGGAGAACGCGATCCAGGCGATCAAATATGCAGCCCAGATGATCCAGACGAGCGGATCGCGCGAATAAAAGAGCAGCGCGATCACGACAAACCCGAGCCAGAACCACGGCGCCGCCACCATCGCGCGCCGGCGACGATTCATGCGCAGCCAGTTTCGCCAGATGAGGAAACCGCCAAACGCTGGCGTGAGCAGGATGCTGCCGAAGATCGCCATGTACGGGCTCCAGATCGTTTCGCCTTCCGGCGGCTTTGGAGCCGGGATCGATCCTGTAGCCGGGATCGATGATCCCGGCCCGGGAACCATCGCCGGCAACGGCGGCGGACCAGCAGCGGGCATCGGCATCGATGGAAGTGGCGGCGGAGTCGCACGCAACGCAGTCGGTTTCGCTTCGCCGTTCGTCGCCGGTTCCTTGATTTCAGACGGATTTACAGCGGCCGGCTCAGTTTTCGCCGCTGGAAGCGCCGCCAGAAATTCCGAGATCGGTTTCCAGGCAGATTTCGCTTCGTCCCATGCGAGATCAGTCGCGCTCAGGCTGCCGTCCGCGAGCTTTTCGCGAATGACTGATTCAGAAAAACGACCGGCATATTGACCGTTGCGATGAACCCAGATTTCCATGCCGCCCTATCTAGCCAAGGCAGCAGGTTTGGTGCAACGAAATACGGGAACGCGACAGTGCGCGTTGTAGCGTCCGCTGTTGCAGCGGACTCTGGGGAGCGCACGCGCCCTCGCGTGCTGGTTTCGGCGCCTCGCCGAAACATTCTTTTCGAGCACTCAGGCAAGTTCGCGATGGCGTTGGCGCCATCGCCCGCACGCGAGGCGCGTGCGCTCCCCTAAATCATGTTCACTGCGCCGCAGTTCGGGCAGCTGTAGGCCTCTTTCTCGCTCGGCGGAGACAACGGCCGCGCCAGATATTTGTGGCAGCTCCAGCATTTGATCCAAAACGGACTGTTCCGGCCGCTCGCTTCATCGCTCGCCAGCTCAACCTTCCCAATCTTGTCCGCCGGGATTTCGCGGTCGGGCTTTTTGCCATCGATCTGCCTCGGTTCTGCCATTGGAATTAAGTCCTTCTAGTTCAGCGTGCGTTGCCGGTAAATCGAAATCGCATTTTCAATCCCGGACGCATAATCTGATTTTTCACTGATGAAGACGGAACCGGCGCGAACTATTGCAGAACTCAAGGAACTTCGAGAACTGACCGGCGACGAGAACGGCGCTCAACGCGTCGCTTTCACCGAAACGTGGGCGACAGCGAGGAAATGGCTCCGGGAAAAACTTTCATTTTGTCCGGATGTTCGGACGGACGAGGCCGGAAATCTTTGGGCGACGCTGCGCGGCGAATCTCCCAGGGCGCTCCTCATCGGCGGCCACATCGATTCGGTTCCGAACGGCGGCTGGCTCGACGGCTGTCTCAACACCCTTGCAGCCGTGGAAATTCTTCGCCGGATCAACGCGCAATATAACGGACGTCCGCCTGTCACGGTGCGCGTTGTCGATTGGGCCGACGAAGAAGGCGCGCGTTTCGGGAAAAGCTTATTCGGTTCGTCGGCCTGTTCCGGCCATCTCGACATGGACGAAGCTCGCGCGCTCAAAGACAAACAAGGCATCGCGCTTCCCGCTGCGCTCGCCGAGCACGGAATCGATTTCGAAAAAGTAAAGGAATGCGGGAAAGAATTGGAGAACGCGGCTGCATATCTCGAACTGCACATCGAACAGGGACCGGTGCTATTGGATCTCGACTTGCCGCTTGGAACGGTGCTCGGGACGTTCGGCGTCGAACGGCACGCGATCACCTTTCACGGCCAGGCCGCCCACTCCGGCAGCACCCCGATGAATCGCCGCAAGGACGCGTTCCTCGCCGCCGCGAAAATGAGCTCGGAAATCTATCGCATCGCTGAGCGCAGTAGTGCCAGTCCGGCTCGGACCGGAGTCTGCACGATTGGTTCATGCACGACGAAGCCCGGCATCGTCACCAGCGTCGTCGAAGAATGCCGGATCACGCTCGACCAGCGCCACCTCGACGCCGCCGCTCTCACGCGAATGTTGGCTGAAGCTCAAGAAGCCAGCGAACGATTCGCGAAAGAAGGCAACGTTTCTGTTTCCTGGGAACGCCTCTGGCAAATCGAACCCATTCTCTTCAACGCCGATCTCATCGCCCTCTCCGACGAAGCCATCTTCGACACTGGCGCGAAACCGCATCGCCTCCCCTCCGGCCCCCTTCACGACGCCGCCGAAGTCGCCCGCGCCGGCATCCCCACCATCATGATGTTCGTCCAAAGCCTCCACGGCATCAGCCACAACAAAATCGAGGACACGAAAGAAGAACACTTGGCGATGGCCGTGACTGCATTCGACAATCTCGCCGACAAGGCAATGAAGTGGATCGGCTAATCCACGGTTAACGCCGTTCGACCGCACGAATCCCGTTCCGGCAATTCCACGTCCGGGGAGCGCACGCGCCTCGCGTGCTGGTTTGCGCGCCATCGCGTAAACGAATTTTTTCTTCCAGAGTCCATGGCAGACGCGATGGTATCGCGTGATTTCTGACACGAAAGAATGTAAGGTTGATGGACTCGATGAAAGTTACTCGCCAGATCACGGCCGACAAGATTGCCGATTACTTGCACGGCAAGTTGAGCCAGGCGCAATTAGTCGATTGGGCTGAAGGCGCCATGATGAGTGCGCAGTTCGATTTAACCGATGCCGAGCTGCTGTCGGATATCGTCGGCCGCGTCGGCCTGGCCGATGTCGCCGAATTCGGATTGCGCTGGCAAGACTGCGAAGAATTCCTTCGCCGACTCGGCTACCGCGCGACAGTCACTGTTTCCCACGCGTAACGCGCAGTCCGGTTCCGCCGTCGTTCTCGATTGCCATCCGTCCGCTCACTTCCCTACGATCAGTCGTTAGGCCGTAACGATCATGAAACAATTCGGAAAAATTCTTATCGCCTTGCTCGTTCTTGCGAGCTCCGCCGTCCTCCGCGCCGAAGACACCGACGAAACGCCGAAGAAAACCATCGAATTCCCCTCGCCCGACGGCCGGTTTGCGTTCCGCTACTCCGGCAGCAAATCGGAAGAGGAAAAGCAAACCTACCAGCTCATCGACAAGGCATCGCGCAAACTCGTGAAGACCGTCGCCGAGTCCGATCCCGACCTTGGTCCCAGCGCGCGCTTCACCATGGAAGCAGTGTTATGGAGCCCCGACTCAAAAGCGTTCGCCCTGACCGCCTTCCTTTGGAGGCGCGGATCCTCACTCTTCGTGTTTGCGCGAGACGGCTCGACCTTTCGCGAAATCAAACTACCCGACCTCTCGATCGAAATCCCGGAGAAGGCCAAGAAAGGAAAAAATTTTCCGCACGTCGCCGGGCTGGATTCGGAGAGCGCGAAAGGCTGGCAACAAGACGGCTCCCTCCTTGTCGAGATCGAAACCGTTGTGGACGGCGAGGGCGCCACTCTCACCGCCATCCGCACCGTCTTGCTCGGCTTCAACCATTTCACCAAAGCGAAAGTCCTCAAATCGACGGTCAAATTCGCCATCGAAGATCAATAGCTTTGTTTTGTAGCGACGGTCCCGCCGTCGGGGGGTCGCCGTCTTTCCCGTCGATTTAAGCCACAAAAGACTGTAAGGTTGTAGGAACCCGAGGAAGATCACTCGGCAGAAACACGCGCTATGAATTCCGTCGTTAAAGTTGATCCCGAGATCATGAGCGGCGCGCCCTGCTTTGCCGGCACCCGAGTGCCCATTCAGAATCTTATCGATTACCTGGAAGGTGGCGACTCCATAGACGAGTTCCTGGAAGATTTTCCGAGCGTTAAACGCGACCAGGTTATCTCGTTCCTGGAAGAAGCGAAGGAGAGTGTGTTCGCCCGCGCGGTGTGAATATTTTGCTCGACGAATGCGTGCCGGCCCGGTTCGCTCGTGAGTTGGCGCCCCATTCGGTCGCGACGGTTCAAGGCCGCGGATGGGCTGGGATTAAAAACGGCGATTTGCTTGCCCGCGCTCAGAACGAGTTCGACGTTCTGATCACCGTCGATCGGAAAATTTCCGGGGAGCAAGAACTGAGGAATTTCACAATTGCCGTGGTGCTACTGCGCGCGGAAACGAACCGCCTTGAACACCTGCGCCCACTCGCCGCAAAAATCCTCGAGAAACTGGCTGACGCGCCCTCCGGAGCAGTATCAGTCGTGAGCAATTGACACTGCATGCGACCTCTAACTTCCGACCTCTGCCCTCTGGCTTCTGACCTCCGGCTTGCGTCGGCATCCCCACCATCATGATGTTCGTCCAAAGCCTTCACGGCATCAGCCACAACAAAATCGAGGACACAAAAGAAGAACACCTCGCGATGGCCGTGACTGCGTTCGACCGCTTGGCCGACAAGGCTCTTGGGTGGATCGAGCGCTCCGTCGCTCGATGACATTGCTGTAGCGACGGCGCTCTGTCGCCGTCCGCCCTCCGAATCGCCTTAGCGAGCGCTGCCCGCGACCCTCCCATCGCGTTTTTGAAAAAAACCAGCCATCTTCCGCCTAAAAGCAGCCCGAACTCAACCGATCTTTATGATTTAGAAAACTGCAAGCCGAACAGCTTTTGCCAGTTTTCAAGAGCGTCGCCCGTCTTCCCGCGCGCCTCGAGCTGAATCGCTTGAAACGCGCTGTTTTCAGCAGCGCGCAACGCGACACGCGCTGCCGCTTTCTCTGAAGAATTCATTCCGTCGCTGACCGGCTGCCCAAGCCCTGCTGGGTCGGACCATTCTTCCATGATCCGCTCCGCTGCAGAGCTAAAGAACGACTTGAGCTCATATCGATAGTCGCCGCCGAAGTCACCGACGAACAGCTCGAGAGCCATCACCTCCAGGAGAAAGGCGGGTTCGACCGGCCGACCGTTCGCGCGGTTCCAGGTTTTTACCATCCGAACCAACCCCTTCCATTCCTGCGAGTAACTGGCCTGCTTCTTTGTCGCTTTCTCCTTGTGGATCTCCGGATCCGTCTTCGTCCACTGATCAGATGATTTCGTGTCGGGCACCTCGTAGTGCTTTCCAACGTCGAAAGCAGGCACCACATCAAAACTCATCACCGCTTCTTCTTCCGTCGTCCCGAAACTCACGCCGACGGATCGTCTCTGCACACAAACGTTTTGCCGTCCGTACTTTTTCGCGAGCACATCTGCGAATGCATCGAGTAGCTCATGAGGTCCCTTCTGGCGGTAATGCTGCTCGTCGAGTCCAAGTACGCAGAAGATGTCGACGTCTTTTAGCGGCTTCGTCTTGGTATGACGGGCATATGAACCGGTAAGGAAGTCGCGTTCGATGTCGAAACTCTCGTCGAGCAGTTCGCGGATCTCTTTCTGCCGCCGCGACGCGTCGCTACTCTCTTTTTGAGTCGGTACGCTGATCTTCGTCTTAAATTTTTCGAAGGCCTCGGCTACTGTCATCGCTACGTCCAGTAATGAGTCCGTGCACCTGTCGCACCAGCCGCGATTGTTGTGCCGAGACTAAATTGCCGCAGGTGCGCGGCATCGCGCAGCGAGCAACTCGACCATCCTGGTACGTCAGGTCGCCCCGCCTTTGTGACAACGATGACAGCATAGCGGCAGTTCGACGGCACCTTACCGGCTTTTAACAGGTGGTACTTGATCTCGGCAGGATTAAACCAAAAATCAAGGTTACCGGCGGCGTCGCTCTGCAGTTCTAAGTCCCAGCGTTTGATAAGCTGACCCGTCTGAGGACTGAAGATCTCGAGGATGACCTTTTCGAAGTGCCCGCTTCCCAACCATGTCTTCATTCCGCGTTCGTAGTCGGCGCGGAGTGATACGAATGTGCTCATGCTGAGTCCCGAGTCGCGAATGATGTTCCCGAGGGAGCAAAGGATCTTGTCGGTCAGATACAACACGACCTGCGTGTGGGAGACGGTGTATGTGTAGGTCGCGCTCACGAGTTCAGGAATACGTCGACGTTTACGCTCCTTGTTTGCGCCTGTGCTTCTTCAGCGTCGTCGTCAGGGACCGGTTCACCTGCAAGGCGTGCCGTCACGCGTTCGGACCGCGCCTTCAGCTCAGCAGTAGCCCATTCGAGATCATCCGCGTGGGCTGGAATTGATAGCGTCCAAGCCCCATCAGTCGGCGATGAGGCGAGCGAGTTCTCATTCGCGTCATCTCCGCTGACCGCATCGTCGTCGTAGAGACAGTAAAAGCGAAGGCGGGGCCCCTTCCCGCGCACGACAATCGGCGCGTCTTTGGGTGATTCGGACGCAATCAACTGCCCTGCGATCCCAACGAGCCGCGTCAGCTCATCTCGAGCTGGATTCGTTGCGGAAGGCGCAATCAGGTCGATGATCACCTGCCACGCTTCAGTCGCGGTACGGTGCGGCGTCGCTCTTATTTGGCGTTTAATGACCGTTGCCATTTTTCGCTCCTTTCCCCGTCGAGCGTCGGCACGCCTTCAGCGACTCCTTCAAAGCGCGAGAACTGAGCTGGCCAGGATTCAGCGCAGTCGTCTTGTCCAAACTACACGCGCCGATCACTGCTTTCCGAAGTTGACGCCCGTCGACGCCCTCCGTCAGCCGCGCGAGCTCAGCGAAATCGAGGTCCGCGGACAGTTTGGCAAGCTCCGGGAACGCTTCGACCAAGGCTTCGATGGTATCGTGCAAGATTTCGGCTCGTGCATCTTCACTTGGCAACCCTATAGGAACGATCAGATCTGCTCGGGAGAGGAACGCTTCGTCGATCGCTTGCGGGAAATTGCTCGTGGCAACGAAGAGAAGATTCTTGTGTTTCTGCGCAAGATGGTCGAGTTGCGCGAGCACCGCGTCCGTCGCGCGGTGAACATCGACAGGGTTGGCTTCCAAACTCATCCGCGCACGATTGGCCGCAAGAGTTTCAACCTCGTCGAGTAGGACGATCAAGGGGTGCTGGGCAGCTAACTCCGATACGGTCTGACCGAGCAGTTCCTGTACGGCTTTTTGCGTCTTTCCGTGCGATGCGCTCATCAGCGAGTGCGGTTCGACCTCGAGAAATGCGAACTCCCCGAATCCCTCCAAACTCGCCGCAGTTCGCGACGCCAATCCACGCGCGAGTGATGTCTTTCCAGTTCCGGGCGGACCAACGAGCAAGATAATCCCGTGTAGCGGCACTGCCGCGGCATTCACCTTCGGGCGCAAAATGAAATTCAGGATCGCTTGAGCAAGCAACTGATCGCGCTGACTGGTCGCGATTTTGATCTTTTCCCACAGCTCGTCGAAGTCATCATCCGGTAAATAGTGTGACGAAAGAATCCCGCGCGCGTCCTCGTGCGTTCGCAACGCACGACGCGCAGTCTTCGCGCTTCGTTGAGGCTTTCTGACCATCCGCGGGTTTGAACCGTTGCACCGGAGTTCCAGTGGCGCAAGTGCGAACCACGACATATTGTTGATGTCGATGACGATCTCCCCTACCCGCGGTGGTGTTCGGCTCAACCGTGTCGAGCTCAAGAAGGTCTTTACCGGCCTCCAAAACGAGATGGTGGCGAAGCTTTCAGGCGCCCGGCTGAACATTCCCCACACCGGCACTCTCGGAGACGTGGGCGAGGCGAGCTGGTTGCAAATGTTCCAGCAGTATTTGCCGCAGCGATATCGTGCCGAGAGTGCAATGGTCGTCGACTGTGACGGACGCTGCAGCCAGCAGATCGACGTCGTGATCTTCGATCGGCACTACTCACCGTTCCTGCTTACACTGGATGACGCGAAATTCGTACCGGCCGAGAGCGTGTACGGCGTATTCGAAGTGAAGCAGGAGATGAAGGGCTACATCAAGTACGCCGGCGAAAAGGCTGCGTCGGTTCGCACGCTCAAGCGGACCAGTGCCGCAATTGTAAATTGCGGCGTTGTTCAGACCGGACGTCCTTGCTTTAGGATACTTGCTGGGCTTCTCGCACTCGATGCCGGATGGAAGCGTCCGTTCGGGAAGCCGTTCAAAGACGCGCTTGCAACACTCACACCGGACGAGCAGCTCGACATTGGCTGTTCTCTTAGCGGTGGGTCATTCGAATGCGACTGGTTAGCGAGCAAACCGAACGTTGGGACATCCTCCAGCGAAACTGCATTGATCTATTTTTTTCTTCGTTTGCTCGCGCGACTCCAAGGTCTCGGCACAGTTCCCGCGATTGATCTTGGCGAATACGCCAAACAGCTGGCGTAGATCGCGCTGAGTTCCAGCGGGACTGGCACCTCACGGCAGGAGGTTGCCTAACTCCACCTGCCGGTCATGATTACCGTACGATGCAAGAAATAAACGCCGTTTCTTTGGTTCGACACGCATGCAGAGGAGACAGTCAGGTCTTATCTTTCGGTCTTCAAAGACGGGAAGATTTATACCACGGCACAGTAGCCGCTCCGCGACTTCGTTCACGAAGCGGCATCATCGCGCCAATCTGATTTCAGATTTGGCCAGCCCGAAATTCTAAGCGCCCGACGATTCGACGCGCGAGAGCGGGATGAATTCGCTTTCGTGGAGGACGATGCGCTTGGTGCCGCGCAGAAGCTTCCACCATTCCCAGGCGCTGCCGGCGGCGATCAAGAAAACGAGGGTGACGAACGCGAAGGCGACGAACGCGTCGAAGCGCCAGATCGCGGCTTGGCGAATCATTTCGGGCGCTTTGGTTGGGTCGGTCAGGCTCGTCGCAGTCCGGGTAAGGGATTCCGCGCCGCTAAGAAAGCCAAGCTTCGGATCGGCGGAAAATATTTTCAGGTAGGCGGCGCTGAACGTCACCGCCGTCATGAAGCAGAGCGGCACGAGCGTCACGAAAATGTAGCGCGCCTTGCCCATTTTGATGAGGACGGTCGTTCCAAGACAGAGCGCGATTACAGCAAGGAGTTGGTTGGCGAGACCGAAGAGCGGCCAGAGGCTGTTGATGCCGCCGAGCGGATCGATCACGCCTTGATACAGGAACCAGCCCCAGGCAGCGACGAGCAGGACGCTGGTGAAAAGGTTCGCGGTCCACGAACGCGTGTTGCCGAGCGGCTTCCATAAATTGCCCAGCAAATCCTGGAGCAAAAATCGCCCGACGCGCGTCCCGGCGTCGAGCGTGGTCAAGATAAAGAGCGCCTCGAACATGATCGCGAAGTGGTACCAGAGCGCGAGCGCAGTTGGGTTCGCGGTGACACGCGAGAACATGTGCGCCATGCCGACGGCAAACGTCGGCGCTCCCCCAGCCCGGCCGAACATCGTCTTCTCGCCGAGATCGGTCGCCAATTTTTCCATGCCCGCTTCGGTCACCGGAAAACCGGCCGCGGAAATTTTCGTCACGACTTCGGTCGGCGCGCCTTTGGTGTTGATCGCGAAATATTCTCCAGGCTGAAGCACGCAAGCGGCGATCATCGCCATGAGCGCGACCATCATTTCGGTGATCATCGCGCCGTAACCGATGTCGCGAATGCGCGATTCGCGCGCGATCATTTTGCAGGTGGTGCCGGAGGAGATGAGAGAATGGAACCCGGAGACCGCGCCGCAGGCGATGGTGATGCAAACAAACGGAAAGACCGGGCCGGCGAATACCGGGCCGGTGCCGTCGATGAAGCGCGAGAGGGATGGCATTAGCAAAACCGGGCGCAACAAAACCACCGCGACCGCGAGCGCGGCGACGGTTCCGAGTTTCAAGAACGTGCTGAGATAATCGCGCGGCGTTAGGAGCAGCCAGACCGGCAGGATCGACGCCGCCAGTCCGTAAATCATCACCGCCCAGGCGAGCCATTTCGCGTCCTGGCGAAACCAATGTTCGAGCATCGGAAAGTTTTCCAGGAATTGCCCGCCCCAGACTGCGAAAGCGAGTCCGGCGACGCCAAACACTGTTACCCATCCCACGCTGACTCTTCCGGTGCGCAATCCGATCCCCATCAGCATCGCGACAGGAATCGTGGTCGCGATCGTGAACACACCCCACGGACTTTGGGCCAGGGCTTGGACGACAACCAGCGCCAGCACGGCCATGATCATGATCATAATGAGAAGAACGCTGATCAGCGCGAGCGCGCCCACGCCGCGGCCGATCTCTTCCTTCACCATTTGGCCGAGCGTCTTTCCGCCGCGACGCACTGAGCTGAAGAGCACAATCATGTCGTGCACGCCGCCGCCAAGCGTCGCGCCGATCAAAATCCAAAGCGTGCCCGGGAGAAATCCGAACTGCGCGGCGAGCACCGGACCGACAAGTGGCCCCGGCCCGGCGATCGCGGCGAAATGATGGCCGAACACCATCCAGCGATTCGTGGGAACGAAATCCTTCCCGTCTTCTTTCGCGACTGCTGGTGTCGCGCGCTCGTTATTCAGAACGAGAACTTTGGTCGCCAGCCATTTGCTGTAGAACCGGTAGCTGACCGCGAAGGTGCAGAGCCCCGCGGTCACGATCCAAAGCGCGCTTACCTGTTCGCCCCGCGACAGCGCCAGGACCGCGAGCGCTAAAAGACCCAGCAAGCTGACCGCGATCCATAACAATTTTTTCCAGATGCTCATCAGATTTGAATCAAGCGCGCGCTGATGAGATTCTAGGCGAAACCAACGTCATCTGACAACTCGGTAAGGACGCCATCCACGCAACCGCGGGATCCGCCCCGTTACACCATGGAGTTATCTCACAAAGTTAAAAAAATTCTGAGCGGCGACGCCTACGTGAGCGCGCGCCGGCACGTCAGGCAATGGCTCATCGGCCGCGCGCCGTTGCGCTTCGACGCAGCGAAGATCACCGCGACCATCGACCGCGAAAAGTTCCAGCAAATCTACGATCGCCACGGCATGGAGAATCCGGGAGACGAATGGCCGAAATATCTCGACATCCAAACCTGGATGGAAATCAACCTGCGCCGCGTCCGCGATCTCGGACTCGATCTGGGCGGCCGGAAGAGCGTCCTGGATATCGGCTGCGGCACCGGATACTTCCTCTATATCTGCCAATACCTCGGGCACGACGTTCTCGGAATGGACCTCGATGAAACGCACGGGTTCACCGAAATGATCGACCTGCTCGGCGTGAAACGCGTGATCTGGCGGATCGAGGCCTATCAGCCGTTGCCCGATCTCGGGCGCAAGTTCGACGTGATCACCGCCCACATGATCTGTTTCAACGGGCACAAGAGCGACAAGCTCTGGAAGATTTCCGAGTGGGAATATTTCCTCGACGATCTCGCGGCGAATCAGCTCGCGCCGGACGGCCAGGTTTGTCTCGAATTAAATCGCGAGTACGACGACTCGCTCTACACGCCCGAATTAAAGGCTTACTTCGAAGCGCGCGGTGCCGAGATCCACACCCAGCGCGTCTGCTTCAATCCATTGCTGCCCGCGCCTGCCGCAGTTGCGATAACTGCTCGGTAAAATCGGCCTTTCGCTTGCGGTGTTCGTCGACGACCGCAGCCGGCGCGCGCTCAACGAAGGAGGTATTTGAAAGCTTCGCCTCGACCGTCCGCAGCTCTCCTTCGAGTCGCGCAATCTCCTTATCGAGTCGATCCCGTTCCGCCCCTTTGTCGGCGGTGGCAATAATCAGATGCACTTCACCAAGCGGTGTCACCGCGACCGGAACGCCGCCTTCAGCCTGGAATTTAGGATCGAGCTTCAGTTCAGTTGCGTTGAGTAAGCGCGACATCGTCGGGATTTCTTTCTCGTCGATGGAAATCGTAGGCCGAAGAATGAAATTCGCCTTTTGATTGGAAGGAACGCGCGAAGCCGCGCGGAGATTGCGCCCGGCCTGGATCGTCTCGTAAATCGCTTCAACCGTTTCTCTGGCTTTCGAAATGGATTGTTCGCTCAGGTTCTGCAGCGCCGGCGCAGGCAACGCGGCGAACTGAATCGTCGAATCTTGTCCAAACCCGAGGAGCGACCAGAGCTCTTCTGTGATGTGCGGCATGAATGGATGAAGCACGCGAAGAACCCCCGAGAGCACGAAGTCCATCACGATGAGGACGGATTTCTTGCTCGCTTCGTCGTCGCTAAAGATGTCGGTCTTGCCCGCTTCGACGAACCAATCGCAGTAATCGCCCCAGAAGAAATCGTAGAGACGTTGCGCGACTTCATTGAACTTGTATTCGCGATACGCGTCTTCGACGGCGATCAGCAGCTCGTTGAACCGCGCCAGGACTTCGATCGAGTAGATCGAAACCGTCTGCTCATCAATCTGCGGATTCGCTTCGCTGGCGCCATGCATCTGGCGAAAGCGCGCCGCGTTCCAAAGTTTCGTCGCGAAATTCCGGCCTTCCTCGATTTGCTTTTCGTCGAACGCAATGTCCTGGCCGATCGGCGCGATCCGCATCAGGCCGAAGCGCAGTCCATCCGCACCGTACTTCGCGATCAAGTCGAGCGGGTCCGGCGAATTGCCTAACGACTTCGACATTTTGCGTCCCTGCTTGTCGCGAATTAGCCCGGTGAAGAAAACGTCGCGGAACGGAATGTTGTCCTCGATCCGTTCGGATTTACCGGGCTTAAATTCCAAGCCGGCGATGATCATGCGCGCGACCCAGAAGAAAATGATGTCCGGTCCGGTCACCAACGCGGAGGTCGGATAAAATTTCCGCCGCGTTTCTTCATCCATTGTCTCATACGCCCACAGCCATGACGAGAACCACGTATCGAGCGTGTCAGGATCCTGCCGCCAGTTCTCCACGTCCGGCGGCGGCTCAAGCCCGACATAAATGTTCTCCTCCGTTTGGGATTTGGAATTTGGGATTTGGGATTTCCGATACCAAGCAGGTATTCGGTGGCCCCACCAAATCTGGCGGCTGATGCACCAGTCTCGAATGTTCTCGAGCCATTGCGCGTAAACCTTTTCCCAGTGCCGGGGAAAGAACCGAATAAGATGGTCGCGAACCACGTCGAGCGCTTCCTTCGTTTTCGGATAACGCAAAAACCATTGCTCGCTCAAACGCGGCTCGATCGGCACTTCGCTCCGCTGGCTGAACCCGACGTTGTTCTCGTGCGGCTCTTCCTTCGCGAGGAGGTTCGCCTGCGCCAATAATTCAGCGGCTTTTTGTCGCGCCGCGAAACGCTCGATTCCATCGAGCTCCGGCACTGCTGGACAATTGATCCGGCCGTCCGGATGCAGAACGTCGATGACCGGCAGCGAATGCCGGACGCCGATCTCGAAATCAAGCGTGTCGTGCGCGGGCGTCACTTTCAGAACGCCGGTCCCGAACTTCGGATCGATCGCGGCATCGCCCACGATCGGCAATTTCTCGCGCGCGAGCGGCCGCCAGACTTGTTTGCCGATCAATTCGCGATAACGCGGATCGTCGGGGTGAACCGCCACGCCGGTATCGGCCATGATCGTTTCCGGCCGCGTCGTCGCGACTTCGAGATAACGCCCCGCCTCGTCCACGATCTCGTAGCGAACATAGTAGAGTTTCCCCTTCTGCGGCCGCGCGATCACTTCCTCGTCGGAAAGCGCCGTCTGCGCCGCCGGATCCCAATTGATCATTCGCCGGCCGCGGTAAACGTAACCTTTGCGATAAAGGTCGATGAAAACGTTCTCGACCGCGCGGACGTAATCGTCGTCAAAGGTATAACGCTGGCGCGACCAATCGCAGGAAGCGCCGAGCCTTTTCAGTTGCTTGATGATGATGCCGCCGTGTTTCTCGGTCCATTCGACCACCCGCCGGATGAATTCCTCCCGGCCGAGATCCTGCCGCGTTTTGTTTTCCGTCTGCCGCAAATTTTTCTCGACCGCGGTCTGCGTTCCAACGCCCGCGTGATCGGTTCCCGGCAGCCAAAGCACTTCGAATCCCTGCATGCGCGCGCGTCGCGCGAGGATGTCCTGGATCGTGTTGTTGAGAACGTGCCCGAGCGTCAGAATGCCGGTCACGTTCGGCGGCGGAATAACGATGGAATACGGCGGCTTCGTCGAATGCGTGTCCGCGCGGAAATAGCCCGCTTCTTCCCAGCGCGCGTACCATTTCGGTTCCACGGAATTGGGATCGTAGGTTTTCGGCAGCTCAGCCATCGCGAGGAATGATGCGGGCATGGGCGTCGATTGCAAATGGTAGGGTCATCGCGCTGCGATGACCGCGAGTCGCGAAAATGCCGGACGGCGCAGCGCGCCGTCCCTACCAGCCTGACAGCTTGATCAGCGACGCAATTACGATTACGAGCAGGAGCACGAGCATGAGCACGAAACTGAAATCCGCTGTTTGGGCTTTGCTCCTGCTCCTGCTCACGATCGCAGCGCCGGCCGAAGACTGGCACGTCGTCCGGCCTAACAATCGCCCATACGTCAGCTTCGCGAACGTGGCCCAGTTCTACCAGTTCCCCGAATACACTCGCGTCAGCCGCACGGTCTCGCTTCGGAGCGAGCGCCGGACGATCCGTGCCCAGGCCGGCACGAGCGAGCTCTCGATTAACGGCGTCAAGTTCTGGACCCATTTTCCGCTGCTGAACGACGCCGACGAAGACCTGATCTCCGTCATGGACGTAAGCAAAATCATCGAGCCGGTTCTGCGGCCGAGCCGGATCCAAAATTCGCAGAAGATCGATACGGTTGTGCTCGATCCCGGGCACGGCGGTTTCGATAACGGCGCGTCGAGCAGCTGGGGCAGCGAGAAAAATCTCACGCTCGACGTGGCCCTCGTCGCGCGCCGCGAGTTGATCCGGGCCGGCTACCGCGTGGAAATGACCCGCGCGACCGACACCTACGTCTCGCTCGAGCAACGGGTGAACATCGCGAACCGCTTCCCGCACGCCGTGTTTGTCAGCATTCATTTCAATTCGTCGGCCGGCGGTGTGGGCGTGGAAAGTTTCGCGCTCGCGCCGGAAGGCGTGCCGTCAAATATGTCGAGCGAACATCATTTCTCGGCGGCGGACGTCGCGCGACATGCCGGCAACGTCCAGGACGAACACAACATCGCTTTAACAGCGGCGATTCACGCGACGGTTTTATCACGGCTCGCGGCGTTCGATCGCGGAGTAAAACACGCGCGCTTTCATGTCTTGCGCGACGTGAAGATTCCCGCGGTCCTGGTTGAAGGCGGGTTCATCAGCAATCCATCGGAAGGCCAGCGGATCGCGACCAGCTATTACCGGCAACGGCTGGGCGCGGCCATCGCGCAAGGGATTCAGAATTACAACTCCGCGGTGAATTATCGGACCCAGGGCGCGAACTTCGCCGTCGCGAAAACCAATCTGCCCCTGCACACCCATTCCATCACCGAGCCACTGGACGCCGAAAATCATTCGCCGTCCGTTTCGATCAATGGCGGAAACTAGTTTGGCAGCGCAACCGATTGGCGTCTTCGATTCCGGCATCGGCGGGCTGACCGTCGTCGCTGCCCTGCGCGCATTATTGCCTAACGAGTCGATCTTTTATCTCGGCGATACCGCCCGCGTGCCCTACGGCGGCAAGAGTGCGGCCACCGTCCAGCGTTACAGCCTCGAGATTGCCGCGATGTTGCTCGAAGAAAAAGCGAAGACCGTCGTGGTCGCCTGCAACACCGCGTCTGCTCTCGCGTTGCCGCGCCTGGAAGAGACTCTGCCGGTTACTGTCACCGGGGTTATTCTTCCGGGAGCGCGCGCCGCGGTTGTGAAGACGCGGAGCGGACATATCGGCGTTATCGGCACCCGGGCAACGATTGCGAGCGGCGCCTACGAACGTGCGCTCCGCTCACTCGATCCCGATGTGCGCGTGACCGCGCGCGCCTGTCCCCTGCTCGTCCCGCTGATCGAGGAAGGCTGGCTGGAAAGTCCGATCACCGATGAAATCATTCTGCAATATCTTGCGCCGCTGATGAACGACGGCGTCGACACGTTGGTGCTGGGGTGCACTCATTATCCGCTTTTGCGAGACGCCATTGCGCGATTGGTTGGCGACAAAATCGCGCTGGTGGATTCCGCGCAAAACTGCGCGCTCGCGGTGCGCGATCTCTTGCAGCGCGAAAATCTATCCGCTCCAGAATCGAGCAGCGCACGACTCGAAGTCGCGTTGACCGATCCGCCGGATGCATTCCTGCGTGTCGCTCGCGAAGCGTTGCAGCTCGACGTAGGTGAAGTGCAGGCGCGAACGTTGTAGCCGTCGCCCTGCCTGCCAGGCCGAAGCGGTGCGAAGGCTGGTGGGCGACGTGAGGAAGTTGTCATCCTGAGCGAAGCGAACGGATCTCTGAACATTTCTGGTCTCCCACCGCGCCGAAATGGTAAGAGATGTTTCTCCCGCCCTTGCGGGATCAACATGACAGGACGAGAGCGCTTCGCACCCGCCTTCGTGTTGCTCCGGCGCGGCAGGCAGCGAAGCGGCTACAGAAGCTTCGGCAAACTCTTCGCCACCAACTCGTAGGAATGGTCGATCATTTTCCTGATCTCTCCGTCTGGAACCACCCCGTCGAGCACGACGGTGTTCCAATGCTTCTTGTTCATGTGATAACCGGGCTCAACCTGTTCGTAGCGATCGCGCAATTCGAGCGCGAGGTCCGGATCGCATTTCAGGTTTACGCGCGGCGGAACTTCATCGAACGCGAGAAGCGCGAACATTTTGGCTTTCACCTTGAAGACGATGTTGTCGGGCCCGAACGGACTGCCCTCGGTCGCCGCCTTTTTGCCCAGACAATAAGCGCGGAAGGTTTCGGCGTTCATTTTGTTTCGTTGGCGATTCGGATTAATTCGAGCGCCGTTTGAACATCCTCTTCGCCTCGAATCCAAAAGCTGATCCATCCGGAATTCGGAAACACGTGATGCGGCAACGCGTGGCCGGTTGCGACCAACCGCTCGCGGTTCGCCCTCCCGACAAAGCAATCCAATAAACCGTTGCCATGGATGTGACTTGATTCCCGGCCGCGAAAGAAGAACCCGATGCCGCCCAGCCGATGGATGCCAACGCGCACGTCGGCCCAGCTGCGCACCGTCGATTCAATCGCGCTTATCGCGCGAAGCCGTTTAGGGAAAACCAGTCCGGTCGCAGCGAACAGCATCGCGTCGAAAATCTGCGGGGCGCCGGGAATGCGCGCGAGCCATTTCAACCGCCGAACCACGAACGAAAAAATTACGTGCCGTTCTTCTCGATCGGCGCCAGGTCCGCGACCGACGGACCGTTGAGGACTTTGCCCAGGGCGTCGAAGCGCGAGCCGTGGCAGGGACAATCCCAGGTCGTTTCCGTCCGGTTCCAGTGCACGATGCATTTCAGGTGCGGACAAACCGCCGTCATCTCGTGGAGCGTGCCCGCTTCGTCACGATACACCGCGATTTTCTTCACGCCTCGCCGAATCACCGCCCCCTCGCCCGGTTTCAATTCGTCGGGCGAACCAGCATCGCCACCGGTGAAGTAATCGACGAATTGCGCGGCCACATTGATGTTCTCCTTTGCGAAGTCCGACGCGGTCCGGAGAGTAATTCGCGACGGATCGTAAAGCTTCGCCCACGCGTGATCGCCGCGCCGGATCAGCTCGGGAATGAGCATCCCGGCGATGGCCCCGTGCGTCATTCCGTTTCCCGAATCGCCGGTCACGACATAAACGTTGTCTTCGTCAGCCGGATTCCGGCCGATGTAACCCATGCCGTCCACGGGTTCCATCACCTGACCCGACCATTGGAACGCGATCTCGCCCGCTTTCGGCCAGCGGACGCGCGCCCAGTCTTCCAGACGTTGGAAACGTTGCTCGAAATCGTCGGCCTGCCCGGTCTTATGATCTTCGCCGCCGACGATCAGAATTTCGTTGCCCTCACTGTCGCCCTTCGCGATGCGAACGTAGTGATAGGCCACGGGACCGAGCCCCGTCTCCAGGCCCGCGCGTTCGGCGGTGTCCCAGAAAAGCGCGTGGGTCACATCGTTTCGCTTCACCTGCAATCCGATCACGTAGGTCGTATAGGGCGCCTGTTTCGTGTGAATCACATAGCGGTCGTTGATCGGCGTGTTGCTCGCGACCACGATCGCCTTTGCTGTGACCGTGAGCTTGTTCGCCGTAGTCACGTGCGCATTCGACCCGCCAATCGCTTCCTCGACTCGAGTGCCCGTGAAAATCCTGCCGCCATGCCGCCCGATCGCGTCCGCCAGTCCTTGTAAATATTTCAGCGGATGAATCTGGCCCTGGCGCGGAAACTTGATCGCGCGATGCGTGTCGAACGCTTCGATCGGCGCGTTCGTGACCCACTCCACGCCAAGACCAGCGCGCTGGCAGGCGTCGAACTCTTTCTCCAGGTTTTTCAACGACTCGTTAGGCGGCTCAAACAGGTAGCCGTCCACCCGCTCGAAATCGCAGTCGATCTTCTCGCGCTCCGCCACGGTTTCAATCCAGTCGATCGCGGCGCTGTGGCTTTGCGCCGCCATCCGGGCGCCATCTTCCCCGTGGTATTTTTCCAGGTCATAATAACGATCGTCGAGCGCGTTGACCAGGTGCGCCGTCGTCCGGCCCGTCATTCCGCGACCGATTTCACCGTCGTCCAGCACGATCACTTCGTGACCGCGGCGGCTTAACTCGTAGGCGATCGACATACCCGCGATCCCAGCGCCGACGATGCAAACATCGCAGCCACTATTTTCGCGCAGCGGATGCAGCGCCGACTCTTTCGCCGTCGCTTCCCAAAACGAGAGGTTCGCGCCGGCCCGTTCTTCCTGATGGATTGGCATAAATTACCTCCGGAATTCTCCAGAGATAATTACGCAATTCGGGCCATCAATAGCTGTAGAAGATCGCCCATTTTCACCCGTTCCTGCTTCATCGAATCGCGCTCACGCAGGGTGACCGTATCGCGCAAGGCCGGATCTTTTTCGCCGAGCGTTTCGAAATCAACCGTGACGCCGAACGGCGTTCCGGCTTCGTCCTGGCGCCGATATCGCCGGCCGATCGCGCCGGTTTCGTCATAGAAAACGTTCATGTGCGGGCGAAGCAGCGCCACGATCTCGCGCGCTTTCGCGACAAGCTGTTCGTTGTTCTTCAGCAACGGAAACACGCCCACTTTGACCGGCGCGATCCGCGGATGAAACCGCATCACGATCCGCGACTCAGCTTTGCCTTTCTCGTCCGTGACCGTCTCTTCGTCGTAAGCGTTACAAAGAAGCGCGAGCACCGTGCGATCGACGCCGGCGCTTGGCTCGACCACGTGCGGGATGAAGCGCTGCTTCGTTTCCTCGTCGAAATAATCGAGCGGTTTGCCGCTCGCTTCCTGGTGCTGCTTGAGATCGTAATCGGTCCGATACGCCACGCCTTCCAGCTCCTGCCGGCCAAACGGAAAATCGTATTCGATGTCATAAGTTCCCTTGGAATAAAACGCGCGGTCGGCGTCAGGGACGGTGAGCACATGCAGTTTATCGCGCGCGATCCCAATATTCTCGTAGAACTTCAGCCGCTCTTCCTTCCAATACTCGAGCCACTGCATCCCCTCCTCTGCCCGGCAAAAGTATTCCAACTCCATCTGCTCGAACTCGCGCGACCGGAAAATGTAATTCCGCGGGTTGATCTCGTTCCGAAACGCTTTCCCGATCTGCGCAATTCCGAACGGCAATTTCTTCCGCGCCGTATCCAGCACATTCTTGAACTGGACGAAGATAGACTGCGCTGTCTCCGGCCGCAGATACGTCACCGCGTCTTCGTCTTCCGTCGCGCCGACGAACGTCTTGAACATCAAGTTAAACGCGCGCGGCGCGGTCAGGTCTTTGCCGCCGCAGTTCGGGCATTGCTTCACGCCGTTTTTTTCCGGCAACTGATCGGCGCGCAGTCGCGCTTTGCACGTCCGGCAATCGACCATCGGATCGGTGAACGTTTCCTCGTGCCCGCTCGCTTTCCAGACCGCCCGGCTCATCAGGATCGCGCCGTCCAATCCCACGACGTCGTCGCGTTCGCGGACCATGACGCGCCACCAATAATCTTTCACGTTCCGCTTCAGCTCGACGCCAAGCGGTCCGTAATCCCAGCAGCCGTTCAGTCCGCCGTAGATCTCGCTCGATTGGAAAATGAACCCGCGCCGCTTGCACAAGCTGACGATCTTCTCCATCCTCGCCGCGCCGGAGCTCGGCGAAGGCGGGCGCTGCTGATCCGTCTTTTCGCTCATTTAATGGGGATGGATGACCGCGGATTACGCGGATGGCACGGATGAAGGAAGAAGAAATTCGAGATTCAAAATCATCCGCGTTATCCGCGTAATCCGCGGTTTAAATCTATTTCTCGACGGTGACTTTGGTCTTCACCGAGTTCGCGATGAAACATTCGGTGTGGGCGAAGTGATGCATCTCGTCTAGGTCCTGATCGGTCGGTTGTTTCTCGCCGGAAAACTTGATCTTCGGATGCAGCTCGACGCGCGTGATTGCCATCTTGCCGTTCTCGTTTTTCTCCATATGGCCGACGGCGTCGTCCGTGTATTCGTCCATGACGAACTTCTTTTTGCAGGCCACGGCGAGGAACGTAAGCATGTGGCAACTCGAGAGCGCCGCGACGAACGCTTCTTCCGGATCGGTGTTCGCCGGATTGCCCAGGTAAGCCGGCGCAGCTGAGGCCTTCATCTCGTGCCCGCCGTCGAATTTCCAGGTGTGATCGCGCGAATACTTCTGATATTCGAACGGCGTATCGCCGCGCTGCCAGTTGAGCGTAACTTTGTGTTCGGACATGGCAGTTAATTACATGCCTGACTCTGTAGGGCAAGCGCTCCGCTTGCCGACAGTGGGCAGGCGACGCGCCCGCCCTACAATTGCTTGAATGCCTGCTGTTGCAGGGCAAACGGCGCGCTTGCCGAGGGTATGCGCGATGCAGCCGCGCCCGCAACGCTTCGCGTAGCAATGCGGGCGGGGGTTCGAACTACGCGAGACGCCGCTTCAAATACGCGCGCCCGAAACCGGTCTTCAGCTGCTTCTCGCGGAGGCGCGCCCCACTTTCAAGACGGCAGGCCTCATAATATTCCAGCGTAATGGGCAACCGGGATGCCGTCGCGGCCACGCGGCCAGCCTGGTGTTGGGCGATCCGCCGTTTTAGATCGCCGGTAGATCCTACGTAAAGATTACCGTCACTACACCTGAGTACGTATGTATAGAACATTTTGAGGGAACGAGAATCAATGCGCGATGCAGGGTTCGAACCTGCGACTTCTTGCGTGTGAAGCAAGCGCTCTACCACTGAGCTAATCGCGCGTCGCGAGTAGAATTAGAAATTAGAAACTAGAAATTACAAGCCCGGCAACGTCGTGTTTCTCTGCTCCACCAAGCGGTCCTCTGACCTCCGGCCCCTGTCGCCATTCACGTCCACGATCAAAGGGAAAGACGATGGATGTGTGAGAGGCAGCGCCAAAAAATCCGCGCCATTATGGAAACCGAGAAAAAACGAAGGGCTCGTTTGCGGAAATCGATTCCGGCGCCGGCGTGTCCCGGTTGCAGAATGAAGAAGAATGAGTGGCCGGGCGAAGGCTACACCTACGAGGGCCAAACCTATTGCTGCCAGGGTTGCGCCGAAGACACTGGTTGCACCTGCGTCACTGTCGGCAAAACCGGTTTCTCCCGCCGGGGCCAGAAACTGACGAAGGCCGAGCCGCGTCCGGGCGAGCAGCGCTCAGGCGCGTCCGCCCCGAAAGGAGAACTAAGCGGCGAACGCGATAGTTTCGGTACCGCCGAAGCCTTGGATCAAGGCGGATAAAGAGCGCGTTCCTTCCGACAATTCTTAACGGGGGAAGCTACTTCAGGGTAGCCTACACGTTTTCCGGCCGGCTCAACGCATCAGTCAGGATGTCGGGCAAAGTGCATTCGCCCGGAACCGCTTCCACATGTGTCCCGGCGAAAAGATGAATCTGACGCTTTTCGATTTTGGGCGCGAACTTCGGAAGATTCTCCGGCGACAGCCGCGAGATCGCATCGGATAAACGGCTGCCGACGCCCTTCTCGAGATGCCAGGCCTTGGCCAGAATCGCGGGATCAGCCGCTGGCACATGCAGCACATTGTCACGCACCTGCGCGCTGCTCCAGCGCAGGCCTTTCTCGACATGCGCGCCTTTCTCGCGCTCGGCGGAACTGGAATTGCGAATCAGCAGGTCCGCCATCGGGTGGCGCACGTCCTGGTCATCGTGATTGACCTGTGCGGACGCAAGCGCGACGCGCGTCACCGTCGCGTTGCTGACTGCTCTTGAAACCGCCGGAGTGCTGGTCGGAGTTGCTCCGACCGCGCTGATGTTGGCCGCGAGATTTAATCGTGACACGATTCCCAATTGGGAGGCGAAATTCGTCTGGGCGCGTTGGAAATTATTGTCGAGCTTTCCTGCGATCAAGGCGAGGCCGGGAATGCCGGAGCGGATCGTGGTCACGACTTCGTAATGTTTGTAAATCGGCAGGAAACGAAGTTGAAGCGAGCGATCGCGATACGGGTTCGAAAAAGTGCGGGTGACGAATTCCTCGCGCTCATTTGAACTCGAAACCACCACCTGTCGGACATGGCTTTGACTCTCGCGATGTTCCATCGACTCGGTGATTTCGTTGATCCGATGTTGCGTGTCGACCAGGGCCGGACCGTGCGCCCCACCACCGGCCACGGTGCCAATGGCGCCATCAATCAATCCGCCAATTGCATTCGCCGCTGCGCCAGCGACCGCAATCGGTCCACCAACAACGGCGCCCACGATATCGCCCGCGACGGAACCGATGTCTTCGAAGATCGAACCAAGCAGACCGACAAAAATCGGCGCGACGTCGAGCACCGCGCCCGCAATATCTTTTTCCACACCGAAGATATCGCCGGCCACTCCAGCCACCGCACCCGGCAGTTTGCCCGCCGCGCCACCGATCGCGCCAGCAATTCCGCCGATCGCCCCACCGATAGCGCCGCCAATTCCGCCACCACCACCGGAAGACTGGTGCGTCGATTCCGATAATTGATGGCGGGTGTGCGTGTAGACAGACGAACTTTCCGCCGCATCCGTCATCGTCTGCGTAAAACTTTCGCGATGGGCTGTGCGAACGCCAGCCGTGATGGATTCGGTCGGGGCAAGCGACATCACGGACGAGACCGGCCCGCGACAGAGGCCTTTCGGGATCCAGCGCGTCTCGTAGATCAGATCGATGTAGGGACGGATCGCCCCGCCACTGAGGGCCAGCTCACCAAAGGCAAGGGGCCGCGGATCATCGATGAGCGACGGGCCATAAACAGTCCGCCTAACGAGGACAGCGCCGGACAAATTCTCACAGGGAACGAGCGGCGCACACGGGGAATCAGCGTCAGCCATAAGAAAAACCTCCGAGGATGAGTGGAAGCCCGTGGCACCCTTGCCTCCAGAACGCCTGATTGTTGCGCCGATCCTGCACCGTTGTCGATAAAATTTTCCCCGACCCCACCTGACCGAGAAACTGACGAAGGCCGCGCCGCGTCCCGGCGAGCAGCGCTCCGGCGCGCCAGCCCCGAAAGGCGAACTGAGCGGCGAACGCGATAGCTTCGGCACCGCCGAGGCCCTGGATCAAGGCGGCTAAGACCCAAGCGCCGCGCCTCTGGGACGAAGGCGTGTTCCCGCTCCATTTCTGCACACGCACATGGCGAGCGGCGCGGTTGCTTTAGGAAGCGCCGGCTGATACACTGCCCGAATGGCGAAGGACACTGTCGAAATCCCAGTGCCAGTGCTTTCTTCGATCGAAACGCTCGATGAATTGCAGGACTGGTTGACGGCGCAGAACCCCCAGATCGTTGCTGAGCTGCGCGAAGCGCGCAGCCAGGATTTGGCTGGCGAATTTAAGGCGTGGGAACCTCGCCATGCCCCATGGCCTACCGAGTCGAAATAGGCCCCAAGGCCGATGTTCAATTAAGCGAACTCGATCCGGCTATCGGGTCCGCCGTCGAGCGCAAGATTAGGTGGCTGGCGGAGAACGCCGGCGTCATGATTCATCGGCGTCTCGTAGGCATGCCGGAGGATCTTGCCGGTCTGTGCAAATTACGAACGGGCGATTGGCGCGTTCTTTACTGGATTTATCACCCGGACAAAACGGTGCGCATCTATCGAATCCAGCACCGCTCCGAAGCGTATCGCGGTCTCTGATGCTAATCGCGCGGTGCATTCTGAGCTCGCTGCGCCAGCCGCTCGACGGTCGTGACCAAGGTCCTGGCAACTTCAGCCGGTTCGAGAGTGGCCGCTTCAACGCGGTAAAGATCGGCAACCAAGGCGGGAACCGGTGTCCGGTCTAATCGCACTATAATGATCGGCGTCTTGTGTTCAACCAGGCGGCTGATGGCCGCGTTCAACTCTCGCTCAACCCAATTCGATTCCGCGCAGGCTGCCGACCAGAAAAGAACAAAATGAGTCATGTCAGCGATGCCTTCATTGATCTTAGCAACCAATGAATCAGATGGGAGCATTTTGTCCTTGTCATACCATACACCGACACCGGCCTTTTTGGTTCCCGCCGCCACTTCGTCAACGATAGCCTTGTCTGTCGAGCGGTGGCTTAGAAACAGCAAGTGCGTCGAATGCCTGTGACTTGCACTTCGGATTTTATTGGTTTGCGCCGTTTCGCAGAGGAATCGACCAATATTCAATAACCACCTAAGGGTTCCGTCATGATCTTCTGACCATGCCGTGCTAATAGCTGCGACAAGCACGACAAAACCGTTGCCGATCTGCCGAACAGAAGCGAACGGACAGCAGTCCAATTCGTCAACCCAAACATCGGATGCAAGCGTACCGTGTTCGCCTCGGTTGCCTGAGGCTAACACGTCACCGAAGTAGCTAAGGCGCAGCGCCCACGAGACAATCAGAGACTCAACACCAGCGTAAATCGGACGCAACCAATCGCTCACAAGCATCTTCTCGGGTATGAGCCGCAGTTCCGCGGGAGAGCCTGATGCTGCCCCGGCGTATACTGGCGTTCCGTTGACTCTTTGAACCGCCGCACCGGCATAGGCGAATACTTTTTCCATGGCGGCTTCCTGATTCCGTACATCGTTGATGTCCACATCATTGATTACGATGACTGCGCCACGCGCGACAAGCGCATTGGCCATTTCCAGCGGGACTTTCCACATAGTTTCGGACGCCAGCATTCCACCCTCGATATAAACGAGGTCCGGAGAAACGTCTCGAAGCATGTCATACGAAATCAGATCTCGTCGGGATGCTTCCTCTTTCCATTTGGCATAGGAGTCGTTATCTACGACGGCGTGGCCTAACAGGCATTCCTCGGATTCGGCACGGAACTTGTCGAGAAGTCTCCTACCGCGTAATGCGGACCGTCCATTGACACTCAAGGACTTTTGTAGATAGACGACTTTCATGTGATCACGTAACGAGACATGCAATCAGCCACGCCCGATAGGCGTTCGTGTTGAGCAACGGCTCATTTGGCCAAACGCTTCGCATCGTATAAAGCTATAAAAATGGCGTCGATTCTTTCCTGCAGAATATTCAGGTAAGCGGCGATCGAATCCTTCGTAACTAAGTCGACCCGATATGTGGCAGCCTCGTATCGGGCTGTGCTGAATCCGAAGGCGAACGGAGCAAAAGAAACCTCCTCCAGACTCGGCTTTCCATCTCCAATCAATTCTGCACTGATCAACGGCCCGTCAACGATCACGACAGGATGAGTAATAGCCAGAAATGTCATTCCATGTCCGGACTGCTTCAAATACTTAAAGCTATCGTGGCGAACATAATCATAAGCGGCCTTGCAAGAAGTAACGGCCGCAGAATACCACCGGCCAGCATCATGGGGCGGTTTGAAGGCTTCGTGCACGCCGTATCCGATCCATCCCAGCCGCGCCCGGATGGAGTGCTGACGCAAGATGGGTGTCAAGTTGCCCAACGACGTACATTCATTATGGGTAAAGTATGGATTGTCCCAAGCATCGCCTATCTTCTTTGGATCTTCGCGCTGGCGGAAGACTACCCATGGTCGCTCTGCCTTCTTTACCTCGACGAATAGATGGTATTCAAAGGCTACCTCGCCGGCGCCCACCTCGCTGTTTCGCGCCACCTTGTACGCTGTGACATCGATAGTCCGCGTGATGGACTCGTCCCGATCAAAATAGCTGCCGGATCCTGAGCATTGCCATCCGGCATGACGAATCGCCTGAATAGCATGCATCTCCGCAGCAAAGCCGCTTTTCTCCAGATCGCGGAGGAGCTTCTCGCGTAAATCAGAATTCACGAATGTATGGCGCGTCTAGGCGGCAGAAGAATGGGAGCGTTTCTAAACATCTGAGATTTGGCGCTTCAACCGACACGCACACGTTGTGCGAACTATTGTTGCTACTAGATTACAGCAACTCGTTAATCAACGCTTTCGCTTCGTCTGACGGGATGGCGAGGTTGCTGCGGAAGCCGAGTGGGCCTTCGCCGGTGTGGAGGACGGGTTCTTGTTCTTCCAGCGTCTCTAAATCGGTGCGGCGCCAGAAGAGGCCGATGGGGATTTCTTCGCCCCACTGGTAGCCGCGGTCGATCGCCTTGTGCAAATCAGTCGGGTCGTGGCCTTGTTCTTCCAATATCTTTACGCGTGGGTTGAACCACTGGTAGGTGTTGTCCTTGTTGTAGGTGACGCAGGGACTGAACACGTCCACCAGCGCGAAGCCTTTGTGTTGAATGGCGCCCTTGAACATTTCGACCATGTGTTTCTGTTTGCCGCTGAAGGCGCGGGCCACGTAGGTCGCGCCGCAAACGATCGCCATCGGGATTGGGTTGATTGGGTTCTCGACGCTGCCGTGCGGCGTGCTCTTGGTCTTCATGCCTTTGACGCTGGTAGGCGAGCATTGACCGGTCGTTAGGCCGTAAATCTGGTTATCCATGACGATGTAAGTCAGGTCGACGTTGCGGCGCATGGTGTGGACGAAATGGTTGCCGCCAATGCCGAAGCCGTCGCCATCGCCGCCGGTGCAGATGACTTTCAACTCGTGGTTGCCGAGCTTGACGCCGGTGGCGACGGCAAGGGAACGGCCATGCAGCGTGTGCATGCCATAGGTGTTGACGTAGCCAGGCAAGTTCGACGAGCAGCCGATGCCGCTGACGACACAAACCTGATGCGGTTGGAGACCTAGCTCGAACATCGCGGTTTGAAGCGCAGCGAGGACGGAGAAATCGCCGCAGCCGGGACACCAATCGGGATGGATGCGGCCGCGGTAGGTGTCTTTCGTTAACGTGCCGGGATCTTTTGGAGGCGCGGTTTCGGTGGCGGTGGTCATGGGAAGTTATTGTGAATGGTTAGGAGCCATCTCATTAGAAGAATTGTCATTCTGAGCGCAGCGAAGAATCTCTGATCATTTCTGGTCGATTGTGCGCGGTGGCGGAGAAAATAGTCAGAGATCCTTCGCTGCGCTCAGGATGACAATCTATTTTAATATTATTCACCACGTCTCGCCTCCTCATGCCAATACCTCATGCACGGGGACGGATAGTCTTGTTTTGCCGGCCAATTGGTCTTTGACGGCTTCGACGATGTGATGGGGCATGAAGGGTTCGCCGTCGTACTTGCGGATGTGACCTTGCGCGTCGAACCCGGTCTCGCTCCGGAGATAGCGGGCGAACTGGCCGCTGTAGGTGTTCTCAATCACAATGACATTCTTCTGCCAAAGGATCCGGCTGATCTCAGCGGCGTGGAAGGGAACAATCCATCTTATCTGAAGGTGATTGGCCACGATGCCTTCTTCGCCGGCGAGTTTCTCGACGGCTTCACGAATCACGCCCTCGGTCGAGCCCCAGCCGACGAGAGTGACAGCGGCATTCTCGGGCCCGAAAAGTTTTGGCGGGGCGATATCATTGATCGCCGCCTGCATTTTGCGGCCGCGTTTCTCGACCATCATCCGGCGCTTGTGCGGGTTGGTAAATTCATCGCTGATGATCGTGCCGTCTTCGTCGTGCTCGTCGGTCGCCGCGGTGAAGATGTGACCGGGCACGCCGGGCACCGCGCGCGGCGAGATGCCGCTCTCGGTATTCTTGAAACGCAGGTAAGCTTTGTCGTTGTAACCGCTGGCCACGTTCGCTCCGTCGGTGTTGCCGTTACCCGCCTTCGCCAAGGCTTCGGCGGGCGGGGGCAGAATCAATTCGCCGCGGTCGATCGTCACATTGAAGTCGAGATCGTCGGGATCAATGCTCGATGTTCCTTCGGAAATGAGCAGGTCGGCGAGGACCAGGCCGGGACATTGATATTTGTCGCAGAGGTTGAACAGCTCGGGAATCGTCCGGAATAAATCGAGCTGGCTGGACGGAGCGACGACCAGCTTCGGATAATCGCCCTGCCCTGCACCGAGCACTTGCCAGAGGTCGCCCTGCTCGGTCTTGGTCGGCACGCCCGTAGCCGGGCCGGCGCGCTGGACATCGATGCAGACGATGGGCGTCTCGATCATGCCCGCCATGCCGATGGCTTCCGACATCAGGGCAAAGCCGCCGCCACTGGTCGCGCACATCGCGCGGCAACCGGCGTGGGCCGCGCCGATCACCATGTTCATCACGCCGATCTCGTCCTCGACTTGCCGCACCATGATGCCGAGCTGCCGTGCGTGGGCTGCCATCCACATCAACACGCCGGTGGACGGGCTCATCGGGTACGCCGCGTAAAATTTCACGCCGGCCGCCGCGCCTCCCATCGCGGTGGCCTGGTTGCCGGTGATGACACCGAGCGGCTTCGGCCCCACCGGCGTCTTCCACGAAAACGCTTTGAAGTTCTGCGCCGCGTACTCGTAACCGGCCCGCGCGATCGCGATGTTTTGGGCCACGACCGCGTCGCCTTTCTTCTTGAACTGTCGAGTTACGACCGATTCGAGCGGCTCCGATTCGATCCCGAGCAATTGCAGGGTGGCGCCGAGCGCGGCCGTGTTGATCGCCAGCTTGTTGCCCTGGGTCAATTCCTTCATCGGCATCGGGCACAGCTGCACGCCGTCGGCCGCCTGGCCCGGCGTGATTTTCTCGATGTCATAAATGGCGCACGCACCGGATTTCAACAACTGGAGGTGGCGATCCATCGTGTCCTGGTTGAGCGGAATGAAGACGTCGATCTTGTCCCCCATGTTGCGCACCGGCGAATCGCTCGCTCGAATCGTCAGGAAAGTGTGTCCGCCGCGGATGATCGATTGGTAGGCGTTGTAGGCGTTGAGATGGAGCCCGCGCCGCGCGAAGATGCGGGCGAGAATGTCCCCCGTGGAGGCGATCCCCTGCCCGTTCTCGCCGCCAATGCCGACCGCGAAATCTATTTTCGTAGATTGTGCCATCTAGTGATTAACGGTGAACTTTGCGGCGCGGGACGAATTTGCGCAAGAATTCGATCACGACCATGGGCACGAGCACGATTGATCAAACCGTTCCGGCCGATGTCAGACGGTGAATGACATTGAAGGATTCCTCCGGCCGTTTGCTACGAAGAGGGTGACGATGCATTCCTCGGTCACCGTTTTTCCCAGCGTAATCAGTTGCAGCGAAATCGAGACCGGGCCGTCGCCAATTCCCATAAAGCCGTGGCCCGGCCGCACCGCGATTGATCCCAAGCTGGCCGAAATCGAGCGGCTCGGAGAACGGTGCAAAGATGGAGACGCGGGGGCATGGACGTCGCTCTTTCCCGTCGTCTGGCCGGTGCTCGTGACGTTCGTCAACCGGCTCTACCATTCGCTCGATGAACAGGACGCCGAGGATGTCGCGCAGACATCTCTCCAAGCTGCGATTAAAGGCATTCACACTTTCTCGGGCGACGGCCTTTTTAGGGCGTGGCTCTTTGGGATTGCCTCACAGCAAGCCCGTGCGCTTTTCCGGCGAAAGTCTGCTGCCAAAAGGGGCCTGACGCTTCTCGTCCCGATCGCCCCGTCGCTCGATCGCAGCGACGACACCGCCAAGTCGCCGTCAGACGCGACGGCCGAGAGCGAAAGGGCGATTATTTTGCATCGCGCTCTGGAACAGTTGCCCGAAGAAGACCGCGATCTGATTCACCTGCATTTTTTCGGCGAGCTCACGTTCAAGGAAATCGGAGCAGTCCGAAGGATGAATCCGAAGACGGTTTATACCCGCATTTCCCGCTGCAAAGCGAAGCTGCTCGACCTGCTGATTCGTTCCAACCTGACGAGGGCCGATGGATAAACGGATTAATGGTCTGGCCGGCGCGATGCGCGAAATCGCGGAACTGCGTGACAACCAGTTGCGCGAAGTCGAAGAAATCTCCACGGCGCGCCTCGAACAACTGCAGGCGTTTTTGGCGGAAGAGCTACCGGTCGACACGGCGTTATTCGCCGCGGCGAAGCGACGGGATGAATCATTGAGCGGGGAGCCAGCGCTGCCGACAATGATGCGGGCCGCGCTTGTCGAACAAATTAGATCCGCTCGCAGCGAAGCGAAAGCATTCAGCGGATTGCGGCAACTTGTTGCGTGGGTAAACGGCACGAATTTGTCCGGCGCGTATCGAACCGCTGGCGCTGTTGCCGCGGCGCTTTTCGTCGCATTCGCGATGCTTCAGCTCTCGCGCTCGCGCAACGCGACTATCCAAACTTCTACCGCCGTCCCGCCCAGTCTCATCTGGAACGCAGACGCCGTCGCCTTTTTCAACGATCCGGCTCGTCTGACGTTGCGAGTGAGTCGGCTCGAATTGGCATCGCTCGACCGGTCGCTGCTCACCATCAATCGTGCCTTGCCGGACTTCGAGCAGGGCAATCGGCCCCTGCCGCTGGACCTTCCGATCAGGCCAATCCGACTCGATGTCGAGGCGGTGAGAACGCCGTGATCGCACGACGACGTTCGCTTTTTGTTATGATCAAATCCAACCTGTCCGCCAGGCGCCTGTTATTCGCAGTCTCGCTTTTTGTTTCGCTCGCCCTCGCTCAGGTCGCACACGCCGAACTCAATGTCGGCACTGTGGACGTGAACCGCATCTTGAAGGAGTACCGCAAATCCAAAGAGGCCGATGCAAAGATCAACGATGCAAAGAACGCCGCGAAAAAGGAATTCGACGAACGCGTGGACACCTACAGGAAAGAGTTGGAAGAAATCAACAAGCTCAATGCGCAAATTGATGCGCCGGCCCTGACTGCGGATGCAAAGGCGCAAAAAGCCAAACAGCGCGACGAAAAGATAGCGACGCTGAAAAACATGGAACGCGAGATCAACGACTTCCGTCAATCGCGCGAGCAGCAGCTCCAGCAACAAGCGCAGCATCTCCAGGAAAACCTGTTAAGTGAGATCACTGCCGTTGTGCTCGAGCAGGCGAAAGCAAAGAACCTGGACCTGGTGTTCGACACATCCGGCGCCAGCCTGAATCGCTTTTCTCCCATTCTATTTTCGAAAGAACGGGCTGACTTCACCAGCGACGTTATTGCCGCGCTAAACAAAGCGCCCGTCGCCGCCGCGAAGCCGTCTCCCGCTGCCAAACCTTAGCTGTCAGTTGGAGCGGACCGGTTGATGTCGGCTAAGGCGAGGATGAGATCGGTTTTGGAAATGCTGCCGACGAGCTGACGGCCGGATATGTCGCCGATGACGGGCAAGCGCTCGCCATCGTGATGGGTGAAAATCTCGAGAGCGTAAGCAAGGGTAGAGCCGGCCGGGATGACCGGAAATTGTCCGTGAAGAAGGTCCTCGGCGATGACGACCTTCGCGAGCTCGGGGGAGTTCAGGTAATTCTTGATGTCGTGCAGTGAGACGGCGCCGAGAAAACGTCCGTGGCTCGTGACGTAAAGATAATTGAAACGGTTCGCGATAAATTTCTCGCCGATCTCGGCGAAATGGGCCACGGGCGAAACAGTGATCGGATCGCGTTTCATCAGATCGCGGACGTGGAGCTCGGCCAACTGCAGGCGATAATCACCGGCGCCTTTGCGTTTCAAGGCTTCGGCGTAAATCGAGCGGCGTTCGATGCTGATCGACGTGTAATAACCGACGACGCACGCGAGCATGAGCGGGAGAATGATTTGATAATCGAGCGTCAGCTCGAAGATCATGATAATGGCCATGATCGGGGCGTGGGTCGTGGCGGCGAGAAAGGCGCCCATCCCGACGAGACCGAACGCACTCGTATTGAGCACCAGATGCCCCGGAAGAAACTGGAGAGCGCTCGCGAAGAGGAATCCGAGCCCGGCGCCGACGAAAAGCGTGGGAGTAAAGACGCCGCCGACCGCGCCCGAGCCGAAAGTCGCGGCCGTGGCCAGAACTTTGAAGACGAGAATGACGGCGAGCGTTTGCCAGACCCAATCGCCGCGCAGAGTCGCGTTCACCGCGTTGTAACCGTTGCCGCAAACTTCCGGGTGCAGAATTGCGAGCGCGCCGACAATCAGTCCGCCGACAAACATTTTGACGTAGACCGGCACGGGGATGCGCGCCGCGAGCGCTTCGGTGGCGCGAAGCAGGCGAATGAACCACGGCGCGGCCAGGCCGGCGACAACGCCGAGCAAAAGGTACGGGATGATTTCCCAATTGCCGTTGAGCTTGAACGCGGGGATTTCATAGAGCGGGCTGGCGCCAATGAATCCGCGCACAGTCAGGGTCGCAATCACGGACGAGAAGACGAGCGGCCCGAAAATTTCCATCGCGAGCGAACCGAGCACGATCTCTGCGACGAACAGCGCGCCGGCGATCGGCGCGTTGTAAGCGGAAGCGATTCCAGCCGCCGCGCCACAGCCAACGAGCAAACGCAACCGCGGCGTGGACCACTTCTGTAAACGCCCGATGGCCGAGGCTACGAGCGACGCGAGCTGGACGAGCGGCCCTTCCCGGCCAATCGATCCGCCGGAAGCGATCGTGAACATTGCGGACGCGCATTTCACCAGGCTGAGTCTGGCGGAAATTTTACCGTCGCCCAAAACCACCGCTTCCATGTAGTCGGTGGTCGTGACCTGGCCGCGCCAGCGAACGCCGAAATAAATAATCAAACCGGCGATGAGCCCGCCGAGAGCGGGAATTGCGAGGCGCCACCCCGGCGAAAGATGCGCGAAACTTTCCACAAAACCGGGCGCTGAGCTTCCGGTCATTAGTTTGTGGATCACTCCAGTCAGAAAACGGAAGGCGACCGAACAGACCGCGCCGCCAAAACCAATGATACCCGCCCAGAATAGCGTGACCTGTAACTCGGTAGGATGGGCGCGTTCCCTGAACCAAACCAGAAACTTGAGCCGCCGAAATGAAGCGCCGCTCAGGCCCGATTCTTCAGATTCAGCTGACGCCGTGGACACGCCATGACCAGAGCGGAACCCTCGGCACCGTCAAGCCGCCAACTGGCATCTCATCCCGCCGAATTGCGCGAGGCTCATAAAAGAGATCGCGTTCGAGTCCCTTGTCGCACGACAATCACAATCGGTGCCGACGATTTTTGAGCAGGACGGATATCGTTTCTTTTTTTACAGCAACGACCACCGGCCAATTCATGTCCATGTTCGCTATGGCGGGGGCGAAGCGATCTTCGACGTAGAGCAAGCGGTCGAGCTTCGTGAATCCTTCCGTTTGAAAACACGCGAGCTTGCCCGCGCACAAGAGCTTGCCGAGCAACATCGTGAGCTTATCATCGACAAGTGGCATGAGCACATTGCTTGACGCACCTCGGGCAGCCGGATTTCGAGACGGATTTGTTTTTGTCGTCTTGGAAAGCGGCACGGAGCTGCGCTTTCCCGTCGCAGAGAATCCGCGTCTCGCGCACGCTACGCCCGCTCAACTCAACAACATTGAGCTATCGCCATTCGGTCTTCACTGGCCGGACCTCGACGAAGATCTTTCGATTCGTGGAATCGCTCAGGGGGATCACGGTCAGAAGCGCCAGGCTTAACCTTATCTATTTCGAATTCGTTCATTTCGCAGCGGCGTAAGGGATCGGCATGATGCCTTCGGAGCGAGCTTCGGCGAGGTCGATCCATTGGTAATTGGCGTCGGCGGCGTCGAATTTTTCTTTGTTCCTGGTCAGGTCTTCGGTACCGACTTGAACCGCTTTGGCGAAGGTTTTCCAATCGCGGCGGGACTTTATCGCCGCGTCCAGTTTGTCGCGTAACGCGGTGAGCGCAGCAGGATCGCCAGGCTTCTTTTCATCCGCGACGTCAGCCAGCCCCATCACAGTTGTTTCCAGGCCGATGAACTGCGATTTGCCGGCGCCGAGATAGAAACCGACATACATGTGGCCGGGAATCGTGACGAGGAACGGCTCGATCGAAATTTTCCGAAGAAGCGACGCGAACAGGACGCTGCCGTCGACGCAATTAGCCTGCGTGTTCCCGAGCGATTGATCGATGAAACGCACGAACTGGCTCTGGACGGTTTCGGAGCCGCCAGGCGTCGTGGTGGCGGAGCTGTATTGGAGCCCGCGTTTTTGCAGGGCGGACCAGAGAGCGAACACCTGCCGCAACGTTTCCTCATGCTCGTGCGTCGTGACCTTGAAGGCGGTGACGATTTTCGTCTCGAGTGCTTCCTGCAGGATCTTGTCGAGGAGTGGATGGTTCTCGTTCACGTAAGCGGCGAACATCCAGCCGAGGGCTGCGTTGCCGGCGATGAAATTTTCGTCGTCGAGCGTTTCCTCCGAATTGGCGACGGCGAACGGGCAATCGTTGATCGAGCGAACCTGAAGCGTTTCGTATTTTTCGCCGGTCGATTCGCCATCGATCTCCACTTCGAAGGTAACGTTCATCGGCACCTGCTGCGTCGTCTGCCGGAGCCGATCGAATTTGTAGTTCACCTTCGGCGCGATGAAATAATCCTTGCCGGCTTCAGCCAGCTCGCCGCTCCATGAGCTCGCCGCCATCAGTTCGTTTTCCTTTACCGTGACTTTGACCTTCGCGTTCTCGGCGGGATTTTTGACCGATACACCGACGAGGCCAAACCGCTCGCCGAGCAAATAAGGATCCGGCTTTTCCGCTTCCTCGTCTTCCGGTTCGACCGGACGAACTGTCGCGGTCGCAATGATCAACGCCGGAAAAAGCTGATGGTCCATGTTCGCTTCCGGCGTCCATTCGACTTCGTCGGCGCGGAGTAGCTGCTGAGAGCCAAAGAGCACGAAGGCGGCGAGCACTGTTATTTTCATCGAGCGCCGAACTGTAGGGGTTTTCTGCGAAACGCCAACGCCGAACTGAACGCCGCCAGAACCAAGCTTGATCTCGGGCGGAGAATCCTTCAGAAGGTTGCGCATGCAAATTTACGTCGGCAAGAACGGCCAACAACTCGGGCCTTTTTCGCTCGAGGAAGTGAATCGCAAATTGGCGGATAGAACGTTCGTCGGCGCCGATCTCGCTTGGTACGAAGGCGCCGCCGGCTGGGCGCCGCTCTCAGGCGTAGCCGGCGTCGTGATTCCTCCGGTTTCTACTCCGACGCCTGTTCCGGCAGCCGCACCAATCGCGGTCCCGTCGCAGCCCGCTCCGACCGTCGCTCCGGTCCGACCGAATCCTTCCATCGTTCAACCCGCCCCGCGCGGCACCGGAACGCTTTCGATGGTCACCTGGATCCTGCTCGGGCTCACGTTCATCATTTCGTTTATCCCATTTGTCGGCTGCGCCGCGTGGGCGCTCGGCGTCCCCATCGCCCTTACCGCAATCATCCTCGGCATTGTCATGATGACTCGCGGTGGGACTGGCTCGGGTATTCTGGCGATCATTGGCGGCGTGCTCATCGTGCCGCTTTGTTTCCTCGCGCAATTTCTCTCGCTGATGGTGTTCGGCGGCACCGTCGAGCGAAAAGAGCTGAGCGACATTAAGGGAAATCTCATTCTCATTGATTCGGCAAAAACGAAGTGGGCGACTGAAACCAAAGCGACCGACGGCACGCCCGTCACCATGGCGAGTTTGAAATCGCAGCTCGGTGGAAAAGAAGTGAAACCGGCCGTGGACGAAACCTACGATCCGATGCCAGTGGGCCAGGCGCCGACGGCGACGTTGCCGGCGAACAAGACCCTCGGGACATTCAGCGGCGGTGACGTGATGACGGTTGCCAGCATCGAGACCGCGTTGGCGAACACGTCCGCTTTCAGTTGGAACCTCAAGAAGAGCACAACAACGACGGCATCCCCCACCCCGCGATCGATCTCACCGACACCGAAACCTTCAGTCGTGCCGTCAGCGGCGCCGTCAACCACACCCAGCGAGACCGCTTCGCCGAAGCCATCGCTCTCGCCGAGATCGAGCGCCACGCCGCACTCGCTGATTTCGCCACGGCAACGTGAGGAAACTGAGGAATCGCCATCGTCGCGGCCATCGCCCTCTGCGAAGTTCGCGCCGCCGCACAAACGCTCGGACACAAATCCACGGCAGTCGCCATCTGAAACCGCACCTGCCGACGGACTGAGGCACGGGAAACAGAAGCCGGGCGAATCGCCCGCCGAAACTCCGGAAACGAAACCGGACGACGATAATTAATCGGCGGCAGGGGTGAAGCGGACTGTAGTCACTTTCCGAGTTGCTCTTTCAGCCGCTGGAATTCGGGATCTTCCACGAGGAGACGGGGAACGACTTTATCGACGACGCTGAGTTGATCCGCCGTCAAAGCGAGCGCGGTCGGCAAAGCCATCGCCCGCGCGAGGTCGCCGGTGTCCTTAATATTCCGAAAGCTGATCTCGATCCGATACGGCTCTTCCAGGTCTTTGTAGGAATTAGCGGCCGTCCTCACGTCGACCTTGGCTTTGGTGAACTCCGAGCATCTGGTTTTAATGTCCATCCAACGGCGGGCGGAGAGAACGTCCATCGACGAAACCATGGTGCTCTTGACGACGGAGCTAATACCGGGGGGCTCGGCAGTTTGCCCACTCGTGTCCGGATGCGCAACGCCGGCATTGATATTGATGATGATGAGGCGCTGTAATGATGACGTCGTGTAATTGAGCCGCCGGTTGATAATGCCGTTCGTGTCGAACTCATCGAGAATCGACTGGAGTCCCTGGTTATCGACGAGCCCGCCATCGGCGACGTGGAGGTATTCGTTTTTCTTGTTGTTGTAATAGTCCCGGATCCTGACCTGCAAATCCTTGTTCAGATCCTCGCGGGCGTTCCGCCTGGCGGATAAATAGCCGAGGTCCTTCGTGAGATCGGCGGCGGGCGGATAATTCCGCAGGGTCATTGGGTCCAACAAAATGGGAAAGGCCGATGAGGCGGCACAGGCGTAACCGATCGGATAAGAGCTCAAGTCCGAGTTGAGGGCGGCGAAGGTTTGAGGGATAAAAGTGAAGCGCTGGCCGAGCGCGAGGTTCGTCGCGTGCAGACGCAAAATGGGGCGCGACGGCAGGGCGGCAAACGTTTTTGCCCCAAAGACCTCGCGATCGTACAATTCGGCCGCCCAGTTGATCCGCGAATAACGCGGCGAAAACAAAGCCCGGAGACCGTTGAGGCTGAAAAAATTCCCGGCTAGCGCGCGTTGAATATCGCGCTCGATAAATGTCTTCCGGAAACGGGCCATCTCCTCGGGCCCGAGACACCACGCCGCGGCGGTAAAGCTGCCGCCGGAAATTCCCGCTACCAGATCGATCTCGTGCGCGAGATTCGACTCGACCACTTGTCCGGCCGTGTTGGTAAAGCGGTAATCAACCTTGGCCAACTCTTCCAAAGCCTTCCACCCCACAGCGGCCGCGCGGGTCCCGCCTCCGGAAATAGCGACTAGGACCAGCGCCCGGTCGTCCTGTTCGGTTTGCCCGGGCCACATGCCTCGGGAGATGTCCTCATCGGCAGGCTGAACGGCGGCCGGCTGCGCCGCGTCTCGCACTGGTTGATTGTAGGCGGGGACGTAGTTGTGGAAGACGAGCCAAAGGATGAGGACGATGGCCGGCAGGATCGCCGCTGAGACCAATGCGATTCGACCTCTTCTTCTCATATTCGGGAAAGAGCCCGCCACCGACTGGCTAGCATTCTATCTCGATTGTCATTGGGTGAAGCGCGGTCGTGTTCTTCACGTTGACGTCTTGTGGCTGCGCGTTCGGCAAATCCACCGAGACGTTGACCCAGCCTGGGCTTCCGAGGGTAATCAGCTTTCCAGTCGTTCCGTTTCGTTCACCATCAAGCAGGACGGCAGCGTACGCGGTCGGATCGCCCTCGACCCGGACAAGGATGAATTCCATCAGGAATTCCTCCGGGGTGAACGCATAGCCGGCATTGCATCAGCAACAAGGCGCCGACGCAAGAGCGATCCCGAAAGAAAAGCGTTCAGGGAGCACAGCCGCGATTGAAGGGACCTTTGAATTCGGCCAGCTTCTTTGCCGTGATCATCTTGCACGACCGGCGTTGCACGGAATACTCCGCGCCCGGTCACCCGGAACGACCGGCACGGATCGAACGGTCGGTGCCGGTTTTGAAAGCGCGTCATCCGGAGTGGCAATGGCGGGAACCGGAGCCGGCGGACGAAGCGGCGCTCCTGCGCGGGCACTCAGCCGCGCATCTGATGCGAATTCGTAAAGCCGCGGGGGACTTCGACGCCGATACGCCAGCATATCCCGGCATCTACGAGCATGCCTTGCGCGCGGCTGGCGCGGCAATCGACGTTGCGCGGGAAGCGCTCAACGGAAACTCAGCGTTCAGTCTTATGCGTCCGCCGGGTCATCACGCGATGCGGGATCGCGCCATGGGCTTTTGTTATTTCAGCAACATCGCGGTGGCGGCGCTCGACGCGTTGGAAAATGGCGCCGATCGCGTCGCGATCTGGGACTTCGATGCCCATCACGGCAACGGAACCGAAGGCATCGTGGCAAACAATCCGCGGATCATGTTTGGATCGATCCACCAGTTTCCCGGCTATCCGGGAACCGGAACGCGCTCTTTCGCGAACATCCGCAATTTCCCCGTTGCGCCGCTCACCCCGCGCGCGACGCACGTCGCCGAAGTCCGTCGCGCGCTCGACGAGCTGATCGCTTTCAAGCCCGACCTGCTCCTGGTCTCGGCCGGCTTTGATGCGTACGCCGGCGATCCGATCACCGAGATGTCGTTAGCGCCGGAAGATTTCGCAACGTTCGGCAGCTGGCTGCGAGAAACCAATCTTCCTTCGGGCGCAATTCTGGAAGGCGGTTACAGCGACGAATTGCCGGAACTGATCGACAATTTCTTGAGCGCCTGGAGTTCATGAAAACTTTTTGGCAATCATCGCTCTGGCTGTGATAGTGGGCGCGGCAACGGGCCGTAGCACAGCTTGGTAGTGCGCTTGAATGGGGTTCAAGAGGTCCCGGGTTCGAATCCCGGCGGCCCGATACTATTTAACAATCTGTTCACCCATAGTTTTAACTGCGGATGAACCATTGAACTGAGGCAATAAAGGCAATCATGATTGCCTAACATTTCCTATAAGCGCTGGTCGTGGGGCGTTTGGTCGCAACAACCTGGCGCGCTTGAAAAGCTGCTGTTTTCCGCAGAGTCGCGCGGACCCCACGCGCTCACCAGATTTTGGTTCATTCGATTCCGGCCCAACGCTCCAAACGCTTAGTTGCGACTGGCCACGAGCTGTCCTGGCGTCTACAATTTCAAACCCGCACAAGAGAAAGGTCGCGGAAAGTGAAAAATGACGGTCAGGACAGTCGGTCTGAGCGGCCGCAAGGCCCACTGACTGATATCGAGCGAAGCGAATTTTATCTGCGGGAGGGTGAGCGACTCGCACACATGGGAAGCTGGTCGCTGAAGCCGAATGGAACATTCGATTATTGGTCACCGGAGACGTTCGTTCTCTTCGGTTTCGATCCATCGGATGGCATTCCTACACTCCCCAAATGGCTGACCGTTCTGCATCCTGACGATTGCGATCTCGTAGCCAAAACGCTCGAGAGAATCTTTCGCGAGAAAGTTCGCATCGACGTGACGTATCGGGTTGACCATCCGAAACAGGGAAAACGGATTATGCACAGCACGGGAGAGCCAGTCGCCGAGGATGGCAAGGTCACGCGATTGATCGGCAACACGCTGGATATTACCGAGCAGGAAAATGCGGCGCAGGGCTTGCAAAGAAGCGAATTTTATCTGCGCGAAGGAGAACGGCTGGCACGCATGGGAAGTTGGTCGCTCAGGCCGGACGGAATATTTGACTATTGGTCTCCGGAAACGTTTCCGATTTTCGGTTTCGATCCATTGGAAGGTATTCCTACACTCCCCAAATGGCTGAGCGTTCTGCATCCTGACGATTGCGATCTCGTAGCCAAAACGCTCGAGAGAATCTTTCGCGAGAACGTTCGCGTCGACGTGACGTATCGGGTGGACCATCCGAAACAGGGAAAACGGATTATGCACAGCACGGGAGAGCCAGTCGTCGAGGACGGCAAGGTCACGCGATTGATCGGCAACACGCTGGATATTACCGAGCAGGAGAATGCAATCCGGGAACTGAAGAAGGCGTTCGGGGAAATCAGGGCACTGAAGGACGAGCTCTACAAAGAAAACATTGTCCTGCGCCACGAAATCGGAAGCACGTCGATGTTTGAAGAGGTGTTA
>Ga0137407_10000178_pt1 | contig 46604 bp, 48 predicted proteins | sample CZOMad2_2_16fung_FD_108410 | JGI IMG/M metagenome (GOLD analysis project Ga0137407, IMG submission 108410) | Vadose zone soil fungal communities from Angelo Coast Range Reserve, California, USA - CZOMad2_2_16fungal (Illumina Assembly) | ecosystem: Environmental > Terrestrial > Soil > Vadose... | reverse complement strand
ATGAAGGTGCTGAGCTCCTATGCGCTGCCCGCCGAGGGCGGCGACCGTGCGGCCAAACGGCCTGCATGAGAGAGCCGTGATCCAGCGAGAGAGTGGTTCGACGGCAGGCCTGGACAGCGCTGCGTCGCTCCGCGCCGGAGTACCGGATCTGATGGCAGCGTTCGATGCCCAGGCGACGCGCATCGGCGCGACCGTTCACCCCACTCGGCGCGCCGAGGTGGGGCCGCGGCTGGCGCAGCTGCTACAGGACGCGCAGTGCAAGACCGTGGCGCTGGCCAGCGGGGTGGTGCGGTGGGCCTCGATCGTGCGGCCCTGGACGGTACGGGGCTCGTCACGGTGACCGCGCCAGAGCTCCGTCCGACGCACAGGACCGACGCGGGAATCTCGATTGCCAAGCTCGGGGTAGCCGAGACGGGCTCGGTGCTCCTGCATTCGAGCTCAGAAGACCGGCGCGTCGAGCTGTGCGTGGATGTGCACGTCGTGCTGCTGGACTCGGCGGAAGTGGTGCCGACTCTGGACTCGGCGTCCGCTGTCCTGCGCGAGATCGCCGCCCATCCTCCGGCGTACGCCTCACTCGTGACGGGGCCGAGCCGCAGCGCCGACATCGAGCGTCAGATCACGATCGGCGTGCACGGTCCGCGCACCCTTCACATATTCCGACTCGAGGCGGAGCCATGAGCGGCACGATCGCCCCATTCGTCGAGCGTTACCGCAAGGCGCTGGCCGACCGCCAGCTCGGGCGGAACCTCCTCAACTTCCAGCGGGCCTATGGCGCGGCACGCCGCGCCGCCTTCGAGCACTGGCGGACCCAATCCCCGCTCGGTGTGCCGTCTCCGTCCTTTGCTGGCCAGCGCGAGCGGCTGACTGCCGCGAAACGGCAGGCCCTCCGCGACCGCACACAGCAGTTCGCGCGCTTCAAGACGGCGGCCCAGGCGGCGGGGACGACCGTGTACGAGTCGACATCCGCCCACGATGCCGTGCGCTACATCGTCGAGCTTTGCCGGCGACGGGGCGCCACGCTCTTCGCCAAGGGCAAGTCCATGGTGTCGGAGGAGATCTTCCTCAACCAGGCGCTTGAGTCGGCCGGCGTGAACGCGATCGAGACGGATTTGGGCGAGTGGATCATCCAGCTTGCACACGAGACGCCGTCCCACATGGTGATGCCCGCCATCCACAAGAGCCGGCAACAGGTGGGCGGGCTGTTCGAGGCCCACGTGGGTCGACCGGTGTCGCGGGAAGACATCGGCGAGATGGCCGGCGTTGCTCGGCAGGAGCTGAGGCGAGTGTTCGCCGAGGCCCAGGTCGGGATGACCGGCGCCAACGCGCTGATCGCCGAGACCGGCACGGTCATGCTGGTCACGAACGAGGGCAATGGGCGTCTGACATCCTCGCTTCCCCCGGTGCACATTGTCCTGGCCGGCTGGGAGAAGCTGGTCCCGACCTGGGAAGACGCCACGGCACAGATCAGGCTGCTCGCGCGCTCCGGCACTGCCCAGGACATCACGGTGTACACGACCTTCATCACGGGACCGGACCATCCCGATCGCGAGCTGCACATTGTTCATCGTGGACAACGGACGCTCCGCGATGGCCGCCGACCCGGATTTCTCCGAAGCGCTCCGCTGTATTCGCTGCGCGGCCTGCGCGGATGTCTGCCCCCCCTACCAGGTTGTCGGCGGCCACGCCTTCGGCTATGTCTACTCCGGCGCCATCGGGCTGGTGAACACGTCGTTCCACCACGGTCTGGAGGCGGCTGCGGGCCCGCAATCGCTGTGCTTCTCGTGCAACGCGTGCGCCACGGTCTGCCCTGTCTCGATACCGCTGCCCCGGCTGATCCTGGACGTGCGGCGGCGCGTGGCGGAGCGGTTTGGCCTGAGGCTCGGCAAGCGGCTGGCGATGGCCGTCTGGTCTCGTCCGCGCCTCTTCCGAGCCGCCTTGAGCCTCGCCCGGTGGATCCAGACGCCGTTCGTCCGCGGGAAGCAACTCCGCCTGTGGCTGCCCAAGGCCCTTCGCTGGCGGACACTTCCGGCCCTCGCCGCGCGGCCTGCACGCGCCATGCTCATCGGACGCGACCTCGCGGTCGAGCGGTCGGCCCCGCTGGCCCAGAGCGGCGCCCATGGCCTGACCGTCGCGTATTTCATTCAGTGCGTGACCGATGGTTTCGCGCCGGAGCAGGCGAGCGCAGCCGTCAAGATCCTGCGCGCCTGCGGTGCCCGCGTCGTGGTGCCGGAAGGTCAGCACTGCTGCGGGCTGCCCGCGCTCGATACCGGCGACCCCGCCACGGCACGCGCGATGGCACGACAGACGATCGCCACACTGGAGGCCTGCCACGCCGACTGGATCGTGACGGCCGCCGCGAGCTGCGCGATCGCGATCATGCACGACTACGGCGAGCTGCTCCGAAACGAGGCGGGATGGCGCGAGCGGGCAGGGGCGCTCGCCGCGCGGACCCTGGATCTCGTCTCCTTCATGGAACGCGTGGTCAAGCTACCAGCCGGCACCCTTGCCGGGCCGCAGGGAACGGACCGGCTCACCTACCACGGGTTCTGCCAGAGCACCAACGTGCTGGGTATCAACGGGTCCGCGACGCGGCTGCTTCGCGAGGTGTGCGGTCTCGAGATCCGCGAGCTGCCCGAGGGCGAGGTCTGCTGTGGCTTCGGAGGCTCGACGTCAATGGAACATCCCGAGGTCGCCCGCGAGATCGTCGCGCGGAAGCTCGACAACGTGGCGCAGACGGAAGCGACCGTGCTCGTGACCGATAACCCTGGCTGCCTTCTTCACCTGCGCGGCGCCGCCGACGCGCGGGGCATGCGGCTTCGACTGGCTCATGTGGCCGAGATCCTGGCCGAACGGCTGGACCAAAGGAGGTCCTGACATGCCTTGGGCGCAAGTGTACGATCCGCTGGGCAACTGGTGGCTATCGACCATCCTCGCGGCAATCCCGATCGTGGTGCTGCTGGGGTCGCTGGCGCTCTTGCACATGAGGGCCCACTATTCGGCGCTCCTGGGGCTGGCCAGCGCGCTGATCATCGCGGTGGCGGTGTTTGGCATGCCGACGAAGCTGGCCGGCCTGACCGCCGTGTATGGTGCGGCCTTCGGGCTGCTTCCGATCGGCTGGATCATTCTCAACGTGATCTTCCTGTACCAGCTGACCTCCGAGACAGGACTCTTCAGGACAATGCAGGATAGCCTGACCGGAATCACCCAGGATGCCAGGCTCCAGCTCCTCCTGATCGCGTTCTGCTTCGGCGCCTTCTTCGAAGGGGCGGCTGGGTTCGGGACCCCGGTGGCCGTCACCTCCGCCATGCTGATCGGTCTCGGATTCGGGCCCCTGGCCGCCTCGGGACTGTCCCTGATCGCCAACACGGCGCCCGTGGCCTACGGCGCCCTCGGAATCCCCATCATCGTCCTCAGTGCCGTGACGGGACTCAACCTGCTGGATCTGAGCGCCATGGTAGGCCGACAGCTCCCCTTCTTCTCGCTCCTTGTTCCCTTCTGGTTCATCTGGGCTTTTGCCGGGTTCCGCGGCATGCTAGGGGTGTGGCCGGCGGTGCTGGTGGCGGGCTTGTTCTTCGCCGTCCCGCAGTTTCTCGTCTCCAACTTCCACGGGCCATGGCTGGTGGACGTCATCGCCGCGATCGTCTCCATGGTGGCCCTGATCACCTTCCTGAAGATCTGGCAGCCCAAGCGCGTCTTGTCGGTGATGGCCATAGCGGGAGGGAGCGGGGCGACCACGGCCGTTTCGGCGCCGCGAACCCACACCTCGGGCGAGATCCTGCGGGCCTGGGTGCCGTTTGCCATCCTCAGCGTGCTGGTCTTCCTCTGGGGGCTGCCGCAGGTGAAGACCTTCCTGGACGGGATCTCGGTGGTCAAGATCCCGATCGCCGGGCTGCACCAGATGGTCCAGCGGATGCCGCCCGTGGTGCCGAAGGCAGCTCCCGAGGGAGCTGTGTACGTCCTGAACTGGCTGTCGGCGACCGGGACAGGAATTCTCATCGCCGCGATCATCTCGGGGTTCGTGATGGGATTGAGCGTCCCCCAGATCGTCCGGATCTATGGCAGAACGCTGAGGCGGGTGCGGTTCTCGCTGCTCACCATCGCGGCCATGCTCGCGCTGGGCTTCACGACCCGCTACTCCGGTCTGGATGCCACCATGGGCCTCGCCTTCGCCCGGACGGGTGCGCTGTATCCATTCTTCGGGACCCTGCTGGGGTGGCTGGGGGTCGCGCTGACCGGTTCTGATACCTCTTCCAATGTGCTGTTCGGCAGTCTGCAGCGCATCACGGCCGAGCAGATCGGGGTGTCGCCGACGCTCATGGCATCGGCCAACAGTGCGGGCGGCGTGATGGGCAAGATGATCGACGCACAGAGCATCGTGGTGGCGAGCACCGCAACCGAGTGGTTCGGTCACGAAGGCGAGATCCTGCGCTACGTGTTCTTCCACAGCATCGCGCTGGCGGCGCTCGTCGGCCTGCTGGTCTTTCTCCAGGCGTACGTGTTTCCCTTCTCGCTCATGGTCGTGCGCTGAGCGCGGGCAGCCGGAGGAGGAAGCCTGTGATGGCTACGGTGGAGTCCAGGGCGTCCGGAGCGTCGGCCACGCTGATCGATCTGCTCGGCGAGATCGTGGAGCCGGAGCGGATCCTCGCGCGGCCGATCGACCTGATTGCCCACGCCTCCGACGCCAGCTTCTACCGGCTGATCCCGCGGGCGGTGGTGCAGCCGCAGACAATCGAGGAGATTCGGGGACTGTTCCGCGTGAGCCACCAGTCTCGCATCCCGCTCACCTTCCGGGGCGCCGGAACCAGCCTGTCGGGCCAGGCCATCAGCAAGGGGATCCTGGTCGAGGTGGGTCGGTACTGGCGGCAGGTCACTGTGGAAGAGGCCGGCAAGAAAGTGCGCGTCCAGCCCGGCGTGATCGGCGCCCACGTCAACCACGCGCTGCGGGGGCATCAAGTAAAGATCGGGCCGGACCCCGCCTCAATCAGCACGGCCATGATGGGCGGGATCCTGGCCAACAACTCGAGCGGGATGTGCTGCGGTGTGAGCCAGAACGCGTATCACACCCTCGACTCCCTGACCTTCGTCCTGCCGTCAGGGACGGTGATCGATACGGCGGACTCTCGCGCCGACGAGATCTTCCGAGAGCGAGAGTCCCGGCTGACCGGGGGTCTTCTGGAACTCAAGCGGCGAATCGTCCCGGCGCTACGCGAGCGCATCCGGGCAAAGTACCGCATGAAGAATACCACCGGATATTCGCTCAACGCCTTCCTCGACTTCGATCGGGCGGTGGACATCTTCCGACATCTGCTCATCGGATCGGAAGGGACGCTGGCGTTCATCGCCGAGGCCGTGCTCCATACCGTGCCCGATCTCCCAGTCAAGTACACCGGTCTTCTTCTCTTCCCCGACCTCCATACGGCCTGCGCCGCGATCGTGCCGTTGCGCGATACCGGCGCCAAAGCGCTCGAGCTGATGGACCGAGCGGCACTGGCGTCAGTCGAGAGCCAGGCAGGGATTCCGTCTTCGATCGCCAGGCTGCCGCGGGGGGCGGCGGGCCTTCTCGTCGAGTTCCAGAGCGCGAGCGAGGCGGAGCGGTCGGCCCTCGAGGCTCGAGCCCGCGAAGCCGTCGGCGACCTCCGGCTCATCGAGCCCGCGCGCTTCACGCACGATCCCGGCGAACAGGGCCTCCTGTGGAAGATTCGCCAGGGGATGTTCCCTTCCGTGGGCGCGGTGAGGAAGAGCGGCACCACCGTGATCATCGAGGACGTGGCCTTCCCCATCGAGCGGCTGGCCGACGCGACCGTGGAGCTGACCCAGCTCTTCGGCAAGCACGGCTACGACAATGCGATCATTTTCGGTCACGCCAAGGACGGCAACCTGCACTTCGTTATCACTCAGTCGTTCAGCGATGAGGCGTCGGTCGAGCAATACGCCGCTTTCATGGACGACCTGGTGTGCCTGGTGGTAAAGCGCCACGACGGAGCGCTCAAGGCCGAGCACGGCACCGGCCGCAACATGGGGCCCTTCGTCGAGGTCGAGTGGGGAGCCGACGCGTACGCGATCATGAAGCGCCTCAAGGAGCTGGCCGACCCGGAGGGTCTGCTGAATCCAGGCGTGATCATCAACACGGATCCGAAAGCGCATCTCTCCGACCTCAAACAGATGCCCGTGATCGAGGACGAGGTGGACAAGTGCATCGAATGCGGCTTCTGCGAGCCCCGGTGCCCGAGCCGAGACCTGACCTTGACGGCCCGGCAGCGAATCGTCGTGAGACGGGAGATGGCACGCCTGACCGACGGCCGAGGCGACAGAAGCGGGCTGGCCGCGCTCGAGGCCGACTTCCCTTACATGGCGCTGGACACCTGCGCCGTGGATGGACTCTGCGCGACCGCCTGTCCGGTGGGCATCGATACCGGCCAGCTGACCAAGCGCTTCCGTCGTTTGCGGCATTCGCCGCGGGCCCAGTGGCGTGCCCGGCGTCTGGCGGAGAGCTTTGCCCGGCTGGAGCCTGCCATCCGGCTCGGTCTGCGGCTGGGCCACATGACTCAGGCCGTCGTGGGCGCGCCGCTGACGGCCGGTTTGACCGCTACGCTCCGGGCGCTGACCGGTAAGCCGATTCCGCGCTGGAGCGGGGATCTGCCGCGGCCAGCCAGCGGCCGTCTTCCCACCACGTCGCCATCGGGCGCGCACGTGGTCTACTTTCCGAGCTGCATCTCGCGTGTCATCGGGCCGCTGCCCGGTGAGCCCGACGAGATCGGGCTGGTGCAGACATTTGTCGCCCTGGCTCGCCGCGCGGGAGTCCCGGTCTTCATTCCGGAGAACGTCGCCGGCATCTGCTGCGGGGTGCCGTTCGCGTCCAAGGGATACGACGAGGGCCACCGGGTGGCCGCGAACCGGGCGGTCGAGCGCTTCTGGGAGTGGTCGGACGGCGGGCGCCTTCCCGTTGTCATCGACACCAGCCCGTGCACGTATGGGTTTGCCACGTGCCGGCCGTCTCTCACGCGGGAGAATCAGGAGAAGTTCGACCGGCTGCATATCCTCGACAGTGTGGCATTCGTCCATGATTGGTTGCTGTCACGGCTCGTCGTCCGACGCAAGGCCACTTCGGTGGTCCTGCACCCCGTCTGTTCGGTCATCAAGCTTGGTCTTTCCTCGAAGCTCGAGAGGATCGCACAGGCCTGCAGCGAGGCGGTCACCGTGCCCCTCCACGCCGGCTGCTGCGGGTTCGCTGGTGACCGTGGCTTCCTGTTCCCCGAGCTGACCGAGTCGGCGACACGACAGGAGGCCGAGGAGGTTGTCGCGACCGAGCACGACGGGTACTTCTCCAGCAGCCGGACGTGCGAGATCGGCATGACGCGAGCCACGGGTCGCGTCTATCGCTCCTATATCTACCTGCTCGAGCAGGCAACCCGGGACTGAGATTCAATCCAGGGAGAAGGGGGACCACATGACGAACGGTCAACGCGAAGTCGTTGTTCTCAGCGGGGTGCGGACAGCCATCGGCAAGTACGGCGGCAGCCTGAAGGACCATCCTCCGACCGAGCTGGCGGCGGTGGTGGTGCGCGAGGGAGTGAAACGTGCGGGCATCGATGCGGGCGACGTCGGACACGTCGTGTTCGGCAATGTCATCCACACCGACGTCCACGACATGTACCTCTCCCGCGTGGCGGCCATCAAGGGCGGTCTGCCCATCGAGACGCCTGCGTTCACGCTGAACCGGCTCTGCGGCACGGGCCTGCAGGCCATCGTGTCGGCGGCCCAGCTCATCATGCTGGGCGACGCGGACGTGGCGGTGGCCGGCGGCGCCGAATGCATGAGTCGGGGCCAGTACTGGGTGCCGGGGCTTCGCTGGGGGCAGCGGATGAACGACGGCAGTGTCGTCGACGCCACCGTGGGCGCCCTCACCGATCCTTTCGACGACTGCCACATGGGCGTCACGGCCGAGAACATCGCCGCGAAGTGGCAGGTCAGCCGGGCGGACCAGGACGCGGTCGCGGTCGAGAGCCACCGCCGGGCCGCGCAGGCGGTCACGAAAGGCTACTTCAAGGAGCAGATCGTCCCGATCGAGGTCAAGACCAAGGCTGGCCCGGCCGCTTTCGAGACCGACGAGCATATTCGGGCCGACGCCACCGTGGGAGCCATGGCAAAGCTCAAGCCGGTCTTCGACAAGAACGGCACGGTGACGGCCGGGAATTCCGCCGGCATCAACGACGCGGCGGCCGCGGTGGTGCTGATGGAGCGGGGGGCCGCCGAGCGGCGCGGGCTCCGTCCGCTCGGTCGGCTCGTCGCCTATGCCCATGCCGGCGTGGAGCCCAAGTACATGGGCATCGGTCCCGTGCCAGCGGTGCGCGCGGTGCTCGAGCGGGCGAAGCTCGGCGTCGGCGACCTCGATGTGATCGAGGTCAACGAGGCCTTTGCAGCTCAGGCGCTGGCGGTGGTGCGAGACCTCGGCCTGCCCGTGGACCGGACCAACCCGAACGGCAGCGGCATCTCGCTCGGCCATCCGATCGGGGCGACGGGCTGCATTCTCAGCGTCAAGGCGCTCTACGAGCTCCAGCGTGTGGACGGGCGGTACGCGCTCGTGACGATGTGCATCGGCGGCGGCCAGGGGATCGCGGCGATCTACGAGCGGCTGTGATCGCGCCCAAGTGAATTGGAAACTCAAGCAGGGGGAGGCAAAGATATGGCTCAGAAAGTGGCTTTGATCACCGGCGGCATGGGGGGGCTCGGCGAGACCATCAGCACCAAGATGGCCGGCGCAGGCTACCGGGTGGTGGTGACATGCTCACCTTCCAACAAGACGGCAGATGAGTGGCTCGCGAGGATGAGGGGGAACGGCTACGACTTCAAGGCATATTCGGTCGACGTCAGCGACTTCGACTCCTGTTGCGGATGCCTGCAGCAGGTGACCGACGAGATCGCGCCGGTGGATATCCTGGTCAACAATGCCGGTATCACCCGCGACATGACTTTCAAGAAGATGACGAAGGCCGATTGGGACCTCGTCCTGCGCACGAATCTCGACTCGGTCTTCAACATGACCAAGCACGTCTGCGACGGGATGGTGCAACGGGGCTGGGGCCGGATCATCAATGTCGCCTCCGTCAATGGCTCGAAAGGCGCATTCGGCCAGACCAACTACGCTGCCGCCAAGGCAGGGATGCATGGTTTCACGAAGTCGCTGGCGCTGGAGGTTGGACGCAAAGGAGTCACCGTCAACACCATCTCTCCCGGTTACATCGGCACCAAGATGGTGACCGCGATCCCGCAGGAGATCCTCGAGACGAAGATCTTGCCGCAGATTCCCGTGGGTCGACTCGGCCTTCCCGAAGAGGTTGCCGGGCTGATCATCTATCTGTGTTCGAACGAGGCAGCCTTCGTCAACGGCGCCAATATCGCGATCAACGGCGGCCAGCACATGCAGTAAAGGAGCGTGTCCCTCACTGGGGCAGCTCCGCCCCAGTGAGGGACGGCAGAGTCCCTCGTCCGGACTCGCGACCGATCGAGACCGTCGCAATTCCAACGTATTACTTCCACCGAATCCATGGCACGCGGGTTGCTCACTTCCCGGGCAGGTCGCGATCGATCAGTGGGCGTAACGGACTCAAACGGACGCTCGCGCCCGAGGAGGAGTGACCATGGGACGTCGTGCGATGGGGCAATGGAGCCTGGTGGCCGTGATCGCGCTCGGACTCATGGCGCGGCCCGCCCTGGGGGCCGACGAGATCGTGCTCGGCTCGGCAATCTCTCAGACCGGGAAGTACGCCCGCGAAGGCAAGTTCTACGTGGACGCTTACACGCTAACCGTGGACGCCATCAACAAGGCGGGCGGCGTCAAGGTAGGCGGCAAGCCTTACAAGCTCGCCCTCAAGCTCTACGACGACCAGAGCGATCCGAACCTGAGCGTCCGGCTCTTCACCCGACTCGTGACCTCCGACAAGGTCAACTTCCTGCTGGGCCCCTATTCGAGCGGGATCACCATCCCGGCGAGCGCGGTGTCCGAGAAGTACGAGGTTCCCATGGTCCAGGGTGGGGGAGCCTCCGGCAAGATCTTCGACCGGGGCTACAAGTACATCTTCGGCACCCTGCCCAAGGCCGAGTTCTACTTCCAGGCGGCCATCGAAGCGGCGGCGAAGTTCACGCCGCGAGTGCAGACCGCCGCGCTCCTCTACTCCAACGAGGCTTTCGACCGCAGCGTGGCCGACGGCGCCCGGCAGTGGCTCAAGGAGCAGAAGATCGACAAGGTCTACGACGAGGAGTATCAGCCGTCCACCCAGGACTTCACCTCGGTGCTGGCCGTCCTCAAGAGCAAGAGCCCCGACCTCGTGCTGGTGGCCGGCCACGAGGAGAACGCGCTGAACTTCATTCGCCAGGCCCAGGCCGCCGATATGGCCCCGAAGATGATGGTCTTCACGGTGGGGCCGCCGACCGCCGACTTCCGGAAGACGCTCGGCAAGGCCGCGGAATACGTCTTCGGGATCACGCCGTGGCTGCCCGACATGGACGTGGGCGGCGAGATCTTCAAGAGCGCCCGCGACTTTGCCAAGCAGTTCCAGGAGCGCTTCGGCTACGAGGCGGACTACCACGTCGCCTCGGGCGCGGCCGACGTGCTCGTCTACAAGGCCGCCATCGAGAAGGCGCAGTCGCTCGACGCGAAGAAGGTCCGCGAAGCGCTGGCGGCCGTGGACGTCGAGACGCTGTATGGCCGCGTGAAGTTCGAGCCCACCGGCCAGATCGCCATGGGCCAGGTGCTCGTCCAGGTCCAGGAGGGCAAGCTGGTGCCCGTCTACGCCTTCGGCAAGATGCTCGCCAAGCCGGCGTACCCGGCGCCCAAGTGGAGCATGCGCAAGTAGCGCTGCCATGCTCGCCCTCCAGGTGCTCATCAACGGGATTCTGCTGGGCGGTCTCTACGGCCTCATGGCGCTCGGCATGTCGCTGATCTGGGGGGTCATGAACATCGTGAACATCGCCCACGGCGCCCTCATCATGCTGGGCGCCTATGTCACCTTCTGGCTGTTCACGCTCTGGGGGTGGGATCCCTTCGTCTCGCTGCCCGCGACCATCGCCCTCCTCTTCGTGTACGGCTACTGCCTCCAGCGCTTCCTGCTCAACCTGATCGTGCGGGCGCAGCTCTTCCTGACCCTGCTCATCACCTTCGGCGTCGAGGTCGTGATGGTCAACCTCGTGCGCATCTTCTGGTCGTCGGATCTCCGGCAGGTCACGCCGACCTATGCCGGCGCCAACTTTGCCGTCGGGGCCATCACCATCCCGTATGTCCGTCTCTGGGTGTTCGTCACCACCGCGATTCTCTCCGTCCTCTTCCTCCTCGTCCTCGAGAAGACACGGCTGGGCCGCGCGATCCGCGCGACCTCCGAAGAGCTGCGCGCGGCGCGTCTCACGGGCATCCCGGTCGCCCACATCTACGCGGTGACCTTCGGCCTGGGCGCGGCTCTGGCCGGCGCGGCGGGCGGGCTCTGGGGCATGCTCTTCCCGATCACGCCCATCATGGGCGGGGCGCTCACGCTCAAGTCCTTCGTCGTGGCCGTCCTCGGCGGACTCGGCACGATGATGGGGGCGATCGTCGGCGGGCTCGTGCTCGGCCTCGCCGAGTCCTTCACCGCGACCTACCTCGGCCCCACGTACCCCAATGCGATCAGCTTCGGCCTCCTCGTGCTGATCCTGATCCTCCGTCCCACCGGGATCGTGGGCAGGAGAGCCTGATGCGGCTGCCCTCTCGCCGGGTTCCAACCGTGGCCGGCGCGCTGGTCGTGGCGGCCCTCGCCCTGGCGCCGTGGGGACTGTCGCCCTTCCTCGTCCAGTTCCTGATCAACCTCTTCATGCTGGCCGCACTTGCGGAGAGCTGGAACATCATCGGCGGGTTCACCGGCTATGCCTCCTTCGGCAACGTAGCGTTCTTCGGCATCGGTGCCTACACGACGGCCGTGCTCCTCACTGCCGCGGCGTGGCCCTTCGCGCTGGCGCTGCCGGCCGGGGGCTTGCTGGCCATGGCGTTCGCGGGCCTGATCGGGATGCCGATCCTGAGGCTCAAGGGACACTACTTCGCCATCGCGACGCTCGGGGTCGCGGAGACGATGCGCGAGATCGTGTACAACCTCAAGATCACGGGCGGCGGGACGGGCCTGACCATGCCCATCACCAGGAGCCCGCTCCCGTTCTTCTACCTCATGCTGGCCATTCTCGTCGCGGCGACCCTGGTGAACTGGTGGCTCTCGGCCTCGCGCTTCGGCTACGGGCTGATCGCCATCCGTGAGGACGAGGATGCGGCCATGGCCATGGGCATCAATACCGCGCTCTACAAAACCGCCGCGTTCGCGCTCTCGGGCGCCTTTGCCGGCCTCGTCGGCGGCGTCTTCGCCTACTGGATCACCTTCATCGACCCCGAGGGTGTATTCAGAGTCATCGTGACCATCCAGATGATCATCATGGCGGTGTTCGGCGGCATGGGCACGGTGGTGGGCCCGCTCCTCGGCGCCCTCGTGCTCGCCTCGGTGTCCGAGCTGCTCTCGACTCAGCTCGTGAGCCTGGCCGAGCTCTTCAACGGCCTCATCGTCATCCTCGTCGTGCTCTTTATGCCCAAGGGCCTCGCAGAGGTCATCAGCAAGCGCGAGTTCTCGCTGAAGAAGCTCGCCCGAAACCTTCGCGAGTACGGCGTGTAGCGCCATGGCCCTCATCGAGGCGCGCGGGGTGACCAAGCGGTTCGGCGGTCTGGCTGCCGTCTCCGAGGTGAGTTTCGATCTCCAGGACGGCGAGATCCTTGGCCTCATCGGTCCCAATGGGTCGGGCAAGACCACGCTGGTCAACGTGATCTCGGGCGCGTTGCCGTACTCGGGCGGAGAGGTGCGCTTCCAGGGCGACTCGCTGCGCGGCCTTCCTCCGTACGCGATCGGGCGGCTGGGCGTGAGCCGGACGTTTCAGATCGTCAAGCCATTCCGCAACCTCACGGTGGTCGAGAATGTCATGGTGGGCGCCCTGTTCGGCGCCCACGGCGGCGCGCGTGCGCTGGCGGTGGCGCGGCATCGGGCGGAGGAAGTGCTGGACTTTGTGTCCCTCACGCATCGCGCGGGGGCGGCGGCGGACGGGCTCAACGTGCCCGAGCGCAAGCGCATGGAACTGGCCCGGGCGCTCGCCATGCGGCCGACGGTGCTCTTCCTGGACGAGGTGATGGCCGGGCTCAATCCTTCGGAGATCGACGCGGCGGTGGCCCTGATCAAGCAGATACGCGACCGCGGCACCACGCTGGTCGTCATCGAGCACGTGATGAAGGCGATCCGCGATCTGTCGGACCGCATCCTCGTGCTCTTCCACGGTGAGAAGCTGACCGAGGGCCCCCCGCGTGAAGTGCTCAACAACCCCGACGTGGTGTCCGCCTACCTCGGGCGGCGCTACGCAGAGCAGTCAGGTGCTTGAGATCGAGCGGCTCCGCGCGGGGTATGGAGAGGTGCAGATCCTCCGCGACGTGAGCCTCACGGTGGAAGCGGGGGAGATGGTGACCCTCGTGGGGAGCAACGGGGCGGGCAAGTCGACTCTGCTCAACACGGTGTGCGGCATCGTGCGCCCGACGGCGGGCTGCGTGAGGCTCGACGGCACCGACATCACCGGCTGGCCGTCGGAGGCCATCGTGGCCCAAGGGATCACCCAGGTGCCCGAGGGGCGGCGGCTCTTTCCGCAGATGACGGTGCACGAGAACCTCCTGATCGGCGCCTATCGCCGGCGCGACGGGCAGGGGATCCAGCGTGACATCGACGCGATGTACGAGCTCTTCCCCATCCTCAAGGAGCGCCAGCGGCAGCGCGCGGGCAGCATGAGCGGGGGCGAGCAGCAGATGTGCGCCATCGCTCGCGGCCTGATGGCGCGGCCACGGATCCTGATCCTGGACGAGCTGTCGCTGGGGCTGGCGCCCATCATGCTCGACGCCCTCGTGGACGGTCTCCGACGCGTCCACGCCGAGGGCACCACGGTGTTCGTCGTCGAGCAGGACGTGGCCACGGCCTTCGACCTGGCGACCACCGGCTATGTGCTCGAGAACGGCAGCGTGGTGCTCGCGGGGCCGACGCACGAGCTCAGGACGAACCCTCACGTCAAGAAGGCCTACCTGGGGCTTTGACCATGACTGACACTCCAGCGAAAATCCCGTTCTGCGGTCCCCAGATCCTGGGTCACCCCCTCTACAACAAGGGCTCGGCCTTCACGCGGGCGGAGCGCCAGGCCTTCGGCCTCGAAGGCCTCCTGCCCTCGGCCGTCAACACGCTCGAGCAGCAGGCGCGGCGCGTCTACGAGAACCTCGCGCGCAAGACCGATCCCCTCGAGCGCTACATCGGGCTCGCCTCGCTCGAGGACCGCAACGAGCATCTGTTTCATCACGTGCTGGGCGAACACCTGGAAGAGTTTCTCCCCATCGTCTACACGCCGACGGTGGGCCGTGCCTGCCAGCAGTTCAGCCATATCTTCCGGCGGGCGCGCGGGCTCTGGATCACGCCGGAGCATCGCGGCCGCATCGACCAGGTGCTGGGCAACTGGCCGGGCGAAGACGTGCGCCTCATCGTCGTCACGGACAATGAGCGCATTCTGGGCCTGGGTGACCAGGGAGCGGGCGGCATGGGCATCCCGATCGGCAAGGTCGCCGTCTACACCGCCGCGGCCGGCATCGATCCGCGCCATACATTACCGATCAGCCTCGACGTGGGCACGGACAATCAGGCGCTGCTCGACGACGATCTCTACCTCGGGTGGCCCCACCGGCGCCTGCGCGGGCCCGAGTACGACGCGGTCGTGGACGAGTTCGTCACCGCGGTGCGCCGGCGCTTTCCCCGCGCGCTGCTCCAGTGGGAGGACTTCAAGAAGCAGAACGCTTTCAACCTGCTCGATCGCTACCGCAAGGCGCTGCCCTCCTTCAACGACGACATCCAGGGCACCGGAGCTGTGGTACTGGCGGGCATCCTCGCTGCGGCCCGCATCACCGGCATGCCACTCGAGCGCCAGCGTGTCGTCATCCTCGGCGCCGGCGCGGCCGGCATCGGCATCGCGCGCCAGATCCGCGATGCCCTCGAGCGCGCCGGACTCGCGGGAGAGCAACTCACGCGCGCGCTGGCCCTCGTGGACGTGGGCGGCGTGCTGGCGCGCGACGGCCAGCCGCTCGACGATTTCCAGCTGCCCTTCGCTTGGCCCGCGGAGCTGGCCCGGGCCTGCGGGCTCGCGGGACCCCACGGGCTCGAGGCCGTGGTGCGAGCGGTAAAGCCGACCGTGCTCATCGGCGCCTGCGGCCAGGGTGGCGCCTTCGGGAAAGCTGTCGTGGAGGCCATGGCCGGGCACGTCGAGCGCCCGGTGATTCTTCCGCTCTCGAATCCGACAAGCCAGAGCGAGGCCGTGCCGGCCGACGTGATGGCCTGGAGCCGGGGGCAGGCCCTGGTTGCGGCCGGAAGTCCATTCGAGCCGGCCAGCCACGGCGGTCGTGAGATACGGATCGGCCAGTGCAACAACGCCTTCATCTTTCCGGGTATGGGGCTGGGCGCGCTCGTGGCCGAGGCGCGGGAAGTGACCGATCGCATGTTCCGCTGCGCCGCCGAATGCCTCGCCGGGCAGGTGCCCGATGAAGATCTGGCCGCGGGCGCGCTCTACCCGCGCGTGCGCGATCTCCGGCGCGTGTCCACGCGCATCGCCGAGGCGGTGGCCCGCGAGGCGCGCGATTCAGGTGTCGGCCGGGCCCTTGCCGACGACGCCATTCCGCGTGCCGTCGCCGAGGCGCAGTGGGAGCCCGTCTATCGGCCCTTCGTGTGAATGGGGCGCGGGAGCCCGTGCCCCGCCCGCCCGCGGAAGACGAAATGGGCGCCTGACTTTCCGGGTGGTTGCGTCCTGGCCGCTGTGGCACGCACGTTGCGATAGTCGTCTCACGGGCGTGTACGTGCACATGCGTAGCTCACGGAGCCGAGTCGAGAGGGGGTAACGATGAGACGCTCGTGGAAATGGGCGCTTCCGATAGTGGCGCTGGGCCTCGGCATAGGCTTGGCGCTGGCTGTCGGTCAGGGTGATGCACAGCAGAAGAACGTGCTGGTGGCCAAGAAGGCGGCCGCGGCACCGGCACTGGACGGGACCATGGACGCCGCGTGGAAGGGCGCCGAGCCGCTGACCGTCAGGGTGGTGGGCGGGCGCGGCCTCCAGAACGGCTCGACGGAAGTATCCGTCCGCGCGCTCTACACCGCGGACACGGTCTACTTCCTCATGCAGTACAAGGACGAGACGGACAGCGTGAAGCGCGAGCCCTGGCAGAAGCAGGCCGACGGCTCCTGGAAGAAGCTGCTGGACCCGAACGACAAGGGCGGGGACAACAATCTCTACTACGAAGACAAGTGGGCGATGATCTGGAACATCAACTCGCCGTCGTTCGAGCAGAAGGGATGCTTCACGGCCTGCCATACCGGCGAGGGCAAGCCCTACGGCAACAAGTACCTCCCCAACCCAGGCGAGCGGGCCGACATGTGGCACATGAAGGGCGTGCGCACGGGGAGCATCGGCCAGATCGACGACCAGTACCTCGATGCCACCCGCTATGACAAGGACAAGGCGCCCGAAGCGGGCCGGAAGAGCGATCCCAATACCGGGGGCGGCTACAGCAACAATGTGAACGACGCCAAGAACGGTCCGAAGTTCGCGCTGAAGGGCAACAAGCCGGCGCCACCCTACTGGATCGTCGACGGCGAGAAGGAGCCCTTCGACGACTCCAAGTACAAGGCCGGCGACGAAGTGCCCGGCATCATCGTGGCTCCGTTCACGGGGGATCGCGGCGATATCTCGGCCAAGATCGTCTACAAGGATGGCGTTCGCACCAGCGTGTTCTGGCGGAAGCTCGCCACCGGCAGTGAATACGACGTGCAGTTCACCGATCCCAAGAAAGAGTATGCCTTCGGGGTGGCCGTCTTCGACAATGCCCAGGTCCGTCACGCGTATTCGCCCGGCGTACTGAAGCTGAAGTTCGAGTAATTGTTGTGATTGCGCGGTGATTCGAGTAGCATCGGCGACCGTCGGGCGAAAAGTCTCTCGCCGGTCGCCGAGGCCCCGACAGAAAGGGTCGCCCATGATCCGAGCCGTGATGGGGGCCGTCGCCGTCGCATTCTCGCTGGTCGCGTTCGACGGAGCATGGGCCCAGCCCGTCTTCAGCGCGAGCCAGGACCCGCTGGCCGGCTCGCGCGTCTTCGGAGCCAAGGGATGCGTCAAATGTCACTCGATCAACGGCGTCGGCGGCAAGGTCGGCCCCGACCTCGCTCGGAATGTCAAGCCGCATTCCTTCTATGATGTCGCCACCGCGATGTGGAACCACCTCCCGCGCATGGCGGAGCGGATGAAGCAGCTCGGGATCGTGCGCCCGGAACTCACCGCGCAGGAGGCCGGAGATCTGGTCGGCTTCCTCTACACGCTCAACTACTTCGACGCCCCGGGCAACGCGGCCGTGGGCAAACGGCTCTTCACGGAGAAGAAGTGCATCGTCTGTCACCAGGCCGGTGGTACGGGCGGCGTGGTGGGCCCGAACCTCGACTCGCTCAAGCAATTCGCGTCTCCGATCTACGTCGCCTCCGCCATGTGGAACCACGGCCCCGCGATGGCAGAGGCCATGAAGGCCAAGGGCGTCGAGCGCCCCACGTTCACGGCGCAGGAGCTGCGTGATCTCATCGCCTTCCTCGCGCCGGCCACGGCGGGATCGCCCGAGGGTCCGCTCTATGTACTGCCCGGGCGGCCTGAGCTGGGGCGCGATCTTTTCGTGGAGAAAAAGTGCATCCAGTGTCATACCGTGGCCGGTGCGGGCGGAAAGATCGGGCCGGACCTGGTCGCCCTCAGCGTTCGGCGGAGCCCGATGGAATTCTCCGCGGCAATCTGGAACAAGGCCCCCGCCATGATGGCCGCGATGTCCGCCCACGGGATTGGCGTGCCACAGCTTCGGCCCGAGGAGATGGCCGACCTGGTCGCCTACCTTTACTCAGTTCGCTACTTTGCTTCGGGCGGCAGCGTCCCCAAGGGCTGGGCAGTGGCTACGAAGAAGGGTTGCCTCAACTGCCACGGCGTGTCCGGCGAGCGCGGCAAGCCCGCGAGCGACCTGACCAAGGCGAAGGGGCTTGATTCGTCGGCGGCGGTTCTCGCGGCCCTATGGAACCACACGCTCGTCACTCCGACCGTCGCCGGGAAGAAACTTGACTGGCCGATCCTGAACTCTGGGGAGATGGCGGACCTCGTGACGCTCCTCGAATCGCTGAGTCAGTCACGAAAGAGTCCCTAGTCTTGGGGTGACCGCCCTCGGACTGGCTGGCGCTTTCCTGCTGGCCCTCGCCGCATGGCCCGGAGCAGCGGGAGCGCAGGCGCCGAAGGACGGGTGCGTAGCGTGTCACCTCGAGACGGGAGACGAGCGTCTAATGGCGCCCGCCAAGGCATTCGACGGCGACATCCACAAGGCGAAAGGCTTCGGATGCGTGGCGTGCCACGGCGGGGACGCCAATGCGGCAGGGATGGAGGCCATGGACCGCGCCAAGGGGTTCATCGGTGTGCCAAAGCGCCAGCAGATTCCGCAGGTGTGTGGCCGCTGCCACGCCGACGCGGCCTTTATGAAGCGGTACAATCCGTCACTGCGGGTCGATCAGGTTGCCGAGTACGAGTCATCGGTCCACGGGAGCCGGCTGCGCCAACTCGGGGATCCCAAGGTCGCCACGTGCGCGAGCTGCCATCCCGCTCACAATATCCGGCCACCCTCTGACCCCAAGTCCAGCGTCTACCCGCTCCACGTGGCGGACACCTGCGGCCGCTGTCACGGTGACGCCAAGTACATGGCCGGCTACAAGATTCCGACGGACCAGGTGGCGAAGTACAAGACCTCCGTCCACTGGAAGGCCATGACGGACAAGGGCGACCTTTCCGCGCCCACCTGCAACGACTGTCACGGCAACCACGGCGCTGTTCCGCCCGGGGTCAGCTTTGTGGGCAATGTCTGCGGGCAGTGCCATTCACTGACTGCCGACCTCTTCAAGAAGAGCGTCCACGCCAAGGTGTTCGCGGAGATGGGCAACCCCGGCTGCGCGACCTGCCACGAGAACCACGGGATCCAGCCCCCCGGTGACTTCATGCTCGGCCTGGGAGACAAGGCCGTGTGCTCGACGTGCCACGGGGCCGACGACAAGGGCGGCAAGACCGCGACGGAGATGCGTGCGCTCATCGATTCGCTCAGCGGTGAGACGCAGAAGGCCAATGCGATTCTCCTTCAGGCCAATCATGCCGGCATGGAGGTGAGTCAGGCGCAGTTCGATCTCAATGGCGCCAAGGACGCGCTTGTCAAGGCGCGGACGGCCGTTCACAGCTATACGGTTGCGCCAGTGAAGCAGGAGGTCGAGGTTGGGCTCGCCATCAGCAGCAAGGCCTACGCGCGCGGCATTCGGGCGATGCAGGACCTGCGCTTTCGCCGGGTCTGGCTGACGATATTTCTCGTGGTAGTCCTGGCCCTCGCCGCCGGCCTGGTGATGAAGATCCGCCAGGTGGACCGCCGGCCGACCTCCGGGTCGCCACCCAAGCACTGAGGAGGTTCTCGATGGCCGAGCACGTGCTGGAGCCTGATTCGTCGCGCCGGGGATTCGTCAACTGGTTCCTCGGACTGAGCGGCGTGGCTTTCTTCCTGTCGACGGTGTATCCCCTGAGCCGGTACCTGGTTCCACCGCGCGTGGCCGAGTCCACGGCCGGAACGGTCACGCTTCCCATCAAGCCGGATGACGTGAAGGCCAATTCGGGAGAGATCTTCAAGTTCGGCAGTCGGCCGGCGATCCTCGTCCGCACGCCCGCGGGCGATCTTCGCGCCTTCTCGGCCATCTGTACCCATCTCAACTGCACCGTGCAGTACCGGACCGATCTCACGCAGATCTGGTGTGCCTGCCACAACGGGCACTACGATCTCAACGGCAAGAACGTCGAAGGACCGCCGCCCCGCCCGCTGGACGCCTACGTGGTGAACGTGCGCGGCAACCAGATCGTGGTCAGCAAGAGCGCTTGACCATGGAGGGGGGCGTGCAACGCTTCGGCAGACTCCGGGAATGGCTCGACGGGCGCATCGGGCTCAAGGATCTGGAGAAGCTTGCCCAGAAAAAAGAGATTCCCGTCCACCGACACACCATCTGGTACTACCTCGGCGGCATGACGCTCTTTCTGTTCATGGTGCAGGTGTCCACGGGCATCCTCCTCTTGCTGTACTACCGGCCGAGCGCGGAGGAGGCGTTCGAATCCGTTCAATTTCTCATGGGTGAGGTGCAGTTCGGCTGGCTGATCCGCTCCATTCACGCGTGGGCGGCCAATCTGATGATCTTCACCCTCTTCGTCCATCTCTTCAGCGTGCTGCTCCTCAAGGCCTATCGGCCGCCCCGCGAGGTGACGTGGTTCTCCGGCGTCGCCCTCATGGGCCTGGCCATGGGCTTCGGTTTCACCGGCTATCTCCTGCCGTGGAACGAGCTCGCGTACTTCGCCACCAAGGTGGGCACGGAGATCACCGGCGCAGTGCCGGTGATGGGTCCATTCCTCGGCCGCCTGTTGAGAGGCGGCGACGACGTGACGGGTGCCACGCTCACGCGCTTCTACGGAATCCACGTGGCCATTCTTCCCGCGACGGCCACCGCGCTCCTGGGCCTCCACCTCTACCTCGTCCAGAAGCACGGGATGAGCGTGCCCCCCGATATCGAGAGGCAGGGGGGAGGACAGCGCCGGATGCCCTTCGTGCCGAACTTCCTCCTCCGCGATATCGTGGGCTGGCTGGCCGCCCTCGCCGTCCTCGCCGCCCTGGCCGCCTATTTTCCCGCGGAGCTCGGCAAAAAGGCCGACCCGTTTCTGCCGGCACCGGCCGGCATCAAGCCAGAGTGGTACTTCATGTTCATGTTCCAGAGCCTCAAGTACTTGCCCGCCCATATCCTGGGCATCGAGGGTGAGATTGTGGGTATCGTGGCTTTCGGTCTCGGGGGACTCTTCCTGCTGTTGATCCCATTCCTCGACCGGCGGACCGCGCGCGGCGAGCCGAGCCGTCTCTTCACGTGGATCGGCATTGCCATCATCGCCTACATGCTCCTGTTCACGTATCTGGGCTACACGGCCAGCGCCACAAAGTGATGCTCGGGCGGGATGCTCGAGCTGAGAGGAGAGGAATACCGGCTGATTCTTTTCAGGACATGCCGAGTGCCATGACCAGCCTCATCGAGGAGGGATACATCAAGCCTTACGCTCGGTTGGGAGCGCTCGCGCTCACGATGGCAATCGCCTTCGGCCTCATGGCGGCGTCGCCGGGGCTTGCCCAGGTCAAGCCGCCGGTCGACATGAGCTTCGAGAAGGGCAAGGACAGCCCGGGTACGGTCACGTTCAGTCATGAGAAGCATCTCGCGGCGGGCAACAAATGCACGTCCTGCCATGTCAAGATCTTCAAGATGAAGAAGGGGCAGACGGGTCCTCTCACCATGGAGAAGATGAAGGCAGGCGAGCAGTGCGGGGCCTGCCACAATGGCAAGACCGTGGTGGAAGGCAAGACCCCATTCCCCGTGTCCGACACAGCCAACTGCACGAAATGTCACAAGTAGTGATCGACAAGGAGGTGTCACCCATGATCGCTGCAAAGCTCCTTACCCTGGCATCGATGGTTCTCATGTCCGTAGCGTTCGCCCTCCCCGCCAGCGCCACGCCCCAACTCCTGACGCAGGCGAAGAGCGCGGGGATGCCGGCGCAGAACTGTCAGTACTGCCACGTGGCCGCCATGCCGAAGAAAGAAGGGTTCAAGCCGGACGACCTCAACGAGCGCGGCAAGTGGCTGCTCGGCGAGAAGGACAAGCAGAAGGCGAAGGACGTCAAGGCCGAGTGGCTCAAGAACTATCCCGGAGGCAAGTAGGTCCGTGAAGGCGGAGGCGCGGATAGCGGCGCTCTTCGTCCTCCTGGTTCCCGTCGCGGCCGCTGCGGCGGAGTCGGTGCCGTTACCGCGCGGCTGGATCGGGACCACCAGCGACTGGTTGCGAGGCCTCGGGATAGCCTTCACGCTTCTCAATCTGGCGCTCTTGGTCTTCGCCTGGAGGAGCCTGCGTCCCGCCAAGGTGGCACCCACGGCCCTTGGCTGGCTCTTCGTGGCCATTGGCCTCGTTCCCCTGATGGTCGCCTTTCTGTCCTTCGCCCACGGCCTGGAAAGCACGGCCACCGTGGCGGCCTGCGGCTCCTGCCATGTCATGACACCGTTCGTCCAGGATCTCCACAACGTCAAGAGCGATACGCTGGCCGCAACGCACTTCAAGAACCAGTATATTCGCGAAGACCAGTGCTACACGTGCCACTCGGACTATGGCTTCGGGGGCACCCTCAAGGCCAAGTTCGCCGGCCTGGGCCACGTCTGGCGCTATACGACGGGGATGTATGAGCTGCCGATCAAGATCGCCCAGCCCTACCCGAACGTCCGCTGCCTCGGATGCCACGGAGAATCGCAGAAGTTCCTGAACGCCGCGGGGCACCCGAAGGACGATATGCGTCCCCTGATGGACGGGACGGTGTCTTGCCTGGCCTGCCACGGCCCCGTTCACCCGGAGCAAAAGAAGGCAGCCAGCCGATGATCCAGCGAAGGGTGCCCATCCGGATGCTCCGAGTCGCTATCGTCCTGGTTGCCCTCTTCAACATCCTCGCCCTGCTCGTGATGGTGCGTACAACGCCCATTGCCTTCACGCTTTTCATGTTCCTCGGGCAGCCTCTGTTCCTGGTGGCCTTCCTCCTCTTGATTGGAGCCGTCCTGGCCGACCTCAAGGCCCGGCAGATCCTCTAGTTGACCACCGACCTCGGTCTACGTATTGACAAGATGATGCAAACGCACTATTGTCCGCGCTGCCCTCTGCCGCTTACAGTGTCTCGCGATCCAGGCCGGGGTCCCCCCCGGGCCCGCGCGCCTTCGTGCTCTCGACGGAGAGGAGACTGGATGCCATGACCGGCAGGCGCTGGCAATGGTTCCTGGGAATAGGCCTCGCAGGAACGATCTTCTCCCTCGGCGTCGTCTTCGGTCTTCCCTTCTCGCTGCGAGCCCAGCAGCCAACCCAGCCTGCCGCCACTGCCCCTGCTCCAGCGGACAGCAACTACGTCGGCGCGGAGACGTGCAAGGGCTGTCACGAGGAGGCCTACAACAAGTTCGCCAAGACCCGGATGGGGCGCATCTTCCTCTTCCAGGCGCGTACCCCCGGCGAGAAGAACGCCTGCGAGAACTGCCACGGCCCCGGCAAGGCTCACGTGGATGCGGGCGGCGGCAAGGGCAAGGGGGGGCTCATCACCTTCGCGAAGAACGATCCCACCCCGGTCGAGAAGCGCAACGCGGTATGCCTCGACTGCCACACCAAAGGCGCCCGGATCTTCTGGAGCGGGAGCGCTCACGAGTCACGCAACGTCGCCTGCACCAACTGCCACACGCTGATGCAGAACATCTCGCCGAAACACCAGCTGGCCAAGGAAAACGAGATCGAGACGTGCGGCACCTGTCACCTCCAGAAGCGCGCCCAGACCATGCGGAGCTCCCACATGCCGGTACGCGAGGGCAAGATGACCTGCACCTCGTGCCACAACCCGCATGGCACGGTGACACCGGCCCTGCTCAAGGAAAACTCGCTAAACGACACCTGCTTCACCTGCCACGCGGAGAAGCGGGGCCCGTTCCTCTGGAATCATCAGCCGGTGCTCGAGAGCTGCGCGAACTGCCACGACCCGCACGGCACGAACCATGACGCCATGCTCAGGCTCGCCAAGCCGCGGCTCTGCCAGCAATGTCACACCGAGGCTCAGCATGCGTCGAGGCCGTACGGCCCAATAGGACCCCAGCAAAAATTCGTGATGGGACGGTCGTGCAATGACTGCCATGTGGCTATCCACGGCTCCAATCATCCCGCCGGCTTCAGGCTGACACGCTAGGAGGCCGCCAATGCGATACACGAGAACGGCACGCGTCTTCCTGGCGACGCTCGTGGTCCTGGCCGGGGCCGGGGCGGCCTCGGCCCAGACTCAGACCAAGACCCAGCTCTTCGGATGGAACCTCGAGGGCGAGATCGAATCAGGCATCCAGGGCCTGCCCCAGAATCCCAACGGAGATCGCACCCCCGGCCTGGCCGACGGCAAGTTCGAGGAGTACCGCGACATCCGGGGCTTGGGCAGCGACAACCAATCGGGGCTCTTCCTCGAGAATCTCCAGTTGCGCCTCTTCCGGCCCGACGAGGCCTACTCGATCGAGATGGCCGGCAAGGACTGGGGCCTCCACACCCAGGAGTTCCACCTCATGGGTGAGCGGCTGGGCCAGTGGCAGACGGGGTTCGACTGGGACCAGATGCGCCACGTCTACTCCACGGACTCCCAGACCCTGCTCAAGGTCTTCGGCGACAACACCTTCATCGTGCGAGGGTCTCCGGGGGGGCGCCCCCCGGCCTCGGCCTGGAACAATGGCCCGGGATGGAGCTGCAGCCAGCCGTCGAAGAACAACAGCGACTGCGACGGGCAGATCAGCCAGCAGTGGTACACGGGGCGGTTGTTCTTCAATGTTTCCCCGACGGTCAATACGAACTTCTCCGCCGAGCTCACCCGCATCTTCAAGGACGGCCAGCGTCCCTTCGGGATGGCGTTCGGCAGCCCGGGCGGCAACTTCCTCGAGCTCGTCCAGCCTATCAGTCAGACCATCTACGAGTTCAAGACGCGCGGCAGCTGGGTGACGCAGATGTTCCAGCTCCAGGGTGGTTACACCCTGTCGGTATTCGTCAACGACTTCCCGTGGGTGCGGGCCGACAACCCCTGCAATGGCAACGGCGTGACGACCATCGTCGGCGGGTGCGCGGCTCCCGGCGTCTCCGGGCAGTTTGGCACCACGTCACTGCCTCCCAACAATCAGGCGCATACCTTCAACCTGCAGGGCGGCGTCAACCTGCCCATGCGTACGCGGGTCAATGCCAACTTCACCTACCAGCTCAGGTTCCAGGACCAGAACTTCCAGCAGCAGACCTACTCGAACGGGCTGGTGGCGGCGAACCCGAGCCTGCAGCTGCCGCAGTCGAGCCTGCATGGCAATGTCCAAACCGCCCTCTTCAATTTCGACGTGACGAGCCGGCCCCTACAGGCACCGGTGACATTCACGCTCAAGTACCGGCTGTACGACTATATGGACTTCAGCGACCAGATCAGGTTCCAGGCCTTCATCATCAACGATCAGAACGCTATAACGAGCACGCCCTTCACGGCGGGGCGGTATGACTTCCTGCGCCAGAACGCCGATCTGGCCGGGCGCTACCAGTTCGCGCCGAGCACCGCGCTCACCCTCGGCGTCGGCTGGGAAGGTTGGAACCGGAACCACAACTTCGAGGTGACGCAATCCAACGAGGCCCTCGCCAAGGCTTCGTTCGACTATACGCCCACTGACTGGCTTCTCGGGCGGCTGAGCTACGTGGCAGGCTTCCGTCGGCAGAGCGGTTATGACCCGAATGCTTACAAGGAGGTCAACCAAAATCAACCAGACGGATTCTCGGGCAGCGCCAGCCAGCTTCCCACCCTGCGCAAGTTCGACGAGGGAGACCGGAACCAGCAGGTGGTGAACCTGATGCTTCAGGTTACCCCCAACGACAAGCTCACCTTCACGCCGTCGGCAAGCTACAAGTATATCGACTACATCTCCTCAGGCTTGTTCGCGCAGCAGGCGGCCCCTCAACACAACCAGTCCCTGCTCGGTCTCCAGCAGGTGGTGGGATGGGACGCGGGCATGGACATCAACTGGGCCCCGACCGACCGGATCTCCTTCAGCGTGGGCTACGTGCACGAGTCTCTGTTCCGGAAGCAGCGCAGTCGGAACAACCCTCCCGATGATGCGTCCATGGACTGGATCTCGGACAGCACGGACACCACCGAGACCTTCCACGGATCCATCAAGGGCGTCATCATCCCCGAGAAGCTGAGCTTCAAGATCGGCGGAGCATACTCGCAGACGCTCGGCCGGGTCCAGACGTACGACCCCAACTGCACGGGGAGCACGGTCTGCGGGGCGGCCGCCAACATACCCAACGACGTTCCCTGGCGGTGGCCGGCCTTCTACGACAGCCTAGCTCACGTCGACGCGGCGCTGGAGTACAACTTCACGAAGGCCTTGGCGGGGAAGCTCTTCTACGTCTACGAGCAGTTCATCAACCACAACTGGCAGACGGGTGCCCTCACCCCGTCCCTCACCCCCAACGCGAACGGTTCAGTCTTCCTCGGCCAGAACTGGCGGAACTACACCGCCCAGATCGTCGGGGTGACCCTCAAGTACAAGTTCGAGTAGCGTCCCTTCCCCAGGCAGGAGAGTGCGCGACCGGCCTCGGGGAGGCCAGCCGCAACGGTCCCAGTGATTGAGAGACTCGCGCCCCACTGGGGCGCACGCGCCTCGCTCTTCCTTACACTCTCCGCCTCCTCCAAGTCGCAACCACCTGAAAACGTGCTCCATCTGATTGGAAGAGCACGGGCACGCGACTTGCCTGAGTTGAGGTGGTAGGGCAATGCCGGCCAGGAACGTGCGCCGACGAACCGACGGCGGTTCAGTGGTCGAGAGTCGCCTTCAAGGAAGGAGCCGCTGATGAAGCCTGGTGTGGTTGCAGACCAAGCTCTGGAGCAAGCTTTGGCCGGGGCCGGCGAGGGGGCCTTCGCGATCGGATCGGACGGCCGTATCTCGCTCTGGAACGGGGCCGCGGGGCGCATTCTGGGTTGGAGCGCGAAGGAAGTGCTCGGGCGTCAGTGCTGCGAGATACTGACCGGCTCCGATGGCGACGGCAACCGGCTCTGCTATCAGGGCTGTCACGTGACGAGCCTCGTCAAGCAGAGCGAGGCGGTGCAGCACTTCGAGATGCGGACACGGAGCAAGGCGGGCAAGTCCATCTGGCTCGACATCAGCATCCTCGAGGCACCGGCGACCAATGGTGGGCGCGCCATGATTGTTCATTTGTTCCGCGACGTCACGACGAGCAGGGAGCTATGGGATCTCGTCCGGGAGCGGCTTGCCCCGTCGGTGCCCGGGAACGGCAACGGGGCCTCGCTCCTAACCAGGCGGGAGCTCGAGATCCTTCAGCTGATGGCCTCCGGCGCGAATACCAAGGCACTGGCCGAGCGGCTGCACCTGAGCCCGGCCACGATCCGCAATCACGCTCAGAACATTTTCGCCAAGCTTGGAGTCCACAGCCGCCTCGAGGCCGTCGCCTACGCGACCCAGCGCCACATATTCTGAGAGGGCTCTCGACCAGCATCTTTGACGGCCGGGACGAGAGCATCATGACGCCGTAGAAAACACACATGGATCGCCACGTCGAGGATATACGAGTCAGGACGTTCAGGCCTGGAGAGGTGATCTTCCGCCAGGGTGAACCCGCAATCGGAGAGGCATATCTGGTGCACGAGGGCACGGTCGAGGTGAGGAGCCGAGTCGATGGGGAAGAGCGATTCCTCCGCATCCTCCGGCATGGCGACCTGTTGGGTGAGGTTGCCTTATTCCGTGAAGGCGCTCATTCAGCCACTGCGGTGGCCCTCGAACTGGTCAATCTCTTGGTGATTCCTGCCGACCGCCTGGAGCGTATCGTTCGCACGAATCCGGAACTGGCCATCGCGCTCATTCGTCAGCTCGCACGGATGGCGGCACGTGAGGACGGTTCCGCGGGACACGATTAGCTCGACGGTCCGCTCGGCCCGCCGTCTCTCTCCCCACATCGCCTCGAAGGCAGGTGACCTCTCGCGGGGGGCGAGCGGCGCGGGATCGCCCCGCCCGCCCCCTCAGATCATGCTAGTGCCCGCCGCTGCCCGGCATACCCCGCGTGATCACCCGGAAGATGTCTGGCTGGTCGGCGCCCTCGACATGGAGCATCCCCAGCGCGCCCTTGTCCATGGCCCGCACGATGCTGTGGTCCACGAGGAGGAAGCGGCCCGGCACCTGGAGCTTCATCTCGACGATGGCCGCTCCGCCGGCCGGCACCAGCGTTGTCTGGATGTTGTGGGCCGGCTCCTGCTGCCCGATCCCGCCTTCGGTATAGACCTTGTCGAAGATCTCGCCGATCACGTGGAAGGAGGAGACGAGGTTTGGCCCGCCGTTACCGACGTAGAGGCGCACCGTCTCGCCGAGCTTGGCGCGGAGGGCCTTGTCGTCGAGGAGAGAGCCCATCCGCCCGTTGAAGACGACGTACTCTGGGCGCTCGTTCCTGTTCTTCTCGTGATCATAGGGCTGGAGCCCCGCCGCGAGCGTCTTGCCCTTGGTGTAGAACTCGCCCTGCATGACGTAGAACTCGCGATCCACCCGGGGCAGGCCAGCCTCCGGCTCGACGAGGATCAAGCCGTACATGCCGTTCGCGATGTGCATGGGCACGCTGGGCGTGGCGCAGTGATAGACGTAGAGTCCGGGATTGAGCGCTTTGAACTCGAACGCGCCCGCCTGACCGGGACCGAGCTGAGTCACCGCGGCGCCGCCACCCGGGCCGGTGACGGCGTGGAGGTCGATCGAGTGCGGGTTGTGGCTGCCCTCGCTGTTCTTGAGGTTGATCTGAACCATGTCTCCCACGCGCACCCTGACCAGTGGTCCCGGCACCGTGCCGTTGAATGTCCAGAACGTGTAGCGAACGCCATCAGTGAGCGTGCCCGTCACCTCTGTCGTCTCGAGGTTCACGATCACGCGCGCATTGCCCTTGCGATCGACGGGCGGCGGGACGAGCGGCGGCGCCATCAGGATCGCCTTCACCTCGGGCCACGACGCGCTTGCCGACGACGCGGTGGTATCCGACTTGGCCCACAGCTTCATCCCCGCTCCGCCGATGACCATGGCCGCGATCACGGCTCCGATTGCGATCAGCGCTGCCTTTCTCATTCTCACCCCTCCTGTGCGTGAATTGCCCGCCTGTGACTCTATGTGGTGCAACCGCTGTGCCCCTTCACGCGTTCAGGTCGCATCCCTTCCCGATCGGCAGGTTAGCCCTCGACGTCCGTGTCGCGTATGACGGGGGTCATACAGGGGAATTGTTATGGCGGGGCACCAAGGCCTCAGATGAGGCACGCCGACCCCGAAAGCTACCGGGGCCAGGCAGTGTGGTCGGGAACGGACCGTATCCGTTCCGGGCTCCAGGGCGGGTCGAAGGTGAGCTGGACGTCGACGCTCCCGACCCCCGGCACACGCATGGTCGCCCTCCGCGCCCAGTCCGTGATCGAGTGGTGGAGAGGGCAGCCCATCGTGGTGAGAGTCATCGTGATCTGCACGGCATCCTCGTGGATGCTGATGCCGTACACCAGGCCGAGCTCCACGATCGACATCCCATTTTCGGGGTCGAACACCTCCCCGAGGGCTGACCACACCTGCTCGCGCGTCACCGTCATCGAGCCAAGGCCTTGGTGTCGGTGGCGCGAGCGGACGTACGACCGACGAGATGGAGAAGCGTGTGACCGAGCGACGCGGCGAAGGCGAGAACGCCTGTGGCGAGCACGACCCCCGACCCTGCAATGAAATCCACTCGTCCCAATGCTGCGGCGAGGGCGAGGGCGAGGATTCCGGCCGTGAGGAGCGCCCACGCCGCGGCCTCGGCGGCCGGCCAGCCGAGCGCGGCCAGTGTCGGTACCTGCGCGCGGCCAGCCTGCGAACTATAGACACGGTACCAGACGAGGAAGGGAACGATCTTGAGCATCATCCCCACGACGGACAGCGATGCCCAGCCGCCGAGGACGAGCACGGCATAGGCCAGCGCCATTCGGGGTCCCGAGAGAAGATCGAAGGCCAAGGCAAGCCCGAGCACCGTGGCGAGGGGGAGGAAGCCGGCCGCGGTGAGGACGAAGCGAAGCCCCCAGTCGAGCCCGGGGCGCTTCCGGCCGCGCGCCATCGCAATTATCCATACCACGTGACCAGCCGCCGCCGCGGCCAGCCCGGCCGCGCCGGGAGCGATCAGTCCCGGCGCCGCCACGAGACCGGTTACGAGTATCGGCGCGCCGACGGCCAATCCCCACAGCTGTATCCTTCCCGGCCAGCCGCGCGGTTCAGGGGCCAGGAGAAACATCGGATAGACGCGCGCCGACACACCCATCAGCATGGGCGCTATCCACCAGGCGAGCGCCAGATGGATGTGAGCGTGGAGCGTCGGGAAGAGCTCCCCGGGGAGGAAGGGCCAGAGATGATTCAGCGCCAGGGCAAACCCGAAGAAGACGGTCAGGCTCAACCCCACGTGGCCCAGCACCACGAGGCGAGCCGTGAAAGTCCAGCGGTCGAAGCCACGGAGCGAGAGGACGACATTGACCACATGCATGGCCGCGCCCAGCCCGACCAGCGCGGCCGCGCCGGCAAGCGCGGGCCACGTTCCGATCCAGAAGTGCGCGATCATGCCGGTAACGCCGATCAGCAATACGCCGAGCTGCCAGCGCGCCAGCTGGTCACTCCAGAGCGGCCGCTCGAGGACGATGGGGATGAGTTGGTAGGCAGCGCCGAGGATGCTCAAAGTGATCCAGCCGAGGGTCACGGTGTGGGTCAGGGCCAGCACGCGCGGCTGATAGTAGTGCCCGCTCAGCTCCGGCGCGAGCCACGGCAGCGCGGCCGTGGCAGCAACCAACGCCGCCACGGCCGCTCCGAGATAGGACAGTGGCAGCAGCCCGGAGCTCCTCCCGCCGGGGCTGCGCACCCGCTCCATCATCCCGCCGTCTCGTTGCGTTGTCGGATCACGATACGCACGAGCCCAGACTCGGGCTCGTCGGTCTCGTGTACGAAGCCTCTGTCTTCGAGCTGCGGGTAGAGGAGGGTCGGGCGCCGGCTGTGCCGCACCTCGAGCCTCTGGCCGGGAGCGAGGCGGTCGAGCGCCTTCAGCACGCGGACTAGCGGCTCCGGCGGCTCGAGGCCGCGCACGTCGAGAACGACCAGGTCCGGATAGAACCACACGCTCCAGTCATCCGCGCCGTGCTCCTCGGCCCAGTGCGCGAAGCCGTGCCGGCCAAGCACGCGATAGAGGGGAAGGGGCTCAAAGGTCGTGCGAAGGACGAGCACTCCGGCCGAGCCGAGCTCAGTGACCGCGGCCATGATCCTGGACAGAGGCTCCTCGCCACGCCTGAGGTCCTCGCGTACATCAAGGTCTAGCCGCCCGGAACCGAGTCCTTCGAGCGCGAGGGGACGCATCGTCTCGGCTCTCAAGCCGGCTTCCCTTCGAGAGTGCCGAGCGCCTCGAGCAGGTCATCCAGCGGCGTACCCGCCGCGGCCGCCGCCTGGCGCAGCGTGAGATGGGCACCGCAACAGTGATTGATGCCCTTGGCCTTTAGTACGGCAAGGGCGCCCGGGGACTGGCGCGAGACATCCTCCACCGTCCGCTCGGCGGTGATTGGTGAAGCAGTGGAGGTGCATCCGGCGCCGCATCCGCAGGTCTGAGCCATGGGGTGTTCCTCCTCGCCTCCAAGCCTACGCGCTACCGCGGAGGGGCCGTTATGACGGGCGTCATAGTCGGTGAAGCGGCGGACCGACTAGCGAGGAAGGGCGGCCGGGGGCATCCGCACGCGCCGCCACATATTGAAGACGAAGAGAAGCGCGCCAAGGACTTGGCCGAGCCCACCCGCCGCGATCAGAAGCCTCAGCGCGGGTGACGGGGAGAATCCAGCGAGGAGCTCGCCCGCCGTCCGGAGGGCCGTGGCCAGACTCATGACCCAGTACACGGCCTCCGCGAGCTCCGGGCGGTAGGCGGTGTCGTCTTTTGCGGGGCGGGGGAACATCCACGTCGCGACGCCCATCACCATCATCAGCATGAAGCCGACCAGGAGGAGGTGGACATGCGCCGTGATGAAGAGACGGGGCGGGTAGTGGCCGGCGACGAACTCGGACACGATGATCCATGCACCCAGGAGGAGACCGGCAAGCAGGAAGACGAAACTCGTCTTGATATACCGGCGGACAAGCGGGGTCATTCAGCGTCGGTCTCGCCCGTCGCGATGCCGCTCAGAGCCTCGACGTCCGCGACGACTAGCCGGGCGCCCTCGTCCGTGATGAGCCCGTCGCGCGTCCAGCGGCTCATCACGCGAATGGCCGTCTCCACCGTGGTGCCGCACATGTCGGCGAGACTTTGCCGGGTAAGATGGAAGGGCAGGGCGAGGCCTGCGGTAGTGCGGACCCCGTCGCGCTTCGCTAGCCGCAGGAGGGCCGCGGCGAGCCGGGTCTCGACGGGATCGGTGGCAAGCGACTTCATGGAGTCGTGAGCAGAGCGCAGCCGCCGGCCGATCATGAGCGCCAACTCGCGGATGACCGACGGGTAGCGGTCGCTGACGGCGATCAGCGCTTGCGCCGGGATTTTCAAGATGACCGAGGCCTCCACGGCCTGGGCCGAGGCCGGATACGGACGCTTCTCGATGACCGCCACCCCGCCGAAGATTTCGCCGGGACCCAGCAGCTCGAGGACGACATCCTTGCCCGCCTTGGAATGCCGGACAATTCGCACCCGCCCCGACTTGACGATGCAAAGGGCCTCGGCCGGGCCCCCCTCCATGAAGACGTAGTCGCGGGCCCGGCAGGGTTCCTCTCGTGTCGCCCCGGCCAGGGCGTTGATCTCCCTGGCCGGGAGATTCGCGAAGACCGCATTGGACTTGAGCGCCTGTGCGCGTGCTTCGGCCGTCATCGGCGTCACCATAGCATGGGCCGTCGAGCCTCATGTGGGGCTCGGCCGCCCCACTGCGTGACGGCTGACATCGCCTAAGCAGCTGAAATTCAGATGGTCACACGTGGCATCGCAGTTGCTACCTCTTCTGTGTCCTTTGCGTGATCTGGTTCCAGGGAGGCAGCCATGAAAGTCCGCCAATGAAAGTCCGCCAGTTGATGAGCCGGAACGTAGTAACGATCGGCGCCTCGGACTCCTGCCTTGAGGCTGTGTCGCGCATGCATGGCGCGCGCGTGAGGCACCTGCCGGTCGTGGATACGAGCGGCGGTCTCATCGGAATTGTCACCGACCGGGACTTGCGTCACCATCTTTTCGAGCCGCGCGTGCTCAAAGAGGTCGGGACGACCGCGGTGGACATCCTCCTCAAGGCGGTACCGGTGAGCGAGATCATGTCCTCGCCCGTGCTGAGCGTCGAATCCGATGAAGAGGTGGTCGAGGCCGCGCGCATCATGCTCGAAGACAAGGTTGGCTCACTTCCCGTGCTCGAAAACGGTCGAGTGATCGGGGTCGTCACCGAAACGGACGTGCTTCGCCAGATCTGTCGGGCAGACCAATTGTGCCCGCCCGAGGTGGCGGACATCGTCGTGTCCTACCCGTGAGCGCGAGTTCCTCCGCACCGTGTTGGACGGCGCCGGCCGCGCGCTCGAAATCGAGAAGCTCTTCCTGAGGAGAGCATTTGATGCGTAGATTCCTGGGTCTGGGTCTTGCGCTGATCACCCTGGTCTTCGGCGTGCCATCGATCGCTCAGCAGGCATCGTGGACGGCGCCCCCGGCCGAGAAGGACAAGAAGAGTCCGCTGCCCGCAGACGCCAAGACGGTCGCCCAAGGCCAGAAGGTGGCGCAGACGAACTGTGTTTCCTGCCATGGCGTCAAGGGCAAGGGTGACGGTGCGGCGGCGGCCGCGCTCAGCCCAAAGCCCGCCGACTGGACGTCGAAGAAAGTCCAGAGCGAGTCCGACGGCGAGATCTTCTGGAAGATAAATACGGGCCGCGGAGCCATGCCCTCCTGGCGACATCTGCCGGAGAACGATCGGTGGGCCTTGGTTCGCTACATACGCTCTCTCGGGGCCAAGTAGCGCGTTGGCCGCTGCCGAGCCGATCGCGCGCCACGTGCGCCGGCCGACCCCGCCGCGAGGAACGTCAAGAGAGCGTGGGGTCGCGTGTTCGGCTTTCGCATCGCCTGCCTGCCATGGACGGTGAATCGTTCTGGGCGAAACCGCTCGACAGAGTGCTCGACGACCTGGGGAGCGCGCCGACCGGCCTCAGTGCCGACGAGGCCCTCGCACGCCTCAAGCGCTTCGGGGCCAATGAGCCCGCTCCCGCGAGCCGCTTCGAACCCCTCCGGGAGATCGCCTCCTATCTCGTTAACCCTCTCGTGCTGATCCTGCTCTGCGCGAGCGCCGTGTCCGCGATCTTCGGTCAAGTCGTGAGCTCGATCATCGTGGCGGCGATGCTGCTGCTTTCCATCTCGCTCAACTTCACCCAGACCTATCAATCGCAGGTGGCGGCTCGGCGGCTCCGCGAGCAGGTCGGCCAGCGGGCGACCGCCCTCCGTGACGGCCGCCCCCACGAGATCCCCGCACGCGAGGTGGTGCCGGGCGACGTGGTGCGGCTGGTCGCGGGCGATTTGGTGCCTGGCGACGGCAGGCTACTCTCGAGCAAGGAGCTCTTCCTCAACGAGGCGGCCCTCACGGGTGAGTCGCTGCCCCGAGAGAAGGACGCTGATGCCGCCGTCCCGGCCGGGGCCACGATCGCCGAGGCTCCCACCGTGGTGCTGCAGGGGACCTCCGTCGTGAGCGGGCTCGGCGAGGCCGTGATCGTTCACACCGGCCCTCACACCGAGTTCGGTCAGGTGGCCGCCCGTCTGGTTGGACGGCCGCCCGAGACTGAGTTCGAGCGCGGTACACGCCATTTCGGCATGCTGATCCTCCAGGTCGTCCTCCTCCTCGTCTTCTTCGTCTTTCTGGTCAACGCGCTCCTGCGGCGGGACCCGCTCGAGTCTTTCCTCTTCGCGGTAGCCCTGGCCGTCGGGCTCACCCCGGAGCTGCTGCCCATGATCGTCTCGGTCACGCTCGCCTCCGGGGCTGTGCGCATGGCGCGCAAGAAGGTCATCGTCAAGCGGCTGGCCGCGATCGAAAACTTCGGCAGCATGGACATTCTCTGCAGCGACAAGACGGGCACGCTCACCGAGGGCGTAATCACCTTGGCTCTGCATGTCAACGTCAAGGGCGAGGAGGACGAGAGCGTCATCCGTCTGACCGCGCTCAATAGCGCGCTCCAGACCGGGCTCAGGAGCCCGATGGACGAGGCCATCCTGCGTCACCAGCCCGTCGATCTGGCGCGAAATCGGCTCCGGGACGAGATTCCCTTCGATTTCCAGCGCCGCCGCGTCTCCGTGGTCGTCGAAGACGGGAGCGGGCGCATCCTGATCACGAAGGGCGCGCCCGAAAGCGTCTTGGCCGCCTGCACTTCCGTCGAGGTCGCTGGCGGCACGGCGGCGCTTGATGCCGCCGCGCTTGGCGAGGCCCAGGCGCTCTTCCGGCGCCTGTCGTCCGACGGCTATCGCGTCCTCGCCGTCGCTTACAAGCCGGTCGAGTACCAGACCGCCTACACCGTCCCGAACGAGTGTGACCTCCGGCTCGTTGGCTTTGCCGCCTTTCTCGACCCGCCGCGTGAGGGCGTGGCCGAGATGCTGACTGCGCTCCGCGCCGACGGCATCGACGTCAAGATCATCACGGGAGACAACGAGCTGGTCACCCAGCACATCTGCCGTCGGGTGGGCCTGGCCGCCGACGAGATCGTGCTGGGGGAGGCCGTCGAGCGGATGTCTGATCCCGCGCTGGCGGCCGTGGCGGAGCGCATACAGGTCTTCGCGCGTGTCTCGCCCATGCAGAAGAATCGCATCATCCTCGCCCTCCGCTCCCGCGGCCACGTGCTCGGTTGCATGGGGGACGGCATCAACGACGCCCCCGCTATCCGGACGGCCGATGTCGGCATCTCGGTGGACACGGCCGTGGACGTGGCGCGGGATGCCGCCGACATCATCTTGCTCGAGAAGCGGCTCGATGTCCTTCACGCCGGCGTGCTCGAGGGCCGGCGAAGCTTCGGCAACATCATGAAGTACGTGCTCATGGGCACGAGCTCGAACTTCGGCAACATGCTGAGCATGGCGGCCGCCTCCCTCTTCCTGTCCTTTCTGCCCATGCTGCCGCTGCAGATCCTGCTCAACAATTTCCTTTATGATCTGTGCCAGGTGCCGATCCCGTCCGACCGCGTCGACTCCACCTACACCGTCAAGCCGAAGCGCTGGAACGTGCGGTTCATCCGGCGCTTCATGCTGCTGATCGGGCCCTTGAGCTCGCTCTACGATTTCCTGACCTTCGCGGTGATGCTGAAGCTCTTCCACGCCGACGCGGTCCTGTTCCGCACCGGCTGGTTCGTGGAGTCGCTGGCGACCCAGACGCTCGTTATCTTCGTCATCCGAACCGCCGGGCGCCCATGGGAGAGCCGGCCGAGCGCCGGCCTCGCGTGGGGCGTCTGCGCCTGTGTGGCGGTAGGGGTCGCTATTCCCTTCACCCCGCTCGCTCCCTGGCTCGGCTTCACCCCGCTGCCGCCACTGTTCTTCGCTATCCTCGGGACAATGATCGTGACGTACCTAGCCCTGGTGGAAATGGTCAAACGCTGGTTCTATCGCGTCTCGCCGATGTGAGCGCTGCCCCGTCGCCTGGGGACGCCGCGCCCCAGCTGTCATCCGACCGCCCCACACTCCACTCTGATGGATCTCGCCAAATGGCTGAATCAGCGATCTTCGGCCGTGGCACCCCGGTTGCTTCTGATAGAAGGTGACTGCCTCGCCCCAATGTCACGCGGCGAGGCAAAGGAGGAACGTATGCGAGCCATGCAGCCGTGGATGGGGATGACCAACCTCAAGCAGGAGCTCGACCGCTTCTTCGGCCCCTTTGGCGAACTGAAGCTGGACGAGTTCCCCGCGCTGGGCGACTGGGCGCCCAGCCTGGACGTCTCGGAGACGAAGGAGGCCCTGGTGGTCAAGGCGGAAGTGCCGGGGCTCGACCCCAAGGACATCCAGATCTCCCTGCAGGAGCAGTACCTGACGATCAAGGGTGAGAAGAGGGAGGAGAAGGCAGAGAACGACGAGCGGTATCACCGCGTCGAGCGGAGCTACGGAAGCTTCGCGCGTAGCGTCCGGCTGCCCGTCGGGGTGGACGGGAGCAAGGTGACAGCGGCTTTCAAGAATGGGCTGCTGACGGTGACGCTGCCCAAGACGTCGGCCGCCAAGGGCACCACCATTCCGATCAAGGCCGAGTGATCATGGCCCGGCCACGGTTCGACGACGACAGGATCGGCGAGTTCCGTCAGCTCCTCGCGGCAGCGCGGGGACAGCTCCTGCACACGGTCGCGGTGACGGACGAGGAGCTCGGGGGCGTCTCGGCGCCCGAGCCGGGGGAGCTGGCCGAGGAGTCTGCGCGTCGAGCCGTGGCCGAGCTCCTGGGTCGGCTCGAAGGCCGCGAGCACCACGAGCTGGACGAGATCCAGGCCGCGACGGTGCGGCTCGAGACGGGCAGCTTCGGCGTCTGTGAGGCGTGTGGTGCCGCCATTCCCTTGTCGCGCCTGCGCGCGATGCCGTGGGCGCGGCACTGCCTCCGCTGCCAGGCGCAGGAGGAACGCCGCCCTTGACACGAGCCGGCGCGCGCAATTGGAGCCTGTGGTGGATGAGTGCCGGAGTTGCAGGCGCCCTGGTCCTCTTCGCGACGACAGCGTTCGGTCAGAGCGCCTCGCTCGCGGCCCAGGGCAAGCGTGTCTTCAGTGACCAGGGTTGCTATGGCTGCCACACTATGGGTAAGAGCGGAACGCCCATTGCCCCGGACCTCTCCACGATAGGTTCAAAGCACTCGGAAGCGTACCTGCGCACGTGGCTGGGGGATCCGAAGCAGCAGAAGCCGAGTGCCCACATGCCGAAGCTCGAGTTGACAGAGAGCGAGGTGCGCGCGCTCGCGGCCTACCTCGCCTCGCTGCGATAGGCGATGGCCGCTCTCCGGCGGATCGTGGAGGGTCTTCCGGTCGACGAGATTCTGCGGGCGGCGCGTCGCCAGCGCGCCGATCTCATCGCGCTCGGCACTCATGGGCGTACGGGGCTTCGCCGTGCGTTCATGGGCAGCGTGGCCGAGCGGGTCGTGAGCCAGGCCCGCTGCCCCGTCTTGACCGTCCGCCCATGACCCCGAACAGTCCATGACTCCCGAACCGGTGGCCGGCGGATTCACGCGAATCCTGATGCCTACGGACTTCTCGTCCGGTTCGGAACAGGCATGGGCAGTCGCGCGGCAACTGGCGGGACGGCTCGGGGCAGAGATCGTGCTTCTTCATGTTCTCGTCGAGGCGCCGCTGTTCTCGGAAGGGCCGTTCACCATGAAGCACGCCGGCGACGTCTTCGAGGCGGCGCGAGCTTGGGTCGAGAAAATGCTCGCGGAGCGGGTGGCCACAGGAACAGCCTCCGGACTTCAGGCACGCTGGATCGTGCGCACGGGTGTGCCGCACAAGGAGATCGTGGCGGCCGCCGCCCAGGAGCGCGCTGATGTTGTCGTGCTGGGCACGCAGGGGCGAGGTGGGATCGACCGCGCGCTGCTGGGCAGCGTCGCCGACCGCGTGATCCGGCTGGCGCCGTGTCCCGTGCTGACCGTGCGCGAGATGGACTGATCCATGTTGCTCGATCGCGTGCGGTGTGGGGAAGTGCGAGACTGGATGACCCGGGAACCGGCCACGGTCGTGCCCGAATGCTCGATGGGCTCTGCGATGTCGCGGATGCGGCGCTCGCGCATTAGCTATCTGCTTGTGGTGGATGCCGGCCGGCTGGTCGGTGTCCTCTCTCACCGGGACTGGACCCGGATCCTGATGGGGGCGGTCGCGGACGACTGGGAGCGGCAGCCGGTGACGCGCATCATGACCGAGGATCCGGTGACGGTGGCGCCGGAGATGCTGGTGGCCGACGCTGCGCGTGTCCTGCTGGAGCGCAAGATCGGCTGCCTTCCTGTACGCGACGGCGAGACCATCTGCGGAATCTTGACGGTATCTGACGCGCTCGAGGCATTGCTGTCGGCGATGGGCTGACGGGGAGGCCGACGTGGGGATCAGGAAGAGCTACGGCAAGAACAAGAAAAACAGGCGCCCGATCGGAGCCATCGCCGTCAAGCGAGATGAAACGCTGCGGCGAGCGGGAAAATCGAAAGAGGCACCGCCGCGCAGGCGGCGGCCGTGACCGCGCGGCGAAGCCTGAACGAGCGGCGCTGGGGCGGCGGCGCCCCGGCCGGGCGCGAGCGCCTCACCGGGGGTGGGCCTCGCGCGGGCGTGTCGCGAGGTCGCGCCGTCACGTTTTCGGACTACTTGCGATACGCCGCGGACGCATTGCGCAGTGGCACTCCTCTTGCTCGCCACTGATGGTATGAATATCCGCGAGCTCGTGTTCGCGACGGACTTCTCCCGGGCGTCGGAGGCTGCGGGCAGGGTCGCCCGCGAGATGGCGCTCGAGATGAGGGCGCGCCTGCACATCCTCCATGTCGCGCTGGCCGGAACCGACCCCGGTGTAACGCGGTGCATGCAGTAGCGACAGGAGAGGGAGCATTGGCCGACAACGAGCATCCCAAGGGCGCCCTGCTGTTTATCCTCGTTTTCCTCGTTCTGATCGTTGGCTTCTGGATCAACACGTATCTCAGGCTCTGGTTGAGATAGTCCGTCATGAAAAAGGGCGCGACGATCTATCTCTATGAGCTCGCTTGGATCCTGCCGAGCATTGCGATCCCCGTCGGAATGCTCTCCGCTCTCCTGGTCACAGCTTTCGGTGCCGGCATTCACGTGCCCAGCGACGCCGGCCGCGTGGACATCGCCACGCTCGGCCAGAAGGCGCCGTTCGACAAGCTCGGTCTGGTCGAGATCGGGCCGCTCCGGTACGAAGTGCGCATGATCGGCCAAATCTGGACCTTCGGGGAGAACGAGATCCACATCCCCGCCGGCTCAACCGTCACCTTTCTAGCGACGAGCCGCGATGTCGTCCATGGCCTGTTCATCCCGAAGGCCAATATCAACGTGATGCTCCTGCCCGGGCTACTCTCACGCGTGACTAGGCGCTTCGACGAGCCCGGCGAGTACCCGATGATGTGCCACGAGTACTGCGGCATTGGGCATCACCTCATGGGCGGCAAGATCATCGTCGACCCGCGATCCTAGGAGGGCCTGCGACATGGCGACGGCGGTCATGCAAGCCCCTGACTTCCGAACGGAGCGGCGCGTGACGAGCGCTTACCTCATCGTCGCCCTGGTCGCCCTCTTCGGCGGAGCGGTAACGGGATTGCTCCAGGCGCTCGAGCACGCGGGTGTGACCTTTCCGGCGAGCGACTGGCTGCTCCGCTCCTATTACCACAGCGTGAGCGTGCACGGGGTCCTCAATGCTCTGGTCTGGACGACGTTCTTCATCTGCGGCTTCCTTCAGTTCATCGCGACGCGTGCGCTCGGCCGGCCGCTCGCCAGCCGACGGCTTGCCTGGGGCACGTTCTGGTTTATGGCGGCCGGGCTCGTGGTGGCGGCGATCCCGCTCGTGGGCAATGCGGCCACCGTCATGTTCACGTTCTACCCGCCGCTCAAGGCGCACTGGAGCTTCTACGTCGGGCTGACCATGGTGGTGGCTGGCACCTGGGGCGTGACGGCCAACCTCGCGATGACCCACCGAGCGTGGCGGCGGGAGCACTCGGACGAGCGGACGCCGCTGGCGGCCTTCATGTCTCTTGTCACCTTCGCCATGTGGACGCTGGCATCGGCTGGGCTCGCCGCCGAGATGCTCTTCATGCTGATCCCGTGGTCTCTGGGCATGGTACACGGCACGGATCCGCTGCTCGCGCGCACGCTCTTCTGGTTCACGGGTCACCCGATCGTCTACTTCTGGCTGCTGCCGGTTTACGTCTCGTGGTACACGCTGATCCCGCGTGAAGTGGGCGGCAAGCTCTTCAGCGACCCGATGGCCCGCCTGTCTTTCATCCTCTTCCTGTTTCTCTCGGCGCCGCTCGGCTTCCATCACCAGGTCGCAGATCCTGGCATCCACGAGGGGTGGAAGCTCTTCCAGGCCTTTCTGACGTTCGCCGTATTCTTCCCGAGCCTGCTCACCTTCTTCACCGTGGTTGCCTCGCTCGAGAGCGGAGCGCGAGCGCGCGGGGGCAAGGGCTGGGTCGCGTGGTTCTTCAAGCTGCCCTGGGGCAATCCCTCGGTTGCCGCGCAGGTGCTGGCGATGATCATGTTCGCCTTCGGTGGGATCGGCGGGCTCATCAACGCCTCCTACAATGTCAACCTGGTCGTGCACAACACGGCGTACGTCGTCGGGCACTTCCATCTGACCGTGGGCACGGCCGTGACCTTGTCCTGGATGGGTATCACCTACTGGCTGGTGCCGCACCTCTCGGGCCGTGCCCTCTGGAGCCGCGGCCTCGCGCTGGCGCAGGCCTGGCTCTGGTTCGTCGGGATGCTCATCTTCTCGGTCTCTCTCCATGAGCTGGGGCTGCGCGGCATGCCGCGACGGACCATGGTGAGCGCGGCGCCGTATCTCCAGGACGACTGGAAGGGGCTGTTGCTCCTGGTGGGCATCGGCGGAACCCTGCTCTTCATCAGCGCCATGCTCTACTTCCTCAACCTCGTGCTGACGGTGACGGTTTCGAGGCAGCCGGCGCCCGCGCCGCCCGAGTTTGCGGAGGCCTCGTCGAGCGCCGTCGAGTCGCCCGCCATCTTCGACCGGCTCCGCCCTTGGGTGGCGCTGGCTATCGTGATGCTGGTCGTAGCCTACGGGCCGGTTCTCTTCAGGCTCGTCACGACCACGCCGATGAACGTGCCAGGCTTCAGGGTCTGGTAGGGCCGCCCACGAGGCGTGAGCCGGAGTCTCCGGCGGCTTCTCGGACAGATTTGAGGCAACCTGTGACGCGCCCCTCGCTCTCGCCGTTCTTCGATCCGCAGAGCGTCGCCGTGATCGGTGCCTCCCGCGATCCCTCTAAGGTGGGTGGCAGCGTCCTCGCCAATCTTCGCTCGGCCGGCTATCCCGGCCGCGTAGTCCCGGTCAACGTCTCCGGCGATACCGTCCAAGGGCTCAAAGCCTACCCGTCGCTGCTCGGCGCTGAGGGAGAAGTGGATCTCGCGGTGATCACGGTACCGGCGGCGGGAGTGTTGCCGGCGTTGAAGGACTGCGTGAGTAAGGGTGTCCGGGGCGCCGTCGTGATCTCCGCCGGCTTCCGCGAGTCCACCGATGAAGGGCGGCGACGCGAGGCTGAGCTCCGCGAATGGGTTGTGGGGCAGCCGATCCGCGTGCTTGGCCCCAACTGCCTCGGCTGGATCCGCCCCTCGCGGCGACTCAACGTGACGTTTGCGCCCGGCATGCCCGAGCCGGGGGGCATCGCGTTCATCTCGCACTCGGGCGCGCTCGCGGTCGCCATCTTGGACTGGGCCCGCGACAGGCGCCTGGGCTTCTCTCTCTTTGCCCACCTGGGGAATCAGGCCGACTTGAACGAGAGTGACCTGCTGCAGGCTGCGGCCGAGGATCCAGAGACGCGGGTCATCGTCGCCTACATCGAAGGTGTCGCGAACGGGCAGCGTTTCGTGGACACGCTCAGCGCCGTCGCCGCGACAAAGCCGGTTGTGCTGCTCAAGACCGGCCGCTCGGCCGAAGGCGCGCGAGCCGTGTCCTCGCACACGGGCGCGCTGGCTGGCTCAGACACTGCCTTCGACGCGGCGGTCAGGAAGGCGGGCGCCGTGCGGGCGACACGCGTGGAGGAGCTCTTCGACCTGGCCCGCGGACTTGTGAGCCAGCCGCTGCCCAAGGGCCGCCGGCTCGTGGTTGTGACCAATGGGGGTGGCCTTGGCATCGTCTCCACCGACGCGGCGCGGGCCGCCGGTCTTCAGATCGAGCGACTCCCGGATCCGGTCAGACGGCGTCTCGCGGCCGTCCTGCCGTCCACCGCGAGCCTCGCCAACCCGGTGGACCTGGTGGGAGACGCGGACGCCGCGCGATACAGCGAGGCTCTCCACACGCTCGGGCCGGAGAGTGGCGACGCCATGCTCATCGTGCTCACGGCGCAGGCCGCTACGGATTCCGCGGGCGTGGCCCGTGCCGTGATCGGCGTAACGCGCGGCTGGATGATCCCGGTGGTGGCGGCCTTCGTCGGTGGCGCCCGGGTCGCTCCGGGAGCGCGTGCGCTCGAGGAGGCGGGCATTCCGTGTTTTCCGTTTCCCGAGCCTGCCGTCGAGACGCTGGCCGGAATGGCGCAGGTGGCCGAGCGACGCATTGCCCGGCCGGAGGCGAGGCCGCACGCGACGGCGGCGCCCAGCCAAGTCCTCTCGCATGTGGCACGGCTCAGGAGCGCGGGCGCGACAAGCCTGGGATTGCTCGAGCTGCAACCGCTCCTCGAGGCCTACGGCATCCCGTGCGCGGCCGGTCGTGGGGCTTCGAGCCCGGACGAAGCCGCCACGATCGCCCAGCGATGCGGCTTTCCCGTGGCCCTGAAAATTCTCTCGCCCGATATCACTCACAAGAGCGATGTGGGTGGCGTGGTGCTGGGGCTCGCCTCCGCAGCCGAGGTCACTCGGGCCGCCGAATCAATGCTCGCGAAGGTCCGGGCGGAACGTCCCCAGGCGGCGATACGGGGAATCCTGGTCCAGCCCATGGTCACCTCCGGCCGCGAGCTCTTGTTCGGTATGGTGCGTGACCCGCAGTTTGGTCCTCTCGTCATGGTGGGGCTGGGCGGAATATACGTGGAAGTGTTCAGGGACACCGTGGCACGACTCGCCCCCGTATCGCCCAACGAGGCGCTTGCCATGTTGGACGAGTTGCAGATGGCGCCGCTCCTTCGCGGGGTCAGAGGCGAAGCCCCCGTGGATCGGACCGCCATTGCAGACATCATGTGCCGCTTCGCCCGACTGACCGAGCAGATTCCTGAATTGAACGAGATCGAGATCAACCCTCTCGTGGCGAGCGCGACGGGCGCCATGGCCGTTGATGCGCGCGGAACGCTCGGTCCGTAGACGCCGATATCTGTTTCGTTGCAGGCGCGTTTGGTATGCCAATTGGCCATGTCGCTTAGTCTGAGACGTATCTGGCTAGCCGTCCTCACGCCGGGCTTGCTGGGCGCGGGGGTATTTCGCTACGCGCGGCAGGCCTCCAGCCCCTTCCAGTCGAACTCGATGCCATGGCCGGGGCGGTCCGGCGCGATGGCGAATCCATCCTCGATCCTGAGCGGCTGCGCGATGTAGCGGTCCAACCCGAAGCCGTGCGCTTCGAGATAGGAGCGGTTGGGCGCGGCGGCAAGCAAATGCACGGTGATGTCGTGCGCGCCGTGCGAGGTCACGGGCAGGTTGTAGGCCTCGGCGAGCCGGGCCACCTTCATGAACACCGTCACCCCGCCGCAGTTGGTGACGTCCGGCTCCGGAAAAGTCACGCCGCCCGCATGGATCATCTGAGCGAACTCGTACAGGGTATGCAGATTCTCGCCCGTGGCCACAGGCAGGCCGCCTTCCCGCACGATGCGGACGTGTCCCGGCACATCGTCCGGAATGGTTGGCTCTTCCAGCCACACGGGCTGGAAAGGCTGGAGCGCACGGGCGGCGCGGATCGCCTCATCGGGTGTCCAGCGCATGTTGGCGTCCACCATGAGGGGAAAATCCTCCCCGAGGTGCTCGCGCATGGCCTTCACACGTGCCACGTCTTCTGATAGTTGCGGCCGACCGACCTTCATCTTGATGGCGCGAAAGCCCTTCTTGAGGTTGTCCTCCGTCTGCGCGAGCAGCTTGTCCATCGGGAAATGCAGATCGATGCCGCCGGCATAGCAAGGAACCTTGGAATCGTGGCCGCCCAGCAGGGTCCACAGCGGCACCCCGAGGGTACGGGCCTTCAGGTCCCACAGCGCGATGTCCACCGCGGAGATGGCCATGGCCGCCGTGCCCCCACGCCCGCCGTAGTGAAGGGCCCACCACATCTTCTTCCACAACGCCTCGATCAGGTCCGCTCGCTCGCCGGTCAAGCGGGGAGCCAGATCACGCTGGACGGTGGCGTGCACGGCCGCTCCGTTGGTGCCCACCGTGAAGGTGTAGCCCGAGCCTTCCCTCCCGCCCTGGTCACGGATGCGCACGGTGACCAGCTCGAAATGAGTCATCTGGCCGTGCGTGCTGTCGGACAGAGTCACCGGCAGCTTGATCAGGTAGTGGTCGGCCCGGAACTCCGCGACGGTGGTCTTCACGCGATCGTCCTGTCGGTGCGGGACAGGGTCAACGGGGGGAGCAGCAGGTTGTACGCATGCGCGGTCCTGAGGTTGAGATAGAGGGGAGATGGGTCACGTTCATGGGAGAGCCCTCCTCACAGGCTGGGCGGAGTGTAGCAGAGGTCGCGGCTTCTCCCCTTCTCTCCGGAGATGTGCCCAAACAGCGCCAAGACGGCCCGTGCGCCTCTACTCGCGCGCCGCCGACACGACGGGTCCGCTGCGGCGCCACCGGGGAAGGCTGAAACTGCTTTGAGTGCGATGCCATGCCCGGCCTCGCCTCGCGCACGGCATCGCGGGACAGCGCTTCTCTCCATCCACGCGCACGATCGATGACCCATTCGTCGCCGACGAGTTGTGAGCCCGGACATGCTCCAGGTGTCCCTCGAATCCAATGGCGCCGGTACCTACCGCGTCAAGTGGCGCGTGCTCTGCGTGGACACCCACGTCACCGAGGGCATTTTCATCTTTCGGGTCGCAGACGGCCCGTAGTATCTGTCGCTGGCGACGTTGCCCGCTTCGGAGACCGTCGCTTTTTCGCGGCCGGTAGTTCCTGCCCGTGTTCGCCGACATTGGATGTCTGCTAGACTCCCGCGCAGCCTTTAACGAGGGCTCCGGCATGGACTCGACCCGGCTACGCCTCGCAGGGGACTCGCAGACCGCCTGCGAGAGAACCCATTGATGGACCGTCGCACGTTCCTCGCTGGCACGGGTGCGGTGCTTCTTGGTGCACCACTCGATACCGGAGCGCAGGAAGCTGGGAAGATCTATCGGATAGGTATCCTGGGGAACGTTCCGCTCACCGACCCTGGAGGTGCGCGTCTGTGGGGGGCGTTTGCTGAGGGGCTGCGAGATCTCGGTTACGTGGACGGCCGGAATGTCACGATCGAGAATCTCCCTTCAGAAGGGAAGTACGAGAGGCTCCCGGCCCTCGCGGCCGACCTGGTCCGTCACAAGGTTGACGTCATCGTGGCCCCGGCCGCGCAAAATGTCATTGCCGCGAAGCAGGCTACTCAGACGATCCCGATCGTTATGGTCAGCGTTGGCGATCCGGTGGGCAATGGGCTCGTCGCCAGTCTCGCTCGGCCCGGTGGGAATGTCACAGGCACGTCCTTTCTGACCTCGGCCATAGTGGGAAAGCAGCTGGAACTGCTCAAGCAGATCACTCCCCACGTGTCGCGGCTGGCCATCCTCCTCAATCCGGCCAATCCCGGCCACCCCCTCACTTTGGACGAGGCGAAGGTGGCCGCGCATTCGTTGGGGGTACAACTTCAAGCGGTGGAGGCGAGAGGGCCTGCCGACTTCGAGAGGGCCTTTGCGGCTATGACGAGGGAGCGTGCCGGCGCCTTTTTCGTCCCTTGGGACGGGACGTTCCTTGTTCATCTGAGCCGGATCACACAGCTCGCGGCGAAAGCCCGCCTGCCCGCGATGTACGGGCAGCGAGGGTATGTAGACGCCGGCGGCTTGGCATGCTACGGACCGTCTGCCCCGGAGAGCTTTCGACGCGCCGCGGCCTACGTGGACAAGATTCTCAGGGGCGCGAAGCCCGGCGACCTTCCCGTCGAGCAGCCCACCAAGTTCGAGTTCGTGATCAACGCGAAGACGGCGAGGACCCTCGGGCTCGCGATCCCGCCGTCGCTGCT
>Ga0137407_10000177_pt1 | contig 46748 bp, 38 predicted proteins | sample CZOMad2_2_16fung_FD_108410 | JGI IMG/M metagenome (GOLD analysis project Ga0137407, IMG submission 108410) | Vadose zone soil fungal communities from Angelo Coast Range Reserve, California, USA - CZOMad2_2_16fungal (Illumina Assembly) | ecosystem: Environmental > Terrestrial > Soil > Vadose... | reverse complement strand
GCCTTTTTTTAAACATCATGCACGGGATAAATCGCAGGAACATCCGGTAAGTGTTATCATATGTGCGAGGGATGAAGCAGGTAATCTTGCTACCAATTTACCTGGAGCATTGGTTCAAACTTATCGTAGTACACATGAAGTGATTGTTGTAAATCACCATAGCCAGGACGATACACGTTACCTGCTGGACGAATTTAAAAAAACGTTTAAGGATCTTCATATAGTGAACCTTGAATATGATGCTATAGGAATTCCCGGGAAAAAATATCCGCTCAGCATGGGTATTAAAGAAGCCAAATATGAAGTTGTATTGCTGACAGATGCGGATTGTGTTCCGGCCAGTGAATTATGGATACAGAAAATGCAGGATGGATATGAAAATGGAATTCAGATAATACTTGGCTATAGTCCTTACCGGAACAGGCCGGGTTTTTTAAATAAGATCATTCGGTATGAAACTTTTCATTCGGCATTACAATATTTATCATATGCTTTAGCCGGAACTGCATATATGGGTGTAGGAAGAAATCTTTCCTATAAAAAAGAATTATTTTTCAGGAATAAGGGGTTTTCCAATATCAATCATTTGCCTGGCGGTGATGATGATCTCTTTATCAATATGGTTGCCAATAAAAATAATACCAATATAGTTATTGATCCGGATGCATTCACCCTTTCTGAACCTAAAAAAACTTTTGGCGAATGGATGAGTCAGAAAACACGTCATTACAGCACAAGTAAATTTTATAAACCCATGCATAAATGGCTGTTGGGTTTTTATTCAACTTCTCATTTTTTATTTTATCCTTTATTCTTTTGCGCCTTATTGATTAATTGGCGATTGACATTGATTTTATTCGGAATTCGTTTTATTATACAGGCATTTGTTTATTATAAGGTGATGAAAAAACTAAATGAGAAAGACTTATTTGCCTGGTGGTGGTTGCTTGATATATGGATGTTCGTGTATTATCTCATCTTTGTACCTGCATTATGGAAAAAACCGAGAGCAGGCTGGAACTAATCACAAAATATTTCACTGATTTTACTCCCGTTCAATTGCAGCAACTGGCAGCATTAGATGATTTATACAGGGAATGGAACAGTAAGATCAATGTCATTTCCCGGAAAGATATTGACAGCCTTTATGAAAAGCATGTTCTTCATTCTTTAAGTATTGCTGCCACTTTTGAATTCGAAAAAGAAAATGAAATCATTGATATTGGCACCGGCGGGGGATTTCCGGGTATACCACTGGCGATTTTTTTTCCTGATGTACATTTTCATTTAGTGGATAGCATCGGGAAAAAAATCAAAGTAGTTGAGGCCATTGCTTCTTCTATTGGCTTATCCAATCTGACAACACAACATATCCGGGCAGAAGAAATTAAAAAAAGGCAGTTTGATTATGTATTGTCCAGGGCCGTTGCACCTTTGAAAGAATTATGGAGATGGTCGAAGCCATTGCTAAGGAAGAAAGATGACAGTTGGCAGATGACAGTCGAAAGACCAGGGTCCGTCAACCGTCAACTGTCATCTGTCAACGGATTGATTTGCCTTAAAGGCGGCGACATGGCGCTGGAAATTTCTGAAAGTGGTACCCGTCCGCAGATAGTGGAAATCTATGATATTTTTCCGGAAGAATATTTTAAAGAAAAGTTTATAGTATATCTTCCGTATCCAAATAAGTAAAAAAACGGTAGCGAGGGGGTGATATAACCACAAAATGGTATTTTTATTCCGCCAAATCATTAGAACTTTACACTATGCCAATTACTGTATGTATCGTTGATGACAACAATGAAATCAGATCTGCACTCGAACAGATCATCCTGATGGCCAATGGTTATGAATTAGTAGGTAGTTGTTCCGGATTACAGGAAGCCCTAATAACAATCCCGGATATAAAGCCCAATGTAGTATTGATGGATATTAATCTTGGTGAAAATGAAAGTGGAATGGATTGTATCAGGGAACTCAAGCCTTTATACCCGGAAATTCTTTTCATGATGTGCACAGTGTATGAAGAAGATGAAAAAATATTTGAAGCCCTGACTGCGGGCGCGAATGGATATATTCTCAAGAAAACCACTCCCGATAAATTGCTTGATGCGATTAAAGAATTGTATGAGGGCGGCGCTCCCATGAGCAGCCAGATTGCACGAAAAGTGGTCAATGCCTTTCAAACAAAGGCCATGGAGGGCAGTAGTTCCCAGGGAAAATCCATTAGTATATTGTCTAACAGAGAAAATGAAATCTTACAATTACTGGCCAAGGGCCTGCTCTATAAAGAAATTGCCGCTCATTTATTCATAAGCCAGGAAACTGTGCGCAAACATGTCTATCATATTTATGAAAAGCTTCATGTAAATAACCGCGTAGAGGCAATCAATAAATTTTTTAGACGCTAAGAGTACTGCCAGTTTAATCGTCACATTCCTTGAACATTGAGTGTTGATTATTGATTGTTGAATATTTGTGTGTTGCAGGTTGACTATCGAATAATCAATATTCAATAATCAACACATGTTCAAGAAATAAAGCCCTTTTGTATTCCAGATTTTAAACCCATTCAATCCTCTATTTTCTTCCTACTAACCGGAATATGACAATTATAAACTACCACAAAGTGGTATAGGTTTACCCCTAATAAACATTTAATTTAGTGTTGAGGTTGCCGATCAAATATCTCTTTAATCATTTTACACTATCCGCGAAAAGTTTGTGTCTAATCCCTATATATCACAAACCTGATGATGTTTTTATCGGAAATAAAAAGCCATCCGCCTTCGGCAGATGGCTTTTTTGTTATTAATTTTTCTACCAGGTAAGTTCAAGTTTGTTATTGGTCCGGTTAATATCAGCCATTCGCTGCGAATGATCAATCTCAATTATTTTCAGATCTGTTAACTTGTGATTTATTTCAAAAGTATAAGTTGGGTTTGTCCATTTCCAGGGTTCAAAACTCGTGCGTGGTATTGCTTTATCTTCGACCGGCTTTTCACCAAACATGGAATATTGGGGAATATAAGCCATCTCCTTGCTCCCATCTTTAAATTGAAATTCAACATCTACGGGCATTGGCATTTTCCCGACCATCTTTAACCTGATTTTTGTCCTGCTATTTTCTTCCCATAAACTATCGATTCCATAATCAATTGTTTTAATACTATTGATCCAAAAATCCTTATACCATTCCAATTTCATATTACCAACCTTTTCGGCGATACGAAAAAAATCTGCCGGATGCGGATGCTTAAAACGCCACAGGTGATAATATTCCAAAAGAATTTTATCGAGGGCCTGGTCTCCAACAATATAACTTAGCTGTTCCATAAAAACAGCCCCTTTATAATAAGAGGAATTATTATAAGTAAAATTTGTGCTGTAATAATCTGCAAAAGTTGATAATGATTCCTGCATATTGCTTTTTGCCAAAACAAAATAATTGCTATACTCAGTTCTGAATATAGAAGCAGGGATGGAATCTTTATTTAAAAAACCCCAAACACGCGCACCGGCATATTGAGTAAAACCTTCATCCATCCAGGGATATTCCTGTTCGTTATTAGCCATCATGCCCTGGTACCAGCTATGCATCCATTCGTGCATGTAGCCGGATGGCTCTTTCAATAAAGTGCTCATTGGGTATTCCATGCCACCATCACCACCATGTATAAACGAATATTGTTTATATGGATAAGGGCCGAATGTTTTTTCAATGTAAGGAAGGGCCGCGGCAATAATGTCTAAAATCCTCAGCCATGCCGCATCTGTGGCATTAGTTGCTTTATACAATAAATGAACCGTTAAATCATTACGCAATTTGCGGGTAATATGTTTAAATTCCGGGTCTGCTGCCCACATAAAATCATGTACATTGGGAGCGATAAAATGCCAGCTCAATTTATCACCGGCAGGCCGCATTATTTTTGCACCCGGAGTTTCATACCCATAACCTACCTGGCTTGCATTCTGCAAATAACCAGTACCTCCAAGAATATATTTTTTGTCAATCGATATGTTCACATCAAAATCTCCCCAAACACCATAAAATTCTCTTGCTACATACGGATCTGCATGCCATCCTTCATAATCGTATTCACAAATTTTCGGATACCATTGACTCATTGAATAACGAACCTTTGTTAATGGATTATCTCTTCCGCTACGGCGAATTTGTAAAGGTACCTGAGCCTCAAATTCCATTTCAAACAATACAGAAGATTTTGGGAGAATCGGTTTGCTGAGTTTTACATGCAGAACCGTTTCTTCCACTTTATAAGCTTGTGGCACCCCATTCATTTTTAAAGACAACACCTTCTGATATCCGATTTCATCCGGTTTGAGATACAGGATCCTGTCCGTTATTCTTGCATCCCAATCCAAACGATCTGCCGCATCTTTATTCCTCGAGTAACTTATTTTACCGGCTTCACGGCTCCGGTTATCCATCATGCTGTTTGGCTGAAAAGCATTCCAGTATAAATGATAAAAAACTTCCCGCAATGTGTCTGGAGAATTGTTAATGTATTCAAGTTTTTGTCTGCCAGTCAGCCGATTCGTATTTACATCCATATTAATATCCATCACATATTTTACTCTTTGTTGCCAATGCTCTGACTGTGTGAAAGCGGTTTGTACAGACAATAGAAATACCGCAGCAATAAAAATAAAAAAATAAAAAAATTTATTCATACTATGATTCCCCCGTTGTTGTTCACAAATATGGATTTTTTCTTCGGACATGTCCCTTTAAAAAAAACTTAAAGTTCAATTTATTCCCTGCACGATAATTACAATTTCTCCTTTTACAGTTTTTTGTCTAAAATATTCAACCACTTCCTGTAAAGTTCCTCTTTTGTTTTCTTCATATATTTTGGTTAATTCCCGGCTCACGCAGCATAAACGTCCTGCACCAAAAAAAGAAATGAATTCATCCAGTGTTTTGATCAATCTCAAAGGTGATTCATAAAAAATCATGGCACGTTCCTCTTCAGCGAGTTTTCTTAATAAGGTCTGTCGCCCTTTTTTAATTGGCAAAAAACCTTCAAACACAAAACGATTAACAGGTAACCCGCTATTCACCAGTGCAGGCACGAAGGCAGTAGCACCTGGTAAACACTCTACCCGTATTCCTACTTTAATACATTCCCGTACCAATAAAAAAGCAGGATCTGAAATACCCGGAGTACCCGCATCAGTAAGCAAAGCCATGGTTTTCCCCTGCAACAGCTGATCTGTAAGATGATGAACAACTTTATGTTCATTATGCTGATGATACGGTGAAAGTGGTTTGATAATTTGATAATGGTTGAGCAATTTCAAGGATGTTCTCGTGTCTTCGGCCAATATTAAATCTACCTTTTTTAGCACCTCCAATGCACGTAGTGTTATATCCTGGAGATTACCTATGGGTGAAGGAATGATATAAAGCATGAAATAATTAATGTGCGGATGTGCGAATTCGCACATATTGATGATTAATTAATAGAGATCTCAAAATATTCCATTACCGGGTTGGCAAGTAATTTTTTACTTGCATCTTCAGCAATCTGTTTTGCCTGTTCCGAAGAATCTGCTTCTACCTGCAATGAAATATTTTTTCCGATCCTCACATCACTGACAGTTTTCAACCCTAAATTCTGCAAGCCCCCCATTACCGCCTTACCCTGCGGATCTAATAATTCTTTCAAGGGCATTACTTTTACCTGAACAGAAAAGATCATGATATTTTGTTTTTAAACGCCAAAGATATGATAATGTAAAAAATGAAGATAACCGGTACCGCAAGCCAGTGTAAAAAAACAACTGCGACCAATGCTATTAAAAACAGGATAAACCTCGGCAAATTGTTCTTTAGGGAAAAATCTTTGAATTTAAATGCCATCAATGGCAGATTACTTATCATACAATAGACCAGGAAAATAATGATGGCATAGATTATCCATTTATTCAACAATACATTTACCACAGTTTCATTGTCGGCAGTCCAGTAAATCAATGGAAAAGATGCAATCAGCAAACCCACAGCTGGCGTTGGGACCCCTTTGAAACTATATCGCTGGGAATCATCAAGATTGAATTTAGCCAATCTATATGCCGCAGCACACGGAATAAGTAGTGCAGGGAGTAGCCATAATAAAGAAACATCCACACCATTCTCCTGTTTCATAAAACTCATTCGAAGGAATTGGTAAAGAATCATTCCGGGAGCAACGCCGAAGCTTACAACATCAGCCAATGAATCCAGTTCCTTTCCCATTGCAGAATTACTTTTGAATAATCGCGCTGCGAATCCATCCAAAAAATCTACAGCTGCTGCCAACCCGATAAATAATGAAGCCATCCATATTTTTTCCGGCATATCCACTAACTGCGTTCCATCGGCGTTATACATGATGGATATGCCATTTTGTAAAATAGAAATAATTGCAAGACAACCGAAAAAAAGATTCAATAAAGTAAGCAGATTGGGTATTTGTTTCATCGGTGTGAAAATATGAATAATGTGCGAATGTGCAGATGTGCGAATCTGCGAATTCATTGAACCGGCTTTTAAGAATTCGCAGATTCGCACATCTGCACATTCGCACATTATTTTTTCATAATTGCTTCTATGTCTTCCACTGTTATCGGGATCTTCGACATCAGGTCTTTGTTCCCATTGCGCGTAATCCACACGTTGTTCTCGATACGAATTCCCATTTGTTCTTCCTCGATATAGATACCCGGTTCAACGGTAAATACCATACCCTGCCGGATTGGCTCTGTGCGCGTACCAAGATCGTGTACATCCAATCCCAGGTGATGGGAAATTCCATGGTAAAGATATTTCCAGTAAGCAGGTTGTTCGGCCGTTTCGTTTTTTATATCTGATTTTTTCAACAAACCTATTTTCAAAAAAACCTGGTTTGCTTCCTGTCCTACTTTTTTATGATAATCGACAATCGTAACACCTGGCTTCAAAAGGCTTTTGGCATAATTGTGCAAATGCAGACATGCATTGTAAACCTGTTTTTGCCTCCTGGTAAATTTGCCATTCACCGGAACTGTCCTGGTAAGGTCAGCGCAATAGCCGCCATACTCAGCCCCAAAATCCATTAGTACCATCTCACCATCCAGGCATTGCTGGTTATTGGAAACATAATGAAGCGTTCTTGCTCTGTCGCCACTTGCAATAATACTTCCATAAGCCGTACCGGTTGCACGCTGTGACAAAAAGGAATGCCAGATCTCTGCTTCAATTTCAAACTCCATCACGCCGGGCCTGATGAATTTCAACAATCGCAGAAAGCTGTTGTGGGTAATATCCATTGCATGTTGCAGGACTTCTATTTCCAATTCAGTTTTCACGGCCCGCAATTCCTTCATAATTTTCGCTGAACGATAATAGTTATGAAGCGGGTAGCGCTCTTTCATCTCTTTAATAAACCTGTATTCACGCGTTTGGATACGACTTGATTTCCTGTCATTTTCATTTGAATCAAGATAAATATTATCTGCCAGGTGTATCCATTGCTGCAACAATGCATCTGCTGCGTCAAGCCATATGATGGTTTGAATACCTGAAATTTCCCTGGCTTCCCCGGCACGCAATCTTTTACCATCCCATTTTTCTTTTAATTCGTTTGGACGTACCAGCACCAGTACTTCACGAAATTTTGGATCCGGGTGTGCAGGAAAAATAATTACCATACTATCCTCCTGTTCAATGCCACTCAGCCAGAATAAATCATTGTTTTGTTTGAAAGGATAAATAGCATCTCCATTGGTGGGCATTTCATCATTGCTAACAAAAATGGCAATTGATCCGGGTAATAAAGCTTTAATAAATCGTTCACGGTTTTTGGTAAACAGATCGGCATTCAGCGGCAGGTATTTCATTCAACTTATATTAAGTAAGATTTGTAAAAGTAATTATTTTGATGGACGATTAGTGATCCGCTGTGACCCAAATAGTATCGTATAGAGCCGAAATCGTTCAGTTATTGAAAAATGATGCGATGAACCTGCCCTGAATTCATCATCTCCAATTGTATTGAAATGTTTTTGAATTTTTCGACTATTTTTTTCTTTTTATTTTTAAAATTTATGACTTTAAATTAAAAAATTATTTAATACTAACACTTGTTAGTATTCATTAAAAATTGCCTTCCCCGCTATGTGTACGGTTATGAATTATATCTAATAAACAATTGGTTTTAATTGAAACCATCGAATTTTATGACCTTTTACCACTTTGTTTTAGATAAAATTAAATTTTAGCTTTGCCATCTAAACAATCGATTGTATGTCTGCCCCTGTTATCACTATCCCTGTAGATAAGTTAATGAACCTTGGTTTACGCGTTTCTAAAACCATCCGGTATCAGGTATGCCCTGATGAATTGGTGCATGATTGCCTGCGAAAAAAAGAGGGAATATTGAATGATACAGGTGCACTGGTGATTCAAACCGGGCAGTTCACAGGAAGAAGTCCGAAAGACCGCTTTATTGTAAAAGACAAAATCACTTTCGATAACATCCATTGGAATGAATTCAATCAGGCCATTGAAGAAAAATATTTCGACATCATTTTCAAAAAAATTACAGATTATCTCAATAAGCTTTCTGAAATATGGGTAAGGGATTGTTATGCCTGCGCTGATCCGCGATACCGGATGAATATCAGAATTATCAATGAAACGCCGGCAATGAACCTGTTTGCATATAATATGTTCCTCAGACCATCCGACGAAGAATTGGAGTCGTTCGAAGCCGATTGGCAAATTCTTGCTGCTCCGGGTTTGAAATTAAATGCTACAGAATGTGGTACGCGCCAGGAAAATGCAGTTATCATTTCATTCAAACATAAAATAATTCTTCTTGCCGGAACAGGTTATACCGGCGAAATCAAAAAAGCTATTTTTTCCATTCTTAATTATATACTACCTCACGAAGAAAAAGTTTTAGGCATGCATTGTGCTGCCAATATGGGCAGTGAGGGCGATACTGCATTATTTTTTGGATTGAGTGGAACCGGTAAAACAACATTGAGCACCGATTGCAGCAGAAAGTTAATTGGTGATGATGAGCATGGCTGGACTGATGATGGTATATTTAATTTTGAAGGTGGTTGTTATGCAAAATGCATCCACCTGCAACCCGAAATCGAGCCGGAAATATTCAAAGCAATCCGGCCAGGCGCGCTTGTTGAGAATGTGCAATTTTTTGCCGGAACCGACCGAATCAATTTCGATGATTGCTCTGTCACGGAAAATACGCGAGTGTCTTATCCGTTGAGTCATATCGCCCATGCGTTAACGCCTTCTCTTGGTGATATGCCTGAAAATATTTTCTTCCTGACCTGTGATGCATATGGTATTTTACCGCCTGTTGCGAAATTGACACCTGGACAGGCCATGTATCAATTCATTTCAGGATATACTGCTAAAGTAGCCGGGACAGAGACTGGGATCACAGAACCAAAATCTACATTCAGTGCATGTTTTGGAGCTCCATTTATGCCACTGCATCCGGGTAAATATGCTGCAATGCTTGGGCAAAAAATAAAGGAGCACAGGGTAAAGGTCTGGTTGATTAATACAGGCTGGAGCGGAGGTCCATATGGAGTTGGAACCAGAATTAAGCTACGTATTACCCGTTCAATCATCAACGCTGTACTTGAAGGCAGGCTTGATACCGTGGAATATCAAAATCATCCAGTTTTTAAAATTGCAATGCCAAAAAGCTGCCCAAATGTGCCGGCTAGTATATTGGATCCCCGCAATACATGGGATGATAAATTGGAATATGATGAAAAGGCCAGACTTCTCGCAGGTCGTTTTATCGATAATTTCAGGAAATATGAGTCAGCCGTTTCTGAAGAAATCCTGGTTTCGGCACCTAAAATTTAAAATATATCGCTTAAAATTTTATAATTATAAATAAATTCCACAATTTGGCAGGCAAAATCAAAGGATCTTATCTGGTCTCTAACATTGTTTGCAAATAAAGCTCCATCATTTTCTGGTGGAGTTTTTTTATTGTATACTTTTTATCATCTTGTTTACACTTTTTGAAAGTCTTACCCGTTAAAATAATTGCCCTGTAAATACTGAATGTATTTCTGTATGGAAATAATAAATAACTATTGCATAAGTAGTAAACTGAAGTATGCCACCTTTTATATATTTTATATTGATAAGTCTATCCTGCTTGTCATCTTTAAAGCAGGACAATTCATTAATTGACTGGAGCGCCGATAAAAAATTATCCTGGAATGATTTTAAGGCGGAGCCGGAAAAAGGTTATTCCGCTGCAGCATTGACAAGTACAAATATTAAAATCGATTTTGGTTATTACAACGAGTCGCTGCAATACCATATTCGGTGCAGGTTTGACAAAAATAAATCCTGGGGCCGTGTGAAGAACGATTATATTTTATCGCATGAACAGGTACATTTTGATATTGCTGAAATATATGCACGGAAATTGAACAAGGTATTGAAAACATATAAACCGAATGAGGATCATATCAGCAAGGACGTAAATAAAATTTACGAAAACATTATGCATGAATATTACAACAAACAGGAAGAATATGATAAGGAAACAAATTTCTCTATCAATAAAATCAAGCAGGAAGAATGGCTGAAAAAAGTCAGTAATGAATTAAGTGAGTTGAAGAATTATTCGAATTATAATTAAAACAATCCATATATCTGCGCATCGATGCGGGTAATGATCTCTCCCAAATGTTCTTCATTTTCAGGAAACTTATTTTTGTCAATATCTATTACAAGCAAACCGCCTTCTTTGTAACCTTCAATCCATTTATTATAAAGGTCATTCAGCCGTTTTAAATAATCCAACCGGATGTTTTCTTCATATTCTCTGCCCCTTTTTTGAATTTGTCCAACAAGTGTGGGTACAGAAGCCTGCAGATAAATGAGCAGATCGGGCGGTTGTACCAGTCTTTTCAAAGTCTGGAAAAACTGAAAATAATTATTGTAATCTCTCTTGCTCATCAGGCCCATTTCATGGAGGTTGGGGGCAAATATATGTGCGTCCTCATAAATTGTTCTGTCCTGGATTACAGTTTCAGTGCCATTCGAAATTTCAAGCAATTGATTCAACCTGCTGTTAAGAAAAAAAACCTGCAGGTTAAAACTCCATCGGGGCATATCCTCATAAAAATCATTAAGATAAGGATTGTGATCCGCATCTTCGAATTGAGGGATCCAACGGTAATGCTTACTGAGCATTTCTGTTAATGTAGTTTTACCGGCACCGATATTTCCGGCTACTGCGATATGTTTAGGTTTCTTGCTCTTTGCCATTCCTGCATGTAAAATATAAAATATAAAAATATAAATCAGCAACTTTCTGAATCAAAATTCATATTAATAGTATTTAAGGCCGATTGCATCTTTTACCAGTTGCAAGGTTGCTTTTGCGCTGGCACGTGCTTTAGTCGCTCCATTCTCCATCACCATTTTCATGTATTTTTCATCCTTATGGATAAACGATATTTTTTCACGGATGGGAGCAATAAATTTTATCATGTCTTCCGCAAGCTGTTTCTTCATATCACCATACCGAATCGTACAGTTATTAAAATCAGTTTCAAATTTATTTACTGTGTCCGGATCACTTACCACTTTCATAAGAGTAAATAATCCTTCAATATAGTCAGGTTTTGCAGAATTGGATGATGAAGGTCCGCTGTCAGTTTTAGCTTTCATGATTTTCTTCCTGATCATGTCGTCATCATCAGCAAGATAAAGCGTATTCATCTGGTTTTCACTTTTGCTCATTTTGCCGGTTCCATCAAGACTCTTAATCTTTGAAAGACTATCACCATAATTAAACGCATAGGGCAGTGGGAAAATATTTCCATAACGATAATTAAACCGTTCAGCATAATTCCTCGTCATTTCAATATGTTGTTCCTGGTCTTTACCTACAGGTACTTTCACCGCCCTGTGAATTAATATATCGGCAGCTTGTAATACAGGATAAGTCAATAATCCTGCATTGACATTATTGGGATTTTGTCGCACCTTGTCTTTAAAAGTAGCTGTTTTTTCCAATTCTCCTGTATAAGCCATCGTGTTCAGGCAAAGATATAATTCGGCTATTTCAGGAACACCGCTTTGAATATATAAGACACATTTTTCAGGGTCGAGGCCGCTTCCGATCAATTCAGCCATCAACCTTGCAACACTGGTTCGCAAAGTCTTTGTATCCGGATGCGTCGTCAGGCTATGCCAGTCTACAATGCAATAATAACAATCAAATTCATCCTGCATTCGTACCCAATTGCGAATGGCGCCAAAATAATTACCCAGGTGCACAAATCCTGTAGGACGGATACCGCTCAATACTATATCCTTCTTTTTTTCCATAAAGACGGCGAAGATAAGGAAAGTTGAGAAGAGATGACAGATGGCAGATGGCCGTTGACAGACTTAGATGCAGGCTATTTCCAAGTCTGTCAACTGTTATCTGCCATCTGTCATCTCTTGCTTATCAACTGTCAACTTTTAACTAAAAAGTACCACTGAAACCTTTATTTTTGTCAATATTCATTTTTTTCATGGAAGTTAATGATGCATTGATAGATAACCTCTCTAACCTGGCGTGCCTGGAGTTCAATGCAATTGAAAAAGAAGAAATCAAAAAAGACCTTCAGCGTATGGTCAGCTTTGTTGAAAAGCTAAATGAGCTGGACATCAAAGAAACTGAACCATTATTACAAATGAGCAGTGAAGCGAATGTATTCAGGGAAGATATCGTCCAGGCTTCCGTAAGCCGCGAAGACGCATTCAAAGATGCCCCTTCATCGGATGAATTTTATTTTAAAGTACCAAAAGTGATCAAAAATCCTTCAACATAATTGTTGGGTATATAATGACCGTACCTGTCAAAAAAATAAGCATGAACACAAATATTATCCATCTTGACGATATCCATAAAAGTTATTTCATGGGTAAACAGGCGATTCCTGTGTTGAAAGGCATTTCTCTTAATATCGCGAAAAATGAATATGTAGCCCTGATGGGGCCATCAGGTTCAGGTAAGAGTACATTAATGAATATTCTTGGTTGTCTCGACTCACCGACCTCGGGAACCTATATTCTCAATGGACATGATGTGAGTAAGATGCCTGATGATGACCTGGCAGAAGTAAGGAATAAAGAGATTGGATTTGTATTCCAGCAATTCAATTTGCTTCCAAGACTGACTGCAGCAGAAAATGTTGCACTGCCATTGGTATATGCAGGTATAACCCGAAAGCGTCGCACAGAAATAGCAATGGAAGTTTTAGAGAAAGTAAGTTTAACTGACAGAAGCCATCATAAACCAAATGAATTATCGGGCGGCCAGTGCCAGCGCGTTGCTATTGCGAGAGCCCTGGTAAATAATCCCTCCATTATTCTTGCAGATGAACCTACAGGCAATCTTGATACGAAAACATCCATAGAAATCATGGATATTTTTAACGCAATACAAGCCGCCGGCAATACCGTAATACTGGTTACACACGAAGAAGATATTGCCAATTATGCGCATCGGATTGTAAGGCTTCGGGATGGTGTCATAGAAAGCGACAAGACCAAAGCAGGAGTTTATCAACATGCATAATCGTGCAACATGTATCACCGTGTGCAATTATTCATTTTTTTATTGATAGCAGGCAATTCATTCGCTCAATCTAATGATACGCTTGCGGCTTTACAGAAGGTCCGTTCGGGTTTGAAGGGAGGTGTTACAATTGAACAAATACTTACCGATAATCAATGGATGTTTCTTCATGCAAAAACAGAATTCCGGCAATTGATTAGAGAATTTGCTAATAGCGACAGGCTCATGATGATCACTTCCAGTGAAGCAGGAGAAAAGATAACAATCGACGGCTTTGTAAAAGATGAAAAAAACCAACCTGTCTCTGACCCCCTTGTTTATTTATACCATACAGATAACCGCGGATTTTATGCTTTTGACACAACACACGTATTGGGGAATGAGGGGGATCGTCGTCAAGCAAGGTTATTCGGCTATTTGAAAACTGACAAAGAAGGAAAATTTATTTTACAAACTATTCACCCCAAAGGATACCCGAAGAGTAGTTTACCATCACATATCCATTGCGAAATTGAAATGGCAGGCCATAGTACCATCATTACAGAATTACTTTTTGACGAAGACCCGCGTTTAATAACTGATCAGCGAACAAGAAGTTTACAGGAAGGTTTTATCATCGGGAAAGAAAAAAATAGCGTCTATAGTTATATGATTACTTTAAAATAAGCGGTCTGGTGGTCAATAATCTTTCATTTTAAATCATATTTCGAATGTCTTTAAAAATATATACAAAAACCGGCGACCAGGGCAAAACAGGTCTTATTGGAGGAACCAGGGTTCCTAAAAATAACATTCGCATTGAATCATATGGAACAATAGATGAACTGAATTCTTTTATCGGCCTCCTGGCAGATTACCTGCAGGACGAACATAACAAAACCATTTTAAGAGAGATCCAGGATCGTTTATTCACCATCGGTTCAACTCTTGCCAGTGATCCAAATAAAAATCTGAAAATGAAAATTCCTGTTTTACGTGACGAGGATATAAATTTACTTGAAAAGGAAATAGATTTTATGGAAGAGAAATTGGAACCTATGAAATCTTTCATTTTACCTGGCGGGCATATCATCGTTTCTACTGCACATATTGCCCGCTGCGTATGCAGACGAGCGGAAAGAGTCTGTGTTGCATTGCAGGAAAATGAATCCATCGAACCACTGATATTAAAATACCTCAACAGGCTTAGTGATTATCTTTTTGTATTGGCAAGATATTCCGGTCATCAATTAGGAGCAGAAGAAATAGCATGGAAACCAAGAACCTAATGTGCGGATGTGCTGCTGACTACTTTTCCAAAGTTTTAAACTTTGGAAAAGTAGTCAGCAGCACATCCGCACATTAAATAATTTTTCCGTCTTTCATATGCAGTGTCCTATCGCTCATTTTGGCTAGTTCCTCATTATGTGTAACGATCAGGAATGTTTGGTTGAACCGGCTTCGCAAATCAAAAAAAAGCTTATGCAATTCCTCTGCATTCGTTGAATCAAGATTACCAGTAGGCTCGTCAGCAAAAACGATATCAGGATTGTTGATTAAAGCCCTGGCAACGGCTACACGCTGTTGTTCCCCCCCGGATAATGCGGCCGGTTTATTTTCCAGCCTTTCACCAATTCCTAAAGTCAGGAGCAAATTCTTAGCCTGTTCCTCGACTTCTTTTTTTTTCCGGCCGGCGATCCATCCCGGTATACAAACATTTTCCAAGGCACTGAATTCAGGTAATAAATGATGAAATTGGAAAATAAAACCGATATGTTTGTTGCGAAAAGCAGCCAAGGCCTTGCTTTTTAACACATTTACTTTTTTGTTCTGTAAAAAGACCTCTCCTTGAGCGGCCTCGTCCAATGTTCCCAGGATATGTAATAAAGTGCTTTTGCCGGAACCGGAGGGTCCGACAATACTTACAATCTCTCCTGTGGCAATTTCAATATCCACTCCTTTTAGAACCCATAAATCCCCGTAATACTTCTGGATATTGCTTGCTCTTAACACGTTATTATTACCAACTATCGCCATTTAACGCAAACCTACAGGTTCACAATCAAATTTTATTGAATCTACTTCGAAATTTGTGGAAATCAGCGCTCCTTATTCAAAACTGATAATAATCCGGTCAGTGCCACGTTAATTTTTTATAGGTATTTGGTTGTTTGATTATAAAAATTACTTTTGCGAAAAATTAAAGGCAGGCAGAAGGCTGAAAGCAAAGACCCGGATTGGTAAAAAACCCTGATTTCTTTCTGTCCTTATAAAAAAATTCAGAAAAATTAAAAAAGGAAACGATGTTCTGGACACTTGAATTAGCCAGCTACCTGGAAGATGCTCCCTGGCCGGCTACAAAAGATGAGTTGATAGATTATGCCATTCGTTCAGGCGCTCCCATTGAGGTAGTGGAGAACTTGCAGGAACTTGAAGATGAAGGAGAAATTTATGAGGGCATTGATGATATCTGGCCCGATTATCCTTCACAGGAAGATTTTTTCTTTAATGAAGACGAATATTAATCATCTCCCATAGAAAATAATATAAATTATTTCATCCTGCAGTTTTAGAGAGAACTATATTTCCTGAATTGATTTGTAGTAATAATTTTCGGTTGCGTGGCATTCAACATTTCCGGATCATCATTGTTTTTTTACTTCTTCTTGCATCGGTCATTATTTTTCCATCTGTTTGATGATCGCTTCAGTGACACCGGTAAAGGAGAAGCCACCATCATGAAAAAGATTTTGCATGGTAACCATCTTTGTCAGATCGCTGAACAAAGTTACACAATAGGCTGCGCACTCATCTCCGGTTGCATTTCCCAAAGGACTCATTTTATCTGCATAAGTTATAAATCCGTCAAAACCTTTTACTCCGCTACCAGCAGTAGTACGTGTAGGAGATTGTGAAATGGTATTGATTCTTACTTTGTTTCTCATGCCATAATAATATCCGAAACTGCGTGCCACACTTTCAAGCAAAGCTTTGGCATCGGCCATTTCGCTGTAATCAGGAAATACTCTTTGAGCTGCAATATAAGTGAGCGCTACTACGCTACCCCATTCATTGATTGCATCCATATCCCAGGCACAGTGCAGTATCCTGTGTAATGACATAGCAGAAATATCCAGCGTTTTCTGGTTAAAACCATAATCGAGTTCTGTATATCCTTTGCCTTTGCGTACGTTTATACTCATTCCCACAGAATGCAATATAAAATCGATCTTACTTCCAAAATGCTTAATTGATTCTTCCAATAGTTTCTTCAGGTCATCTGTACTTGTAACATCAGCACCAATTACAGGTGCGCTGACAATTTCGGCCAATTTGTTGATCTCACCCATGCGCAATGCTACAGGAGCATTTGTTAATACCAGTTGAGCTCCTTCTTCATGACAACGCAAAGCAGTTCTCCAGGCAATAGATTTTTCATCTAATGCCCCGAATATTATCCCCTTTTTTCCTTTCAGCAGATTATATGGCATAAAATCATTTTGATTTTTAAGTGCGTAAAAATAAGAAGTTATTTCATTGAAACAGGGAATAAATGCAATATTAGCATTACCATAAAAAAAGTATATATAAAAACAAAACAAAGAGCAGATAAGATATATGTTAGCAGGCGACCGAACGATTGCCTGGGTTTTATTTTTTTTTGCAAAAACTTATTAATAAAAAACGCGGGAGTAAGTGAAAAAAGAAGAATAAATAATATAATCAGAGAGCGGGACTTCATAGGTTTGTGAAATAATTACATCAATTTGTTACCATTTCTTTTGCGTTCTCCATTGCAGCGGCCGTAGGTTTTTCACCGCTTAGCATTTTGGCAATGGCGATAATCCGTTCGTCACCGGTGAGCAATCGGATATTTGTTTTTATCATTTCCCCACCAATTTCTTTATATGCAAAATAATGCGCATCCGCTTTGCCGGCAATCTGCGGTTGATGCGTGATGCAAATAACCTGTCTTTTTTTTGAAAGGTCTTTCAAAATAATGCCCACCTGTTTTGCTGCTTCTCCTGAAATTCCTGAATCAATCTCGTCGAACAACAACGTAGGCAGATCAATGGATTCCGCGATCAATGATTTAATACATAACATCAACCGGCTCAGTTCGCCGCCAGATGCAACCTTCCTGATAGGCTCAAAACGATTGCTTTTATTTGCGTCGAATAAGAATTCCACCGAATCCATTCCAAAATAATTTAATTCATCTTGTTTCAACTGAACTTTTATCCTTGCATTTGGCATACCTACCTGGATGAGCAGTTGATTTACCTGTTGCTCCAATTTACTCGTTTGGGCCTGCCTGTTTTTAGAAATAGATCCGGCCAGTTGCCTTGCTTCCTCCAATAAACCCGCTGTTTCTTTTTCCCTGACAACAATGCTCTCTGCAAGGTCAAGCACAGCTTTTAATTTATTTTCAAGTTCTCTTTGCAAAATCAATAATTCATTGGTTGATTGCGCGCCGTGTTTTTTCAGCAACTTATACCCGGCTGATATCCGTTCATTGATCTGCTCAATGCGTTGCGGATCATATTGAACGTGATTATTCAAATGTTCAATTTCTCCGGCTATATCTCGTAGTTCAACCTGCGCGGATTGCAAACGTTCTAAAAGTTTTGGTAAAGCAGGATGATATGATGCGTAAGCCTGTAACTGGTTTGAAAATAATTTCAATTGCTGCACCAAGGGCTGCTCCCCTTCAGCAAGGTCATAATATACTTTTGACAATGCATTTTTAATACCTTCTGCATTGTTCAGCAATTTCAATTCGCTATCTAATTTTTCCAGTTCGTTATCTTCGAAATTTACATCTGCTAATTCGTTAAACAAATATTTATTATAATCAGCTTCTTTGTTTGCCTGCAATTGCTTTTCCCGGAGTAATTGCAATTCATTCCTGGCGTTTATAAATTGCTGGTAAGTTGCCTGGTATTTATTTAATAGCGGCATATGACCTGCCAATGCATCCAGTACTTCTCTTTGAAAACCAGAATTGCTTAATTCCAAAGTATCGAATTGCTGATGCAGGTCTACCAGTAGTGAACTCAGATTACGCAATTGTTCCAGGTTTACCGGAGTATCGTTGACAAATGCCCTGGATTTACCGTTAGATCCGATTTCTCTCCGGATAACAAGTTCCTCATCTGCATCCAGATCATTTTTTTCTAAAAAAAGTTTTACGTTCTTTTTACCATCCATCAAAAAAATGCCTTCAACAAAACATTTTTTATCGCGATGCAATAAAACAGAAGTATCGGCTCTCTCACCAAGAATCAAGGCCAACGCGCCAGCCAATATGGATTTACCCGCACCTGTTTCGCCGGTAATGACATTCAGCTTTGCAGAAAAATCAATATTGATCTCTTCAATGATGGCATAATTCTGAATGTGCAATTGTTTAAGCATAATGCAATTTACGATTTCATTTAAGCAAACTAAATCATTACCTGTTTTCCTATTACAAAATTTTTTTTCCTAATGATTTATTTTAATCAGTTTTATTATAGCCTATAGATGATTATTGGTTTTTACATCTGGCAATACCAGCCTTCGCTTTCTGATCGAGTGAATTTTTATAATCATGATCTTTCAGGTCAATGACTTTCTCAAAATAAGCAATTGCTTTTAGTTTATCATTTCGCTTTTCATAAATATATCCTATTTGCAAAGCTGCCCTTGCTGCAAAATGTTCTTTGCGTTGCTGACCGAGTTTAATCGACGTTAAATAAGCAGCAATAGCTTCATCTTTTCTATCCAGGTCATCATAGATTCTTCCCAGGCGATAGGCCAGTTCTACTTTTTCTTCTGCTTCGGAAAAATCGGCTGAACTCTTTCCTTCAAGCATCTGCAGGGCTTCTTTATGAAAGCCTCCATCATTCAATAACCTTGCTTTTAGTAATAATTTATTGGGCCATTTATCAGTTTTTGCTTCTTTCCAGGCCTGTTTATCTGCCTCGGTATCCATACTGCCTTTTTTCAGAATCAATAACCGGTATTCTTTTGCCTTTTGTTGGTTTCCTTCCAGGTAATAGAACCAGCTCAGTTTTTGCAAAATATCTTTTACATAAAATTTGCCTTTGAACTGACTGATAAATCTTTCAAGATAAACAGGAGCATCCGGGTCAAGGTGATCTATTTTCGCGTAGCCCATTTCAAGGTCCCAGAGAGGTGTTTCAAAATAACCGGGCGCGTTATTTCTTTGTAGCATGATTCGTTCTGCATATGCAGCATGTTGATTATTGATAGCGAGATTGGTGGCGAGATATGTAAATAAATGGTTGTTTTTTATATCAAGCTGATGTTGCGTGATAAAATAAAAGACTTCGTCTTTTTTATTCTCGATATAAAATTTAAGATATAAATAATAAAAAATAGCTTCATCACGAAACACAAGCGCCCAGGGATCATCTTGACTAATGAATTGTTCCAGCCTCTGCATTCCTCCCCTGATTGTACCCTTTATTCCTAACAGGTTGCTTAACCATTTATATCCTCCAGGAATAGTACCTGCAGCAACCTGCATAGCACCATTCAACATCACTCCGGGTGTGAATTGAGGAAATTTTTCCTGGCCTTCTTTACCATTTAAAAATGATCTTCGAAACTCCCATGCAGCATCCCAATTGTCAGCAAATTTAACGTGCACAGCTGCCCATTGAAAATGAATAACAGATCTTGTAAAAAGATAAAATGGTGAGGATACGGGACCGGTTTTCATTAACTGGAGGCGTTTCTCTGCATTTTCCTTCCTGAGTTTATATTCAGCAGGGTCCTGGTTAAGAAAAAGAACAAAAAAATCAATATAATTTTCAAGAAAATAAGGAATAAGATTATCAGGGTTGATTTTTTTTTCATTGTTCAGGATTTCCTGGCCGCTCTTTAACTTAAGCCAGATAATCTCTTTATATGCCTGTTGGCAGTTATTATTGAAATCAAAAATTTTCTGGGCAAAACTTCCAACGGGCACAAGAAATAAAAAAACAAGCAATGCAAAAAAAAGTATTTTGATTAAACGAGGGCTATCTGTACAATCCTGTGAGGCAGGCATTGAATATTTCATGATTGCAAGATAATCCAGTCATTCCAGATAATTCGATCACGATACGCATATAAAAAAAGGCGCTTAATATAAGCGCCCCTTTTTTATTTACTATCCATAATGAATGGACAAATATTATTTTATTTCAACCAAATCGTTCAACTCATTATCGACAAGGATGCGGCCACAGTTTTCACAAACAATTATTTTTTTGCGCTGGCGGATCTCGCTTTGGCGCTGAGGAGGAATTGCGTTAAAACAACCACCACAGGCATCGCGTACTACAGGAACAACTGCCAGCCCATTGCGATAATTGCTACGGATACGATCATAAGAATGCAATAAACGTGGCTCGATTTTTTCCCTTGCTTCTGAAGACATTTTACTGAAATGTTTTTCCTCTTTTTCAGTAGCAACAATAATCTTTTCCAGTTCGTCTTTTTTATTCTTGAGAACTCCTTCTTTTGTACTGAGCGCTTTCTTGGCGCGTTCCAATTGCTGTACTTTTTCAGCAATTTCTTCATTCGCATCCCTGATATGTTTTTCAGCCAGCTTTACTTCCAATTGCTGCATTTCGATCTCTTTATTGATCGCTTCAAACTCACGGCTGTTTTTTACATTCTCGGTTTGCTTTTCATACTTTTTTATCAACGCTTCCGCCTCTTTCATCACATCTTTCTTCTTGTTGATAAACTCTTGTATGCCGTTTATTTCCTCCTCAATACGTGTCTGACGGGCATTCAATCCCTGTATCTCATCTTCCAGGTCGCTTACTTCCATAGGCAATTCGCCCTTCAGCACCTTATATTCATCTAACCTGGATTCAATTTTTTGAAGTGTAATCAGTGAAGATAATTTCTCCTCAACAGAAAATTCTTTTACGTTGGACATATTTTAAAAATAATAGTTGACCGGGTTGGTTCCTATACCTGATTTAAGGACGGCAAAGTTAGGGAATTTTTCCCGCAAAATATCATACAAAAGATCTATCGTGAACTGTTCACTTTCAAAATGACCGATATCAGTTATTACCAGGCGATCATTCGCATCAAAGAATTCGTGGTATTTAATATCAGAGGTAATAAAAAAATCTACTCCCAGCACTAAAGCCTTGGGAATGAGAAAGCTACCGGCACCGCCACAAATCGCTATTTTCTTAACTGGCCGGTTATTTAGCCTGGTATACCGGATAACAGGTACCCTGAAAATCTCTTTGATTTTGGCTAAAAAAGTTTTTTCTTCTATTGCCTCGGGCAACTCTCCTGCCAAACCCGATCCGATACCGGGATGGCTATTTATCAATTCGACTATATCATATGCAACTTCTTCATAGGGATGCGCCTTTTTTAACTCATGAATAATAGCCTGTTCCCGGTAAGACGGAAATATGACTTCTATTTTGATTTCTTTTTCATAATGCCTTTCTCCCTGGCTTCCAATGAAAGGATTTGCCCCTGGTCCTGCTTTGAAGCTCCCAGTACCTTCTCCACTAAAACTTGCTTCTGTATAATTGCCAATATGACCAGCACCGGCACTAAAAACTGCATTGCGTACTTTTTCTGCATGCGCTTCGGGGACAAATGTGAAAAGCTTTTTTAGCGTATCCGGCCTGGGAATCATCGGCTGTCTGTTGATAAGCCCGAATTTGTCAGCAATTTTTCCGTTTACTCCTTGTAATATATTGTCGAGATTAGTATGTATTGCGTAAATCGCTATATCATTCTTAATTGCGGCGATGATTGATTTCTCTACATAATTTTTCCCGTTAATTTTTTTAAGTCCGCTGAAAATAATCGGATGATGAGCCACGACAATGTTGCATTTTCTGGCTACTGCTTCAAGTATTACAGGTTCTGTGGCATCCAATGTTATCAAAACTCCGGAGCAGGCTGACTTAGCATTACCTGTAAGCAAACCTGCATTGTCGTAGCCTTCCTGGCAATCAGGATTTGCAACGGCCTCCAGGCAGGAAATAATCTCTTCTATCTTCATGTGTTGTTTTCAAAGATAAAGCTAATCTGTTTTCGTATATTATATCGAAAGCCGGATCAGGGATCAATGAGATATTTGCAGGTGTTTTTCGAATAATTTTTTGTTGTATCTTTCATCTCCTTCAAATCCGCACTACGATAATTCTCCAAACATCAAAAAAATAGAAATGAAAAAGTTATTTTTTTTATTGCCTGTAATTTTTTTAGGCTTTTCTGCTGCTGATACAACATTAACAAAGGAAGAACGTGAAACAGCCATTAAATACATGAAAGAAACCAAAGAAGGTTTTCTGAATGACGTGAAGGGCCTTTCAGAAGCTCAATTGAATTTTAAAGCAGCCCCGGAAAGATGGAGCATTGCTCAATGCATGGAACATATTGCTATTGCAGAAAATGCTTTAATGGGATTAATACAGGATAATCAGAAAAAACCCGCTGATCTTTCTAAACGTTCAGAAGTAAAAGTAACTGACGCCGATTTACTGGCAAAAGTAACCGATCGTTCTCGAAAAGGCACTGCACCTGAATTTCTGAAACCATCCAATAAATTCAAAAACAGTGAAGAAACGATAAAAGCATTTGTTGAGCAGAGAGATAAGAATATGGAATATATACAAACCACTAATGATGACCTGCGCGATCATTTTATGCCTCATCCGGCAATAGGTATGTTGGATGATTATCAATGGGTGTTACTGATCGCTGCACATAGCAGACGGCACACTTTGCAAATAGAAGAAGTTAAGACTGATCCGAATTTTCCGAAGAATTAGCGAAGGTATAGGATGTGGGATATGGCTAAACATACTTTATACATTACACCTGATTTCTTACTCACTGAATTATTTTTTCCACCCTGGTGAGTTTGCCTTCGGTATTCATTCCCTCCAATACAACTCTCAATTTTCTTGAAATATCATTATTAAAAAACTGAATAGTTGTTTTCTTATTACTTTTTTCAGTAAGAATTAAAGGATTCCAATAAAGCGTGCTCCTGACGTCTTCTACATTGTCGAAATCATTTTTTTGTGTATAATCAGGTGAATAAAATTCCTTCGTAATCGAATAGCCGACGATCCTGGTTTGCTCCAGACCCTTAATTGTAGGATCTATCTTATTCTTCTCTCCCTTTTTTGTATATATAACAATGGCTCCTGATCCACTACCACCAAGTATTAATTCTGATCCGGGGCGGAATACTTTAACCATTGCTATATCGGACACCGATGTGCCTCTTAATTGTGAAGCATCAATGCGCATTTCGTTCAGAAAAACAGAAGGAGTACCACCACGCCAGGACAATGCAGGTTGACCATTACCGCCTTGGGAAATTGTCAGTCCTGCTACTTTCCCTTGCAGGTAACTAAATATATCAGGATAAGCACCGGACACTGGATCGGTCGCCAGATCAAACACGTATGCGTCGCCACCACTAAACAAACCCGAAGCATATTGCTCATCAAGTTTTTGTGCAGCTGATTTCTGTCGGCCTTTTACCGTTACACTTTCAAGTGTTTTCACTTTTTCATTCTGGTATTCTTTTACTTTAATAGTTTGTTCAGTAATGAATTTATTTCTTCTTAATAAAGCAGAGTCAGCTGCAGACCATCCCGTATATGTTACCAGTATTGGTTTTATTTTTTTATATCCCCGGACCAATCCATTATTGAAAACAACAGCCGTTTCGCGCGACATATTGCGATTCAGGTTGAATTGATAATAAGCTTTTGCAGTATCATAAAACACCAAACCGGAAATGCCAAATTTCCCTCCTGACAATTTTGGCACATTCATCATTTGCACGCTGGAATCTTTTCTTTGAAGAATAAGGTTCATGTTTTCTTCTTTGGAAATACGTGATACGTCAATACCCAATACTTCTGCATTGATAGATAAATAATTCTCAACCGGGAATTTAATAACAGGTGTTTTTGTGCGCGCAAGCTGATCCCATTTAAACCGCCGCCATCCATGAGTCAGCATAACGAGATCCAGGTGCTGCATTGTGCTGTCTGAGGAATTCGCAAAATAATAATTCGGGTCATGTACATAACCTCTGACGTCTCCGGTTAGTAAAAGTCTTGAAACGATATTATCATCATTACTTTTTTTTCCGTCGGCCTCCGCATCGGTGATCACAAGCGAAAGATTTGTCCTCAAAGTATCAGGAACCGTGATATCAATAATATTTAATCCTCGTTTTTTTACACTTTTTGATGTAATTGTAAGATCGGGAGAAAATGTATACGAATGATTATTGATAAAAATAACCCGCTCAGCAACGGGCAAATCATTATTCGCGAATATTGTTACCTGTAAAATACCTGAAGGAAGTTGTTCTACCGGAATAGATCCACCACTCATGAAATTTTCTTTCAGATTTACTGTGGCCTTGTAAACCAATTGCTGATTCATATGTGCAATCACCGTCAGGCGATCATAATCTTCGGCCTTATCAGCAGATCTGGCAACAGAAAAGAAAACTTTTTTACTGGTATTCATTACGCGCAGGGAAACGCCGGTCGGTTTTACCTCCGGAAAATCTGTCCTGTGTTCCATTCCTTTTTCATCTTTCCATACTGCATATAATGAATCTCCTTTATCCGGTGTTAATAAAAATTTACCCATCCCATCATGAACAGAATTAAATTCAAGTATATCTTTTCCTGAAGCATCTTTCAGTGAGCCTTTTATGTGAACGGGTAAGCCATATTGATCATTCGCTTTAAATGCAATATTGTTTTCAAGACTGGCAATAACATCTCCTCCTTCGGGAAAAAATTGAAAATAGGTTTCCGCCGGTGTTGATGCAGATGAGGTAGTTGCAGCAGTTGCAGCAGAATCCCTTATCACATTCAGCAAGCGAATATCCTTTTCAAAAACAAATGCAGTATCAAAATTCAGCATCCAGGAAGTATAAGCACGTACATGAAGGTGATTGCCGGTATATGCAACAGGAATATCGAAATTGCCTGAAGCTGTGGATTCAAACAAGGGGCTCACTTTTTTCTGAAGTACATTTCCGTTTCCATCTGTTAATTCGGCATAAAAATTTTTACTGACCTGTGATGGTTCAGACCCAATAAAAAGATAAGCCTTGAACCAAATCGTTTCCCCCGGATTATATACATTTTTATCAAATTGAACATATAATTTTTCCTGCGGATAATGGTCTGCATAAATATTCATCATCGAATCTATCTTCTGAGCATACTGCAGGGCCGGAAAGAAAAGAATTATCGAAACAACAAAAGCAAAACGAATTATATTCATACGGTGGTAAATTAATGCAAATCTAAAGAACCATGATTAAACAAGATTTTTTTTGATTTATAAGAACTAAAAATCCTGCATCAAACCTGCATATCCAATTTTTCTTCATAAATTTCCTCATAATCTTTTCTAATTCCGTAATCGATGGTTCCATATCAGCTATATAAACAACACATGCAAAAAATTGCCGACGTAAAAAACGCTCTGGCAGTTTTGCAGTGGGATCAGGAGACTTATTTGCCTGCTAAGGGTGCTTCTTTTCGAGGTCAACAGATTGCCACTTTATCAGAATTAATACATCAGTTGTCGACCGAGGAAAGTCTTGGCAACCTGCTGGAAGAACTAAAGGCGAAAGAAGACCTTGCGGATAATGAAAAAAGAAATGTAGCGTTGAACTGGGAAGATTACAATAAACAAAAAAAATACAGTTCTGCATTTGTAAGATTGCTTACTGAAACAATATCGAAAAGTTTTCATTCATGGATACAAGCAAGAAAAGAAAATTCATTTGCAATATTTGAAAATGATCTGCATCAATTAATCGAATTAAAAAAACAAGAAACAGATATCCTGGGCTTTGCATCACATCCTTATGATGCCTTACTTGATGAATTTGAAAAGGGATGTACCGTTGAATTACTTGATAAAACTTTTACCGGGATCAGGCCATCTTTAAAAAACCTGCTCGACAGTATTACCACCCGGAACCAGGTTGAGGATTCTTTTCTTAACCAGTTTTTTCCGAGGCAGGATCAATGGAACTTTGGAATGTATTTGATCGAACAATTAGGGTTTGACAAAGAAGCCGGCCGACAGGATATATCTGAACATCCTTTTACCACCAGTTTTAATAAGAACGATGTACGCATTACCACACGTATTAATGAAAATGATTTCAGCAGCATGACATGGAGTTGCATCCATGAAGCAGGTCACGCATTATACGAACAGGGTCTTCCGGAAAATGAATATGGGTTACCCTGTGGAGAATATGCATCCCTCAGCATTCATGAATCACAATCAAGGTTATGGGAAAATAATATAGGAAGAAGCATGGAATTCTGGAAATACCAATATTCCAAACTAAAAAATTTTTTTCCGGAACAATTAGGTGAAATATCAGTAAATGAATTTTACGAAGGCATTAACAAGGTGCACCCTTCGTTGATTCGCACGGAAGCTGATGAATTGACTTATCATTTCCACGTAATGATCAGGTATGAACTGGAGAAATTATTGATAGAAGGAAATCTGACTGCTCATGATATTCCTGCGTATTGGAATGAACAATATGCAAAATACCTTGGGGTACGCGTACCTGATGACAAAAAAGGCTGCTTGCAGGATGTACACTGGAGTCATGGAAGTTTTGGATATTTCGCAACTTACAGTTTGGGCAGCTTTTATGCAGCACAATTTTTTGCAGCTTCTCAAAAGCAAATTCCTGATCTTTCAGAAGCGATTGAAAACGGTAATACGCAGCCGGTATTAAGCTGGTTAAGGAGCCATATTCACCAATACGGGCGTATGTACACAAGTGAAGAATTATGCCGGAAAGTAAGCGGGGAAGTACTCGATATTCGGTATTTTCTGCAGTACCTTATTGACAAATACAAAAAAATTTATCAATTTTGAGGTAATTCCATATTCTCATGAAAAAGAAAATCATTATCTCATTATTGCTGATTGTTGTTTTATCTCCTTCCTGTAAAAAATTTATTGAAAAGCAGCAGCAAAACGCACTGGAAAGTATCATTACTGATGGTACCTGGATCGTTACCAGGTATGTCGAAAATGGAACTGATATCACAACATCATTTTCAGGCTATATTTTCAAATTCAACTCTAATAAGACAGTAACTGGCACGAATGCCGGCACTGTGGTAAATGGTACCTGGTCAGGCAATATATCAACCAAGACCATTACTTCCGACTTCCCTTCTGCGGGTGTTCCAATAGATAAATTGAACGCGATATGGAAGGTCACGGATAGTTATACTGATTCGGTTGCGGCGAATACCACCATCAATAGCAATCTAAATATCCTTAACTTACATAAGCAATAAATACGGACTGCACATTTACATGAAGGCTTCATTTTAGCACCCGCCGAACCAGAAACTGGTAACCCATGATTCTAGTTGTATAACATAATAGTTGTATTGAATAAAATTTTCAGGTTGATCAGGTTGACTATAATAACAATTCTATCGTATAAATAAAGGTTAACCATTACGTCTGTTCACTATTAAGCTGGTTGATTGAAGTCAAAGAACAATTTTGGAAATGGTTCCACGTTATTTGTTTCGAAACAGATGAAAAGGATAAAAATATGTCCTTGATCATGTACCCTGTAATCCCTAGACCAGTATCTTATTCTTCAACCATTTTGAGGACATTTGTGCTGTTCCCTTTGAAAATTTTATAAAGCATTAGATAATCAAAATGGCCCTTCCGTTGAATAGAAAACTACTTTTCCCCTTTATCATAAGTCTTTTGACAACATTCCTGGTGAATGGGCAGGCGCCTGTTGCCAGCTCTTCTGCGAATATTATTTCCGGATGCCCGCCGCTTGTCGTAAATTTTTCAGGTAGTGCGACCAATGGACCGATCACCAGCTGGGCCTGGAATTTTGGTGGAGTGCCACCAGACGTTTCCGTTGCTACAAGTGGTAGCCAGAATCCGGTAGTTGTTTTTAATAAGCCCGGTACTTATACAGTTACCTTAACTGCAACTAACGCGAGTGGAAGTGGGGCAGCTACTCCGATAACGATAACTGTCAATCCAACTCCGATTGCCGATTTTTTTACCATCGATACATTAGGATGTGCACCATTTCATGTTCAATTTACAGACAATTCGAACCCAGGTGTGGGTGCCTCAATTGTCGGCCGTACATGGTATTTTGGTGATGGCGGAACATCAACCAGCCTGAATCCTTCTCATATTTTTACCCTTCCCGGTAATTATGCTGTGAATTTACAGGTCATAAATAATTTTGGCTGTCAGGGAACTGCAAGTCTTAAAACAAAAACAGGATATATCGTTGTTACACCTGGTGTGATTCCTGATTTTAGTGATTCTTTGTCGTCCAGTTGCAAACCCCCAACAACTGCCTATTTTAATAACCAGACTACAGGTCCGGGCATAATTTCTTATACATGGAGGTACGGCGATGGGAGTACTTCTCTTTTACCCAATCCAAATCATACGTATATAGCCAATGGATTATATCCAGTTACATTAATCGCAACAAGCAGTTTGGGCTGTATAGACTCAGTAACAATTCCGATTACAATCAGCACAGGTATCGTTACATCCAGTTTTGTTGCTCCAGATAGTATTTGTGTTGGTTCAATAGTAAGTTTTCAAAATACATCTTCTCCAATTCCAAATAGCTCAAGCTGGAATTTTGGAGATGGTGGCAGTTCTACTCAGCAAAATCCTACGCATCCTTATGCTGCTGCAGGGAATTATACCATATCATTGAATAATAGCTTTGCTACTTGTGACGATTCCACAAATAAAATAATCCATGTATTTAATCCTCCGGTAGCAAATTTTATTGCAATATCGTCAACGACAAGTTGCAAGGCGCCGCTTACTGTAAATTTCCAGGATCAATCAACAGGTGCAACCAAATGGTTATGGACCTTTGGGGATGGAGCTAGTGCTACAGGTCCTAATCCTGCTCATACGTATAACTCATTGGGCACGTTCACTGTTAAATTGGTGGCGTCCAACGCTACAGGTTGCAGCAGTACAATTACAAAGAATCTGTTCGTACAGATAGTAAAGCCTTTTGTTAATGTTTCTAATCTGCCAGCTAACGGATGCGCACCTTTTTCATTTACACCAGCAGTATCATTTACTGCGGTTGACGGGATAGCTTCTTATTCATGGGATCTTGGAAATGGGAATACATTTAATGGACCCAATCCTCCCGCACAGCTTTATGCGGCAGGAAAATATATTGTAAAAGTTACTATTGTAACCAATGGAGGTTGTTCTCTTACCTATGTGGATACTGTTAAAGTAGGTACAATAAAACCTGTTCCCGCATTTACGGCAGTTCCACTTTCAGTATGTATCGGGCAAAATATTCAATTTACTGATGGGTCAACAGGTAACCCCAATCAATGGTTGTGGGACTTTGGAGATGGAGGATCATCGGTTAATCAAAACCCAACTTACAAATATACTCAGCCTGGAACTTTTTCAGTAAAGCTGACTGCTTATAATAATGGCTGCTTTGATGTGCTGACAAAAACAAATTATATAGTAGTAAATCCACCGCTTTCAGTGTTTAATGCTACTGCTGACTGTAGCATTAAAAATCTATATACATTCACAGACGCATCCATAGGCGCAACAGCATGGGATTGGGATTTCGGAGACGGAAGTGCTCATTATACAGGAGGACCGAATCCACCACCTCACCTGTATCCTCCAGTTGTGGCTACTTATATTGCAAGTTTAACTGTTACCGGAGGAGGATGCTCCAATACAAGCACACGAACAATAAACGTATTGCAAAAAGTCAATTTTGTTGCCACCAACTATTCGCCCTGTAAGAATTCTATGATTACTGTCAGTATCAGTCCGGGTTTGAGTACAAATTTTAAATTTTATACATTCGATTTTGGAGATGGAACGCCAAGATTCGGCCCTTGTTATTGTTTAAACGCCAATCATATTTATGCAGCTCCCGGAAATTATACTGTAAAAGTTATTACCCAAGACAGCCTTGGTTGCATAGATTCTGTAACTAAAATAAATTTTATACAGGTAAATAGTCCTGTAGCTACTTTTACAACTCCTGTTACCCAGGCATGTAATAGCTTATCCGCCTCTTTTACAGATCAATCTGTTGATGTGACCAGCGGAATAACTAAATGGGCCTGGGATTTTGGAGATGGCATTACATCCACGCTGCAAAATCCATCTCATAATTATACAACTCAGGGAACATATCCTGTTAAATTAAAAGTCACAGATGCAGCCGGTTGTTCGGACAGTCTTATCAAAAGCAATTATATTATTCTATCAATCCCTATAGCGAAATTCACAACAATCGATTCTATGTTTTGCCCCAGTTCCCTAATAAAATTCACAAATGCTTCTTCAGGTGGATTTTCTCCGGTATATACATGGGATTTTGGAAACGGAACTTATACGGGAACCAATCCACCTTTACATAATTATCCGACTATTGGTAAATACACGGTTTCGCTGAAAATAACGGATATGTATAATTGCACAAGCACCTTTACAAAAAATAATTACATCAATATAGATACACCTGTAGCTGCATTCACAATTGATGATTCGGTAGCGTCTTGTCCGCCATTACTTGTACATTTTACTTTTGGAGGAAGCTATTATAAATCCGTTTTATGGAATTTTGGACCAAACGAAGGGGTTAGTGATTCTTTAAACACGCAACATTTGTATGGAATTCCTGGAACTTATTTTCCTTCACTAACTGTTACAAGTCCTGGAGGCTGTATCGCCCAATCGTCTAAAAAGGTGCAGGTATTTGGCCCTTATGGAACATTTAATTATTCTCCCTTGGGTGGATGTGATACGTTAACAGTTAATTTTAATGTTTTGACAAATGGTGTTGTGGGTTATGTTTGGTATTTTGGTAATAACGACAGTGTCAAAAATACTGCACCTTTCGTCAATTATACTTATAAACAGGCAGGTACTTATTTACCCGTGCTGAAACTTATAGATTCAGCTAATTGTAATGTAGCTATACCCGGAACGAACCAAATCATCATAGATAGCGTAAAAGCCAAATTTGGATCAGATAATGATGTGCTTTGTTCAAACGGAAGCATTTTTTTTACTGATTCGTCATATGCAATGACCGGCACAATTATTACAAATTATTTCTGGGATTTTGGGGATGGCAGTACGATTTCAGGCAATTTTACAACTCCATCACATTTTTATTCAACGCCAGGAACATATACGGTTAAAATGATCGTAACGACTCAATTTGGTTGCCAGGATTCTACAACCAGGTTAATAAAAGTTATAGCAAGTCCTTCCATTGGTATCAATGGAGTTGTTTCTCAGTGTGTACCAGCTACATTGAATTTTGCTGGAATAATCTTAGTACCTGATACATCGACATACACATGGGCATGGGATTTTGATAATGGCCAAACGTCAGTTCTTCAAAATCCGGCTGCACAAATTTATTCCAAAGCGGGTCATTATATAATCAAACTAACGGCAACCAGTGGTGGTAAATGTAGTACAATTGATTCTGCAGATTTATTTATATATCCGATTCCAAATATATTTGCAGGTACAGACACAACTATATGCCTGGGTCAGAACCTGACATTACAGGCAACTGGTGGCGCTGGCTATACCTGGCTTCCTCCTTCAAGCAGCGACCTGAATTGCACTAATTGTCCAAACCCAGTTACCTCGCCAACAATTACAACCTCTTATTTCGTAACGGGAACAAGCCCTGATGGTTGTCAGGCCACAGATACCATAGTCGTAAAAGTGAATCTGCCTGTAACAGTTACTGTAAATCCTTCTGCTGATTCTTTATGTGTCGGTCAAAACGTGCAGCTTTCTGCAAGCGGCGCTGACGTATATGTATGGTCGCCCGCTACTGGCCTAAGCAATCCAGGCATTGCAAACCCAATAGCAAATCCTTCTACATCTACCACCTACCAGGTAATTGGCAGCGACAGTAAATATTGCTTCAGCGATACGCAGTATGTGCAAATAACCGTATTTAACTACCCTACAATTAACGTGGGACCGGATGTTACGATTCCTATAGGCTCATCTTATCAGATCAACGGATCGGGATCTTCTGATATTATTTCCATCAATTGGTTGCCAATAACCGGATTAAGTTGCACCAACTGTTTATCGCCGCTCGCAACACCAAAAAATACTACCAGCTATATCGCTACGGCAATTAATAATGGTACCTGCGCTGCTTCTGACAGCATTAAAATAACAGTCATTTGCGACAATAATAATTTCTTTGTTCCAAATACATTCTCACCGAACGGAGATGGTATGAACGATGTCTTTTATGTTCGTGGAAAAGGATTGAATATTATTCCATCAATGATTATTTACAATCGTTGGGGCCAGATAGTATTTGAGAAGAGAGATTTTGCACCAAATGATCCTTCAGTAGGTTGGGATGGAAACTTCAATGGCAAAAAAGCACCGATTGACGTATATATTTATACCATTGAGATCATTTGTGATAATTCAACACTGATACCTTATCATGGAAACATTACATTAATACGATAAAGAAAATTACTATACCCAAAAAATGAAAATACTTTTTCCATATAGAAAAAAATTCACTTCTCTTGCAATACTGATTGTATTTATGCAATCTGCAATTGCACAGGATTTGCATTTTTCACAATTTTTCGAAGCTCCTTTATTGCGCAATCCTTCACTCGCAGGAATCTTCACAGGCGATTATCGCATACAAGGTGTATATCGCGACCAATGGAACAGCTTTACAAATGCATATAAAACCGGTTCATTTAATGGAGAATATAAAATGCCTATTGGCCAAAGCAATGATTTTTTGACTATGGGATTACAAATATTGTATGATAAGGCAGGCTCCGCCGGATTAACTACCAGTGAAATTTTTCCTGCACTTAATTATCACAAATCATTAAGCAGCGAAAAAACAATGTATTTATCGTTAGGATTTATGGGAGGATATGCAGAAAAAAGAATTGACAGATCAAAAATTACTACCAATAATCAATTTGATGGAGCAGCTTATAATCCAAGCCTGGCAGACGGCGAAACTTTTCCTACGCCGGATATTCATTATTGGGATGGAAGTGTGGGAATGAGTTTTAATACAACCTTCGGAATGGATCAGCAAAATAGTTTGTTCTTTGGAGCTGCATATCATCATCTCAACCGGCCGAAAAATTCGTTCTACCAAAATGCCCAAACAGAGCTTGATCCAAAATATGTTTTTTCTGCAGGCTTTAAGATCAGTGTAAGTGAACAATCTTATTTCACCTTGCAGGCAGATCATTCGATGCAAGGGAACGCACGTGAAACAATCGGAGGAGCTATGTATTCTTATAAGTTAGGAGAATTTACCGATGATCCTAAATACGTTTTGAATGTAGGCGCATACTTACGATGGAAAGATGCATTTATTCCTGTTGTAAAAATAGATATGTTGCCCCTTTCAGTTGCGCTTAGCTATGATGTAAACATTTCGCCATTGGAAACAGTGAGCCAGGGGAGAGGGGGAATCGAATTATCTATTTCGTATATTGGTTTCCTTAACCGCGACAACTCTGCAAAATATAAAGTACTATGTCCCCGTTTTTGACTTTGAACTCGGTGATGATATGTCGTGATACATTGAAATAAGAAATACCAACCTGCTTTATGAAATAGTTCCTTCTTAACTGAACATTTCTTTTACCTTATCAAAAAAACTCCTTTCGTTCTTGTCTGGCTTGGGTTGAAAATTGGGTGACTCGCTTAATTTTTCTACCATAGCTTTCTCCTCAGGTGAAAGATGTTGCGGCGTCCATACACTAACATGAATTAACTGATCGCCCTTTTCATAAGAGTTCACAGAAGGAAATCCTTTTCCTTTTAACCTGAATATCTTACCACTTTGAGTGCCGGGTGGGATTTTAATTTTCGCTTTTCCATCTATCGTCGGAACCTCCACCTGTGTGCCAAAAACCGCGTCTGTAAAGGAAATATGAAGTTCAAAGGCCACACTTAAGCCATCACGATGCAATTCCGCATGCTGCTCTTCTTCAATCAGAATAATCAGGTCGCCCGGCGCCCCTCCGCGTTCTCCTGCATTACCTCTTCCACCTACACTTAGTTGCATACCTTCCTGAACACCTGCAGGAATATCAATTGTAACAGTTTCTTCACCAAATACTCTCCCTTCTCCTTTACAGTTAACACATTTGGCTGTTATTACGCTTCCCTCACCGTTACAGGCGGGACAAGTAGTAACGGTTTGCATTTGACCCAAAAATGTATTACTTACACGGCGTACCTGGCCACTTCCGCCACATGTATTACAGGTTTGCACGCTGCCTTTATCTTTTGCACCACTGCCATGGCATATAGTACAAGTTATATGTTTTTTTACCTTGATATTCTTGGTAGCTCCTTTTGCAATCTCCTCATAGTTTAGTTTAATTTTTATACGCAGGTTACTACCACGCACACCCCTCGACCGAGTTGATCCACCGCCCCTTCTTCCGCCACCAAAAAAACTTCCAAAAATATCCTCACCAAAAATATCACCAAACTGGCTGAATATGTCATCCATATTCATTCCTGCTCCTCCATTAAAACCACGATTATTGTTTAGTCCTGCATGACCAAAGCGATCATATTGCGCGCGCTTATCAGCATCACTTAATACTTCATATGCCTCAGCAGCCTCTTTAAATTTTTCTTCGGCAGCCTTATCACCAGGGTTACGATCAGGATGAAATTGCATAGCAACCTTTCGGTACGACTTTTTTATTTCATCTTCTGAAGCGCTTTTTGCTACTCCTAATATTTCGTAATAATCTCTTTTCATAATATTGATATGCAGATGTACGAATTCGCAAACGCATGAATGATGCGAAACTTCTGGTTATAGACATTCGCAAATTCGCACATTTTCATATTCGCACATATTTTTATTTTCCTACAATCACTTTTGCAAAGCGAACGATTTTATCATTGAGATAATATCCTTTTGTAACTTCATCTATCACCTTTCCTTTTAGGTCTTTGGATGGAGCCGGAATTTCAGTAATAGATTCATGCTTCTCCACGTCAAAATCGGTATAGATACTTTCCATAGCTCTTAACCCTTTGCTTTGTAAAACAGATCTAAGTTTATTAAAAACCAATTGTACGCCCTGTTTTATTTCATTCACATCATTGCTATTCTGTAATTGTTTTTCTGCACGATCGCAGTCATCCAGAACCTCAAGTAGTGAAATAATCACCTCTTTGCCGGCAGTTTGGGTCAACTCAGTGCGCTCTTTATAACTCCTTTTTTTGAAGTTATCAAATTCAGCAATCAGGCGCAAGTATTTGTCTTTCTGTGCTTGTATTTCAGCATTTAGCCTCTCGATCTCGTCTTCGTTTTCAACTGCAGTATTGAGGTGGGTTGTGCCCGCCATATTTTCGTCCGTATTAATATCAATCACGGGCTCATGGCCATTTTCATTTTTTGGAGATGCGCTATCCTCTGAAAATTTTACATCTTTCTCTTGCATATACTTACAAATTGTCGCAAAGGTAAGATTGTCAATTATTTTGCCAAGTATGTTTTTGAGACAAATTGTCCTGCAAGCTGTTGCATTTTTATGCTTAGGCAGCCACCTTAACCTATTTTTGTGGCATGATAAAGATTTATTTGAAAAAGAAGATCAGCCATCGAATTCAAAACGGCCATCCATGGGTTTTTGCCAATGAAGTAAACAAAATTGAGGGCAAGGCGCAAGGAGGAGAAATTGCGACTGTTTTTACAGATGATAAAAACTTTATTGGCAAAGGATATATCAATCCACAATCACAAATACTTGTACGTTTGCTAACAAGAGACAAGACCGAATTAGTTGATGAAAATTTCTTTATTAGCCGTATCCGTGAAGCATGGGAATACAGAAAGAAGATAGGGTATACTGATAATTGTCGCCTTGTATTTGGCGAAGCCGATCAACTGCCTGCATTGATGATCGACAAATTCAATGATTATTTTGTTATACAAACACTCGCATTAGGTATGGATATTTGGAAACCGGCAGTGGTTAAAGCTCTTGAAACAATTTTTAAACCGAAAGGAATATATGAACGAAACGACGTGCCTGTTCGTGAATTGGAGGGAATGATACAAAAAAAAGGATTTCTTTCCACACCATTTGATACCAATATTATCATTACTGAAAACGGCCTTCGATTTCATGTTGATATTGAAAATGGCCAAAAGACTGGTTATTTTTTAGATCAGCATGATAACCGAAGAGCAATCAGAAATATTGTAAAAAATGCGGAAGTGCTGGGTGCATTTTGCTACACAGGTTCTTTTGAAATTCACGCGGCATTTTATGGAGCTAAATCAGTTTTGGGGCTTGATATTTCTGAAAATGCAGTTAATAGTGCTAACAGGAATGCAGCCTTAAATGGTTTGGAAAATATCGTTCATTTTGAAGCAGTGAATGCTTTTGACATATTAAAAAAATCGAGTAGTGAAGGCAAGCAGTATGACGTGGTTATGCTTGATCCGCCTGCATTCACAAAAAGCCGTGAAACAATTCATAAAGCAATAACTGGTTATAAAGAAATAAATCTGAGGGGTATAAAGCTGGTTAAGAAAGGAGGATTTCTTGTTACATCATCCTGCACAAATCTTGTTCCTCCAAAACTTTTTTTAGAAATTATTCAAATGGCTGCGAAAGACGCAAAAAGAAAATTAAGACAGGTGACTTTCAGGTCCCAGGCAAGTGATCATCCAATTATATGGGATATGGAAAACACGAATTATCTAAAATTTTTGATTGTGCAGGTGCTTTAAAATATGGAGATAAAAAAATAATCGCATCCGGATATTTTCACATTTGCATATCCAAACATCGATTTATTTCGCTACCTGGAACTTGCCAGATTCTATTATCTTTCCGTTCTGATCTTTGAGCTGATAAATATAGATGCCGCGGAAAAAATCCGAGAGGTTTATTATTGTTTTTTGATCAATTGCAGAAGCCTCATACACTTTTTCATAAACTTTTTTACCAAGAAAATTATATATCTGTAAGGAATAGGTTTTATCGAATTTTTTTGTCAAATCGAAATTAATTACAGAAATGGCCGGGTTTGGATAAAACTTAATAATTTTTGTTTCCGGGTCAGTAGGGGGCGCAAAACGATTCTGGCTTCTTACCTGAACGGTCAATAATAGGATAATAGAAACAGTTATGTAAAAAATCTTCATAATGTTTGGATGTATTGTACACCGATTCCCAAAATATCGTTTTTTTTTCAAATTTACAAAGAAACAATCAAAAAAACGTTAAACTTTGGCTATTATTATCTACTAAAGAGTTGGTTTTCATCTAATTTTATAAAATGCTTCCGAAAGCACGATTACCCTCTTTTGCAAGGGACTGAAGGTTATTTATCAGTTGTTTTAAGGTAAATTGATTGAGTTTAAGCCCGTCTGGAAAGAAGGACTATTTCATCTGTTGAAGAACATCTTCCAGCTTTACTCCTATAATCCTTTCCAGTTCCAATTTAATCACATTCAGATTGCGCTGGTATGTCAGCTTTTTTGTCTGTTCAGTAACCCACCCTTTATAAGATGTCTCAAATTCTTCAAGCTTTATGATCCCATCCTGAAAATCCTTTTCTGATCTTTTGTATAATGTAAATTGGTCTTGTGCTACCTGACTTTGAAAATCTAACAATTGTTTATCCAGTAAATAATCCTCATATCTTGTAAGTACATCTGCCTTGATTTGCCTGAACTTATCATTTTTTTGAGCTTCTGCAATCAGGTAATTTTCTTTTGCAATTTTTACTGTATTTTTTTGGCGGGAAAAAATATCCATCGGAATTGACAATCCCACATTATATCTCGGATATAAAAATTGTGTACCACCTGTAGTTTGCTTGGGAGGATTGATAGTAAATTCGTTGATGTTTCCTGATGCACTAAGCATATTTAGCCAATTTCCTCTAGCTATGCGAATTTGGTATTCTGCAGCATTTGCCGTGTGATCGGCCATTTCATAGGTAGGATTTTGCATCGCAAGCTGAACCAGCCTTTCGCGGATATCCGTCATTCTGCCGGTATCAGAATTAAGACGGTAGGTGGAGTTTCTTTTGATTTGTGAAGATGGCTCTGACTGACTATAAACAACATTAGATATCAAAATAAGCAAAGCAAAAAGAAAATTGTGCATAATGTCAAATTTGAAATTTTTCGGATTTAGGTTCTTTGTCATAGTCAGGCAACTTGATTAACACTATCAAGGTCCCGTAAAAATAGAATATTATGGGATATTGAGTAATTGCCAGTTGAGAAATTTGAGCAACAAGCAATGTAAAGAGCATGATCAGCAAAGCTATCTGGAAATTTTGAATTTCGGGATCTGTAGCTTTATAGAAATTCCTGATTCCTTGTCGCATGACGACTAAATAAAATATCAATAATAAGGCAAGACCTATGGGTCCCATTTCAGCCATAGTTTTTGCATATCCGCTGTCGGGCTGAAAACTTTCGAGATGATGACCAGGATTATATTTTGGGCCCTCAGCTCCGACTGTAAATATCCCGCCTCCGATTGGATGCTCGTGTACATATGGTTGTATCTGCCGTCTGTCGTAATCTCTTAGCGCTGCTGACGCATCTTTGTTGCCCTCAAAAGCTGAGCGTATGCGATTGGTAACCACATTTTGATAAGGCATGGTCATTATGGTTGTAAAGACTAATATGCTTACAACAAGAAAAGCCATTGTTCTTTTTTCATATGCTGTTGCAATAACATAAAAAGCAATTCCGGCTACAATCATCAAAGTAGCCGTTCGGGTTCCTGAAAAACTGTATCCAAGGATATTAATTATGATTGCTGCGCCTAACCACCATCTACGTACTTTATTGAGGTCTCTTACCCACAATATAATAGAAAGCATAGCAACACTTGCAAAATATAGACCGGAAGTTGCCGGATCTGAAAAAACTGAAAATTTTCTCAATAAGCCGCCCTGGAAAAGTAAGATATATCCTCCGCCGACGCCAATTGATCTTAATTCAAAATCTGCATAGCCTAAGAATTGTTGTTTGCAAGCATACAATGCTAAAACTGTAGAAAGAGCGATCATGAAATAAATAAAAGTAAAAATCTTCTTTTTTGTATTAAGCAAACTATAAGCTATATAATAAAATATAAGATAGCTTAGCTGTTTCCTGAAAAAACTAGACCAACCCAACCAGCTGAACATGGAGGGATTGAAAATTTCAATTACATAGTAAGCCATTAAAAAATACAGGCTGATCGTGATGGGATTGGTCCAGAATTTTCTGTCGACATTCCTTCTTAAATCATAGTTCCTCAAAACTCCGAGTAACAAAAGCAATGTAAGTGGTTCAAGTGAAGCATTGATAGGAACCGGAAGATGAATAAGCCTGTCTAAAGTTATTGTAATTGATGAAAAACAAATCATGAAATAGAATCCAATGTATGGGTATTTCAAAAGAATAATGATCACTAAAATGGTAACGAACAATATTACCATTCCCAAACCAATTTTAAAATCAATTGTAGTAGCATACGCGATTGCCACAGCAATCAGCGTAAGCAATATATAGCCGAATGTAGTATTCAATTTCTTTTCGAGAAAATGATACCTCAATGCATTGCCTATTGCTGATCCTTTACTTGTTAAATGCTGACTCATTATTCTTAAAAATAAACGAATTTGACAAAGATATAAATCAGGAATATTATTACTAGTACGGTTGTAATGATATCAAAAAGTTTTTTTGTTCTTTCTTCCCGACTATCCATATATATGCTGATTTTTATATTCGGTTTGATAATAAGCATCTCCTAAAAGGCCAATGCAATTTTCCCATGTATGTTGCAAAGCAAAATTTCTTCTTTTTTCTTTCTGATTTTCTGAAAATATATTTTTATCCGAAAGAATCTTATTGATTTGATTTAGGTAATCCTCTTTCGTTGCACAAAGAAATGTGTGGTCATTGAACATCCGCATCGCATCAGTGGCTGTAGCAACTACCGGCTTGCCAGCTGCAAGGTATTCATCTATCTTTCTTGGATAGTTTCCTATCGTAAGCTGATTAACTGCCTGCGGATTGATACAAATATCAAAATGACGAACATAATTGGGAATTTGTTCAGGAGGTTTGCCGCCGAGCAAATACAAGTTGCCATGATCATTCAATTTAAGTTTTTCAAAGAATGCATCAGGAGGGCCCACCAGAACAATACTGCAATCAGGCAGTGAAGAAGCAATATATTCAATAACGTCAATATCCAACCGCATCGATGTAATCGCTCCACAATAACCTATGATGGGCTTGGGTATATTTTTAATATCATCCGGAACAGGTAAATCTTCAATAAGAAAACTTTCCAGATGACATCCCTGCCCGATATCATAACTATTCGGATTCCATTGTTTCGCGTATTCGGCAAGGTATGCCGAGTTTGCAACAACAATATCTGCTTTTTTAAACATTAGTTTTTCTGAACGCGGGCCATATTTCTTAAAAAAAGGCTGAATGGTAAGAAAGTCCCGGATATAGAAAATATATTTTTCACAGGGCAATAATTCTTTCTGATACAATCCCCGGAAAAAATCATTATCATTTATAAAAATAATATCAGAAAATGAAAGCTGTTCGATTGATTGCCTGATTTCTTTTGCAAGGCGTTTGTTATTAATCTTATTAATAAAATCAAAAAGTTGGTAAGAAGGTGACCAGTTGATTGATTCAAGAACTGAATGGGGATGCAATACCCATAGATTATTATTCACTGCTTCCATATTTATTCCATTACCGCGTAAAATCGATTTCCCGTTTTTTGATTTATTAGAGATAACGTTACGGAAAATAGAATTTCTATCCAGGGCACGATCGATAAAAAGCACACGGTTATGCTGGGCAAGCTCATAAGCCATGTCCTTGAAGTTAAACGCAATCTCCGACTCCCAGGGCTGGAAGCTGAATAATACTATATCCCTATCATGTATAAACCTATGTCCCATAAAGCTGAAGTCTTTAACAGCGTATTGATAATTTCATTTGACATACACACAGGAAATTTACAAAAGCAGAAAATGAATTATAAAAACACAAGTAGCTGTATAGTTGGTTTTAATTGCCGCAATTAAAATTTCTGGTTAAAGGCCGAGATTCTGCTCATCTACATTATTTAAAACAGCGCCGATAAATTTACTGTCGTTGATTCTAAAAAAATGTATAGCTTCTTTATCCATCTCACTTATACCGTTTTTTGAAGAGAAAATTCCAACTATTCCGTCGACATACTCCGAAATCTCCTTACTATCGGCATGGGTATTCAATGCAGCACCTTCCAGTAAAATGAAATCGTAATGGTGAATTACCTTATCGAGATTTGCAAGCAAATTATTCTTAGGTAAAATTTCCGAAGGAGTATAGTTTCCTTCGTCGCAGCCAATAATATCTGTATTTGTAATACTTGTAAGCGTTGTAATTCCCCAAATCTTTTCGATCCCGTTTTCCTGTCCGTTCATACTAAAACTTTCAAGTGTTGGTTTGGCTGCAAATTCACGCGTCAATGTATTATTGGAGAAATTAGCATCAACCAATAATACTTTTTTCTTACTCATACTGAATGTATAAGCCAAAGATTCAATAATAGTGCTCTTACCCTCTTGTGCCTTGGGACTGGTAAGCAAAATTATTCTCTTTCCACTGCATTCAATTTCATAACGCAGATTGCGTAGATTTTCAATAAAAGTATTGGAAGTATATTCCCTGTCGCTTTTTGAATCGAAATCAAAATATTCTCTTAGTGTTTTTTTCTGAAGGTCAATTGTATTTACTACCGTGAGTACATTCAGTTTTGTTTCTTTATGAAATATTGTGGGAGTTCTTAAAGATGTATCAAGTAACTCCAGGATGATTATAAAAAGGCTTGAAAGAAAAAGCATTGATAACCCTGCAATAGCAGTGATGAGGATTCCATGTGAGGATTCCGCCTTGATGGCAGGCTGTCCAAGTATTATTTGTTTAAAATTAAAATCAGGTGCCACATCGATGTCCTGGGACGCAAATAAACTGCTGTTGTATTTCTCAAGCTCTTTTTCCGCCGTTGTCAGGTCATTTTCGTATGCTTTGGCAACCACTTCTTCCCCACCTCCTGAAAAAGCTATTTTCCTAAAATCTTCAGTCCTCTTTTTATACATTTCAATATTCTGATTGGTTGAAGCAATATTCGATTCGAGCTCGAGCTTCTTTTTAATAAGTTCATCTTTCTTATCTACCAACTTTTGTGCTGCCACGTTTGCAGTTCCTCCAGATCCTAGTTGAATAATCCTATTCAGGTTATCACTTATTTTTTTGGATATATCCGGGTCATTGCCACCTTTTTGTGCCAATTGTGTCGCTAATAATTCATTTGTTCTCCTCAATACCAGTATTTCATCTGCATTGTTTGTATTAGCGGGCCCTGGTGTAGTAACAGTATTTACAGAAGCCAGCTGCTCAATAATTGAGCTGAGTTTCTGTTTATAATCATTTAGATTTGCTTGTTGCTGCGTTAATGAAGATGACAATTCCTGGTAACCGCTCATAGCAGCAGTTGCGGCATCACCAGGATTTGGAGTCCCTATTTTTGCCCTATAAATTTGTAATTTATTTCTTAGTTCATCTACCTCTTTTCTTTTACTCTGCTGCAGGCTATCTAATTTATATAAGGACTGCTTGGTGGTAGTAGAAGTGAGGGAATTATAAAATTCCTTAAATTTTATCCCAATAACATTTGATACATATGCAGAAAGCTCCGGATTTTGAGAACTGAATGAAACATTAATATAGTCGGTTTTAGGGATCCTCTCTACACTTAGCTTTGTTAAAACACTATATTCATCATATCCGTACAAATTCATTAGATCCCATATCTTTTTTTCTTGCGGATCATAGGTAGTCAGCAATTTCAGAGTCATCAATTTATCATGTAAAATTTCCTTTGCTTTTTGAAAATCCGATTTTCGATAAACTGAATCCTTTTTCTGTTTTTCGGTCAAAATGGTGAAAGGATGGGAAGATTCAAGATCATGCAGTAAAAGATCATATGACATCATGCCCAATACGATCGGCGACTTAAATGTTTCAATTACATTGTTGAAACGAAAATCGATTTGATTTACGTCAAATATTTCTGTTAATTGTAAGCTTACTTTCTGCGTTTGAGAAAATCCTGTGGAGTATTGAGCATTGGATAGATATCGCTTAGGAGCTAAAAAACTAAATATTAACCCGCCTGCGATTCCAAGAATAAGGCAAAATATAATAGTCCACTTTCGTCGTACTAAAACTTTGACGAGGTAAATGAGATCCATGGTAAATTTTATGGTTTCAATTTAAAAAAAAGGTAAAGCATTGACAGTTTTTTAAGGATATAAAATTTTTAGGAAGAGATTGGAGAATATTGGAGGTAAGACATAAGAAGGTCAAAAATAGCGAGTTAACATCATCTTTGCCAGCTATTATTACATTTTTCTTTATATATAAAATTCGCCAATTTGTGTTTTTACAAATTTTTCTGACCACATCAAAAGTAGCAATTATTTTCAAAAAGCAAAATTATTTAAAGGCACTATCTTCATTACCATTAATTTCGCCCGCAAAGGGAAAGATAATTCTCCTGTAAATAACATAGGGCCTTGCAATCCGTTTATATTAGTCAAATTTAGGTTTAAAGGAAATGACTGTTTTCAAAATCCTCTTCTGGTTTAGTCTGTTTATTATCGCATATAGTTATATCGGATATGGGGTACTTTTATACTTTTTAGTTCAGTTGAAAAAAGTTTTTGGCAGGAAGAAAAACGTTAACTCCGACAAGTCATTTGAACCTGAAGTAACCATAATCGTTTCTGCATTCAATGAAGAAGATTTTATTGAAAGAAAAATTCAAAACACGTTTCAGCTTAATTATCCGATATCGAAACTGAAAATAATTTTTATCACTGATGGTTCTACTGATAATACAGCAACGATCATTGGCAGGTTCCAGGATATAGCGCTTTTACACCAACCCCAACGCCGAGGCAAGGTAGCTGCAATGAACAGAGCGATGAAATTTGTTACAACACCTTATGTAATTTTCTCAGATGCCAATACTTTACTTAACCCCGATTGTGTAAAAGAAATCATCAAACATTATATAGACCCCCTGGTAGGCGGTGTTGCCGGAGAAAAAAAAATTATTACTACAACAGACGCCATGGCAGCTGGTGTTGGAGAAGGGCTTTATTGGAAATATGAATCCTTTCTAAAAAAAATGGATGCAGCATTTTATTCAGTAGTAGGAGCAGCGGGAGAACTGTTTTCGGTTCGAACAGATTTATTTGAAGACGCAGGAGAACATGTAATCATCGAAGATTTTGTTCAATCGCTCAAAATATGTATGAAAGGATACGTAATCCAATACGAGCCAAATGCATTTGCAATCGAATCCTCTTCAGCAAGTATGAAAGATGAGCAAAAAAGAAAAATAAGAATCAGTGCCGGAGCGTTTCAGGCAATGATAATTGTGAAGGACCTGTTTAATATTTTCAAATACCCCGTTCTATCTTTTCAATTTATTTCGCACCGGATTTTACGATGGACCCTCTGCCCTCTTTGCCTGGTAATGCTGCTCATATCTAATATCGTCATTGTAATACAAGAGAAGGACCTCTTTTATCTATTGTTTTTTTGGGCACAGGTGGTATTGTATATAGTTGCCTTTACAGGCTGGTTATTTGCAAACCGGAATATCATGATAAAAGCACTTTACGTGCCTTATTACTTCCTGTTTATGAATATTTCTGTATTTATTGGCTTTTCCCGGTTCATTAAAAAGAAACAAACTGTTATGTGGGAAAAGGCTTCACGTCAAAAAATGAACTAAAAATACCATGAAATGGGTATTTTTTTATAGAATATATATATACATATTTGCACCTAATAAAAAAATGGTATAAGTATATTTGGTTTATAGGAAATTTTCATTACTTTTATCGTACAATTTCGTACAGTTAGTTCAATTCCTTTGAAAGTCAGGTTCTAACGAGGCTCGCCACAGCCCATACATCCTTGAAATCCCCCAATACCTGATTACCATTCTAATTTCCTATTAATCTTGTTTGGCCATATTTATCAGGTTATAAATCCTGTTGAAGCCAATATCTCATGTTTAGCCAACATTTTCCAATTTCAATCCTACTGAGAAATTAAGTGTTTTTAAACCTTAATTTATTTAGACTACTGCCCATGAAAAAGCAAATTTTAGCAGTTGATGACAGTAAGGCAATCAGGTTTTTGTTACAAACTGTGCTCGGAAGAGAATACCAGGTTGTTACGGTTCCAGATGGTTGTTCAGCCATGTATTGGCTTTCGAAAAGAAACTTTCCTCATTTAATTATAGCCGACCCGCAATTACCCGATATGGAAAATTGGGAATTGATCCAGCAATTGTCCTCAAGTGGCATTTATAATTCAATTCCTGTGGTGGTATTATCAGGATTAGAAAAAGGAGAAACAGAATTGAAATGTATGGAATATGGAGTGCATAAGTTTTTCTTAAAGCCTTTCAACCCTGTTGAACTGGTAACAGCAATCAATGATTTAATTGAAAGTAATACGATCGATCAGCATTACCCTATGCAAGCTATTTAATCGAATCGCCATGTATTTATGAAACCTTAAACCTAAACCTATTATGGAATTTACATTTTTGCCCAAAGCAACACAAAGGAGTAGAGAATTCGTACGTTATACCATCAGATCCGAACAAATAAAAGAAACTCAATATAACAAGAGTGGTTTTTATTATATCGGAAAGAACCCTGCTAACATTGAAAAATTAGTAAAGCTTTTTAAACGCGGTTACGCTTCAGATAATATTGAAAATGCAAAATCTGAACTGAAGCGTTGCCTGATGCAGGAAAAAAATACCATTCCTGAAATCATATTCTGCGAATCGCAGTTTGAGTTTGCAGCTATCAAAAACTTTTGCCTCTTTCTGAATAATC
>Ga0137407_10000176_pt1 | contig 46802 bp, 37 predicted proteins | sample CZOMad2_2_16fung_FD_108410 | JGI IMG/M metagenome (GOLD analysis project Ga0137407, IMG submission 108410) | Vadose zone soil fungal communities from Angelo Coast Range Reserve, California, USA - CZOMad2_2_16fungal (Illumina Assembly) | ecosystem: Environmental > Terrestrial > Soil > Vadose... | reverse complement strand
GTTTCAGGTCGCGATGAATGATGCGAGCGTGGTTATGGGCGTAATCGAGCGCGTCGCAAAGCTGGCTCGTCCATTCGGCAAGCTCGTGCGGCTCGAAGACCTTGTGCGGTTTGTCCGCGCGCAAGTTCGAGAGCGTGTCGCCATCGATGTACTCCATCGATATGCAACCCGACTGATCGCTGTGCACGAAGTCGTAAATCCGGACAATGTTCTTGTGGGTCAGGTCAAGGCTGCGCCGCGTCTCGCGCTTCATGTCGCCGAGCACCGCGCGATCGTGCACGATCAGTTCCGGGAGAAATTTCAACGCAACATTGCGTTCGAGCTCTTCGTCGCGCGCCAGCCAGACCACGCCCATCCCGCCGCGGCCCAGCGTCTTGATCAGCGTATAGCGATTGAAGACCTTCTGCCCATTCGCAAAGTCGCGGATGGTCGCGTCGAGTTCGCCACTCATGGCGCGAGGCTAGCGACCGCCCTTCGCCCTGAAAAGGAAAAAACCGCCGGTATTTGATTCCTGCTTATGATCCTGATCGTGCTCCTGATCCCGGTAAGACGCGTGACCCGCGAGATTATGATCAGGATCATGAGCATGAGCAGGAACGAAGTGGAGACAAAACTGTTGCATCGCGACGTTGAGTAGCGATGCGTAGACTCCTCAAACCGTTGTTGGCGATCGCCACGATTTTTTCGTGGGCGATCTGGCAGGCTCCGCCACTTCGCTCGGCCGACACTTCGCCGAAGTTGCCGGTCGAAGTTCCGCTGCAAACCGGCGACGGAATGCCGACCGTCGAAGTAATGATCAACGGGCAAGGCCCGTTCGTATTCGGCTTCGATACCGGCGCCCAAGCCGGCCCGCGAATCGACGCCTCACTCGTCCAGAAGCTGAATCTCAAATCGACCGGGCAGGTCCAGGCGACCGATCCTTCTCGCCGCAATGTCCAAACCTCCGAGACCTACAAGCTCGACTCCGTTTCGGTCGGCAGTCTGCGCCTGACTGATATCACGGTCGCGTCGCGCGACTTCAAGAATTCACCGCGTCCTTTGAAGGTCGACGGCATTCTCGGCCTTAACGTATTCGCCGACTATCTCGTGACCCTCGACTTTCCGGCAAAGAAGCTCCGCTTCGAGAAGGGTGAGTTGCCCAAAGCCGACGGCGCCGACATTCTCGACTACAAGAACCAAGCCGGCATCGCCCAGGTCGAGCTAACTGTGGGCGACAAAAAAATCAAAGCCCACCTCGACACCGGCAACGCCATCGGCGCTTTCGTTTTTCCCACCGCCTTCGCCGAGAAACTCAACTTCGCCGGCGAACCCCGCGTCGTCGGCCGCGCCCACAGCGCCACCGGCGACATGGAAATCAAACAGGTCCAGCTAAAGGACATGATTAAATTAGGTCGTCACGAATTCCCTGACGCCAACATCGTCTACCCCGCTCTGGGCGACATTGGCAACGTCGGTGTGAAAACGCTGGGCCAATTTGTTATCACCTTCGACCAAAGGAATGAACGCGTTCGGTTGAAGCGGTAGCTTTGGAGGGACGGGCGCTGTCCCGTCCCTGAGATTAGGACGACACAGCGGTCGTCCCTCCATTACCCGCCACATAGACGGTGCTCGCTGATTCCGCCTCCAACACCGGATTCGAAAACGTAACCACGTGCGCTCGCGCGGTCGCGAACGCGCTCCCAAGCAGTTCCAGGAACTCTTCCTCCGGCGGATCATCCGACCAAAGCGCGAACACACCGCCCGGATGCAAATGCGCCGCCAGCGCTTTCAGTCCCTCCTCCTGATAAAAGGCCGCGTTGCGGGGATGGAGCAGATTGCGTGGTGAATGATCGATATCCAGCAGCACCGCATGAAATTTCCGGCCCTGCTGCTCTGGATCAAAGCCCTCCGCCGACTGCGCCCACTCGAAGAAGTCGGCCTGGACCATTCGGCAGCGCGCATCGCTGGTGAGTTTCTCGCCCAACGGAACCAACCCGCGCTGGTGCCACTCGATTACTGGCAGTAACGCGTCGACGATCAGTAACGACGCTACCTCGCGATGTTCGAGAGCCGCCACCGCCGTGTATCCCAGCCCCAGTCCGCCCACGACCACATCCCAGCTCTCACCTTTCAACTCGCCTAATCCCAGATGTGCCAGCGCCTCTTCCACTTCATGGAACAAGCTCGACATCAGGAAAGCGTCTCCAAGTTTCACCTCGTAGATTTCGATTCCACCTAACGAGAGCATCCTTCTCCGCCGCAGAATCAATTCACCGAGCGGCGTCTTCCTGTAATCCAGCTCCTCAAAGTCACGGCTCATTGCCGAAGAATTGTTGTCCGCAGATTTCACAGATTCACGCAGATTTTCTTCCGAATGAGGGTTCGAGGAGACGCTCCGTTCGGCTTAGGCGCAAATATTCTCCCTGTTTTTACGCTGGAATAATCTTTCTCAAATAATTCTAGTAATTTCATTGACATCTTTCCTCGATGTCCGTGAAATCTCCGCCGCATGAAACCGGGTAACAAAGGGAGGAGACGTCTCATCCATCTCCTTCTCTTGGTCTGCGCGGGTGGCATTGTCGTCGCCGACAATAGTTGGCTCACCTCGGTCAACTTCGGCAGTATTCAGCCTGCCAATTGGTTCTCCGATGACTCCGCGAGTCCGCCCGCCGATGCTCCCAAGCCCCTGCTGCCCGCGCGCGACGTTGAGAAGTCAGCCGCGCTTCCCACCGATGCGGTGCTTTCGTTCCAACCGGCCTCTGCCAGTCCGGCTTTCTCGTTCGCTTACAGCTCGCTGAATGAATCCATCCCGGCGCGGCCCAGCGGTTCCACCGATTTCTTTGCCGCGGCGCGATCAACCTCCTACGCTCTCTCGGATATTGCCGGCGGGTCAAGATCCCCGTCCACGGCGGTCGATGCCCCGACCAGTAGCAAGGGCTCGAGCCTGCAAGTAAATCCACGGGCCCAACTCGCTTCTCCGGCCGCGCCCAACACGAACGCCACTTGGATCGGTCCTAGCTTCGGCTCGTGGAGGACTGCCGAAAACTGGAGTCCAGCCACGGTCCCTAATGGCGCCGGGGTCGTCGCCGATTTCCGCCCTTCGGTTGCAGACCCGACCGCGATGGTGACGGTCCACGATGTGCCGGGCGGTCTGACCGTGGGAACGCTCTCCCTCGCCGGCACTGCCGCGCAGACCTGGAACGTTCGCCTCTCCAATCCCCTGATAATGAATAATAACGGAAACGGGGCGCTGATCAGCAACGTCAATCCGGCCGTGGGAAATTACCAGCTCCAGATCAGCGGCTTCCAATTCCCTCTCATGCTCGCCGATAATCTCGCGGTCACGAACACAAGCGGCAGCACTCAGGACAGTGCGATCCTCATTGGCGTCCCGATCGCGGGGACTGGCAACATTACGTTTAACAACGTCAACAACACTATCAACCTCGGCCAGATTCGTCTCGCGGCCACGACCGCTTCGACCTTTGTTGGCACTTCCACTGTCGCGAGCGGCGCGGTCGTGTTTTTCAACGAAACCGCTTTCGGTGCGTCGACAAATCAGGTCATTCTCGGCAGTGCCGGAGGCGGCGATGCCACCCTGGTGGCGACCGACGCTGTTTTTACCGCCGTCTATCCAGTCCGGGTCGCTTCAGGGAGTGGAGGGACTTTGGTCCTGGGGACGACTTCATCTCTCTCCGCCACTAGTACCGTTTTTTCCGGAGCGATTGTCCTCGATGGCAATGTCTCCCTGACCAACGCCCTCGCCAGCACCGCGCCGGCCCGCTTCACTAACACGATCTCCGGCGTGGGAGGTATAACGAAAATCGGAGCCGGCCCAGTGGTCTTGAGCGGCAACAATAGTTTTACCGGCGCCACGATCGTCAACGTCGGAACGCTCACTGCCGACTCACTCAACGCACTTGGAGGGACGTCCGGCATCACCGTTAATTCCGGAGGCTCCCTGGTTTTCGGCAGCCACGGAGGCACCGACCGCATCAATGATGCTGCGCCGTTGACTCTCAACGGCATGGGTTCCACCGTCCCCTCCCTCCAGACTGCGGGACATTCGGAGCACGGCGCTACGAATAACACCGCCGGCATTGGAGCCCTGACCCTTCAGAGCAACTCGATCATCGACCTTGGAAATTTCGCCAGCACCATCGCGTTCGCCAACAGCAGCGCCCAAACCTGGACTGGCACGCTCAGCATCTATAATTACACCCCCACCGCAATCTCCGGGGTGGACCGTCTCTACTTCGGTTTCGATCCCACCGGGCTCACCAACGCCCAGTTAAATGCAATCCAATTCTATTCCGACTCTGGCTCGACGTTTCTTGGCACCGCGAACTGGAGCCCCGGCCTGGACGGCGAGATTGTTCCTGGGGAGCCGGTCCCGGTCCCCGAGCCCGCCACGTGGTTCGGCGGAGTCATCGCCTTCCTGGCGCTGCTCTGGACGCAACGCGGGCGTATGCTAAGGGGCCAGGGCAATAGACCGCCTCTGCTCGAGACTTAGAGACCGCTACGGCTGTAGGAATTATTTTGTTCAAACTCTGCGCCGCGGTCCTTTTTTGCGGTTCTATCCGCAGATTCTTTTCTGAATTCGACATTGAGCGTTGGATGCTCGCCACGGCGAGTCCGTCCTTAGGCGGACTGGGCACAGCCTGCCCGCCGTGGCGGGGGCGTTTCCCCTTTCCTTGTTCTCCGCACGGCCTTGGCTCATCGGTCCTCTATCGCTCCGCCGTTTCCAAGCGCGCAAGCGGGTCCTGATGGAAGAATTTCCTTAGCTCGTCGTAGAGTTCCGGGTGTTTTTCCTTTAGCGCTTTTGGACGTTCGAAGAACGCTTCCGTGATCACGGCAAAGAATTCCGCCGGATTAGTCGCGCCGTATTGATCGAGCAGCGTTTCCTGTCCGCGATCCGCCGCGTCACCCAGGGCCCGGTATTCTTTCATGAGAACGCGGGCCCAGGAGCGATAGTGCGAGCGCTTCTCCAGGAGCGGCGCGCCATCGAAGGTCCCGTCCTGTTGATCCAACTGATGCGCGAACTCGTGGAAGGTAACGTTGTGTCCGTCCTGGAAATCGGCTGAATCCCGGCGCACATCGTCCCAGGAAAGAATGATCGATCCGCGTAGCCACGCTTCGCCGAGCCGGCTTTCGTCGCCTTCGTGCACAACGCCTGCGGGATCGACGAACTTGGACGGCGCCTCGTAAGAACTTGGGTAAACCAGAATGGAATGGAGCCCCGCGTAATAGTCGTGCTCGCGATTGAGCAGAAGAATGCAAGCCTGCGCCGCGATCGTCACCCGGATCTCGTCGGTCATCTTCAGTCCGCCGCAGCCTTCAAACTCTTTCTCGGACAGAAAAACGCGAACGAGCGTTTGCAGTTGGGTTTGTTCGTCGTGTGACAGGAGGCGGTAATACGGCACTCGCTCCCGCAGGATTCGTAACCAGGTCGCCGGAAACGGCAGCCTGTCGAGGCGTCGTCTGCGCCATTTTCTGAGAACCGCAAACACCGTATCTACTGACGCGGTCTCGTACGCGAAGTCAATGAATCCGAAGTTTCTCGGGTAGGGTGGGCGTCTCGCCCGTCGGTGATCGCGTCTCCCGATCACGAACTTTTGAAAGATTGATTCACGCTTCCGGTCTCTCACCCTTCAGGCTTGGTCGATGTCGCTCGGCTCCCGCCGGCTCCAGCGCCGCAGCGATCAAAACGCTAAGCGAGGCGACAAAGAATATCGCAGAAGCGAAAAACTTGCAGCTGAGACAGCTGATATCGCTGCGCGAATCGATCTAAGCAACGCCAAGACGTCCGTCGTTACCACGTCGCTTTCGCCAGATGACATTGAACGCGCCGTTGCTGACGACCTGGCCAAACTGGAGGAGAAAATGAAGGAGGCGCATTTACTTTACGGCACGCAAATCCTTCAGCTCGAGAGTAAGCCGGTGCCTGACAAGTCCGCATGAGTCCGTCAGCACACTAATCGGTCTCCACCAGACGTCGTTGCCTTGTCTCGAGAATTTCTGGTTCTCTTTCACTTGATCTTTGCCAAGAGCTCATCACGAAGGTTCGGAATCCGTGAGCCCCAGATTTCGAGGAACTGTGGCAAGTATTTATCCCGGCATAAGGCAGCGTCCCAGACCTGCCCGTTTCTTATTGCTGCCCGTGCGAAATCTTGCGCTTCCTTTTCGCTGAAGGAAGGCAAATGCGGTAGTAACAACCCCACCCGAGCTTCAGCGGCCCGGAAGCTACGCGTGCCTGCTACTCTTTCGATTGCTTTCGGGACTGCGAGCCTCGGACGTTCTCGCAGGAGCACATCCATGAGCACAGATTCGGCTTCCGTTTCTGATCTCAGTCGATGTCCTTGTAAGTGAGAAATGAATCCGTAGGGATTGGTTCCGTCGATGCTTAAAGGAATCACCAATACACCTCTGACACGCACAATGTATCCCAACTCCTGGGAACACCAGTCCGATTTTTTGAAATCCTCGCTCAAGAGAGCAATAAAAATGTCGGTTCTTTGGAGCTCTTCTAGGATGCGTTTTTGCCACTCTTCCGAAACCTTGAGATCATCGTGTGCAATGAAGGTAGAAAATCCCAGGGATTCCATCGTCTGTCTGATTTGGCCTCCCCACGACTTGTCCACAGTCGAATAACTTATGAAAGCTATGTCTCTTGTTGCAGCGGGCTCTATTGCGCTACTCGCGGATCGCAGCTCCTTAAGATAATCAATAATTGGAACAAGGTCGGCGCGTAGGTCGTATGCCTCGGTAATCTGCTCCGGATTTAGGTTCAGACCAGTCAGCATCTCCTGAAGAACCTTATCATCAAATCGTCGAGCATAGGCCGCGAACCTCTTGGCGACATCCTTGAATCCATAGAGATAGGCGGTCTGCTTGTCGGGATCTTCGCTCGGACCGCAATCACCGAGCGGATACCGCTCAATCGCCTCCGCCAATTCCAGTGCGCGCTGTACTGAGGTGGGCATTTATTGGGCAAACGCGGGAAGCTGACGCTGCTAATCTGGAATCTGGGCCTCGACCAGCTGCGCCAGGAGGATGAGTGATTCTTGCCAGCCGAGATAGCACGCGGACGGTGGAATGGCTTCGGGCACTCCTTCCTGCGCGATGATCAACTCGGTGCCGCAGTCGACTTTCTTCAGGTCAATCGTCGTCTGCATTTCGCCGGGCAGGTTTGGGTCGTCAAACTTGTCGGTGTAGCGGATGCGTTCGTGCGGCGTGAGCTCGAGGTATTCCCCGCCAAAGGAATGACTCGCGCCAGTGGTGAAATTGGTGAACGACATTTTGTAAGTGCCGCCGACTTTCGCCTCCAGGTGGTGCACCTTGCAGGTGAATCCGTTTGGCGGAAGCCATTTGGCTTTCGCGTCCGCATCCAGGAACGCGCGGTAGATCTTCTCGGGCGCAGCACGGATGACACGATGAAGGCGGATGGTGTTCGTGGACATGATGACTACTCCTTCGTTTGGCGATGCGCGCAACTTTACTCAGGGAAGAGCTCTCACACAATGGGCACAACGGAAAATGCGGTTCTTATCCACAGATTTTTTTTTGAATCTGCGAGAATTGGCTGCGTAATCTGCGGACTAGATTTCCGTGGCGGCGTTCGCCGCGGCGAACGCCATACTTTTGGGATCCTGCCCTACCTTTGTGAACCTCCGTGACCTTAGTGTGAGATTGCTCTTGGAGGGCGTTTTCTGTGAAACGGCGACAGAGCGCCGTCGCTAGAGAGCCTGAGACCTCTTAAGGTCTTTACGGTGTGCCCAGATCCAGGCGAAAAGTTCTGCGACCTTTTCCTCTATTAACTTTTCGATGGGATTAAAAAGCGTGCCATCGAAGTAGCGCGCAGGGCCCCCCGCGTGGGCGCCATGTCCCTCATCGATCGATTTCCGCCAACGCTCGGCGTGGGTTCGCCACTCTTCCTGGTCGACGAGCTTGGGCGCCTTGAACCAGACGTTCCAGGAAAGCAGGTTGCCAGGCTGGAGCATGTTCCCGGAAGCCAGGTTGAATAAATCCATGACCAGCTGGTTAAACTCGTCGACAAGAGCGCTACCGGTCTTGTTGATCGGGCCGATCTCTACTTCCACATTGGCCACCGCCCAGGCTTCGTCGTGAATGGCAAAGCTCGGGCTCGTGAATAGATCAGTTTGGCCCTTCCGCACCGGAAAGATGGGTTGGTCGGGGTTTCCCGACAGATTGGTCGTGACCTTGATCGAATGGGCTTTGTCCTGCGGGAAAGGGAGGCTGCTATCCTTTAAAAGGTTCCATATGATCTGATAGACTATGTTTTCGTCTGCGAACGGGCTAAACCAAATCTGGCCCATCACCTTCATATCCGCCGCCATCTCCCTGGTGGTCTCGTTAACCCAGCCGCGTTGCCCGGTAACGGTAACTTCTACATTCATGCAACCCATTTTCAGATGGCACACCCCCTGTTGAGGACAGATGATGGAATAGACCCTGCCGGTATCGGTGTAACCGAGCCGGGAGATGTAGGGGGCGAACATCTGAAAGCATCGCTTGGGATCGGGCTGGCCCTTTTGCGTCTCCCAACTGAACTCGGGCCACTCCACGGGCCATTGGCGTTGGAGTAAGTTAATGTTGGCCATGTTATCCAACATCTCCAGCGAGGAGAGGTCTGGAGTTGGATAGGCAAAGGCGGGATTTGATTCGGCGAATCCGCCGACCCATCCGGGCGGGACGAGGTCCTGAGGTTGATTTTGTTGCATAGGAGTTTTCCTCGTTGGGGTTAATGAGGGAGGTGGCGGTGAGACCGGTTCGATGACGAGGGTGGCAGGATCGCCGGAAGCTGGCAAGTCTGGGCGTTTGGGGAACGCTTTAGACAAAATACGCAGTTGGCGGCGTTGGGTTATTAAAAGACCGTAAAGAGGTCATGGAAGATGTCGTCACTCATGAAGAAGATTGGAAAAGTTGTTTCGCGGAACTGGGGCCGGGCCTTGTCCTCTTCGCCCGCCAGTTCGTTCGCTCGATCGCGGACGCGGAGGACATCGTCCAGGACGCGTTCGTCCGGTTTTGGCGCAAACAGCATTCGGTCAACGACCCGCCTTCGCCTGGCTTCTGCGTGGCAAGTCGGGGCCTGCTTTACGCGACGGTCCGCTCTACCGCGCTCGATCTTCTCCGGCGCGATGCTCGCCGGGCCCGGCGCGAGGCCACGGCTTCGGCCGACATGGAGCAGATCACTGAGCCGCAATTTGATTTCGATGATGGTTCGCAGCGCGCTCTGGTTGCCGCCGTTGATCTTCTGCCAGTCGAACAGCGGGAGGTCTTGGTAATGAAAATTTGGAATGAGCTGACCTTTGCCGAGATCGCATCAGCCCTTTCGATTTCCCAAAACACGGCGGCATCGCGTTATCGTTACGCGCTGGCGGCCCTGAAAAAGAACTTTGTTGTCCATGAATGATTTTTCTGAACTGGAAGCGGAATTGAAGAAGCTGCGGCCGCGGGCGGTCTCGCCGGACCTGAGGGCGCGGATCGAAGTAAATCTCGCGGAAACGGAAGCGGCGGGACGCGGGACGGCTACCGCTGGAGTATTGCCGAAACAACGACGGTTCCGGCCGAACTGGTTCGCGCTCGGGCTGGGCCTGGCAGCGGCGGCAACGTTCCTGATCCTGGCGCGAGTGAATGTCGATCGGCCATCGAAGTCGACCGGGCTGGCGTTGCTGACGCCCGCGCCGATAACTCCGGCGGCGAAAGCACTAGATAGCTTCGTGCCGGCGGCAATGACGCAGGTCGTTTACGATACGAAAGACGAAGGCCTGCATTTCGCTGACGGTCAGGACGAGCCGATGCGCCGTCTGCGTTCGCGTAAGCGGGAGACGGTGCAGTGGAAGAACCCGCAGACCGGCGCGTCACTCCGCGTTTCTTATCCCAAGGAGGAAGTAACTCTTATCCCGATCTCCGGTCAATGATTGTCAACCAAACACCGAAAACAGATTTTGTAGGGCGGGCGCTCCGCCTGCCTCGCGTTCGTCCCGGCAAGGTCGCCGCGGCGACCGCTTGCCCTACAACAACAGAACAGAATCGCCCTTAACCAAAACCAAACAATGAAAACAAAAACAGTAGCTATGCTTGCAGCGCTCGCGCTGCTTCCTATCACCGGGTTTACTCAGCCGGTTCCGCCAGTGCCGCCTGTCCCACCGGTTCCACCTGTCCCAAATTACAAGGACAAGGATAAGGACAAGGACAAAGACAAACCCAAAGTGCCAATCACCTGGCTGGGCGTGGAAACGTCGAGCATTCCCCGGGTAGTTAGCGAACAACTCGGGTTGCAGAGAGGCTTCGGTCTCGTAGTCGATTACGTCGTGCCGGACGGTCCAGCCGCGGCGGCGGGAGTCCAAACGAACGACATCCTCAAGATGTTTAACGACCAGATCCTGATGGACCCGGATCAGCTCTCGAAGCTTGTGCGCAGCCAGGCCGACGGGACAAACGTTACCCTGACTATCCTGCGCAAGAACGCAGAGCAGAAGGTCACGGTGAAGCTCGGAAAAAAGGAAGTGCGCCAGCATGAGCGTGACTTCGGCTTCAACTTCAACTCCGAAGACTTCAACGAGAAGATGCAGGCTTTTAACGACAAGATGAAGGACTTCCATGTTGACATGAGCAACATGAACTTCGATCCGAACATTCGCGACACCGTGCGGGAGGCGCAGCGTGAAGCTGCGCGGGCCCGCCGGGAAGCGATGCAGCAAGCGCGCGATCAGGCGCAGCATACGCGTGATCAGGCGCAACGGGCCCGTGATGAGGCGCAGCGGGCCCGGGAGGAGGCTCAGCGGAACCGTGAAGAAGCGCGTCGCTCCTCCCGAGAGATGCGTCTGTTTAGCAATGACAAAGGCACGATGAAATCGACCACGATCGATTTGGGCAAGGCCACGATCGTGTTCACCGACGACAAGGGCGAAATGAAGCTCGAAACGGTCGACGGCAAAAAGATCCTGACTGCGAAGGACCCACAAGGAAAGCTGCTCTTTAGCGGCCCAGTCGATACGAAGGAAGACGTGGACAAGGTGCCGGCGAATGTGCGCGAGCGTTACGACCAGCTCGAACACAAGGACTTGCCGAAGGTAGTTCCCAATAGCTTTGTCGAGAACGAGGACACGGATAACGACAACGACGAAGACAGTGTCACCGTCAATCCGGACGACAATGACAATGACAATAACGAAGATAGCGACAGCGCCAACGTCTCTCCCGCAGTCATGCAGATGCAGCCGATTTCCTGCCCGCGCGCGTCACGGTTCGCTCGTAACATAAATCTGCTTTCGGTTTAATCGTTCGTTTTCGCCACAGCGAACGCCGAAAATGAAAGCGATTATTTTGGTTGCGGCGGCGAACTGCATCCTGGCGGCGGCAAGTTCGGCCGAATTGGCGCCTGGGCCGGCGAAGGAAATGGATGGTTATCTCAATACTCTCGTCGCTGAGAACAAGCTCTCAGGCGTCGTCCTCGTCGCCAAGGACGGAGTAGCTGTCGCGAGCAAGGCAGCAGGGATTGCGAACAAGGCAACCAATGCGCCGATCGACCTGAACACGAAGTTTAATCTCGGGTCGATGAACAAGATGTTTACCGCGATAGCTATCGCGCAATTAGCGCAAGCGGGTAAGCTTTCGTTCACCGATACTGTCGGCAAGCATCTGCCCGATTATCCGAACAAGGAAGTAGCCGACAAGGTAACTATTCATCAGTTGCTAACGCACACTTCCGGTATGGGAATGTACTGGGGCGAGAAGTTTAAGGAACAGCGCGAGAAGCTGGTTACGGTCGCCGCTCATTTGCCGTTGTTCGCGGCCGATCCTCTGGCGTTCCCTCCCGGCGAAAAGTTCCAATACAGTAACGCAGGCTACATGCTGCTCGGCGCGATTATCGAGAAGGTTTCCGGCCAGGATTACTACAGCTATGTTCAGGAACATATCTACAAGCCGGCGGGGATGAATGATACCGGCTTCTACGACGCAACCAAAGAGACTACCAACCTGGCGGTTGGTTATACAAAGATGTCGCCCGACGGCCAGCCGCAGGCAAAGATTCGGGATAACACCAACATGCGGGACGTAAGAGGGGGTCCAGCCGGCGGAGGATTCTCTACCGCACCCGACCTCGTAAAATTTCAGCAGGCCCTGTTCAGCTACAAGCTACTGGACAAAAAGCACACCGAGCTAGTCACAACCGGCAAGGTGGACGGCCCGCGCGGAATGGGAAAATACGGTTATGGCTTTGGCGATAACAACGCCGGCGGGAAGCATAGTGTAGGACACAACGGCGGTTTTCCTGGGATTGCGGCGAATTTCGAGATGTTCCCAGAATCGGGTTACACGGCGGTGGAGTTGATGAATACAGATCCGCCAGCCTTGATGCCTGTCGCCAAAGCGATTCGGGAACGTATCCCAGCGAACTAGGAAGTCCGCCGGGGTCTTAACCCGGCTTTCGGCAGCCCCTATGGCTCGGGGCAAAACAGCTGCCCGGCGGACTTCCCATGCTTCCGTTTTTTAGGTCGCGACCGACGTTTGGGAAGATCGCCGTTTTACGAGACGGTCACCGGCTTGGCCGACAAACAGCCAAAAGGAAAGGAGAAGCATTTGCCACATAGGCAAGGCATAGCGCGGCAGCGATTCGCTGAGCAGACAGGTGATGGCAACCATCAGCGTTCCCACGGCGACGAGCGCAATACCGAAGCCGGCAATTGGGGCGACGTTCACTTTCCTCTTGAAGCCAACAATTATTAACCCAGCCAGACTCACAAGCCAGATCAGGAGGGCGCGGTTGTAGGTTAACCCCTTCCAAAGATGAAAATAGGGAAACTGCGATGGCATTCGCATTATCTTCTCGGTGTCATAATCACGGAATGTAACGAGACTGGCACAGGAAGGCATCCCATCGGGGTGTTCGAAAAAGTAAGTCGTCATTTCAAACAAGTGATCGGTTATTTCGGTGGCGGAGATAGTCCGGGCTAGTCCGAAATCGATCCGGGCGGCCTGGAGAAGCTCGGGCGAGGGCGGAACGAGAAAGGCAAACGCCATCCCGTTAAGGGCAAGGTCGACTTTTTCCCAGGGAACGGTCGTTTCTCCGGGGAAGAGAAGAGGGGCGGCCCGGGCCGAAAACAGCGCGGGAGAAAATGAGCCTTCGTCTTGGACTTGCGACAACAGAGTCAGAAGCTGTCGTGTCTCCGGAGAGCGGGTGCGGTCGGTCAGCTTATTAAGCAAGGATTTGCGTGCCTCGGGTGGGAGAGTGTTCAGGAATTGCAGGCGCCAAAGAAAGGTATAGCCCAGTCGTGAATGGGGATGGAGCTTGGTCTTGGAGGCAAGGTTCTTAGCCAGGGAGCCACCGAGGAATACGCAGGCCAAGCCGATTGCCATCGCAACGATAGCATGACGCAGGCTCGGGCTTTCCGCTCTCAACGTTTTCTGAGTCGGACTGGCGTTGAAGAATTTCGCAATCCGAAGTTGTATCGAGACAAGCACAAACGCTGCGGGCAAAAGGAAGATAAGCAAGCCGTTGATCTGGCGCGAAAGCAGACAGAGCCACAACGTAATCGCGAAGAGATACCATTTACTCCAACCGGGCTCGCCGTCGCTTTGGACTAGTCGCACCCCGCGCGTAACCAGGAAAACGATCAGGATCAGGCTCAGACTCTCGGAGCCCACACAATGGGCGAAGGTGTAGAAGAGCGCGTTACTCGCCCATCCCAGCGATAAAACCAAGCGAAGCCAAAACACGCTGGTAATGGCCCGGATGAAACCGAGCGCGCTGATACCGAGAGCCAGGTGTTGGGCGATGATCAGGGAGGCGATTCCCGAATCGGATAGCGCGAGGACCTCGGAAGGAGGGTGGGAATGCAGTTGGGCGTGGCCGCTGGACAGCTCGATTTGCTCGGTCAGCAAGAGCGGGACTTTGGACAGGTAACCGTAGGCTGTTTGCCAACCCCAAAAGGTAGAGATCAACGGATCACGGGTAAGCTGGTTGTAGGCGTCCGCGTCGCGCCATAACGGCGGAACTTTTGCGATCATCCAGAGAGAAGGGGCGAAAATACAAACGACGAGCATTCCCATCCCGACCAGGGCGCGACGTTTCGGCCGTGCGGAGCGCTGATGCATCATTTGCTATCGTGTCTCACGGCTCGCGACAGGCCAGACTTTTTCTTGGCGTTTTCAAATCGGCCACCTTATATCCATCATGCGATGGCGACGGACAACCCGAACCGACCCGAAGACCCTACGCCCTTCGTGGCCGCGCCCACGGATGTCGTCCCGCTGACTCATCAGGCGCCGAAACCGGCCCACGAGCGAACCGCGGACGAGGAAGCGGGCGTAATCGATTGGGAAAAACTGGCGGCGAGCGAGCGGTTCCGGGACCTTCTGAAAGCGAAGAAGCGGTTCGTCGTTCCGGCAATGATCTTCTTCGTCGCTTACTATTTTGCGCTGCCGGTGTTGATCGGTTATGCGCGACCTTTCATGGAGAAGCGGGTGCTGGGGCCGGTAAACCTGGCGTATCTTTTCGCGCTCTCGCAATTCTTCATGGCGTGGATCATTGCGTGGCTTTATGTGCGTGCGGCCGCGCGGTTCGATCGGATGGCGAAGGATGTTGTGACTCGGCCTCGAGAACAAGAGTAAGAGTAAGAGCAAGAGTAAGAGTAAAAATTTATGACAGCCGCACTCGGAATGTTCCTGCTCTTTGTGTTGATCACGCTGGGGATCACCTACTGGGCGGCGCGGCGTTCCCACGGCGCGGCGGCATTTTTCACGGCGAGCCGGCGAATCACCGGCTGGCAAAACGGCGTCGCGGTCGCGGGTGATTACATGAGCGCGGCGTCGTTCCTCGGGATCGCGGGGCTAATCGCGTTTTTTGGCTACGATGGGTTTATGTTCTCGGTCGGCTGGCTGGTCGCCTATCTTACGGTGTTACTGGTTGTGGCCGAGCCGCTGCGGAACGCGGGCAAGTACACGATGGCAGACGTGCTGGCTTACCGGCTAAATCCGCGGCCGGTTCGCGCGACGGCGGCGCTGAGTACGATTACCGTCAGCACATTCTACATGATCGCGCAGATGGTAGGAGCTGGCGCGCTGGTGACGCTGCTGCTCGGCAGCTCGCACGTGAGCTATGAAGCGGCAGTCATCGGCGTGGGTGTGCTGATGATTATCTACGTCGTGTTTGGGGGAATGCTGGCAACAACGTGGGTGCAAATCATCAAGGCAATCCTGCTCATGGGCGGAACTATTCTCCTCAGCTTGTTAGTCCTGGCGCATTTCGGCTGGAGCCTCGGCGGCTTCTTCGAAGCGGTAACACGCGTGAGTTATCACGACAAAGGTGTGCTGGTTACGAAGAACTTCCTGGAGCCTGGCCTGCGTTACAATGCGACGAACCACGGCGCCCTCGATCTCATCTCGTTAGGTATGGCGCTGGTCTTCGGCACGGCGGGGTTGCCGCACATTCTTGTCCGCTTCTATACCGTGCCTGACGCCAAGACAGCGCGGGTGAGTGTGGTCTGGGCGATGGTTCTCATTGGCAGCTTCTACATCATGACGACATTCCTCGGGTTCGGCGCGGCGACGATCGTCGGTCGCGATTTCATTGCCGGCCATGGTGGTAACAACATGAGCGCGCCGTTACTAGCCCAGGCCTTGGGGGGCGACATTTTCTTTGCGTTCATCGCCGCGATCGCGTTCGCGACCATTCTCGCGGTCGTCGCCGGTTTAACGATTAGTGCTTCGACTTCGTTTGCGCACGATTTCTACACGGCGGTGATTCATAAGGGAACCGAGCGTAAGCCGGGCGAAGAAGTGCGAGTGGCGCGAGTAACAGCATTCGTCGTGGGAGCGGTGGCGATTGCGATCGCTATCCTGTTAGGCAAGGACGCGAACGTCGCTTTTCTCGTCGCACTGGCGTTTGCGGTCGCGGCTTCGGCGAATCTGCCGGTCATCGTTCTGTCGCTTTTCTGGAAGCGATTCAACACGACGGGCGCCGTGCTGGGATTGGCGGTCGGTCTGATCGCGTCGCTGGCGTTGATCATCGTCGGTCCAAGCATCATGAAAGTGGATCCGCCCGGTGTGGCAGCGTCGGCGCGGCATTTGATCCAGCACGCTCCGATTTTTCCATTGGAGAATCCGGGGATTCTGAGCATCCCGCTGGGATTTTTGGCGGCGATTCTCGGAACGCTATTCAGTCGTGAGTCGCACGCGGAAGCCCGCTTCGCCGAGCTAAGCGTTCGCGCGAATACCGGGCTGGGTGCGGAGAAGGCGTCAAGCCAATAAAGAGCGCCGCTTAAGCTTGGCTTGAAGAATTGCGGTCGTTATTCTGCGAAGTCATGAAGCGCATGATCCGCGGTATCCTGTTGTTTTTCGTCCTTTCTGCAATGTCGATTGTTTACGCGGAAGCGCCGAAAGGTGTGGCCGGAGTTAGTATCGTGGTAAAACAGACTCCGACCAAGCGCACCGTGACCGATTCGCGCGGCAACTTTTCTCTCGAAGGTCTGCCGGCAGGCTCCTACACTTTGACCATCCGCCCGCAGAAAGCGAACGACACGAAGACGGCTTCGACGACCAAAGCCATCGTCGCCACCTCATATTCGATCAAAGTCGAAGGAGTGAAACGCCCGATCACTCAATCTGGCTTAACGAGCGATAAACTTCTGGCCGGAGTGGATGTCCCGGTGGAGGTGGGAGCGGGCGCGAAGGTTCGCGGACAAGTCCTGGCAGGAGGGCTCAAGAAAATGGTTTGGATAGCCCCCGAGGTCGGCAGCCACTTCCCGGGGCATTGGGTGGATGCGGATTCCAAGGAAGCGGCCGCTCATAACAGCGCGCGAGTCAGTGGCGACGATTTTCGGAATAATTTGCAGATGGCTCCTGATCCGCACCAAGAGGGTTTCAAGGGAGCCGACGATTCGAAATTATCTGGGATTAACTCCCCCGGCAGGTAGTTGGTGCCGATTCGCGCTCAGGTGCGCAACCGGGGCGCCGGACAAAGGGGTTTAAATCCGAGAGCCGGCTAGTTTTTCACTTTGCTCAATGACAAAACCGGCGTCACTTTGCCGGATGAAAACGTTATTCCCCATTCTGTTGGGTCTGTTTCTGGCGGTCGCGTCAATGGCAAGCGCCGGCACTCCGTCGTTGAACGTTACGGTCTCTGATGCCGGCGGTAAACTGGCGTTCAAGGGCGCAACCAAAAACGACGGCGGATTCGCCACCGGAAAATTGCAGCCCGGAAATTACGTCGTGCAATTCAGCTCGAAAAACGCCGCTCTGAAGGGTGGCCAATATTCGATCATCGTCGCGGCCGGACAGAAAAAGGTCGTGGCGAATTCTATTGCCGGAGACAAGTTTCTCGGTGGCGGTGTTGCCATGAAGGTCCAGGTCGGAGCCGGATCAGACATTATCGGCCATGTCTCGGCCGGACCGCTTGCGACCAATGCGACGCAAAAGGACAGTGTTGGGAAGATGCAGGATCGCGCCCAGGACCAGCATCAGGAGGGCTTCCATTCTTCCCTGAGCAACACTCAGGACAAGATGACCCGGCCCGGAAACTGAGAATACCGGCCTCGCGTATTTTGCTTGGCTCGGCCTGAGGCGACCAGTTATGCTTCGGGCATGAGAATTATTGCCCGGGGTTTTATCGCTTTGATTATTGGAGCATCAGCCTGCGCGGCCTACGGTGCGCTGCCGCAAATGAACGTCACCGTCGCCGACTCGAGCGGTAAGACGGCCTACAAGGGAACAACGGATTCGCGTGGCCTATTCGCCAGTCCCAAAATGCAGCCGGGCAATTATGCCGTACAGTTTAGCTCAAACAACGCGCCCAAGGGCAGCCATTATACCTTGGTCGTTGTTGCCGGCACGAAAAAGACTTCGGCGAGCGCCATCACCGCGGAGAAGTTAGCGGCTGGGGGCGTTGCCATGAAGGTCGAGGTCAAGGCGAACGCCAGCATCCAGGGACAGGTGTCGGCGGAAGAGAATGCCACTCGCATCGGCAAGAACGGACAACTGATGGTGTGGATTCCGAAAAAGGTGGGCAGCAACATCCCCGCGCATTGGGCGGAATCGGACTCTGCTGAAGCCAAGGAAGCGATGACTTCTGGAAGCTACAGTACGAAGACTATTCAGGATAAACAAAACCAGGGAATCTCGCCGAGGTGATTCCTGATCAAGAAAAGCATAACCAAATGAAAACAAACTGTAGTATTGTCGCGGCGCTCTCGCTGGCATTGACGGCGGTGGCCTCCGCGGCAGTTCCAACACTTAACGTGACGGTTTCTGACTCAAGCGGGAAAACTGCTTACAAAGGCGCGACAGATTCGAGAGGAATTTTCGCGAGCCCGAAAATGCAGCCGGGCAGTTACGCCGTGCAGTTCCGTTCAAATAACGCGCCAAAGGGCAGCCATTACACTTTGGTCGTTGTTGCCGGCACGAAAAAGACTTCGGCGAGCGCAGTCACGGCGGAAAAGTTGGCCGCCGGCGGCGTCGCGATGAAGATCGAGGTGAAGGCGAATGCCAGCATTCAGGGACAGGTGTCAGCGGAAGACACGGCCACCCGCATCGGCAAGAACGGGCAATTGATGGTCTGGATCCCGAGAAAGGTCGGGAGTAATCTCCCTGCGCATTGGGCTGAATCCGATTCAGCCGAAGCCAAGGAAGTGATGACTTCGGGCAGCTACAGCGCCAAGAATATTCAGGACAAGTACAATCAGGGAAAGTCCCCGCAACAAAGTGGTGACGGCATAAGCAAACCCGGTTTTTAAAAACATAAAACACGCAATCGTCGGCATTGCGGCGGCGCAACCGGGCCGTAATTCGCCGCCTCGTTTCGTTTTTGAGCCGCGGCCGGAGTGAAATTCAATTTCGATTTGGCCGGACGACCGGGCTCGGTATCTTTCTCGCATGAGAATCATCGTTCGTAGTTTCATCGCCTTATTCATTGCAACGGCCTCCTTCGCTTATGGCTCGCTGCCGCAAATGACCGTGGTTGTTTCCGATTCCAGTGGGAAAGCGGCATACAAAGGGGCGACCGACGCCAAAGGGACCTTCGCGACCGGGACGCTTAAGCCCGGCAATTACGTTGTTCAATTCAACTCGAGAAGAAGCGCCGATGTAAAGGGCAACAATTTTGCGCTGGTAGTTTCAGCCGGGAGCAAAAAAGTCACAGCGGATTCGGTCGCCGGGGAGAAGTTTACCGCGGGCGGCGTTGCGATGAGGATAAGCGTCGGCGATGGATTGAATATCGCCGGCCAGATCACCACTGGATTAAAGACGATGGTGGACAAGGACGGGAAGAAGCTGGTGTGGATCCCGAGGAAACTCGGCAGTAACCTGCCCCCGCATTGGGCGTCGGAGGATTCCCCCGAAGCGAAAGAGGCTGAGACGCAGATCAGTTACAGCATGAAGAATCTTCAGGATAGGCAGAACCAGGGAGCCAGTCCGCAGTAAGCGGCGCGGATTAGGTCAGACCCCGGGGAGAGCTGCCGGCGGAGGGGCTCGAACCCACACGATCTTGCGATCACTGGATTTTGAGTCCAGCGCGTCTGCCAGTTCCGCCACGCCGGCGCGGTGGAGCTAACCGTTTCGCACCGGATGCCAGGCGTGCAAGTGAAATTGCACTGCTCTTCTGTAGCCGCTTCGCTCTGCGAAGCGCGGATCTGGATCCCGTGAAGTCCTCTCGCGCCGCCCACAGGACGGCGGCTACAGAAGAGGAGGATCACGCTCAAAGTGAGCCGCGAATTAAGTTGAACTGACTGCGCAACGCGATGCTAATCTCGCGTCCCAAGATGATGCGATCATTTTGGCTTGCGCTGATTTTTTCTCTCGCCGTCTCGAGTTTTGCGGAAGACCGCGCCGTTCAACTCCTGCTTCCCTCGCGCCGGCTCGATCCGACCAGCACCTTCGAGCTGCGTTTCGCGACAGAAATGGTGCCGGCCAGCGAGATCGGCAAAGCGGCCGCCGTTTTGCCGCTCGTGTTTTCGCCCGCGATCGATGGCCAGTTCATCTGGCTAAGCACGCGGAGCGGAACTTTCGCGCCGAAAGGAATTCTGCCGCTCGGCACGAAGTATCAGATCTCGTTGCGCGGCGGATTGAAAGACGCGGCGGGCCGCGAGGTAAAATCGTCGCTGCGGGAAAACGTAGAGACACCGCCGATGCGGGTGAAAGGCGTAGACGCGCTCGGCGGCGCCGATCCGGAGAACGCGCCGGCCACGCCGCGTTACCTGCTGCTCTTTAATGCGAACGTCGATCCGGCGGCGTCGGCGAAATACATTCGGTTCGTGAACGGCGCCGGCGTGAAGATCGACGCACGCGTCGAAGGCGACGATCCGAAAAATCACGACCGCAAGTTCCCAAGTTACCAGAGTGACGATCGTAATCTCTCTGCCTGGGGCGAAATGCTGGCCCCGGTCGGTCCGGAGGAAGAATTCGATCCGGACAGGGAGAAACCGCATCCGTTCAGGAACAACGTTCTTTTCGTAACCGCAACCAAACCACTGCCACCCGGGAACGACTGGAAACTGATTGTCGATGCAGGTCTTCCGGCGAAGGAATGGAAGTCGGCCCTGCCGGTGCGGAAGGAAATTCTGATCGGCGTCGTGAAGCCTTTTGCGATCGCAAGCATCGCCGCCGAAAGCAACCGCGTCGCCGGGCGGCGAATCGTCATTCAATTTTCGAAACAGCTCGCCGAAGAGATTTCCGCCGACAATATTTCGCGCTGGATTTCGGTGGCGCCGGTCCCGGAAAAATTCAAAGCGGAAGTCGAAGGCGACACGGTTACGCTGAAGGGCGATTTCGCGCTCGGTCCGAAGTATCGCGTCACGACGAAGGCCGGATTGCCGTCGAAGGAGCCGTTCCAGCTCGCTCGCGCGCAGACGAACGATCTCGTTTTCACACAAATTGCGCCGCGCCTTTACTTCGAAGAGTTTGCGACCCATCAACATCGGGCCGGCACGCGAAAATTCCGTCTCCTCTCGGTCAACGTCCCGCGGATCAAGGTAACGGCGCGACTTTTCACGGGTGATACCACGCCGGTTGCGATCAAGGCCTACGACAAATACGAGGAGTTCACGGACGATCGCGCGCCGGAGGAAATGTATTCGCGGGTCGATGTCGAGAAGCTGCCCGGCCAGGTGATTTGGGAGCGCGAATTAAAGCCCAACGCGAGTGTCGATAAACCGGAGACGCTGCCGCTGAGTTGGGACGAAATCCTCGGCGCGAACAAAACCGGCACGGTCTTGCTGACGGCGGAATCAATCGATCCGGTGACAGCTGAGAAGAAACGTGTCGGGACGCAGGCCGTCATTCAGTTGACCGATATCGGGTCGGTCTGGAAGCGCGACTCGACTGGGATCACGCTGCATTTGTTTTCGCTCACCGCCGGCGACTCGCTGGCGAACACGCATCTTCGCCTGCTCGATACGGAAGAGAAGGAGCTCGCCGAAGCGGTGACGGACGCGGAGGGCGGCGCGCATCTTCCGTACTTCAGCGAATCGCGCTGGGTCTTCGCGCAACGCGAAGATGACGGCCATCTGATCTCGATCAATTCCGGTGATGCGTCGGTTCCACTTTATCGCCTCGGCGTGACGGACGATTACGGCGACGAAGTCGATCCGAGCGCGATTTTTCTTTTCACCGAGCGCGGCGTCTACAAGCCGGGCGACATCGTTCACCTCAAGGGAATCGCGCGAAACTTGAACGAAAATCAATCGACGTTGCCAGCTGGCAAAACCGTCACGATCAAAGTTAACGACGCGAAGGACCGCCAGTTCTTCAGCAAGACCGTGACGCTTTCCGAATTCGGTTCGTTTGCGGAAGACATCAAGATTTCCGCGGACAGCGTCGGGAAATATCGGGTTTCGGTGGCCGATGGGGAGAAGGAACACAAGCTCACGGGCAGCTGCGATTTTCAGGTCCAGGAATATCGTCCGAACGCGTTCGAAATCACGATTCCCGCGCCGCCGGTGACGACCGGTCCGCTCGCCCTCGACCTGCCGGTAACGGCGAAATACTTCATGGGCAAACCGCTCGTGAAGGCGAAGCTGACCTGGTCGCTGATCGCGCGCGACGAAACGCTCCGGCCCGAAGGTCTGTCGGATTTCGCGTTCAATAACGCGATCGTGGATTTCCGGTTGAACAAGGCGCTCGACCGCATCTCGCAATTCAACGCGCAGGGCGAAGCCGACATCACCGCGGACGGAACCGCGAAGATTTCCGCGCAGCTTCCGATCAACCCGAAAGCGCCGCAGCCGCGGGCGACCAAGTTGCTCTGCGAAGTCACGGACCTCAGCCAGCAAACCGTCTCCGAATCGCGCTCGTTCGTTCAACACAGTTCCGACTATTATTTCGGGATTCGACGGCTCGACGGAGTCTTGAAGGAAGGCAATACGTTGCCGATCGAGTTGATCGCGGTCGGCGCGGACGGAAAAGTTTTGACGACGCCGGTCAAATCGACGGTTCGCCTCACCCGAATCACCTGGCAGACGAATCGTCTCGCCGCCGCCGGCGACACGACGGAGTTCGACAGCAAAGCGGAGTTGCACGTCGAATGGGAACGCGAGCTGACGACGACGCCAGGCCTTGGGACGGACCGCAAACCAAACGTCGCGAACCTTTCTGACGCCGTCGCGGGAAAGCCCGGTCAGTACTTGCTCGAAGTGACCGGTAAGGACGCGAAGGGCCACGACATTCTCACCTCAATAACCTTCGAAGTCGCGGGGCCGACTGAGACGGTTTGGAATTATCGCAATCCGTACGCGATCGATCTCGTGACCGACAAGGAAAGCTACGCGCCGGGGCAGACGGCGACGATCATGGTGAAGACACCAATCGCCGGTGACGCGCTCGTGACGGTGGAGCGCGACCGTGTCCTGCGTTCGTTCGTGAAACGATTGACCGGAAACGCGCCGTCCGTGGAAGTGCCGTTGACTGAGACCGACGCGCCGAATGTTTTTGTTTCCGTGATGCTGCTCCGCGGCGCGAACGACAGCGGCCGCAAGATCAAGATGCCCGAATACCGGATCGGCTATTGCGAGGTCAAAGTGACGCGGCCTAACGACAGGTTGAACGTTATGGTGAAAACAAACGCGGCGACCGCAAAGCCGGGCGAGAAGGTGCAGCTCGATGCCGACGTGAAAGATGGAACCGGCCAGACGGCGGCGGATTCGGAAATCGTCCTTTACGCCGTCGATGAAGGCGTTCTCTCGCTCACCGGTTACAAAACGCCCGATCCACTGTCATTCTTCAACGCGCGCCGGCGGCTTACCGTGCAAACGAGTCTGACGTTGCCGACCTTGCTCAAAGAAGACACCGACGAATCAGATTTTGCGAACAAAGGTTATCTGGTCGGCGACGCGAAGGGCGGGCCGCCGGGGCTCGAGGGGCTGCGAAAAAATTTTCTGGCCTGCGCTTTTTGGAACGCAACCCTGCGGACCGACGGACAAGGCCATGTTCACTCCGAGTTCACCGCGCCAGACAGCCTGACGCGATACCGCGTAATTGCCGTTGCGGCGTCACGGCAAAACCAATTCGGGACCGGCGAGTCCGCGATCGAGATCAGCAAACCGATCATGATCGAAGCGGCGCTGCCGCGTTTCGGAAACTTCGGCGACAAACTGGTTTTGCGGGCTGTGGTTCATAACAACACCGACACGGCCGGCGAAGCTGACGTCGAATTGCAGCTCGACTCAACGGCGAAGGCGGCGGAAACGAAACGCCACCTCACCGTGCCCGCGAAGGGTTCTGTCGCGGTCGATTTCCCAGCGGAACTCGTGGCGACGGGTCATGCCCGGTGGCGATGGAGCGTTCGGTTCGCGGGCGGGGCAAGCGGAGAGTTGAGCGACGCGCTGCAATCAGATCTCGACGTGAATTATCCGGCGCCACTCGTTCGCGAAGTGGAAACGAAACGAATCGAGACGAACGAAGCCGAGCTGGCGCGCATTTCCGATCCGCAAATCCTCGAGGGCAAAGGCAGGATCGACGTGAACGCAGCAAACACGCGCGCCACCGAGATCCGTGAAGCGCTGCGGCAGTTGCTGCATTATCCGTACGGCTGCGTCGAACAAACTACATCGAGCATGTTACCGTGGCTGACCGTGCGCGATTTGCGCGAACGGATTCCGGAAATGAACAAAAGCGACGCGGAAGTCGCCGCGGTCGTGAGTCGCGGCGTCACGATGTTGCTTTCGATGCAGACCAGCTCCGGCGGCCTCAGCTATTGGCCCGGTGGACGCGAGCCGACCTTGTGGAACAGCGCTTATGGCGGCCTTGCGCTTGCGCTCGCGCAAAAGCAAAAGTTCCCGGTCCCCGAGGCGGAAACGAAAAAGTTGTTCGGTTACATCAGCGAACAACTCCGCGGCACGGCGAAGGACGTGACCGGCTACGGATTATCGGATCGTTGTCTCGCGGTTTACACGCTGGCGCTCGCGAACAAACCTGAGCCGGCGTATCACGATCTGCTGTTCCAGAAGCGCGCGAAATTGAGCGCGGAAGATCGCGCGCTGGTCGCGCTCGCCATTCTCGAAAGCAAAGGCCCGAAGTCGATGGTCGACGAGTTGCTGAAGCCGGCCCAGAGCAACGACAGTTATCTCGACCAGTTCTTCGGATCGATCGCGCGCGAAAATGCGCTTTATCTGATGGCGTGGCTGCAATATCAGCCCGCGTCACCGCGGATCGATGAGCTCGCGACCGAGCTTTTCTCGCGGCGGAACAACGGCCACTGGTCGACGACGCAGGCAAACGCATGGTCCGTCCTCGCGCTCTCGTCTTATTTGCGAAGAATTGAGACCGGCGATCACAACGCGAGTGGTGAAGTCCGCTGGAACAAAAACGCGACTCCGTTTTCCGTGAGCGACTCGAAGCCGCTGGCGAGCGCGACGTTTTCGATTGAAGCGAATGGCAGCACGGACCCGGTCCGCATCACCAAGACGGGGGGCAAAGTTTACACCGAGGTGACGGCGGAAGCGCGGCCGAAGTTGATCGAACAACCGGCGCAGAACCGTGGATACACCATTGTGCGCCGTTACAGCAAGCTCGGCGACGACGGCAAGCTGAGCGCCGCCGAAAATCTCCGCGTCGGCGATCGTGTCCTCGTTACGCTCGACATCACCGTCCCGCGTCGCGCGACCCATCTCGCGGTGAACGACCCGTTGCCCGGCGTGTTCGAGGCGATTAACCCGGCATTCAAATCGCAGGAAGTTGCGGCGGGCGAAACGCTCGGGACCGAATGGGTGAGCGATTATAAAGAGCTTCGCACCGATCGCGCGTTGTTCTTCTCCGATCTGCTTTACCCTGGCCAGTACACATTGCGATATCTGGCACGGGTGATTTCAGCCGGCGACGTCATCGCGCCCTCCGCGAAAATCGAGGAGATGTATCATCCCGAGCGAATGGGCACGACTGAGACCGCGCGAGTTCACGCCGAATCGTTGAAGTAAAGTTTCCGTCACGATGCGCCGCCGATTTTATCTGGGATCGATCGTCGGAACGCTAGCGGCGTTGCTCATCGCCGGTCACTTCGCGCTGAAGCTGGTTCCGATTCCTCCCGCTCTTTTGCGCCCGCCGATTCAGAGCATCGTGCTCCTCGACCGCAACGGCATTCCGCTTCGTGAAACCCGCGTGGCGGAGCGCTTCAGTCATGAGCTGGCGCTCGACGAGGTGCCGAGACGCGTGATTGATGCCGTCCTCGCCGCAGAAGACAAACGCTTCTATTCCCACCACGGAATCGATTGGCTCGCGACGGGCCGCGCTATCATGGCCGGCCTGACGCACGGCCGCGTGGTTTCCGGCGCGTCGACCATTACGCAGCAGCTCGTGAAGATTTCCGAACGCCGTCCACGCACCTGGCGCGCGAAATTAATCGAGAGCGTGACTGCGCTCCGTCTCGAGCAATCGTGGTCGAAGGACCAGATTCTCGCGGCGTATTTGAATCGTCTCGACTTCGGCAATCTGAATATCGGCCTTGCCGCCGCCGCTGATTATTATTTTGGAAAACCAGTCTCCGATTTGAGCGATGCAGAGGCATCGTTCCTGGCTGGACTGCCGAAGAATCCGCGGAGACTGAATCCTCACCTGGCCGCTGACGCCGCGCGCCGCCGCCAGATGACAGTCCTCGAGCGGATGCGCGGCAACGGTTCGCTGGATGCCGCGCGCTACGACCGCGCTATCGCCGAGTCGCTCACGCTGCGTCCGCCACAACGTCGTTTTCGCGCGCCGCATTTTGTCGAAATGGTGCTGCAACAATTGCCGGAAACACCGCCGGCCGAGCTCCGCACTACGCTCGACTTCCGGCTCAACGAGCAGGTGGAAACGATCGTGCGCGATCGGCTCGCCCAGTTGCGCGAGCAAAACGTTCGCAACGCCGCCGCCGTCGTCATCGATAACGCGACCGGCGACGTGATTGCGCTCGTTGGTTCGGAAAATTATTTTTCTCCGGGGGCCGGGCAGGTGAACGGCGGGTGGGCGCAACGCTCGGCGGGGTCCGCGCTCAAGCCGTTCACGTATCTGCTCGCGCTCGAGCGCGGCGCGACGCCGGCCACGACGGTCGCTGATGTCCGCACCAGCTTCCCTGCTGATGGCGGATTTTATCGGCCCGAGAATTACAACCGGCGTTGTTACGGTCCGGTGCGTTATCGGACGGCGCTCGCCAGTTCGTTAAACATTCCGGCGGTGAAAGTGTTGCTCGCCGCGGGCGGCCCGGCCGCATTGCGCCAGCGTCTGCGCGAATGCGGCCTAACGACACTAAACCGGCCGCCGGAAGTTTATGGACTCGGCCTCACTCTCGGAAATTGCGAGGCGCGCTTGCTCGAAATGACAAACGCCTACGCAAGTCTCGCGCGCCTGGGCGAATTCCGTCCCTGGCGCGTGTTGCCGACAAGCACGATCCAAGTCCATCGCTATTCCCGGCCCGAGCTGGTCTGGCAGATCGCTGATATCTTGAGCGACAATTCCGCGCGCACCCTCGCCTTCGGCATGAACTCGGCGTTGCGCTTCAATTATCCCGTCGCGTGCAAGACCGGCACGAGCACCGACTTTCGCGATAACTGGACGATCGGATTCACGCCGGAGTTTTCCGTCGGCGTTTGGGCTGGAAATTTCGATGGCGCGCCGATGCGCGAGGTTTCGGGCGTATCTGGCGCCGGGCCGATTCTCCACGCGATCTTCGATTATCTGCACACCAACTCCGGGACCACCTGGTATCGAACGCCCGACACGATCGTCGAACGGAAAGTTCATCCGCTTACGGGGAAATTGCTCGCGGATGATGACGCGCGCGGTGTCCGCGAAAAATTCGTCGCGGATCGATTGCCGGCCGCGGAATCGGCCGCCGACTATGACGACGCCGGCAATGTTCGGCTTAACGCTGAGTATGCCGATTGGTTTCGCAGCGCGGAAAACGGCATTCGCGATCGGACCGTGCTCGCGAATGCCGGCGATGAATTGCAGATCACGTCGCCGTTGGCCGGCAGCATTTACGTCGTCGATCCGGATGTGCCGTCGACTCGCCGGATTCCTTTGCTCGCGAACGGAACGAGTAAAGTGGAATGGCGCAGCGATTCGCTGATTTGCCGCTCAGAAAACGGGATTGATTTTGCGGAGGCAGCGGAAGGCGAGCATCGCTTGGTGGCAATCGATCCGGTAACCAGCCGAAGAGCCGAAACGCGAATCAAGATTCGTTTTCTGTAACGCCGTTCTATAACGAAAGCCGCTTGACGTGTGCGCCGCGCAAAGGTCACTTTGGTCAGCGCTATGAACATTCTCAGACGCCGCATGTTGTTGTTTTTGTTCGCCCTGGTGCTCGGGTTCGGGCCGGGTTTGCATGCCCAGGACGGTGACAAGTTTGCCGCCGTCGCTTACTCGCCGAAGACCGGAAAGTGGGGATACGGATGCAATTACCCGACCAAGGCTGAAGCCCTTGCGCGCGCCAAGGAGGAGTGCCGCAGCAAGAACGCACGGACGAACTGGTGTAAGAACGCCTGGATCTCGCTCGCGGTTTCCGATAATTCTCCGGGCGGTTGGGGCTCAGCCTGGGGCAACACGCGCGACCAAGCGGAGGCCGCCGCTCGGCGGGAATGTCTGGCGCGCAATCCCGACGCGCGGATTGTAGTCACCGTTTTTGCCGATTGCGAAAAATAACCACTCGTTAGGCGAAACGAGTCTGGCAACCAACGGCAAAATCTGGATCGTCCTCTGTCTTGCCGCGATCGGTTTCCTGGCCGCGTCGTTTCTCCACACGATCAACCTGCCGTGGGTGGAAGAAGACAACTGCTTCGGCGCGTTCTATGCGCAGGCGGCCCTTAACAATCTCCGGGCTGGACTTGGCACGACCGGAGGCGTGCCCGCGACTTTGTATTTCGGGCCGCTCCCGATTCCGCGCGATGCCTACTACGTGCATCACCCAATTCTGGTGCCGTTGATGGTGACGGGCTCGATCGCCATCTTCGGCGACAAGGAATGGGCGACGAAACTCGTGCCGATTCTCTGCTCGCTTGCCAGCGCGGCGCTTCTCTGGTTTCTGGTAAGCGATACGGTCGGCCGCCGCGCTGCCGCCTTGGTCGTCGCGTTCTTTGCGACACTGCCGATGGAATTGCATTACGGCGACATGGTGGACTTTGAACCATGCCTGGTGCTGTGGATGCTGGCGGCACTGGTTTGCGTGCGCGTTTGGGAAACGCGGCAGCACCGCCAATGGGCGATTCTCGCAGCGCTCTGTTGTTTCTGCGCGATGTGGACCGATTGGCCGGGTTATTTGTTCGTGCTGAGCCTCAGCGTTTCATTTTTGGTCCGAAAGAACGGGCGCCGTCCCGGATTTGCGTTTGGGTTGCTTGGCCTCGCCGCGGCGTCGGGAATTCTTTTTCTCTTCGATATTCGGCACGCGAATCCAGAGGCGTGGCGAGATTTGTGGACCGCGCTCACGATGCGGCTGGGCAACGGCGTTGCTCCCGGTTCGTCAGCCGCCGGTCAAGTCTCCGCGCTCCATTTCACTTTTGCCGAATGGTTGCGCCGGATATTTCAAGGGCTCGGTCAGGATTACCTCGCCCCGGCGTGGCTCTTCGTCCTCGCCGGCGCGATTTATCTCGTGTGCAATCGGCAATCGCCCGGATTCCGCTGGCTGGGCTGGGCCGCGTTGCAAATGATCGTAGCCGGAATCCCCTACCTGCTGTTACTGCGCAATTGGTCGTTCATTCACGATTTCGCCAGTTTTTTCATGATTGGATCGATCGCAATTTTCGGTGGCCTCGGGATCGAGGCCGCGGTCCGATGGATTCAAAGCCGACAGCCGACGAAGATCCTGCAAACGGCGAGCGCAATTATTGTCCTGGGATTACTCGTCTGGCTGGCCGCCGCTGGATTTTCGCGCGCGCAGAACCAGCGTTCGCAGTTTCTCATGCTCGATGGAATAACCGGCGAACCGAAGAACCTCATTCCCGATCTCGGCCGGTATCTCGCGAAAACTTTTCCGCGGGACACAATGATTCTCTGCAACTTCGATCCGTACTACAGCCCGGTTTCGTACTACGCCCAGAAAACGATCGTCCGAAATCTTTCCTCGGACGGCGAATGGAAAACGGCTGCGGATGAGGCTGGGCCGCGGCTTGGCGGGATCGTCTGGCTCGCGGCGCCGTCCGCGCCGGAAATTTTGGCAGCTCTACCGAACAGCGAAACTTTTCCGGTGGAAATAGACGGCGTCCGTTTCGCCGTTTGGAAGCCGCAGGTGAATTAAACGAAGCTGCTCAAATCGAGCGGCTGCAAACTGCGCGGCGGTCCGAAGATTTCGCGAAGCACAATCGCGGTGCGCAGATCCTGCGGCGTCCCGAGTTTGACGCGCGGATCGAACGCCGCCGCCGGAACGGAACGAGTCTCCGGCGCCGGTTCGCTCGACGTTTGCCGCGCAACATCGTGAACTTCGAAGGCAGCTTCGCGCGCCGCAGTCGGCATTACGTTCGCGGTCTCGAAGAGAGGTGGCGGCGGCGGCTTAGCCACATCCGGCAACGGTGGAGGTTTCGTTTTCAGCGGCGGCATCTGCGGAAATATTTTCGGCTGCGCGGCGCGACGGCGCGGCGCGACTTTCGGCGGCGTTGTTCCCGGCGGTTGCCCCAGCGCTTCGAGAAATCGTCGGACGCGCTCTTCCTCGGTCTGGGTTTCGCCACCGCGCGAAATCGGACGACTGGGCGGTAACGTCGGCGGGTTTTGCGGGTTCTGCGGCTGCGCCTTCGCCTTCGACGCCAGCCAACGGACCAGCGCGACGAACACGATCAAAAGGAGAAATCCCGGATGATCGAAGATGCTCGCCGCAATCACGGTTCTACTTCCTGATTCCTATTTTCAATTTTGCGTCCGCGGTTTGTCTCCGCCGGCGATCGACTCGCGCATCGAGGTGTCGGCCTGCACGTTCTTCATCCGGACGTAATCCATGATGCCGAGATTTCCGGAACGAAAAGCATCCGCCATCGCCTGCGGAACGAGCGCTTCGGCTTCCACAACTTTCGCGCGCATCTCCTGAGTCTTGGCGCGCATTTCCTGTTCGACCGCCACCGCTGCGGCGCGCCGCACTTCCGCTTTCGCCTGGGCGATGTTTTTGTCCGCGTTCGCCTGTTCGCTCTGCAGTTTCGCGCCAATATTGTCACCCACATCGACGTCCGCGATGTCGATCGACAGGATTTCGAACGCCGTGTTGCTGTCGAGCCCCTTGGCGAGAACAGCTTTTGAAATGCGGTCCGGATTTTCCAACACGTCTTTGTAGGAATCGGCGGAGCCAATCGCGCTCACGATGCCTTCGCCGACCCGTGCGATGATCGTCTCCTCCGTTGCGCCGCCCACGAACCGATCGAGGTGCGAGCGCACCGTTACACGCGCTTTCACCTTCGCGCCGATCCCATCCTTCGCGACCCCATCGATGGTCACTCGGCCCATTGCCGGATTCGGCACGTCGATCACTTTCGGATTGATGCTGGTGCGGACAGCTTCGAGCACCGTCTTGCCGGTGCCTTTCGTAGCGAGATCGATTGCGCACGCGCGATTGAAATCGAGCGAGATCCCGGCTTTATCAGCCGCGATCAACGCGAGAATCACCTGCGAGACATCGCCGCCTGCGAGATAATGCGCTTCCAACGGATCGCTCGGAATATCGATCCCGGCCTTTACTGCCGTGATCCGGTTATCGACGATCATTCCGACCGGCACTTTTCGCAGCCGCATGCCGACCATTTTTCCCAGACCGACCGGCGCATTCGCGATCCGGGCGCGGATCCAAAGGCCGAAAAAGTTGAACAGGACGATGCACAAGATGAACGCGAAAAGCGCGAGCACCGCGATGCCGACGAGATAAAGGGACTCCATGGCGGCAGATTACCGAAGGGGACTGAGCGCGGGAAGCCTATTTGGTAGGGACGCCGCGCTGCGGCGTCCGCGCATCGTAACAAACGTCCCGGACGGCGCAGCGCGCCGTCCCTACCAGAACAATCTTTCGTTGCAATCGCGGCGAGACGTAATACGCATTGCCCGCGGTGAAAATGGCAGAGTCAACCAAGGTCGCGGTTTTTGGCGCGTCCGGGTACACGGGCGAGGAACTGGTGCGTCTGCTTTTGCGTCATCCGCAGGTGGAGCTCGTGGCGGTAACGTCGCGCCAATCCGCGGGAAAGACCGTCGCCGAAATTTTTCCGCGGGCTGGTTCGTATCCGGCCGCGAGGACGTTACGATTCACCGACGCCGCGCCGGAGAAAATCGCGGGAGAAGCGGAGGTCGCGTTTCTCGCTTTGCCCCACGGGGTCGCAGTCGGATTTGCCGGTCCGCTCTTGCGGGCTGGCGTGCGCGTCATCGATCTCAGCGCCGATTTTCGAATCAAGGATCCCGCAACCTACCGCGAGTTTTACACGCACGAACACGGCGCGCCCGATCTCTTGGCCGACGCGGTCTACGGATTGCCGGAGATTCATCGCGACAAAATTTTCGGCGCACAATTGGTCGCTTGCCCCGGTTGTTATCCGACGAGCATTTTGCTGCCCGTGATTCCGTTGCTCCGCGACAAGTTGATCGAGCCGGATAACATCATCGCCAACAGCCTGAGTGGGGTGAGCGGCGCTGGGCGGAAGGCTGAAGTCGATTATCTTTTTGTCGAATGCAATGAAAGCGTGCGGCCGTACGGCGTGCCGAAACATCGTCACCTCGCTGAAATCGAACAGGAACTATCGATCGCAGCTGGGACCGCGGTAACCATTCAATTTTCTCCGCACCTTATCCCGATGAACCGCGGGATTCTGACTACGCTTTATCTCAAGCCGACGAACCGGGAGAGTATCGACGCCGCGTTTGACCGCGCCTATGCAGATGCGCCCTTCGTGCGCTTGCTCGGCGAGCGAACCTTGCCCGACACGAAGAACGTCGTCGGCACCAACGTCATTGAAATCGCGTGGCGTCATGATCCGCGGACCGGCCGGCTGATCGTCATGAGCGCGGAGGACAATCTCATCAAGGGCGCGAGCGGCCAGGCAATCCAGTGTTTCAATTTGATGTGCGGTTACGAGGAAACGACGGGATTGCTTTGAAGAATTCGTTTCGAAAAATTCCGGGCTCGATCTGCGCGCCGCTGGGGTTCAAGGCGGCCGCGGTATTTTGCGACATCAAGCGGCTGGGCACCGGCAAGGGTTCCGAAAAAGGCCCGAAACGCGATCTCGCTCTCATCGTTTCCGACATTCCCGCGGCTGTCGGGGGAATGTTCACGGCGAACCAGGTCCGCGCCGCTCCGGTCAAAGTGAGCGCGAAGAACGCCTCGGCGAAATTTGCCCGGGCGATTGTCGTGAATTCGGGAAACGCCAACGCCTGCACCGGCACTCGTGGATTGCGCGATGCTGAGGAAATGACGCGCGCCACTGCGCAAGCTGTAGCGGCGGTCTATGATCGCCGAACGTCGTTCAGGAAGATCGCGCCGCGCGAAGTGCTGGTTTGTTCGACCGGCCGAATCGGTGTGCCGATGCCGATGGCAAACGTAAGGCGCGGGATCGGGGATGCCGCGAGACAGCTCGCTCGAAATGCCTTATCGGCGCGGGCTGCCGCCGAAGCGATTATGACTTCCGATACGCGGCGCAAGGAAATCGCGATCGAATTCGCACTAGGCGATGCTGCCGTTCGCATTGGCGGTATCTGTAAAGGCGCTGGAATGATTCAGCCCGGAATGGTGCCGCACGCCACCCTGCTCGGTTTTCTCACCACCGATGCGGCTGTGGAGTCGGACCGATTGAAGAGAGCGCTGAACGAAGCAGTCGCACAAAGTTTCAACCGTATCACGGTGGACGGCGACATGAGCACCAACGACACGGTGTTGATTCTGGCGAATGGGATGGCGGGGAACGAGCCGCTCGGCTGTAGCCGTCGCCCTGCGGGCGACGCAACGCGAATCATGCAAAGCGAGTCGCTTCGCACAGCGAAGCGGCTACAGAATATTTTTCAGCGCGCCCTAAATTTCGTGACGCTCGAGCTGGCAAAAATGATCGTCCGCGACGGGGAAGGTGTGACGCGCTTCGTTACCCTGCACGTGCGCGGCGCCCGAACGGCGGGCGACGCCGAAGCGGTCGCGCGCTCGGTGGCGAACAGCACGCTGGTAAAGACGAGCTGGTTCGGCGGCGATCCGAATTGGGGACGGATCCTCTGTGCGATTGGATATTCGAAGGCGAGGGTGGATGAAACAAAAGTCGACGTTGGTTACAGCGGTGCCGGCAGCAAGAAGATCACGTTCGCGGTTCGACGCGGCCAGCCAACACGGGTCGGCTTGAAAACGTTGGGCGCCATCGTCGGCCAGCCGGAATTCGATCTCCACGTCTTCCTGAACGCCGGCCGGCACGATTGCGTCCTTTACACGAGCGACCTGACGGAAGAATACGTCGAATTCAACAAGGGCAACCTGAGCGATCCGAGATCGCTGGGAGGTTGACGCGCTGCCATGCAGGAAATCATCACGAAAGCCGGGACGTTGCTCGAAGCGCTGCCCTACATTCAGCGATTTCGCGGCGAGGTCTTCGTTCTTAAATACGGCGGAAGCTTCATGGATTCGCCCGATCCGGCGGAACGTCATCGGGTCGCCGGCGAGATTGTTTTTCTCGAAGCGGTCGGGATCAATCCCGTGGTCGTGCATGGCGGCGGAAAAGCGGTGACTCGCGCGGTCGAAGCCGCCGGCCTAACGACTACTTTCCTCCAGGGACAGCGCGTCACGGATGAAGCAACCGTCAAACTCGTGGACGACGTCCTCTCGCGCGAGATTAATCCGGAAATCGTTGCCGCGATTGACGCGCTTGGCGGACGCGCCCGCGGTTTTGCCGGGACGGAAATTTTTCGCTGCCGGAAATTCTCGCCTAACGATGAGAACGGAAACCCGATCGATTTCGGATTCGTCGGCGAAGTCTCAGAGGTGAATGTCGCCCCGTTGCGCGAATGCATCCGGCGTGGACTCACGCCGGTCATAAGTCCGACGGCGCGCGGTGAGGACGGCCGGATTTACAATTGCAATGCGGACGTGGCCGCTGCCCGCACGGCGGTGGCGCTTTGGGCGCGCCGGCTTGTTTTCATGAGCGACGTGCCCGGGCTGCTGCGCGATCCGAGCGATCCAGAGTCGTTGATGCGACATTTGAGCGCGAGCGAAGTGCCGGAATTGAAAGCCCGCGGGGTGGTGGGCGAGGGGATGATTCCGAAAGTCGACAGCGCCGTGGCTGCGATCCAGAGCGGCGTCGAGAAAGTGCAATTCGTGGACGGTCGGGTGCCGCATTCGATTCTGCTCGAGATTTTCACCGACGCCGGCGTAGGCACGGAGGTGGTTCTATGAAGATGGAGATCGGCGGCGAGATGAAGGCGATCAAGGTCGATCGGCTGAGCGAGATTCGGAAGCTATATCGAGACAATGTCATTCCGTCTTATGCGCGTTTCGATCTGGCGCTCGATCACGGCGAACGGAGTTACATTTACGACGTCGCGGGCAAACGGTATCTCGATCTCGGTGGCGGCATCGCGGTTTGCGCGTTGGGCCACGCCAATCCCGAGATCGCCGACGCGTTGCTCGAGCAATCGCGAAAGTTGCTCCATGTCTCGAATCTTTATTTCACAAAACCGCAGGCCCAGCTCGCGGAAGCACTCGTCAGGCTGATCGGACCTGGTCGCTGTTTCTTTTGCAACAGCGGCGCGGAAGCGAACGAAGGCCTCTACAAGCTTGCGCGAAAATTTGGGCACGACGCCGGCCGGTTCGAAATTCTCACGACTGACGGGTCGTTCCACGGACGGACGCTGGCGGGAATCGCCGCGACCGGTCAGGAGAAAGTGAAGAAGGGTTTCGAGCCGATGGTGGCGGGTTTTCGGCAGGTGCCCTTCAACGATCTCGACGCGATGCGCGCCGCGATCACGCCGCAAACCGCGGCCATTCTCGTCGAGGCGATCCAGGGCGAGAGCGGAATCACGGCCGCGACGCCGCAATATCTTCTTGGTCTCCGAAAACTTTGCGATGAGCGCGGACTTCTCCTTTTTCTCGACGAAGTGCAGGCCGGCCATTTCCGGACCGGCTCTTTTCACGGCTGGCAGCGCGTCCTGGAGAATGTTTCCGGGGCGGAAAATTTTCTACCCGACGCGATCTCGATGGCGAAATCGCTCGGCGGCGGATTCCCGATCGGCGCGTTTTGGGTGCGCGACAAATTCGCCGAGATGCTCTCGGCTGGAACCCACGCGACAACATTTGGCGGCAATCCACTCGGTTGTGCCGTCGCGCTGAAAGTTCTCGAAGTAATCGCGCGCGACCAGCTCGCCGACAACGCCCGCGAGCTTGGCCGATTCATGATCGACGAACTGCAACGTTTGATCCGCAAGTTCCCGGGCGTGCTGAAGGAAGGGCGCGGTTTCGGTTTGATGATCGGCCTGGAATTTCGCGCGGATGCGCCCGGCTTTCGCGGCCAGGAAAAAGCGCCCGCGCTTCAAGTCGTGGAACGATTGCATGCCGCCGGCGTGCTCACGATTCCAGCAGGCACCTCTGTGATCCGTCTCTTGCCCGCACTGAATATCACGCGGTCCGAAGCGATGGAAGGTCTGCACGCGATCGAACAGGTGGTCGCGCAACTCGCATGAAGAATCTGCTCAGCATCGAACAACTGAGCCGCGCGGAAATGGATGACATCTTCCGGGTCGCCGCGCTGCAAAAACAGAGCCGCGGCAATTTCACAGAGTTTCCGTTGCGTGGCCAAACCTGGAGCCTGATTTTTTCAAAACCCTCGACGCGCACCCGCGTCTCGTTCGAAGTGGCTGTGCGCGAGCTGGGCGGCGAAACGATTTTCCTGAACCCGCACGACATTCAGCTCGGCCGCGGCGAGCTGATCAAAGACACGGCGCGCGTTCTCGGACGCATGGTCCACGGCGCGATCATCCGGACTTTTGCGCAAGCCGATATCGAAGAGTTCGCGGAATTTTCCGGGCTGCCGACGATCAACGCGCTGACGGACGAAGAGCATCCCTGCCAGATCCTGGCGGACATTTTCACGATCCAGGAGAAACGCGGCACGATTGAAGGAAAAGTTGTGACGTTTGTGGGCGACGCCGACTCAAACACGGCGCGTTCGTGGATGTTCGCCGCGGGCAAAATGAATTTCGAGCTGCGACTGGCGGCGCCGGCGAAGTATCAGCCGAGCGCCGAGCTGTTGAAACGCGCCGGCGGCAACGTCGTTTGTAACGCGAACCTCCAGGAAGCAGCGCGGGGCGCGGACGTTCTCTACACCGACATCTGGGTTTCGATGGGAAAAGAGGGCGAGGAAGCGCGGCGCGAGGCGGAACTGGGACCGTACTGGATCAACGAAGCACTCGTCAGGCTGGCGAAACCGGATGCGCTCGTGATGCATTGCCTGCCGGCGCATCGCGGACAGGAGATCGATGACGCGACGCTCGAAGCGCACGCCGAGACGATCTTCGATCAGTCAGAGAACCGGTTGCACGTGCAAAAGGCGGTGCTCCTGGCGGTGAGCGCGGATTCTTGATCACGCGCCAAGGAACGGCGCTGTCCACACCGCCGATGGAACGGCCGGACGGCGGTTTGTAAACCGCCGCTCCTTGGGGCTGCTCAGCCGTTCAAAGCGAACTGGAAATAGAACGCCGATAGAGCCGGCATTTCGCTGATCGGCACGCCGGCCTTCACGGCATCTTCGATTGCTACAACGGTGCCGGTGCCGCGTTCGCCAAGGCGCTCCATCAATTTCAACGTCGTGTCGGAAGAATGCTGACTGAGGTCGAGGAATTCCAAGGCCGGCGCCGGCAGGAGAACACGAACGTTTTGAAACGAGATCGTCGGATGAAGATTGGCCAGGACGAGAAACCGCTGCGGCGATGAAATGTCGTAACGAAGAAACGCGTAAAGCCAGTGGCCGCTCGTCTCCTCGCCGGGAAGTCTGCCGAAAGCAGGGTTGTCGCGGTTCGCGGGATTGAGCGGAAAAAATTTTCCATCTCGAAAAGCAGGTTCGCCGACTAAATTGATGAGGCGACTGTAAAATTCACGGAGCTGCTTCTGGGCGGACGAAAGCTGGCCGCCGTCGTATTTGTGATCGTTTACCCACTTCGTGAATTCCGGCATCGACCAGTAATCGAAGATGCTCGTGCGCGCGTCGTCGCCGCCGAATCCTTCCGCGCCCTCGGCCGGCTCGCCGATTTCCTGGCCGTTATAAAGCATGATCGCGCCGCGGGAGAGTCCGTAGAGGATTGCTGAAACCGGCCGGCCGACTTCTATGCCGACGCCGCCCCATTCGCGATGCGCGGCGAGCCGAACTTCGTCGTGGTTCTCGGCGTAACGAACGGAATTGTGGCAGATGAATTCGTCGGTGATCTCGCGATCGATGTCGTTCGCCCAGCCGGTGCCGTCGTAGATCCGTTTCAAGGCGCGATAAACTGGTGCGTCGTAAACGGCGTTGAATCCGGCGTTCAGCAAATCAAAAAGGACATTGCCGCGGCCGAAGTTGAGCTGCGAAACCACGGGATCGCTTCCCGGAACTTTGGCTGGGTCGTCATTGTACGCTTCACCCATGAAGAAAACGTCGGCTTGCCGTCGGCGCGCTTGCGCGATCGCCCACGCGCACATTTCCGGTGGGACCATATGAGCCATGTCGCAGCGAAAACCATCCACACCTAACGACTGCCAGTGCGCGATCACCTTATCGACTTTCTGCCATGTATCCGGCAGCGGCTTGTCTGGCGCCCAGGCGTTCGGATATTCTCGGATCGACTTCGATGGATCGGTGAAGTCGAACCCGTAATTGAGCTTGATCGTCTCATACCAATCGTGGAGCTGCGGCGTCCAGCTCACGCAATTGTTTCCCGTCACGCGCCCGAAAGTTTTCTCGCCGTCAAAAATTCCATCGCAGATCTGTAGCGGCGGTCTAGGACCGCCGTCGTCGGTCGGATCTCGGCGGTCATAGACCGCCGCTACAGCCTGACACGTCGGACTGAGCGCGACGCCATCGCGAAATGTCGGCAATCGCAGGGGCGGTCCGTTCCCATCCGGAACAAGGTAAAAGAAGTTGTTGTGCGGATCGAAGAACTTCGTGGTGTCGTCGCCGGCACCCGCGCGGCCGCAGGTTCCGAAATCGCAGTCCGGTTTGACGCACGAGCCGTAGCTTCGCGCGACGTGGTTCGGCACTAGATCGATGATCGTCTTCAATCCATGGGCATGGAGTCGCGTGACGAGCTGCTGGAATTCGGCCAATCGCGCCGCCGGATTTGATGCGTAGTCCGGACAGACATCGAAGTAATCCTTGATCGCATACGGACTTCCCGCGAGACCCTTGAGCAAATCGGTGTCGTCCGCCGGCTGGCCAAATTCCGAATAATCAGTTGCGGTAGCCTGCTGAAGAACGCCCGTGAGCCAGACGTGGGTGAATCCCATCTGGCGGATGGAGGCGAGCGCCGCATCGTTGATGTCAGCGAATTTGCCGACGCCGTTTTCAGCCAAAGTCCCATTCTGCTTTCGCGTTTGGTTCGTGTTCCCGAACAGCCTAACGAACAGTTGATAAATACGAACGCGCGGCTCTTCGGTGCCTGCGCGAGTGCGCAACGTGAGAGTCGGGTCGCTACTCAGGTTGAGCTGATGGTAATGCGGAATGTATTTGTCGCCGATCCCGCCCTCGACGGTGCGATCCGAACATCCCCAGAACCAGCCCCAGCCGTCATTTGCCTTTGGATCCTTCGCGTAAAGGACAAAGTCGATGCGCTCGCCGACGACGATATCTCGCGAAAGGTGAAAGACGAGTTCGTCGCGATTCGCTTCGATTGCGTCGGTTCGTTCGCGGTCAGCCCACCGCCAATTCTCCCATTTCCGCACCAGGGAAATCATTTCATCGGTTCGCGCCTCGATGGAGAGAAGCAGGTCTGCCTTGAAAGGCAGAAAAACGGTCGACCCTTCCGCATTTTGAGCGAAGGGCAGAACGGCTGCGCCGATGTCGCGGTGCGTGCGCAGCGCGAGAAAAATATTTTGCGCGCCCCCGAATCCTCCTGGCACCAAATAGCGGAGGAGAATCTCGGTTTCCGTTATTTCGATTTTGATCGAAACATGGTCCGAACCGCTGATCGACCGTTCGAGTATCAGCCCTGTGGGCATTCCCTAGTGGATTAAAATTCAGCGGACCACGCCAGAGCAAACAACCTGCGCTTAAATCCGTCGTCGACAACAGATCGCTGACGATTCACGATCCGATTGATCTGACCGTTTGAATCGAACGAAAGGATAGACCCCTATGAAACCCCACCTTATCCGCGCCGGAATTCTCGGCGCGATTCTAATTATTTCCGCTCCGGCATGGTCCGAACAGGACGCGAAGTCCGGATTTCCATTGTTGCCGCCCGTGCCTCAAACGGGACAACTCAAGGATGATCCCACGGCCACAAAGTTTTGTTTCATCGCCGCGGGCGATAATCGACCTCCAGATGAAAGTTCACCGCAGCCGCCGGTGCTAGCCCAGCTTTTCAAGGATGCTCAGAAGTTCAAGCCGGTCTTCTTCCTTTGGTCGGGCGACATTATTTACGGTCACGAAACCAAGAAGGATAAACTCGGGCCGCAATATCAGGAATTCTTCGGCATCGCCAGGCTGGCGAAGGCGCCGGTGTTTAATGCCCCGGGGAATCACGAAATGGATGTCATAACGAAAGCGCCTAACGAGAAGATCGAGACACCCGATCCCGAGATGCTCAAGCATTACCTGCACTTTATGCAGTATCCCAAGGACGGCCCCGCTTACGGCGCGTTCGATTACGGCAACTCGCACTTCATCGCCCTAAACACCGAAGAAGTCGGCGGACCACCGGCGCCGACGCCGACTGCGACGCCGGAGAAAAAATTGAAACTGGATCCTGGCTTCGTCAGCCCCCAGCAGCTGAAGCTGTTGAAGAGCGACCTCGAGGCGAACAAGGCCAAGGCGCACATTTTTGTTTTCATGCATCATCCCATCAAGCCGCTGAAAAAGTCATCCGGTCTGTATGAGCCGAACGCAAAAATGCTGGAGTCGCTCTTCGAGAACTACCCGAACGTTTCCTATGTCATCGCGGCCCACGAGCACCTTTATTACAACGCAACCGGCACGACCCTGAAGCCCGCCGATCGACGGGATCCGTCTCCGAACGGCCCGTCCTATCTGGTGAGCGGTGGCGCCGGCGCTCCGCTGGACTCGTGTCCGAGCGGCGCTGGCGCCAACTGCGCGGCTTACCACCATTACCTTGTCTTCGAAGTCGACCAAGACACGGTGCGCGTCCAGGTCGTAGGGGTCGACTGAGTCTCCGCGCCGCGGAGTTTTTCTGCTCGGGGGGGGACTTGAACCCCCATGCCTTGCGGCATACGCCCCTCAAACGTACGTGTCTGCCATTTCACCACCCGAGCGATGGGAAGCGAGAATAGAGGATGGTAGATGGAAGATGGCAGCCCGCAAGTCCGTCTTTGTGTCGCGCTCGGCCATTCCTCTTGCGCGTGGGTGCTGCCGCGTTGCGCAAGAATTAATGCGTCATCTTGTAAACTTCGACGAGGCCGTTGCCCGTGCCACCGTCCGCGCCTTTCACGGTGACCGTGTAATTGCCCGGCGCGAGAGATGTCAAAATGGCGGATTCCAGATTGTTCATGGGCGCCAGGCCGGTGTTCTGCAAGGCAGTCTCCTGCGCGTCGCGCCAGTCGTTGTTAGCCTGGAGCAAAGCGCCGTTGCTGTCGCGCAACTCGAGCAATGGGTCCGCTAGCACATTTGGTACGCCGAAATTAGCCAGAGATGGTCCGATTCCGCGCAGGACTATTTGTGATGGGCTATTCCCGGCAACGATCAACCCGCCGATCATGACATTGTCGCCAGTCAGCACGAAGCCGCGGGTCGAGATGTTGACCACTTTCGCGGGCCCATCGCCATCAAGATCGTAAACTTCCAACAGACCGATCCCGGTCGAACCGCCTTTGCCGCGCAAGACTGCGGTGTAACTTCCCGGCGCGACCGAACGCAGGACGGCCGACTCATCGGGGTTCACAGGCGCGAGACCGGTGCTGATAATTTCTGTGGCATTTGAATTGCCCGGCCAATTGTCATTAGCCGCGATGAGGCTGCCGTCGCCCGCATTCAACTCCAGGGTAGGATCCTGGAGCGGGTCGGTTACTCCGAATGCAGCGAGGGACGGGCCGATGCCGCGAATGATAACTCGCTTGTTTGCGCTACCCTCGACGATGAAACCGGTAATGAGCACGTTGTCGCCGGCTTCGACGCGCATGCGGGTAGAAATGTTCGCCAAATGCGAATTGGGCGTTGGCGTCGCGGTGGGTGTAGCTGCGGGAGTTGCTGTCGCGGTGGCAGTCGGAGTCGCGGTCGGAGCAGCGGTCGCGGTAGCAGTCGCGGTGGCGGTGGCAGTCGGGGTAGCTGTCGCGGTGGCAGTCGGAGTAGCGGTCGCGGTAGCTGTCGCGGTGGCCGTGGCAATCGGAGTAGCCGTGGCCGTTGCGCGCGGAGTTGCTGTTGCAGTCGCTGTCGCCCTTGGCGTGGCTGTAGGTGTCGCTGTGGCGGTTGCGGTCGGGGTTGCCGTAGGAGCAACCGTAGCTGTAGCTGTAGCTGTAGCTGTGGCCGTAGCCGTCGCTGTTGCGGTTGCTGTTGCGGTCGGCGAAGGCGTCGGTGTTGGACCCGGGTGACAATTAAGCAGCCACTTGCCTGCGTTCGCTACCACCCGCCCCCAATCGCCGCTCTGTGCGGCATAAGCACCGACGTAGGCGCTGACAGCGACGGTAGTGTGCCCACCATAGACTGTGCGGTAGGCCACCAGGGAGTTGCCGTTGCTTGCCGCAGCCACCTCGATCGCTTGAACAGCTAATGGGACCTTGCACGCATAGTTACTATTGAGAGTGGTGACCCCGGCCATCAGAGGGTGGGCTGCGTTAAGGGTGCCCAACCCGAACGGTTGATTTTGGACAAGGTTGAATGAGTAGCCATAGGCATAGTAGTTCTCGGCGAACCATCGGCCATCGATTCCGGTCGCCGCGCTGGGGCCCATGAAACTTAGGCCAAATTGGACTACCAGCCCGCCTCCGTCCACGTAGTCCACCAGGTTGTCGCCTAGCTTAATGCTATTAGCGAACCAGTCATTGCTGAGCGGCACAACGATGTCGTATTGCTGGAGCTGAGCCAGAGTCGGAGTGCCGCCTGTAGGTTCGGTCCCAGGGCCGAATGACGCATCGAAAAGGTCAACTGCGCTGACGCCCGGTTCGGCCAATATTTGATTTCGTAGCATCGTCGGCGCGGCGGAATCCGCATAGACAATCAGGACGCGCAACTGACATATCCCCGGCGGCGGCGTTGGTACCGGAGAAGGAGTCGGAAAAGGTGTAGGTGTAGGTGTCGGACTCCCGTTCGGCGAGTTCTCTTCAGGAATTGCCCAAACGGTGAGAGAAAAAGCGATGGTTGCCGATGCGAAAAGCAAAGCTACCGCGACTCTGCCAAGTTTGCGTTTCATCGGAGTCGGCAACGCGCCTAACAAGGTTTGTCTCATAAATATTTCCGGGTTGTTTTCAGGATGATTGCTTTCCCATTTACAAACGGATCCGTGAGATGGTGCTGCGGGAAATCGCGAGAGCTAACTTTCGGCGCTAGGGCGAAAGCTTGTAGACTTCGACCAATCCATTCCCGACTCCGCCGTCAGCTCCTTTGACAATCGCGGTGTAGCTGCCGGGTGTGACCGAGATAAGAATGGCGGATTCGAGATCAGTGCTGGGCGCAAGACCTGTGTTTTGAAGAGCAGTCTCCTGGTTGTCTCGCCAGTTGTTATTGCTCTGGATCGTCGCGCCGTTGCCGTCGTGAATTTCAAGGAACGGATCGGCGAGGGGACTAGGAACTCCGAAGGCGCCGAGTGATGGCCCGATTGCTCGAACAACCAACTGGGAAGCATCATTTCCGGTGATGATGAAACCGCCGATCATCACATTCTGACCCGTGTGCACAAAGCCGCGGGTGGAGATGTTGACAACCTTCGCCGGGTTGTTCGCGTCGAGATCGTAGACTTCGACGAGGCCGACACCGATGGTATTATTTACTCCGCGCAAGACTGCGCTGTAACTGCCGGGTGCGACCGAGAGCAGAAGCGCGGACTCGTTGGGGTTCACAGGCGCCAAACCACTGTTGGTGATCTCCGCGGCATTTGAATTGCCGGGCCAATTGTCATTCGTCGCGACGAGGCTGCCGTCACTGGCGTTCAAATCCAGCGTTGGATCCAGGAGGGGGTCCGGGATTCCGAAGGGAGCGAGGGAAGGGCCGATGCCGCGAATGAGAATGCGCTTGTTTGTGGTGCCTTCGATGATGAAGCCGGCAATGAGCACGTTGTCGCCGGCCTCGACGCGCATCCGGGTGGAAATGTTGGCAAGATGCGAATTATGGGTTGGGGTCGCGGTCGGGGTAGCAGCAGGAGTTGCTGTTGCGGCCGGAGTCGCGGAGGCGGTTGGTGTTGCAGTTGGATAGGCCGTGGCCGTGGAGGCCGGTGTAGCTGTCGCGGTAGCTCTCGGTGTAGCCGTTGGTGTTGCCGTAGCCGTTGCAGTTGGAGTAGCTGTCGGAGTAGAGGTGGGTGTTGGGCTAGGTGTTGCACGGCATGGACGCAGCCATCTGCCGGTGTTCACGATCAGCTTGGCCCAATCTCCGCTGTGACTGCCAGTGCTAGCCAGGTAGGCTGTAACACCTACGGTCGTGTGCCCATTACTAACTGGGCGATATGCGACCAACGGATCACCACCCGGGAGTATCGATGCTACCCTCGTCGCCCCCGGAGCGAGCGTCTCCACCTGCCGGCCGTTGAACGTGAGCGTTGTCACGCCTGCCATCAATGGGTGTCCTGGGTTATCAATGGAGGCTTGGAATTGCCCGGCGAACCCGCTGGACCCGTAGTTGTAAGGGGCGTAGTTCCCCGTCAGCCATCGGCCGTTGGGCCCGCTCGTGGTGCCAGCAGTAAAACTCGCGGCGCATTGGACGACGACACCACCGCCGTCCACGTAGGCGGCCAGGTTGTCGCCAAAAGCGGCCGCATCCGCAAGTCCGGTACTAGGGACCACGACCACGATGTCGTATTGCTGAAGTTGCACCAAAGTAGGGGTGCCACCCCTCGCATTTAACAAACCAACGGAAGCAACGTCCGGGTCGGCCTGGATCTCATCGTGTAACGCGGCGGGATACAGCCACTGATCGATTTCGGCGTAGACAATTCCGACCCGGTAGTTACACGCCAGCGGTGTAGGAGTAGGGGTCGGTGTTGGAGTAGGGGTCGGTGTTGGAGTAGGGGTCGGCGCAGCGGCGAACGTGCTAACAAGTACGATTCTGTTTTCCGTTCCCGAAGTGCCGAACAGAAAGTCTCCTGTCACCGGATCAACGGCCACGCCTTCAGGACCGGTAAGCCCCGACATAAAAACCTGCTGCATGGCGATAATCGGATCGCCCTGGGCGTCCAGAGGCACGGCTATGATCCTGTTACTTGTGTATTTCGCAATCAGAGCGCTGTTCGGAGAAAACCCTGGTGCGCCGGACGGGACGAAAGCAATGCCTTCGGCGTCGCCAACGTTTGCGCGGAGGGTTGCCCTGGTAATGTCAAACGTGCCGTTTCCGTCCGGCCCGAGAGCGACGTCATACCAATCACCACTGGGGAAGGAAACGAGCTTGATAGTTCCCGCCGTGGAAAAATTTCGCGGTACGACAGCGAGCGACCCTACGGATGAGGTCACGCCTAATGGACCGAGGTCAATGACCTTATTGACTGTAGCGCTACCCGGTTTGCTTTGTTCGAGCTGGTTGCCAGGGTAGCGGGTTACAAACAGGACATTCTGCGGCCCAAAGGCCACGCCGCCGTCGTTGTATTGACCAATCCTCGACGTTGAGGTCGGATATAATCTGGCGGTGCCGGAAAAGCCGACGATATGCTTGTTCGCGTCACGGGTAACTCCGATTTGATAGATGCGGCCGGTAGAATCGTTGGCGCCACCACCGATCAAGACTGTGTTTGAATCGTCGTACTTGAAGGTAAGGCCGCCGTACGGCGTGACCACTCCCGGGGCGGAGCCCAGGTCGACGCAGGAGTAGTAGTCAGCAAACGGATAAGGTATTTGCACTCCCGATATCCCACTGCAAGAGGCTACGGTCCCGTTCGGCGCCGTTCCCTCTCCGCGAGAACTTGCCGACACACCCAGAGAGAAAATGACAGCTGCCAATGTGCAAAGCAGCGACGCTGCGACCCGGCGAAGATTTCCATTCATACCATTTACAAACGGGCTCTCGACATGGTGCTGCAAGAAATCGTGGGTTTAGCGCGTTTAGTCTGGCGCGACGTTGCCAGGGCTAGGGCGAAAGCTTGTAAACTTCCACCAAGCCGTTCCCCACGCCTCCGTCAGCGCCTTTGACAATCGCGGTGTAGCTGCCGGGTGTGACCGAGATAAGAAGAGCCGATTCAGCCTCGTCGCTCGGCGCAAGGCCGATGGCTTGAAGAGTAGCTTCCTGGGCGTCTCGCCAATTGTTATTGCTCTGGATCGTCGCGCCGTTTCCATCGTGAATCTCGAGGAATGGATCGGCGAGGGGGCTAGGAACGCCGAAGGCGCCGAGTGATGGTCCGATTGCTCGAACAACCAGCTGGGAGGCATCATTTCCGGTGATGATGAAACCGCCGATCATTACATTTTGACCCGTGTGGACGAAGCCGCGGGTGGAGATGTTGACAACCTTCGCCGGGTTGTTCGCGTCGAGATCGTAGACTTCTACGAGGCCGACACCGATAGTATTATTTACTCCGCGTAAGACTGCGCTGTAACTGCCGGGCGTGACCGAGAGCAGGAGCGCGGACTCATTGGAGTTTACAGGCGCCAGACCACTGTTGGTGATTTCTGCGGCATTTGAATTGCCGGGCCAATTGTCGTTCGTCGCGACGAGGCTGCCGTCACTGGCGTTCAAATCCAGCGTTGGATCGAGGAGCGGATCCGGGATTCCGAAGGGAGCGAGGGAAGGGCCAATGCCGCGAATTAGAATGCGCTTGTTGGCGGTGCCTTCGATGATGAAGCCGGCAATGAGAACGTTGTCGCCGGCCTCGACGCGCATCCGGGTGGAAATGTTGGCAAGATGCGAACCAGGCATCGGCGTCGCGGTGGGCGTAGCCGCAGGAGTTGCTGTTGCGGCCGGAGTCGCGGAGGCGGTTGGTGTTGCAGTTGGATAGGCCGTGGCCGCAGGTGTGGCTGTGGCTGCAGGTGTCGCCGTGGCAGTTGGACTAGGAGTAGGAGTAGGAGTAGGTGTTTGGCCGCATGGACGCAGCCATCGGGCTGCATTCACGATCAGTTTCCCCCAATCTCCACTTTGGTCGCCGTCAAAGCC
>Ga0137407_10000175_pt1 | contig 47052 bp, 43 predicted proteins | sample CZOMad2_2_16fung_FD_108410 | JGI IMG/M metagenome (GOLD analysis project Ga0137407, IMG submission 108410) | Vadose zone soil fungal communities from Angelo Coast Range Reserve, California, USA - CZOMad2_2_16fungal (Illumina Assembly) | ecosystem: Environmental > Terrestrial > Soil > Vadose... | reverse complement strand
GACGGATATGGAGAAGCATGAAGACTATTGCGCCGGGCATCTGATTGAAGCCGCCGTCGCTTACAATAATACAACCGGTAAAACAAAATTATTGGATGTTGCGATCCGGCTGGCCAATCATATTGATACAACATTCCGTTTGTCAGGCAGGCATTGGGTAAGTGGTCATGAAGAAATTGAACTGGCATTGATGAAATTATATCATCTTACTAACAATGACCGCTACCTGAAACTGGCAAACTGGTACCTGGAGCAGCGTGGGCATGGATATGGATACAGTCCTGTATGGACAGATCCGCGGTCGCATGAATATTACCAGGACGACGTGCCCGTAAAAGACGCTGGCAAAATAAAAGGACATGCGGTGAGGGCCATGTATCTCTATACAGGTACTGCGGATGTAGCCACAGTAACATCGGATAAAGAATATCTTGATGCAATGGAAAGAATATGGCAGGATGTGGTTTACAGGAATATGTATGTTACGGGTGGTATCGGTTCTTCCGGCAGTAATGAAGGGTTTACCACCGATTACGATCTTCCTAACGTGGATGCATACTGTGAAACCTGCGCTTCCGTGGGAATGGTTCTATGGAACCAGCGCATGAATGTGCTGACCGGCGAAAGCAAATATATTGATGTGCTGGAAAAAACGCTGTACAATGCGGCACTGGATGGATTATCGCTCAGCGGAGACAGGTTTTTTTATGGAAATCCTTTGGCTTCACCCGGAAAATATGAAAGGAGTGAATGGTTCGGAACAGCCTGCTGCCCGGCCAATATTGCAAGATTGATTTCTTCATTGGGCAATTATATTTATAACAAATCCGATGATGGCATCTGGGTAAATCTTTTTATTGGAAGTAAAACAACTGCCGTCATCAATAAAACTATCGTATCAGTAGAACAGCGTACTAATTATCCATGGGATGGAGAAATGAAGATGAATATTTCTCCCTCAAAAAAAACAAAAATGGCTTTGCATATACGGATTCCCGGATGGGCGCAGGGTCATCCGGTACCCGGCGATCTGTATCGATTTGTAAACAGCAGTGTTACCCCATTTAAGTTGACGGTAAATGGAAAAGATATAACATACCGTTTGGAAAAAGGATATGCCGTCATCGACAGACAATGGAGCAAGGGAGATGTAGTAACATTACAGCTTCCAATGGAAGTGCAAATGGTTGTGGCTGGTGAAACGGTAAAGGAAGATAACAACCGTGTCGCAATTCAACGTGGACCATTGATATATTGTGTGGAAGAAGCAGATAATAACGGACAGGCGTGGAATATACTTTTGCCGGTGAATACTGTTTTTTCGAATGCTTATAATGGCGATGTACTTGGTGGTGTGGTTATGATCAAAGCGCCCATGCCGGTTGTGCATGTTGCCGACGACGGCCTTTCACTTATTACAGAAAAGAAAGTGGTGACAGCCATCCCTTATTATGCCTGGTGTAACCGGGGATCCGGTGCGATGCAGGTATGGCTGCCCGTAAGGATCAGGGACGTGAAACTGAATTTTTAATAAGTGAATTGATTGATGTTATTACTTAATTTTATGGCCGGTTTAAACAACTAAGACTTTTTATTGTTAACTGGTTAAATTTCATTTTATGAAGAAAGCACTAGTAGGAGCCGGGCTTGTTATTTTTCTGGTTTTGAAAAATAATAATGCAAGCGCGCAGGATCATCAGCTGGTAGAAAAATGGCATACAGATTCTGTTTTGAAAGTTCCTGAATCTGTGTTATTCGATGCTGAAAATAAAGTTTTATATACATCTAATATTGGCGGTGCTCCTGACGGGAAAAATGGAAAAGGTTCCATCGGCAAAGTGGGATTGGATGGAAAAATTGTCCAGGTGGATTGGGTAACAGGTTTAAATGGTCCTAAAGGTCTTGGAAAATTCGGGAACACATTATATGCCGCCGATGTGGATGAGGTAGTCGCGATTGATATCAAAGCAGGTAAAATCGCACAACATATACCTGTTGCCGGCGCGGTGTTCTTGAACGATATTACCGTGGATGCAAAAGGGGTTGTATATGTTTCGGATACAAGAACCGCAAAAGTGCATCGGATCGAAAACGGTAAAGTGAGTACCTATGCCGAAGATATCAAGGGCGCAAATGGCGTGCTTGCTGTAGGGAACGATTTATATGTATTGGGAGATGGTAATCTATGGAAAATTTCCGCAGACAAACAAAAGACGAAAATTGCAGAAGGGATGGATAACAGCACTGATGGAATAGAAATGGTACAGGCAAATGAATTCATTGTTTCATGCTGGGCCGGTGCAGTTTATTATGTGAAGGCAGACGGCAGCAAACAACAATTGCTGGATACCAGGGATAAAAAAATCAATTCTGCGGATATTGGATATGATCATAATGCAAAGATTGTATACGTTCCGACATTTTTCAGGAACTCCATTGTTGCATACGAATTGAAATGAGTTATATTGTTAAATTATTTTAATGGCTGAAGTGAATATTGCAGAGTCCCTATTTTTATCCCGCATTATGAATTGTACTGCTGTTACGCTGCCTTACCAACATACCGGGTATTTTTCTAAAATAGTTACAGATTACCTGGAAGGGTCTGAATTTTTGAGGCCCTTTTACGAGCAGCCGCCTTCTTTGGATGGGATCAAATCGGCTATACATGACCGAAAGCAATTTAATACAGATAGGAAACTCCTTGTTGAGCAATTAAAAAAACAATATGAAGCTGTTGAAACAGGCGCTGCAGTAAAGCGTAATATTGAAAAGCTTGGGCACGACAATTGTTTTACCGTAACAACAGCACACCAACCGGCTATTTTTACCGGCACATTATTTTTTATATACAAAATTTTACATGCTATTAAACTGGCCGCGCATCTTGAAAAAGAGCTGCCGGGCAACCAGTTTGTTCCTGTATTTTATATGGGCAGTGAAGACGCTGATATGGATGAGTTGGGAAAAGTTTACCTGGATCATGAAAAATTAACCTGGGAAACAAATCAAACCGGCGCCATCGGAAGGATGAATGGCAGCGGACTTGAAAAAATCATTGAAAGAATTGAGGGCGAATATTCTGTTCAGCCTTTTGGCAGAGAACTTGTTCAGCTGTTGAAAGATTGTTACCTGGATTGTAAAAACATTCAAACAGCCACATTCAAATTAGTTGATAAAATTTTTTCGGAATATGGATTGGTCGTGCTGATACCCGATAATGTACATTTCAAAAAAATGATGGTGCCGGTTTTTGAAGACGATTTATTTCAACACAAGCCGATGGCGATTGCAAAGGGAACGATCAGTCAATTATCACTTCAATATGATATCCAGGCTAACCCGCGCGATATTAACCTGTTTTACCTGAAAAATGATGTGCGTGAAAGAATCGTTGAAGAAGGAGAAAATTTCTATAAAGTATATGGCACCGACATTGTATTCACGAAAGAGGAATTGAAGGAGGAATTACACCAGCATCCGGATCGGTTCAGTCCAAACGTTATCCTGCGTGGTTTGTTCCAGGGAACAATTCTTCCGGATATTGTTTTTATCGAAGGCGGAGGTGAGATGGCTTATTGGCTGGAATTAAAAAAGCTGTTTGACCATTACAAGGTTCCATATCCTGTTTTGATATTACGTAATTCTTTTTTGATTCTTGAAAAAAAATGGAAAGAAAAATTGGAAAAGACAGGCATCGGGATAGAAGATATCTTCAAATCCGATGAGGACCTGGTAAATAAACTGGTAAAAAAAGAATCACGGAATCAGTTAAGTCTCGATAAAGAAATAGAGGATGCAAACAATTATTATGAAAAACTGAAACAAATAACTCAGCCTGTTGATCCTACTTTAACCCAATATGTGGAAGCGCTTCAATCAAAAGCAGTAAAGCCTTTGATGGATCTTGAAAAGAAACTGCTCAAAGCAGAAAAAAGAAAATTTGAAGCGCAACGGTTGCATATTCAAAGTATCAAATCTGCTTTATTTCCACTGGACAATTTACAGGAGCGGATTGAAAATTTCATGCCTTATTATGCAATCTGGGGAAAGGAGTTTCTTGATATTTTATATAAACATTCCTTAACAATGGAGCAGAAGTTTACTATATTGGAGGAAATATAAAAGTTACAACTTGCTCTTATAGTTAATCGTTTGAGTTGTAGACTTCGTTAGGCTTGAATTCAAATATATCAGAAAAATCCGTCGTATTGTTTCTTCCAGTCATGATAAATCCCCTGTTTTGAAGTGTGAAGCCCACGGCACCTGTTCTCGGGCTATTTTCGAATGGGGTTTTCTCCTTCCAGAGATCGGTAGCAAAATCATATTCCCAGGTGAATGTATACAGGGATTTGTTTTCACCTGTTGAGATATATGCTTTATCACCAGTTACTGTTCCCAGTATAATAAATGCTGATGCGTTCCATCGACAAATATTCGTATAGCCATCATCGGTAGGATCAGGACTGACATTTGAAATAGATCTTAGTTGCTTCCAGGATGTAGTATCGGGTTGTGAAGGATCAAATACCCAGAAATCATTTACAGCCGTATCGCCATTGACTCCTGTTGCTATATAAGCTTTGTTATGATATACAAATGAAACCGCTGCCGACCTTTGGGTTCCTTTTAAGTCAGGTTTTTGTATCCACAGATTTGAAGATGGATTATATTCCCACAGATCTTTCAGTGTATTATTCCCGTCACTGCCAGTTGCAATATAGCCCGAGTTCTGAATGCTGAATCCAACAGCATCATCGCGTGCAATCCCGCCAAAATCGGCTTTTTGCGTCCAGGTGTTTGCAGATGGATCATATTCCCAGAAATCTCTCAACATATTATTTCCATCATAACCTGTTCCTGCATATCCCTTATTCACGATATTGAATCCCACGGCAGAATTCCTGGCATTACCGGGAAAATCGGCTCTTTGTGTCCATATATCAGTGACAGGATCTAATTGCCAGCAATCTTTCAGTCTTGTGGCGGATATGTTCGTGTAACCAGTACATAAATAAACATTCTTATCAATGACAAAGCTTACCGCTTCACTTCTGGGTGGGCCGGAGAAATCCGAATGCCGGATCCAATTACCACCAGGGTCAATACTAAATACTTGCTTATTGCATTCACAGGAATGAAAACTGAAGAAGAAGGCAGCTGCATATAAAAAAGTAAAATTTTTATGCATCATGTTTTGGTTTTTCTAAAATTAGATTTTGTATTACTTACAAAAAGTTAAAGACTGCTGTATCGTTATAACGAAATGTGAAAACTATTTTCAATATTGAATAGGAAGTCAATTACAGCTACAAATAAAAGAGTAGAGATCAAAAAAAAATCAATGCCGGAAAAATGAACGCTCCGGCATTGATATAGATTATTGGGATAATTATTATTTCTGAATCCTGGTATATAATTATTGCTGGTGAAAACTCTGCCCGATAAATTGCAATGCATCTGTAATGCCGGTTCGCCAATATGTCCATGAATGTGACCCGTCGCGCATGCGAAATTCATGAGGCACTCTTTTTTGAACCAATGCGATATGCAACATGCAATTTCCTACCGTAAGAAAATCATCATCCCCGCAATCGATCCAGTAACGTACTTTCTTCAGGTCCTCGGCAGATTTGGTTTCTATGATTTTAAGAACGGAATTAGCATACCAATATTGGTTGAGGCGATCCTTACCTTGCGAGCCACGTCCAAATAATGGGCCCCAGCTATAATCGTAATTTTTTTCCGGTATAGCAAGCAACTCATCATCTGTAATAACGGCAGCACTTAGTGGCGCGGCAGCGGCAAACAGATCAGGATATTTCAAAGCATATATTAACGAACCATAACCACCCATCGAAAGCCCGGCAATTCCCCTGTATCTTTTTTGCGCTTTGATACGATAATTTTTTTCAACGGCCGGCATGAATTCCTTCACAAAAAAATCTTCATATTTTTCTTTGCCGTCGTAAGAATTAATATAAAAACTCGAATCACCGTTGGGCATCACGATGATCATAGGAGGAATAGTTCCTTCGGCAATGGCTTTATCGGCATAACGATTGATTTCTCCGAATTGCAACCATCCGGTATTGTCATCACTAAAACCATGAAGCAAATAAACTACGGGATAAGTTCTGTCCGAATGATCATAATCTGCAGGAAGATAAATGGTATACTTTACATCTTTCCCGAGGATCGTACTTTTGACTATTTTTTGTTCGATAACTTTTCCGCTGGTCTGTGCAAAGCCTGTATATAAAAGACTGATGCAACATATCAATAAAAAAATTTTTCTGTAAAACTGTGGCATAATGTAATTAGGTTTATTGTGTCGATAATTGTAAAAAAAATTTTCAAAATCTACTGCGGCTTTTATATCCAGGTAAATGGATCTTCCGACGCAATATGCGTGATTTTCAATTCAGGTAATTTGGGTTGAAGCCATTCCGCAAGCCATTGCATGCCGGGTTCTTCACTAACTGAATGACCGAGGACAATCAATGAAGTTTTGGAGCCCAGTTGTTTTCCATCTCTTATATATTCCGCAGTTTCCCATTCATGCACTTCTCCAACGATGAGCACATCCGGTTTTTCTCTTTCTACCAATCCTATCTGCATTTGTCCACCGGCAGCACCTGGCAACAACGCAATATGTTCACATGATTGTTCAAGATTGCCGATAACACGAACATGATAAATGTTCAATGATGATTTCAGGTGTTCGACAAGATCTTTTAAACTGGTAGCCGGCAATTGAATGACCTGCTTTCCGGGTTGATAATATTGCAGCCATCCCGCAGCTTTTAAAACACCATGGCCAATGCCATCGGGACGATAGCTGTGCCAGTAATCATGAAAACGCCATACTGCAATTCCGTGCTCTTTTAGTAAGTCCTGTTTCTTTTTCAACACATCATTATGTTGAACCCAGTTGGTATTGTCCTCATGATTATAAAAAGTAGGTTCATGTGCGATAATAAAATTTGCGTTCAGCTTTGCTGCCTGTTCAATTACTTTTATTGTCGCGAACATGGTGCTAACGATGCCGGTTACCTGCTGATCGGCGCTGCCGCTTTTGATGGTATCCACCGTTTTCGGAAAAGGAGCGCCCGGGATTTCTTTTAAAATAATATTGATGATATCCTGGACCGAATATGATTTGACGGCAGTATTATTAAGAGCCATACTCATTCCGGGTATAGCCAGCAAGGCCGAGGCGCCTACAGCTTTTATTGTATCGGAAATAAAAATTCTTCTTTCGATAAGATGGGTGTTGTTTTGCCTGTCAGGATCATCATTTTTCATAAAGATTTATTTTAGTTTATAAGTTTTAGTTTGAAATAGTAGCGGAATCCTCCGATCCCTTAATACTTCAATCCTTCTTTCAATATGCATGTTTTTTCTTTGAGACTGATGGAATAAGCACTGCCTTAAAACTCTTCCGTAATACTATAAATTATTATACAGTGATATGTGTTTTATTTGAATGCAGCGCCAATCTTCTTATTGAAACGAGATGGCTGAACAATACAACCATCACGATAAAACAAGGCAGCCAAATAAAAGGGAAATACAATACAACAATATTGGGTTGATCAAATGCGAATCGCTGGAAACGGAAAGGTGCGGATAAAATGGCTTTGATAATAATATTGAGTAAAAGTCCAAGACAAACAATGTTCCATATCAGCAATAATGATTTCCTGACAACAATTTTTCCCTGAAAACAGGCCAGGTAAACAATCGGTGCAGTAATGCCAGAAAGAATATCGAAATTACCTCCTGCGAAAGTCATTAATTCCGGGATTGCTTTATCAAGGAATACCCAGTATAAAACCAGTTCAACAGGTATACGTACGATACTTATAAGCGTTAGTAATTTCAGGTCCAGTTTGTCGATAAATTTCCGTCCGTCCCTGGTTAAAAAAAGTAAAATTATTATCAGTAGCACAGGAACAGTAGCCAGCATGAATTTGGGAGGAATGTTGGAAGTATCGGTGTAAAAACCTTTATAAGCCAATATGCCGTTCAATAAAAGCCACGCACATATAATATAGGAAATGATTTTATTTTTTGTGATCCTTAAGAACATCACAAGTGTTAACAAAACCGTGGCAATAAAAACCAGCGTTACATATAAATGTATTTGGGAGAGCATTGGATTTATTTTTATTTAGCAATCATATATATTATGCTATCATTTATTTCATGCCTCGTCAAATTCATTCTCCCAACCTTCTTTTTTTAAGTGGTCAATTTTTTTTAAAACATCTTTTTCAAGTCCTTTTTTATAAGCATCCACTTCTATACCTATCACCTCATCAAAAGCACCAATAATACTTGCAGCGAGTATGCCGGCATTCTTTGCTGCATTCAATGCTACTGTGGCGACCGGGATGCCATTTGGCATTTGCAAAATAGAAAGTACAGAATCCCAACCGTCGATGGAATTGGATGATTTTATAGGAACACCAATAACAGGCAATGAAGTAATGGAAGCGACCATACCTGGCAAATGTGCGGCGCCACCTGCACCCGCAATGATAACTTTCAATCCTCTTTCACGGGCCTTGGAAGCATATTCAACCATTCGCAATGGTGTACGATGCGCAGAGACAACCGTAAGCTCAAATTTAATCCCGAATTCTTTTAAAATATCGGCAGCGGCTTGCATAATTGGTAAATCGCTGTCGCTGCCCATAATAATACCGACTTGTATCATTGGTTAAATTTCAGGTGTGAAGTTTTTAATTTCCTGGTTTATTTATTCTTCTATAATAAATAAAGTTCGTCAAATTTATTTTGTAACCACTCACATTAAATTCCCGATATTCTTCGATTTGCATCGAAATCCTGGTAACATTACCGGCTAACAACTTTTAGCGTATGTTTTATCTTGTTTGCCTTATGTGTCAGGTCACTCTTGTCTTTACTCAGAATAGTAGCGTGACCCATTTTGCGGCCGGCCCTGGTTTTCTTTTTCCCGTAAATATGCACGAATACATTATCCATTTGCAGCACCTCGTTCAAGCCATCATAATGCGCCGGGCCATCATATCCGTCCGAACCAACCAGGTTCACAATAGCCGCGGGAATGATATGATCAGGATTGCCCAGCGGATAGCCCAGCATAATTCTCCATAACATATCGAACTGTGAACAATAATTGGCTTCAATCGTGTGATGGCCACTGTTATGAACACGCGGAGCAGTTTCATTGGCAAAAACATCGTTTTGCCTGTCTATAAATAATTCCACGGCAAAAATTCCGGGGCTTTTTAAATCCCTGGCTATTTTTAGAGCAATGGCTTCAATTTTCCACAATATTTTTTCAGGTATATCTGCCGGACTGATCTGGTAATCGAGCAGGTTAAGTACCGGATGGAAAACCATTTCCACCGGTGGATATAAAGCAGTTTCTCCTTTTTCATTGATAGCGACAATCTGTGCAATTTCCTTATGAATAAGAACCAGTTTTTCAAGAATACCGGGTGCATCAAATCCCTTATCCAGATCAGCTTTGGTTTTGATGATTTGAACACCGCGTCCATCATATCCGCCCATGCCGATTTTATGTACGGCCGGAATAAATTCTTCCCTGCTTTTAAGATCTTCCAGGTTTTTTGTTACGTGAAAAGCGGCGGTTGGTATATCGGATTGTTTATAAAATTGTTTTTGAGTGATCTTATTCTTAATGATTTTTAATGCTGATGGTCTTGGATATATTTTGACGCCTTCGGTTTCTAATTTTTCCAAAGCATCTTCATTAACTGATTCGATTTCTATGGTGAGGGCATCCAATCCTTTTCCGAAATGATATACATCGTCAAAATTTTTGATATCACCTTTTGTAAAATGATGACATAAATGCGCAGCCGGACAATCATCATCATTTTCCAATACAAAAGTTTCTACGGGATAATTGGCGGCGGCTTGTAATAACATTTTTCCTAATTGCCCACCCCCGAGTATTCCTATTTTGAGCATGGCGGTTGATTATGGCGTGAAGATAGGAAAATTGAATATCGAATATTGAATGCTGAATGTTGAATATCGAGTGTTGAATATTTCGATAACCAGGTGGCAACATTTAACCTTCGATATTCAACATTCAGCATTCAATATTCGATATTCAAGGCTCATGTATCTATCCACCACTTATCAACAGCGTCAAGGAGAACTCAGCATTTTAAGCATTTTAGCGTAGGTTTGCCGAAAGACCACAAATATTATAGCCTGTGCGATTAAAGAGTCTAGAAATCAAGGGTTTCAAAAGTTTTCCCGACAAAACCAATATTCATTTCAACGAGGGTGTTACCGGTATTATTGGTCCTAACGGCTGCGGTAAAAGTAATATAGTTGATAGTATCAGATGGGTGATCGGTGAACAGAAGATAAGTCACCTGCGCTCAGAGAACCTTGAGAGCCTTGTATTCAATGGCTCCAGGAGCCGCTCCGCTTCGGGGCTGGCAGAGGTAAGTCTCACTTTCGAAAATACCAAGAACCTGCTGCCCACGGAATTCAGCACGGTTACTATCACACGAAAATTTTATAAAAGCGGCGAAAGTGAATATCGCCTGAATGATGTTTCCTGCCGACTGAAGGATATTCAGAATTTATTCATGGATACCGGTGTATCAACCGACAGCTATGCAATTATTGAGCTGGGTATGGTGGATGATATCATCAAGGACAAGGAGAATAGTCGTCGTCGTATGATCGAGCAGGCTGCGGGTATTTCAATTTATAAAACGCGGAAAAAAGAAGCCAGGCAAAAACTGGATGCGACAGAACAGGACCTTGCAAGAATTGAGGATTTATTATTTGAGATCAATAACCAGCTCAAGAGCCTCGAGAACCAGGCAAAAAAAGCCGAGAAATATTATGAGATAAAAAAAGAATACCGTGAGTTGAGTATTGAACTGGCAAAAGCTGCATTGGAAGGATTCAATATTACTTATAAAGAATTGAATGGGCAGTCAGAAACAGAAACGGATAAAAGGATTCAGCTCGAAGCGGAAATTGCAAAGCAGGAAGCCGAACTGGAAGAAGAGAAAGTAGGTTTTATTGAGAAAGAAAGAGCGTTGCAGGTTATGCAGCATTCATTCAATGAATTGGTGCAGGATCTTCGGAATAAAGAGAATGAGAAAAGTCTTATTACACAAAGACTGGATTTTCTTGAAGAAAAGACGGGCAGCCTGCAGGAATTTTTGCAAAAAAGTGAGGGCCAGGTAAAGGGTCTTGAAGAAAGTATTGTTTTCACGGAACAACAGGCAGGGAAGGAAGAAAATAAATTGAATGATCTGCAAACTAACCTTGCAGCGCTGAAAATATCTGTTGACGAAACACGCCAGGTATTTGACCAGCGAAAAATAGCAATTGATGGTTTACGCAATGAAAATACGCAGGTACAGCGTAACCAGTTTGAGGCAGAAAAAAATATCGCCATTGCAGATACATCTATTCAAAATCTGCAACAGGGAATCGAACAACTGGAAGAAGAGCGAACTACCCGTGATAGCCAGTTAAAACAACTGGAAGAAGAAAAATTAATCAAAGAACAGGAATTGCAGATCAAAAGGACAGACCTCAACCAGCTGCAGGAACATCATGAAAAAACAAAGGAGCAGATAGCTCAGACGCAGGAGAAATTGGAAGAATTGCGCCAGCTGCTTGCCGATGAGAATCGCAAATTCGATGCACGCAAAAACGAATATGATTTATTGAAAAGTTTGATCGACTCGATGGAGGGTTACCCGGAAAGTGTAAAGTTTCTTCATAAAAATCCTGAATGGAATCATACTGCGCCGATATTGTCTGATATTATTTATGTGAAGGAAGAATTTCGCGCGGCTGTGGAAAATGTACTTGACCCTTACCTCAATTATTACGTGGTGAATAACTTGCAGGAAGGTTTGCAGGCAGTGCATTTGCTGGATGAACATAAAAAAGGGAAAGCTAATTTTTTCCTGCTCGATAAGTTTGCTGATTTTAATGAGCCGGCGCACAATACACCCGAGGGAACCATACCAGCTATCAGCGTGATTGAAGTAGATCCGCAATATCTTCAACTGGCAGAGCACCTGTTGGGCAATGTATTTATTGCTGAAAATGATCTTTCCCTGGAATGGTTCGACGTTGCTCCGCGGAATGGTTCGGTGGTTTTGGAAAAAAACGGTAAATATTTGAAGGGGAAATATTCTCTGACAGGAGGAAGCGTCGGATTGTTTGAAGGCAAAAAGATCGGCCGCGCAAAAAATCTTGCAAAATTGAATGAAGAAATTTCAGCGCAGGACATTATTGTAAGTCAATTGCGCGCTGATATCCAGGCCAGGAACAATGAAGTGATCAGTTTTAATGAGCAGTTGAAAGAGCAGGCAATAAAGCAAACCCAGGAAGACATCAGCCATTTGATCAATCATGTTTTTTCAGTAGAAAATAAAATGGAAAACCTGCATGCTTCTCAGCATGCTTCTCAAAACCGTATCGGGGAATTGCAATTGAACCTGCAGGATACCATGGGATCTATTGAAGGGATTCGCAATGAATGGCAACAGTTGCGCAGCCAGCTGAACGAACTCAGGGAAAAAATACATATTGCTGAAGAAGATTATAAAACTGCCGAAACAAATTACAGCAGCGCTTCTGAAAATTATAATGAATTTAACCTGGAAGTAGCAAGGCAGCATAGCAGGATCACAGCGTTGAAACAGGAACTCGAATTCAAGAACAAGCAGTTGAGTGATTTGCGTGAGCAAATTGAAGCCAACCAATCACAATTAAATCAGGCAAATGAAAGCATCGCCGAAAGCAGGCATTTGCTTGACACTTCAGAAACAGAGCTGGTTGAATTATTACATAAAAAAGAAGATGAAGAAAGGAAATTGAATGAGGCTGACCAGGCTTATTATAATCTTCGCAATTTATTGAGTGAAAAAGAAAGTGAGCTGCGACATAAAATAAAACAGAAAGAACATGTAGAGCATTTGCTTGGTCAAATAAAAGATAAGATCAATGAACTGAAGCTGCAACTCGCGGGAATGAAAGAGCGTTTGAGCGTGGAGTTTAGGATCAACCTGGATGATATCATCGATCAGCCGAGGAACGGGGAAGTTCAGGCAGAAGAATTGCAGGAAAAAGCAGACAGGATGAAAAAAAGAATGGAGAACCTGGGAGAAATAAATCCTACTGCCGTTGAAGCTTTCCAGGAAATGAAAAAGCGTTTTGAATTCATCACGGAGCAAAAAAATGACCTGGTAAATGCAAAGGAAAGTCTTTTACAAACCATAGAGGAAGTGGAAGCAACTGCCAACCAGCAATTCCTGGATACTTTCAATAAAGTGCGTGAAAATTTTCAAAAAGTATTTAAGGCTTTATTTACAGACGAGGATACTGCTGATATGATATTGGAGAACCCGGAGAACCTTGCTGAAACAGGCATCGATATCGTTGCAAAACCAAAAGGCAAACGACCTTCTTCCATTACTCAACTGAGCGGGGGAGAAAAAACACTGACGGCTACCGCATTGCTGTTTGCTATTTACCTGATAAAACCTGCTCCGTTTTGTATCTTGGATGAAGTGGATGCTCCATTGGATGATGCAAACGTCAATAAGTTTACGAATATGATCCGGCAGTTCAGCGAGAATTCTCAGTTCATCATTGTTACTCACAATAAAATGACGATGAACAGTGTCGATGTGATCTACGGAGTTACCATGCAGGAACCCGGTGTAAGCAAACTCGTGCCGGTGGATTTTCGGAATCTGAATTAGAACCCTCGTTAATGTGCGAATGTGCAGATGTGCAAATGTGCGAATTCTTTAATGCATCACCCCCTGCAGAATTCGCACATCTGCACATTCGCACATTAGTTCTACCATTTCTTAAAAACAACAAATACTGCAGCGATAATCAGCATAAATCCAACCACATGGTTCCATGCAAAACGTTCGCTTTTGAAAAAGATCAATGTAAAAATCATAAAGACGATCAATGTAATTGCTTCCTGGATTGTTTTTAATTCTACCAGGTTAAATGGACCTCCATCCTCCTTATAACCAATCCTGTTAGCAGGAACCTGGAACAGGTATTCAAAAAATGCGAGCCCCCAGCTAATTAATATAACTGAAAATAAGCCGAGACTTTTCCCCCAGGAATATTCTTTAAATTTTAAATGGCCATACCATGCCATCGTCATAAAGCTGTTCGAGATGAGTAGGAATATGATTGTTTTAATTGCCCTCATAACAGAACCACGATTTACACGATTTGAAAAGATTATGCGGAAAGTAGTATCATGATTTAAATGAATTGCAAAGATGACAAGGAGAATTAAAAATAAAAAATAAGATACCCTGTGAGAAATAATATTTTTTTGATCATCTGTTTTTCCTCATAATCATTTCAAATCAGGGTAAATCATGGTTCTCTTCTATTCTTTTTCAAACACAAGCATCGGATATTCGCCCTTGAGTCCGCAAACCTCCGGTTCTTTTTCTTCTTTTTTATAAACCATATCCAGGATTTGCCTGCCGAATAACCAGGAATGAATATAATAGCGCATAAAATGTACGCTGAGTGAGCGCCACACTTTTAACTGGTAGGAGGGAAGATTTTGTTTGAAATATTCAGGAGCATGTGCGTAAAAATAAAGTCTTCTTTCAGCACCTTTTGTTCCTGTGAGTTTGCCAATGCCATCCAGAATCCTGTTTTTGATAAACACGAACCCTCTGAAAGGCAGCATCCAGAAATTCATCCAGGAAGAATGCTTGAACCAGTCATATACCACAACACCTTTCCCCTTTGGAGCAAGCACCCGATACAATTGTTTGATAGCAGTCACCTGTTCCTCTTTTGGAATATGATAAATCGTATTTAGTGAAACGAACCCGTCCATCACGCCATCTTTAAAAGGGAGATTAGTGATATCGCACAAAATGCACAGCGCTTTCGATTGTAATTTTCTTTTAGCTTCAGTCAGAGCCTGGAAAGAAAAATCTACGCATACCCGGTATTGATAGTTTGCAGAATACTGAAGGTAATCGGTGTACTGCAATGCACCGGAAGCTGCATCCAACATATATTTGCCTGAAGGATTCAGAAAGCGACTCACGCGGTCATGACATTTTTTGAGGTAATCTTTGGATACTTCACGAAGATCTTCATAGATAACAGCATCTTCATAATTCCCCGCTTCATCGGTAAACCATCCGCGCTGGTCATAAAAATTTTTGACAAGTTTTTTATCATCACTGATGGTGTCGGGAATAATCTTTTGCTTGTCGTCTGTAACAGCAAGATCTTTTAATAACAAAACAATTCCTTTGATGATAGGATAGATATAGGTGTTATCAGTTGTAATGAGTCCTTGTTGCAGGGGCTCATTAAAAGGTTTTCCGTCCGCCTGCCATAACTGGCTCTGAACAATTTTGTTGTTGATAGTACTGATCTCATCTGCTCGCAGCTGACGAAGATCGCTTCCGGTAATAGGGCATTTAAGAATTGATATCCATTCCATAAGAGGTATTTAAGGTTTAGGGTGTGTTGGGCTAACTTTTCCAAAGTTTTAAACTTTGGAAAAGTTAGCCCAACACGCCATTTCCCGCGCGCGAAAATAGTCTATGGCTTTCAATTTGGCAAGTCAGTTCATTAAAATCACCATTTTAAACGGGCAATTTTGCCATTTATACCAGCTAAAAAAACAGTTTTGCCATTTTTCGCTTTTTGACAAACATGAAAGCTGGCTGATGAGATATAACGCCAGTTTTTACCGCCATCTTCTGAAACATCAAGGCCAGAGGTTCCGCAACATATAAGTTTATTTTCAGTAATATATTCCACGCAACTTCTATAGCCATTGGGAGGAGTATATGGAATTGTGAATCGCCCCATATCATGTAATGAAAAAAGAACACAATTGCCTTTATTGATCGTATCCCTGGAGAAATCCCCGCCTACAATGATCGCATTACCAGTTTTTTTATTGATGCTGATTGAATTTGCTCCCTGTGATTCTTCACCCTGCATAATATTTAAATCATGAAAAGAGCCGCCTACAAATAACCTGGATTTTTTTCCACCAGTCACAAACAAAAGATCTGCTCCTGCATGATCTTTATTCAAAAGCATTTTTATATTGCTTCCGCTGGATGCGAATAAAGCTTCACCGTCAAAAAGCTGTGCTGTATTACTGTCAATCTTCCATTTTTCACCCTGGTTATCTGTATGGGCCAGAAAGACTCTATTCCTGATCGGATCTCCGATAACGATTCCATGTTTGTCATCATAAAAATCCATTGCATCTAAAAACATCCCTTTGGTTGAATCTATGAAAACGGTTGTCCATGTTTTGCCCCCGTTCTTCGTTTTTAAGATATATGCCGGTTCCGCAACAGACATGATAATAGCGGTGCGTTCATCAAAAGCTTCAATATCCCGGAAATCTTTTTTTTCAAAATTTTTTACAATAATCCATTCCCATGTTTTGCCGGCGTCAACTGATTTGCCGATTGTGCCGTTGCTGCCACTCACCCAGATTATTTGGTCGTTCACTGCACTGAGCCCGCGAATAGATATTTTTTTATTACTGACGAGTAATTCGATCTGTTGTGCTGTGAGCTGCGAAAAGCATATTGCAGCTAGTAACAGGAAAATCGCAGATTTCATCAGGTGATTTAGTTATTGGAGATTTCTTTTTTGAATTCAGCCAATTCGGTTACTCCCTCTTTTCTCCATACTTCCATTCCGTTTTTATAAATAATAAACATGGGAATGCCTTCTATATCTAATTTTTTCATGACATCTACATCAACGCCGGCGTCTACTCTTACCAGTTTAAATTGGCCATTCATATCTTTTTGAAGTTGATCCAGTACGGGTTCCATTTTTTTGCAAGGAGGACACCACTCAGCGCCAAAATCCACGAGCACTGTTCCGGTACCGGCTACCTGGGATTGATATTCCTCCATCGTCATCTGTTTGATATTCGCGGCACCTTCCAATGGAAGGGAAGCGGTTTTCCATGCGCTGATGCCACCCTTTAATTCATATACAGAACCAAAACCGTTTTCTCTCATCCATTTTGCTGCTGCGGCACTTCTTCCTCCGCTCAGGCAATAAATATATACAGGCTTTGTTTTGTCTACGTATTTAATTCTTTCCATGAATTGTTCACGATTATTCCAATCTGCGAGTAGTGAATGCTGTATATGCCCGCTTTGATATTCGCCCGAAGTACGCACATCCAATACCTGCACGTCTGCATGGCTGATTTCGTTTTTGAAATCAGAGGGTGGTAAAGAAATATTTGTCTGGCTATAGCAGCCAAAGGAGAGTATCAGAACCACGATTGGAAGAATAAATAAGGATTTTGAAGAATGACTCATGGTAAATTGATTATTAAAATGCAAAAGTAATAAACCTTAACCTTGATTGAAGATTAAAGGATAAACCTGAGCCAGCTTTATCCTTTAATTAAGGTTATCATGGTCAAAAATCCATGCCTTCTTTCTCTTCTACAGGTATCCTTCGTATATATTCATCATAATTGATATCGTCGTGATTGCTGTATACACCATAAGCATCTATACTATATCCAATCAATCCATCATTTGCCTGTATTACATATAGTATAGATGAATCAGAGGGATCAGATTCACCCTCGAAGCGATAGGTTTTGATGATTTTTAAATCTTCAGGATGATAAAATTTCCCATTCCCAATGCTGAACCCGGTAGGTGTTAAAAGAAATTCATTATCCTGTCTTTGCATTCTTAATTTTTCGATGATCTGACTCAATGTTGTCATTTCTGCTGGTTTAATCATAAAAAATATTTTTAATTGAAATAATCAGTTTTTAAAATAATTGCCTGAATGAACAAACAACACTTATTAAATTTCAAATGATATACCAGAGATTTGGTAAACAACAAAACCCTTTACAGTAAAGGGTCTCGCTGGTTTTATTTTTTTGAAGTCAGGGGAAATGAGACTAATCGTGGAAACTATTCCTCATGGTTGGGATTCATAGTTTTTAATTTTATTATATAAAGTCTTCCTGTCTATTTTAAGTATTTCAGCAGCTTTGGATTTATTAAAATTAACCTGTTTGAGGACATTCATGATTGTATCATATTCCGCTTGGGCGGCAGCATTTTTCAGATCCAGTTCTTTCATTTCTGTTGGATGTGAGTGAATATGTACGGCTGCTGCGTGCGAAAAATATTCTTTTGGAGAATCTGCCAATTGAAGACCTGTAATTTCTGCCGGCAATACTTTTGTGTTGATGATTCCTGATGGTGAAAGCAGGGCCGATCTTCTTACAACATTCCTGAACTCGCGCAGGTTACCGGGCCAGGAATAATTCAAAAATGTTTCTATCACATCGTCTTCAAAACCTTCGACTTTTTTATTGAGCTCCTCATTTGCTTTTTCAAGAAAGAACCTTGCAAACAAAGGAATGTCTTCTTTCCGGCTACGCAATGGTGGAAGTATGATAGAAAATTCATTGAAACGATGGAAAAGATCTTCCCTGAATTTGCCTTTTCGATAAGAATCCTGCAAATTTTCATTCGATGCTACAATGATCCGGACATCCACATCCATTTCTTTATTACCGCCTACGCGTTTGAATTTTCTTTCCTGGATGACTCTAAGGAGAGCGGCCTGAATTTCATAAGAAAGATTAGATACCTCATCCAAAAAAAGTGTTCCGCCGTTCGCAAGTTCAAAATGCCCTTCCTTATCGTTTAATGCACCGGTAAAAGCTCCTTTTACATGCCCGAAAAGTTCGCTTCCTGCGAGTTCTTTTGACAAAGTGCCGCAATCCATTGCAACAAAGGGCTTGTCATTGCGCGTGCTGCGGGAATGTATGGTTCTGGCAATAACTTCCTTTCCGGTACCACTTTCTCCATATAAAATCACACTGTAATTCGTAGGTGAAACCAACTCAATTTGCCTGTATAGCTCTTTTGTTAAAGAAGATTGTCCGACGAGAAAATCACCATTTTGATCGGTAATTTTATTTTTAGGTCTTGCCGGAGAATTGCCTTCCTGATCCGTTGGAGCTGATACAGGTGCCGCCAGTGCTTTGTTGATCACTGTTAGTACTTCGTCGGGAACCAGGGGCTTCGTTATATAATCAAAAGCCCCGGCTTTGATAACGTCTACAGCTATTTTGATGTCAGAATAACCAGTAATAATAATGACGATGGTTTGAGGATTGATTGTTTTAATATCCCGCAAAACCTCCCGGCCTTCTTTATCACCGAGCCGGAAATCGCATAAAACCACATCGAAGTTATTTTCCTTGCATTTTGCTATTCCCCTGTTACCATTGTGCGCAGTATCTGTTTCGAAACCCTTTCTTTGCAAAAAACGGCTAAGTAAGTTGCACATATCTATATCGTCGTCTATGATAAGTATTTTTTTCATGCCCATATTTCGTATTTAAAATTACCTGAAAAAGCTGAATGATTCTTAATCTATCAGTAAACATCCTGCCAAAAAGCGTTCTTTCTTTCAAAAAACTCTTTTTAATATATTGTTTACAAAAAAATATTAGAAATGTAGAGAAAAGTACTCATTTTTTCACTGGCATCATTCTTACCACTTTGGATAAAACTCCTCATAAACAGGGCTTTAATAAAATCGTATCAGGCTGGCAATATTTTATATATGATCTATAATTTATTTGGCAATGAAAATTATTTTCTAAAGCATCTAAAATTTAGTTTATGGGAAATTTATTATACCTGATTGCAGTGATTCTTGTAATTGCATGGGCCATTGGATTTCTGGGTTATGGTGCCGGCGGTCTTATTCACATTTTATTAGTAATAGCTATTGTGGCTGTATTGTTAAAAGTGATTCGTGGCAGCGCTGAATAATTATGGTCCTGCTTACCTCTCTTACCATCAATCAGAAAAACTGCTACACGAAATAAAAACCACATGTAGATGAATATATCTGCAGGAAAAAAAATAATATTTCAAAATTAATTCTAAGGTTTGAAGTCTGAAGTTCGCTCGTTCCTCATTTTGCTGTTACCATATTGAAAAAATGGTGGCAGTTTTTTGTTGCAGGGTATTAAAAATTGAGAATAATGGAAAATGTCGTTCCTTTTGAAATTTCACTTTCCACGTGGATGTAACCGTTATGACTAAGAATAATATTTTGAGTATTTGTCAATCCAAGTCCTGTTCCTTTCGGTTTGCTGGTAAAATAAGGTTCAAATAATTTGGAGAGTGATTCTTTATTTATTCCTGAGCCATTGTCAGTGATCTTCACCACGCATTTATTTTTTTGGCTTTCCGTTTTTATAACGAGAATTCCTTTGTCAGATTCCATCGCTTCGATGGCATTGACGATTATATTGAGGAATGCTATTTTGATTTTTTCAGTGTCGACTGCTATGTCAGAAATATTCTCAGTATATTTTTTTTCTACCCTGATATTTTTTAACTGTATCCGGTCTTTTGCAAGGAGCAGGGTTTCATCGAGCAATTGATTGATTGAAACTTTCTGAAATACGAGCTCTGTTGACTTTGTTGAATTAAGCAGGTCAGCAATAAGCTGGTTGATACGGTTGCTGTTACGTACAATCATATCAAGCATTATTTCAGTGTTTTCATTTTTATTATCATTATCGGTTTTTAACTGATCAACTGAAAGATTGATATTTGTAAGCGGATTTCTCACTTCATGAGCAATGGTTCTGGCAATACGTCCGGTGGAAGCAAGTTTTTCAATATTCCTCATTTGAACCAATTCCTTATTGGCCTTGTCCAGTTCTTCAATTTGCTTTTTCAGTTGTTCCTGGTATCCGAATACCTGTTGGTCTGCTTTTCTGCGTGCAAGATTTTCCCTTGTATATGTAAAGAGCCCAAAAATTGCGAGCAGGAAGGCAAGTAAAAGTGAGGTAACAACAATAATGTTAAGCGTTCTGTAAAGGGCACCTAATTCACCTGAATGTATTTTTAACAATGATTGTTCTTCTGTCTGCATTTCGTTGACTGTTGCCCGGATACGGTCCATGATTTCCTTTCCGAAATAAGTGACTGACTTTAATGAGTCGGTTACCAGGTAATCATGTTTTGGAAAATAATCAATGGCAAAAGCCAGTAACTCAAACTTTTTTTGGATCAGGTTGTACAATACATCCAGCCTCGCTTTTTCTGATCGGTTATCGCTGATTTCTTCTTTTATAATTCGAAATACAGAATCAACAGAGGTTTTGCTTTGCTGATATGGTTCCAGGAAATCTCCATCCTTTGTAATTATATATCCCCTACATCCTGTTTCGGCATCTTTCATGTATGAAAGCATGCTTTCAAGATGAATGATCACTTTATTAGTATGATCTACCAGTTTTGCCTGGTTTAATAATTGGCGGTTGGCATATAATGTTAACAGGTAAGATATTAATAACAAAAAAAATGCGCTTCCATATCCTACACGAACCCGCATATCAATCGCAAACTTCTTAATAATGGTTTTCATTTATTGAACTCTCCGTATCAAATTCAGGGGTGAAAAGAATAATTTATAAATTCATAAAAAGATCTTAAATTACTGAAATCCCTTATAAACACTTAGGAATTTTTATTTAACAAATATTAGGTTTATTTAATAAATGCGTGCGAAACCACTTGCTTTATAATTAAAAACCTCTGCCATGATCGCCGATTTTGTATCCAAGACTCCTAAAGTTATCCTTGAAAAATTGGGTCGGTTACTAGAAACTTTACAAAGAGTCAAAAAAACTTACGAGCAAACAGCCTCCACTATTAGCAATCAACAAATCAGGTGTACCATATTGGGCCTTGCTCAGGAAAGCAAGCAATATGCCAATGAATTGATGTCGCATATAGAAATTTTAGGAGGCCCAAGGGAAAGATCTTCTACCGAATCAGAATTTGATTATTCCGCCGCCTCACCTAAAAAAAACGAATGGGAATGTGAGGAAGAAAAGAACAGTTTAAACGATTGCACCCGCAGTGAAAAATTTTTATTGCAGGTATACAGGGAAGTGCTCAATGAACCTTTTTTATATGAAAATATAAGAAAGATGATTCGATACCAGTTGAATGGCATACTACATTCTTTCGCACAATTAAAATTGCTGAACGCGTCCTTGCGCAGAGAGTAAAAATTAATGTGCGAATTTACCAATGTGCGAATGTGCGAATTCCTTTTTGCGGACAGCCTGAAAGTATTCGCACATTCGCACATTGGTAAATTCGCACATTAATTTTTTTTTCTTCTCAAATTGTGGAATTATTTTCTCAGATAGGTTAGTTAGTATTTTTTTCCGGATCAGGGCTTTTCCTCAATAAGGCCTGTTATCAGGTGTTTTGAATGATTGATACCCCTTTATGAAATCTGGCAGGAAATTTTAATAAGAATATAAGCAATCCTATTTATTCGTAATTTTCAAAAAATCAAATTGTATGAATACTTCAAAAATCCTACTGAGTTTTATTGCAGGCGCCGCTATTGGTGGGGCATTGGGAATTTTATTTGCACCTGATAAAGGCACGGAAACACGCCGTAAAATTGCCGAGAAAGGTAACGATGTAGCAGAGTCTGTTAAAGATAAGTTCAACGAGTTTGTAGACGGAGTAAAAGACAAATTCTCCTCTGCAAAGGATGAAGTGGAAGATGTGGCAGAAAAAGGATTTTCAAAGTATAGAGAAGCTGGTAATATGATATAAACTTCTGATTTTTTCTGAGTTGACTGAATTTCTGAGTCTCTCTGATTTAAATGATTTACTATGTGAGATTTTATAATTGAATAAATATTTCGCACAGGGCCAACAGAGAAAAGGAGTTTGCTCTCTTTTTCTCTGTTAGCCCTGTGCGAAACCTACATAATAAATCATTTAAATCAGAGAGACTCAGAAATTCAGTCAACTCAGAAAAAATCAGAAGTTCAGTTCAATATTTTGTCAATTCTGGCTGCACCTGATCTATATACGCAATAATTCCTCCTTTAAGATTGTACAAATTTTTGTATCCGAATTTTTCTTCCAGTTCCCTGATTGCTTTAGCGCTGCGCACGCCCGACTTGCAAAGGACCACTGCATCTATATCTTTATGGATACGGTCCGAATTATCTCCAACTGTTGCCAGGGGAATGAGCTCACCACCTAAATTCACAATATCATATTCATGTGGTTGCCTTACATCAATCAACTGGAATTTTTTTCCTTCCACCTGCCATTGGAATAATTCTTTTGCAGTAATTTCTTTTAGTGGTTTTTCTTCCACGGCACGCATACCGCAAAATTGTTCATAATCTATCAGCTCCTTAATTGTAGGATTTTTTCCATTGACCAGGTTGTCTTCCCTGCTCTTAATATTAAATGTTCTTGTTTCAAAATTCAATGCATCAAAAATGAAGAAGCGACCTGATAATGGCACGCCGACGCCGGTAATTACTTTAATAACTTCCAACGCCTGGAGGCTGCCGATGATACCAGGCAATACACCCAATACTCCACCTTCCGCACAGCTTGGCACTAGACCGGGTGGTGGCGGAACAGGGTAGAGGTCCCGATAATTCGGTCCTGTTTCCCCTTTTTCATTGGTATAATTGAAAACAGAAAGCTGTCCCTCGAACTGGAAAATAGAAGCGTATACATTCGGTTTGTTCAGCAGTACCGATGCATCATTAACCAGGTAACGGGTGGGAAAATTATCGGTGCCATCCGCGATAACATCATAGTCCTTTATGATATCCAGCGCATTTTGAGAATTGAGATGCACATTGTATAAATTGAGCCTGACATGTGGGTTCAATAATTCGAGCCTCCTTTTTGCGGCCTCCACTTTAGGCTTTCCAATTTCATTGATTCCGAATAAAACCTGTCGTTGAAGGTTACTGTCGTCCACCACATCAAAATCAACGATGCCAATAGTGCCAATACCTGCTGCTGCCAGATAAAGCAATACAGGGCTTCCAAGACCTCCTGATCCAATCACAAGGACCTTTGCTGCTTTCAACTTCTTTTGCGATTCGAGCCCGAATTCCGGGATGATAATATGCCTGTCGTAACGGGCAAGTTCTTCTTTAGAAAAATTTATATCCTGAAAACTCATGATGTTTTTATTTTAAATTATTTTGATTGAAACAAGGTGTGGGTATAAGGTTTGAGGTTTGGGGTCTTAACCATACCCCCATACCTATTACCCTACGCCCTAAATGCCTCCAGCAATAGCAGGTATGATGCTGATCACCGTATCTTCTTTTACAATTGTTTTTTCCTGCTCAAGGTTTCTTATATCATCGTTTCCGATAAATATATTAACGAAAGAACGAACCTTACCTTTTTCATCCAGCAAATGTTTTTTAAGATCTGGAAAACTCGTTGTCAATTGCCGGATGGTGTCATCGATATTACCTGCTTTCACCTCGAGCTTTGCAGTATTGTTTGTAAATTTTCTTAATGGTGTCGGAATGATAACTGTTGCCATTTTATTCTTTTTCGTTTAATGTGAATTGATAATCTGTTATTTTTTCTTCTTCAAATTTTTCTTCTTCATTGAGCCGCCAGGAGCGAAGGGTGATGATATTATTTTCCAATACTGAAATAATCACATAGGAAAAGAAAGGCTGCGCTGCCTGCCTGTCCGTTTCAGATGGGATCGCAGGATGCTTTGGATGTGAATGATAAATTCCCAGCAGTAACAAATTGTTATCGATCGCATATTGTTCCGCTTTGAGATAGTCCAACGGAGAAATTTCAAAACGCCTCGTTTTGTCTCCTTCCTTCGCATTGTTCACTACCAGGATTTCTTTGATAAGCCTGTTTTCTTCCTCATCTTCTACTCCGAACATAAATCCGCAGCATTCATCCGGGAATGCTCTCACAGCATCTTCAACCAATAAAGCCCTGGTAGCCGGTTCAATAATAGTCATCTTATAAAATTTTATTAATTACTTCACTGTACTTATCTCCGTTATCAGGCAAAACAGTTACTATAATCCCTTCATCCAGCTGCTCTGCTATCCTGATTGCGCCGGCGAGATTGGCCGCTGAGGAAGGACTCAATAAAAGACCTTCATGCTTGTAAGTTGCCCTGATTAATTCATACGCTTCTTCAGTACTCACTTCCAGGTTTTGATCTGCAACTAGTGGATCATAAAATGTTGGAACCACAGCGGTTTCCAAATGTTTCCAGCCTTCCATACCATGCAATGCAGAATCCGGTTGCAGGGAAATAAGCTGAATACCGGGATTATATTTTTTCAATCTTCGCCCGGTACCGATAAAAGTTCCGGTGGTTCCTAATCCGGCAACGAAATGTGTAATGCCCGGAAGCTCTTCAAAAATTTCGGGAGCAGTTGTATAATAATGCGCCTTCCAGTTATTTTCATTTTTATATTGATCGGCATAAAAATACCTTAAAGGATTTTCAACTGCCAGTTCTCTTGCTACCTGCTGTGCCCCATCTGTTCCTTCAAAGCGTGAAGTCAGGATTAATTTTGCACCCAACCGCTCGAGGATTTCTTTTCTTTCTTTGGAAGCATTTTCCGGCAGGCAAAGCGTGACGGGGATATCCAGCAAATGACTAATGGCGGCATAAGCAATGCCTGTATTACCACTAGTGGCATCCAACAATATCTTATGTTCCGTAAGATCTCCTTTTTCAATGGCATTGCGGATGATATTGTATCCGGCACGCGCCTTGACACTTCCGGATATCTGCATCCATTCTTTTTTCGCATACAGCTGAACGTTCTTTTTTTGAAACAGCTTTGTAAAACGATGTAAGGGAGTGTTGCCGACTTTTTTTTCAATCGACCGGACTTTGCTATTCAGCCCGCTTAAAGAATATGTTTCAGGTAAAGGTTCCATTATCGGTTATTAAATAAAAAAGCTCCACGTTTATGTGGAGCTTCTGATATTGTTTATTTTATTATAATCAACTACAAGAGGTTATTCTCCACTATGATAATACTGGCTTTACAACAACAACATGCATTATATGTGAAGACCTGATTCATCTGTTTTGAATAACTATTAGAAGACAAATGTAAATCAATTTATTCAAATTACTGTCATAGTGACGACAATTCGCATCTTTTAGCCTTCCGATACCGCTAAAGATCAGGAAAATGAGAGAAGGCAATAAGTTTTTTACTATCTTTTCAAAAAAAATACCATGAGTAAAATCGGGATTTTCCTTTGTTTGTTTTTAGCAGCCGGATCACTTAGCCTTAGCGCGCAAACCCTTGTTAAAACCAGTTGGAGTGGATATTATGGAGACCCTATCAATGATACCATTACCATTCATTATTTAAAAGACAGCAGTTATGTAACCAGTAAAAAAGGGGATACACTCGTCCTTTCAAAAAATTATATGAACCGCGATACTATAAAAATCACCGACGCCGGCGGTATGTATCCATGTCCTTCCGAAGGCGTTTATACATATATTATCAAGGAAAATAACCTGCATTTTATGCTGGTAAGCGACGACTGTGAAGGAAGAACTGTTATAACGGACATAGTCTGGACAAAGGTTAAAGAAGATAAAAAGAAGAAATAGTTTTTGAAGGTACAAGGAAACAAGGTACAAGGTACATGGTACAAGATACTGCTGACTCTTGTTCCTTGTACCTTGTTTCTTTATAGTATGTGCAGCAACTGCGTCACTGCTTTCAGGAGCGTATTCAGGCTGGTTAAAATTACGAGGCTTCCAATAGCAATGAACATGGCTTTTAATGGCAATTTGCCCACCAGTCTCGCGGCAATGGGTGCCGCAATAAGACCTCCTATAATGAGTCCTGCAACATCAGTCAGGGGCAGGCTTTTCAGAAAAATAAAAAATGTAATCGAACTTGCCAGCACAACAAAAAATTCAGCCAGGCAAACAGAACCTATTACATAACGGGGATGTCTTCTTTTTGATATCAATGTGCTCGTAACAAGGGTGCCCCAACCACCTCCTGCAAAAGCATCCAGGAAGCCTCCGGTTGTTGCGAGCCAGCCGGCACTTTTTACTTTTTTGCCGATTTTGTTTTTTGCAAAAGCTTTCCGCATAATATAGTAACCAAGATATAATGTGTAAACAGATAAGGGCACACGTACCAATGTAGAATATTCCTGTCCGAAAAATGCCAGCGAAGCGCCAATGATAGCGCCAATGATTCCTGGTATGACCAATGTCCTGAATAATTTTTTGTTGATATTTCCAAAACGATGATGGCTGTAGCCGGATACTCCGCTTGAAAAAACTCTTGCTGAATGCACCCTGCTGCTCACAATAGCAGGGTTAACACCGATTGCTAAAAGAAATGTAGTAGAGATGGTGCCGTATCCCATGCCTAAAGATCCATCCACCATTTGTGCGATAAAACCACAAATCAGCATCATCAAAAAAGATTTGGTATCAATGTATTCGGGAATTGACCGGACACCATCCACCAGTTTGCCCAAAGGAACCAGTGAAAGTATTCCATGACCCAATACCATGAAGAAAAAAGCAAAAAGGCATATCTTCACAATTCTCTGCCATTTTTTTTGTTCAGGTTTACCGGCTTCCTTCAGGGTAATCTGTTTTGCCACCAAAACTTTTGTAAGCTCATTCAGCTGTTTTACTTTTTCACTGAAATCGCCATTGATATCCTGTCTGATGGTTTGCATATTTTCCAATACATCATCCATTTCATCCGGGATCCATTCATTGATCTCTTCTTTTAATCTTTTGGCAATTGTTGGAGATTTCCCGTTGGTGGAGATGGCAATTTTCAGGTTGCCTTTTTTTACAATGGAACTTAAATAGAAATCGCAGAGATTCGGTGTATCCGCTACATTGATCAGTATACCTTTTTGTTTTGCATCTTCCCTGATATATGCACTTACTTCTTTTTTGTCAACAGCTGCAATCACAATATCTGCATCATCCATATCGCTGCTTTGATAGGAACGTTCAATCAATTGGATATTGGAATGTTTTGCAGCCAATGATTTGATCTCATTGCTGATCGTAGCTGCAACCAGCTTAATAGAAGTTTGGGGAGCATTCTGCAATACAGTTGTCAGCTTTTCGAGCCCAACATATCCTCCACCAACAATAAGCAGGCGCAGGTTTTCGAGTTTCAAAAAAACCGGGAATAAATTATTCTCTGATGAAACTTTAATTTCTTCCTTCAATAATATTTCTTTTGTTGCCGGCTCTAAGTTCATTTATTTTCTGCATTGATATCAAATATAATTCTCGTTAGTGTTGAATATTGGGTGTTGAATATTGATTATTGAATGTTATTCTTCGATTATCAAACACTCAATAATCAATATTCAACACTCAATATTCAGTTATTAAAACTTATCTCAACAATCCATCCACCGTTATCGCCGCATAATACAAACCGCCGAGTGTAGGACCACCTGCATATTGCAGATAACGATGATTAAAGATATTCGCACCCCCCAGCTTTATTGTTGTAGATGCTTTTGGTATACGAAAACTAACCTGGGCATCTACTGTATTATACGCTGAAATATTTCCTGTTACGAGCGGACTTTCCCAAAGGAAAGAATCCTGCCATCTCCAAACAATATTGAAACCAATATTTTTTACCACCTCACGGTTTCCGAAAGAAAGATTTGTTGTCCATTTTGGTGTATTAAAACCGGTGACGAAAATATCATCCGTTTTGTTGGATTTCATTTGGTTGAAATTTACATTGCCACCGACTGTATATTTTTTATAAAAATTATATGTCACTCCCAACGAGGATCCGAAATTGTGATAAGTATTTTTTGCATTGGTATAAACCCGGTAACGATCCTGTCCCTGACTTGCTGCAGTGGTTGCCGTAGCTGCAGTTGCATCCCTGTTTCTGTCAAGCATCGCCAGTACCGCTGCATCAGTTCCCACAGTTGTTTCCTTTGGCACATATACCTGCACCTGCCCAAGAAAACCCTCATACTGATTGCTATATGCATCGATATCTATAATCAGTCTATTATCGAGTATCACACTTTTATAACCCACTTCATAAGAAGTAATTTTTTCAGGTCTTGCCTTTGGTAAATTAGCCACTACCAATAAATCTCTGTTCGCCAATGCAGCGGCATCTGTGTTTCCCTGTGCCGCTACGGCGGCATTGAAATTAATTACCGATTGCTGCGTGTAACTGTTTTCGAGATAGCCCAATCCCTGGTCGATATAAGATAAACTGCCGACGCGTTTTACACGACCGTTATTTACATATGATAGCGCTTCGAAGATCGCAGGGAAACGATAACCCTGCTGGTAAGTAAAGCGGAAATTATGATTTTGTTTGAATGTATATACTGCAGCCAACCGTGGTGTGAATTTCACTTCAAATTCAGGATTGTAATCACTCCTCAAGGAGGCAAATACTTTCAACTTTTCTTCAAAGAATGTTTTGGTGATTTGTACAAAGCCTCCGAATTTTTTATAATAAATATTTTTACCAAAATTACTCGAGTCAGGCACTTTACCATTTACTTCCACCGGCTTATTACGGTCGGCAATTGGACGGCTGAAGTCAACAAAATTATTTCCATCTGGAATGATTTCATAAATACGCCCGTCTGCTCCAGCCAATAAATCAAAAATCTTTACATATTTGGAGAGATCCCATTGTCCTTCCAAATGATACAAATGACTTTTCTGTATCAACGCTGCTCCACCTGTTACCGGAGCATCAGGAATTGAACCTGATTTGATGTCCCAGTTATTTATTTTAATGATTGTATTTTTTAGCGCATCAAATTCAGGTGTTCCGGGTTTTACACGACTTGCGTCTGCCTGCTCACGGGCATATTGTGTGGCAGCAGCGAGATTATCTGAAGTCAATGCACCACCATTGTTGCCTGCATAGGTATTCATTGCATTTTTAAATTTCGTACCCCAGCTTGATGCAGTTTTGGTATCAGTGGCCCCTCCGCTATAAAGATCCATATTGTCTGCAAGAGGTTTTACATTATAAGAATCGCCTGTATTTTCAAGCGATACATAGCCGTGAATAATATAATTGCTTCCTTTAAGTTGCAGATGATGGTTTTGTACAACAACATTATCCAGACGGATTTTATTTCCTCTTTGAAATACACCGTCCATTTTCCCGACACGATAAGAATAAGATAATTCAGCGTTCTCACTCAACCGGTAGTGGAGGGCGACATCAAATTTCAGGTTACTTACTTTTGGACTCACCAGGTCTCTTTCCCAATATCCGGTACGCGCTACGCGAAGGGTTTGGTTAGCTTTTCCATCAATCGTCAATCCACTCAATGATACTATATTGCTTCCAGCCAAGGCATCATCACCATATTTATTCCAGCCATCAAAGGCAACATTATTTGCTCCGTTCAACGAAGGAAAATTAGGATTTGCACTTTTCAGATTATTTGTATTTTGATCGAGACGGGTATCGGAGATCCAGTCCGTTCCCTGCATATAACCGAGGTTGACCTTGAAAGCAAATTTATTATTGAAGGCCTTTGCATAACGAATAGCCGATTCGGTTAAAATAGCAGGATCGTGATCAACACCATCAACATGATTGATACCTGTTTTATGATAGATGCTTAACCCCTGGTTGGTAAAAGGATCCTTGGTAATCAGGTTCGCCATTCCGTTGATAGCATTCATTCCATATAATGCAGATGCAGCGCCAGGTGTAATCTCCACACTTTGTATATCCAATTCTGTTGGCCCGATAGCATTGCCTAAAGGAACACCCAATGTAGCAGCCTGCATATCTACTCCATCCACCAATTGCATAAAACGAAAATTATTGGGGATATTAAATCCTCTTGTATTCGGCACTTTGAACGTGAGACTTGAAGTTGTCATTTGCACACCCTTCACATTTTCCAATGCATCATAAAAACTCGGGGCAGGTGTTTCCCGGATAGCCCTGATATCTAATTTGTCAATGGCTACAGGTGATTTTAAAATACTTTCCGGCAAACGCGAAGCGGTAACAACTACGGCATTTCCCAATACAGTTTGTGTTGCCAATTCAACCTGAAGCGATGAGCCAAGATTTTTTATTTCAACTTCCTGCTGACTGAATCCTATAGACGAAAATACAAGTGTAAACGGAAGTTTTGTTTTCGTACGCAGGGTAAAATTGCCGGTTTTATCAGTGATGGTGCCTGCTACTTTCCCCTTTATCTGCACACTTACATCAGATAATGGTTCTTTTCTGTCCTGGTCCGTTACTTTACCAGTGATCTCAATCAGGCTTTCCTGGGCAGCAGCCCTTAGTGAAAATAAAGCTATTATTAAGAATAGTTTTAGTCTTGCGGCCATATCAGTCTATTATTTTGGTAGATTAATAAGTTAAAAAAAAGGTTAAGTCGGGTGAAATTATTATAGGTCCCGGGTGGGACAACAGCCGTCACAGCAAAAACATATTGCTGATTCCATGCGGAACGACGGGATAACATCGCGGTGCTTTATTGTATGTTTTGTCTTCATTGCAGCAAAAATATGCATTTCCTACTGAATTTATAGACTTTTGGTAAAAAATTTTTTTTAAGGCATGGGGTGTAGGGTATGGGGTATGTTATGCCTTACACCCCACGCCCTATACCGTTAATTATTAATGGCAGGGAAAAACCTTCTAAAGGTGAAATCTCCAAAATTTTCACCATTCTTTCTTTCTTTTTTAAAAATTGCAAATACGCTATCTAGCTCAGCCAATATAGCCGCTTCGTCCAGGTTTTCTCTATACACTTTATTCAACCTCATGCCTTCATGATCTCCACCGAGGTATAAATTATAATGGCCATAAGCCGTACCCACGAATCCTATTTCCGCGATATATGGCCTTCCGCACCCGTTGGGGCAACCAGTCATGCGAATAATGATCTCTTCATTATCCAGTTTATATTTATTCAGCAGCGGTTCTATTTTGCTGATCAGGGTGGGGAGGTAACGCTGTCCCTCTGCTAACGCCAATGGACAGGTATTAAATGCTACGCAGGCAATTGAATTTTTTCGAATCGCGGATGCGGCTTCAGTATGTTCGATGATTTTATATTTCTGCAATATCTTATCAATCGATGCTTTATTTTTCGCAGCGATATCGGATAAAATAACATTCTGGTTGCCGGTAAAACGGAAATTAGCCTTACCTGTTTTTGCCACTTCAAGCAAAGCGGTTTTGAGGGCAACTTTCTCATCATCCAATATCCTTCCATTTTCCACGAAGGGAGTATAATACCATAAACCTTCTTCATTTTTCTGCCAGCCATAATAATCTTTGCGATCAGTAAAAGTATAAGGCCTTGGTTTTTCCAAAGCAAAACCTATTCTTCTTTCTATTTCTTCTTTGAACCAGGCGAGGCCATGCCTGTCAACGGTATATTTCAAACGCGCCAGTTTGCGGTCACTCCTGTTGCCAAAATCGCGTTGAATAGTGGCGATGGCATATACGGCTTTCAAAACAGTTTCCTCAGTAGCAAATGCAATCACACTTGCAAGGCGCGCATAGGTTGCAGGGTTGCCATGGGTAGTGGAAAGTCCGCCGCCTACAGCAATATTAAAACCCTGGAGTTTATTGTTTTCAATGATGGCAATCAATCCGACATCATTACCAAGAACATCAATATCATTATTGGGTGGAATAGCAATAGCTATCTTGAATTTCCTGGGAAGATAACGGTCCTGGTAAAGCGGATCTTCTTCTTCCTTTTTATCAGCGAGCTTTTCTTCACCAAGCCATATCTCATAATAGGCCCTTGTTTTTGGCATCAGCATTTCGCTGATCTTTGCCGCATAGGCGTGTACGTGAGCATGAATGGGCGATTGCATGGGATGTGCTGCGCAGATCACATTACGGTTGATATCTCCACAGGTAGCTATGGAATCCAGCCTTGCTTCACTGAATGCCTGTATGGTTGGTTTGATCTTTGATTTAATCAGCCCATGTAATTGCAGGGTTTGCCTGGTGGTGATCTTAATAACGCCGGTTGAATTTTCGCCTGCAACATGATGTGTCGCGATCCATTGTTCCGGTAATAAAAAGCCACCGGGCAAACGGAGACGGATCATGAAAGAATATAAACGTTCCAGTTTTTTTTCTGCCCTTTCTTCACGGCGGTCACGGTCATCCTGCTGGTACATACCATGAAATTTCAGGAGCGCCTGGTCATCTTCACTGATAGCACCTGTAATCTCATCTTTCAATCCTTCTTCAATGGTGCCGCGTAAGCCATCGCTTGCCTTTTTGATTCTTTCTATTGGGGATAAATCGCTCATCTGTAAATGATTTTTTTCTGAGTCATTATTGGCGAGTGGCTAGTGGTAAGTAGCGAGTGGGAAATAAAAATGACCCACTAGTCACTCACCATTTGCCACTAGCCACTAGCCACTTACCACTCGCTCCTCAATATACATCCTTCATATATCTTCCTTCTTCCTTCAATTTGTCAAGGTAAACCAGTGCTTCGGTATCTTTTTTATTTCCAAAATGCCTGATGATATCAAGCAATGTATTTTCAACGTCAATGCTCATAGGTTCTTTGGCTCCGCAAACATATAGATAAGCGCCTGCCTGCAGCCACTCAAAAAATTCAGCACCATGTTTGAACATCTTATGCTGCACATATATTTTTTGCTGCTGATCTCTTGAAAAAGCTACATTCATTTTTGTGAGTACACCAGTCTGTATCCAATTCTGGAATTCGGTCTGGTATAAGAAATCAGTTGCAAAATGCTGGTCGCCGAAAAAGAGCCAGTTTTTGCCAATTGCACCTGTTGCATCTCTCTCTGCGAGAAATGAGCGGAAAGGTGCAATGCCGGTACCTGGACCGATCAGGATAATATCTTTGTCAGCAGCAGGCAATTTGAATTGAGAATTTTTATGAATATAAAAATCGATGTTTTCATCCGGGTTAAGTCTTGATAAAAGATCGGAGCATAAGCCGTACTGTACTTCTTCATTCACTTTGAATATATCTTTCGCAACAGTTAAATGTACTTCACCAATATGCGCTTCAGGAGAAGATGAAATAGAATATAATCTTGGTGAGATGGGTTCAAGTGCGTCGATCACTTCTTCAAATTGTGCTGCATCCTTCACCGGGTAAATTTTCAGCAGGTTCAATAATCCGATCTTTGTTTCCGGAATATCCTGTTGCACCAATCCTGCATATTTTCTTACCACTCTTTCGGGGAGGTAAACAATATTCAATTTCTTTTTCAACAGATTTAGAATGCTTATTTCCTCATTCCTGTATGTAACCTGTTTATTCGCATCAACGCCTGTCAGTGCAATGATGGCTTCCAGTGTTGCTAATGGATTTTCGGGAACGATACCGATTGAATCGCCGGGTTGATAATCCATATCATCAGCAGCAATTTCCAGGTGATGAGTTTGTTTGTTGGAACCCCTGTCACTCAAATTGACATTGGTTAAAACAGTGCCGGTATAAATTTTTTTCCCGGTTGATTTTTTTGAAACGACTGCAGGTGCTGCAGCTGCGGGTTTGCCATCGGTATTCAATTTTTGTAATACTTCAGCAAACCAGTTGCCTGCATCGGCTTCATAATCCACATCGCATTTTTTCAGGGACACAATACGCTGTCCACCCAGTTTATTCAACTGGTCATCCACATCTTCCCCAGCTTTACAGTAGAGAGGATAAGCAGTATCGCCCAGTGCAAGAACACCATATTTTAATTTATCAAACTTAAATCCGTTTTGATGGATATGATCGTAAAATTTTTTAGCAGCTGCAGGAGGTTCACCATCGCCTTGTGTACTGATTACTGTAAAGAAATATTCTTCTTTGGCAAGATCATTAAGCCGGTACTGATCGAGACTTACCAATTTTGCATTGATACCACTCTTCTTTGCCCTGGTTGCAAAATCAGTTGCTAATTTTTTGGAGTTGCCCGTTTCAGTGCCGTAGGCAATGGTGATCTTGCTGACAGATGGTTTGGCAGGAGTAGCAGTACTCGTTTGCAGCTCTTCTCCTGATTGAGCAGCAACAATACCTGCTAAATAACCATTCAGCCATATCAACTCTTCTCTCGTTGAGTTGGCGATCAGTTCCTGGATGATTTTAAATTTGGGCGACTCTAACATGTCTCTGATTGTTTAACTTTAGAATAGGCATGGGGTTTGAGGCGTAGGGCATGACATACCTCACACCCTAAACCCTATACCACATCACGCTCTTGCTTCTTCTTTCACACTTTTTCCTATCGGTTTAAAATAATATTCTTTGCTATTGCTGTTTGATAACCATTGAAATTGCTGCTGAAGCGCAGCTACTTTTCCAATGATGATCAGTGTAGGCGAAACAAAATTGCTGCCACCCCATTTTTTCGCATACTCATGAATGTTACAGCCATATACGTTCTGCATGGGTGTGGTAGCCTGTTCAATGATGGCAACATGTCTGTCGGCTGCTATTTTAAATTGTAATAATTTTGATACCAGTGCATCCAGCGTATCGGATGACATATAAAACACAAGCGTATCCCCGGTTTGCGCCAATTCTCTCCAATAATCATCTTCCAGCAGATCGGTTTTATAATAAGTGAGAAAGCGAACAGCATTCGCATGGTCGCGGGCGGTCAGCGGAATACCTGCATAAGCCGCAGCCCCTGAAGCAGCCGTGATACCTGGTATGATTTCATAAGGGATATGATAACGCGATAAGGCGTTCAATTCATCCATCATGTTCGAAAAAATTGAAACATCACCACCTTTTAAACGAAGAACCAATTTTCCCTGCAATGCATATTCGACGAGGAGTTCATTGATAATAAACTGTGGCGTGGATGCTCCTTTACGACTCTGCTTTCCGGCATGCAGAATGAGTGCGTCTTTTTTTACATATTCATCAAGTATCACTTCGCTTACCAGGCGATCAGCAATTATAACATCGGCCTGTTGCAGGTAACGGAGCGCTTTCAATGTAAGTAACTCGGGATCGCCAGGACCTGCTCCTGCGATGATTACTTTGCCTGTGTGATGGTTATTGGTCATTTGATATTTATTAAGGTGTGAGGTAAGGGGTGTAGGGTATGTCATGCCTTAAGCCCTAAACCTTTTACCCGTTTATTGAATCATGCATGCCCCCACAGTCACATTGCTTGTTTCGTCAATTAAAATAGCGCCGCCGTTCAACCTGAGTTCCTTGTACGGATCATAAGCCAAAGGCGATGCTGTTTTGATTGTTGCTTTCACGATATCGTTCAGTCCTGCTTCGTGTAATGAATAATTTTTTTCAAGTGTGTTTACATCCAGTTTGTATTCTATTTCTTTCACCACACTTCTTACCGTACGGCTATTGATTTGCAATAAATATTTATTACCGCGGATCAATGGCTTTGAATCCATCCAGCAAAGCAGCACTTCCAGTTCCTGTGTTATTTTTGGTTTGTTATCATTTTTTACGATGAGGTCTCCGCGGCCGATATCAATGTCATCTTCGAGATGCAGCACTACGCTTTGAGGCGCAAATGCTTCTTCCACTTCTTTGCCCCCTGCTTCAATTGTGCTGATCTTACTGGTAGCGCCCGAGGGTAATACGGTTATTGAATCTCCCTTTTTGTAAATGCCGCTGATGACCTTTCCTGCATAACCGCGATAGTCGTGCAGCTCCTCTGTTTGCGGACGAATAACATATTGCACAGGCAAACGGGCCTGGGCAAGATTGACATCTTTTTCGACTGCGATGTTTTCAAGCTGTTCCAACAAAGTATCACCTTCATACCAGGAAAGGTTAACCGATTTATCTACAATATTGTCACCTTTCAAAGCACTGATCGGAATATAGATAACATCTTTCAGTTCCAGTGTTTTTGCTATTTCTGCAAAATCGATCACGACATTATTGAAAACATCCTGTGAATAATCTACCAGGTCCATTTTGTTGATCGCTACTACAACGTGTGGAATATTTAATAAGGATGCAATAATTGAATGCCGGCGTGTTTGTTCAACAATACCATTTCTCGCATCAACCAGGATGATGATCAAATTTGCATTGGAAGCGCCCGTGACCATGTTACGTGTGTATTGAATATGACCGGGAGCATCTGCAATAATGAATTTGCGTTTTGGAGTTGAAAAATACTTATAGGCCACGTCTATCGTAATACCCTGTTCACGTTCAGCGCGAAGTCCATCTGTAAGATGAGCCAGGTCTATCTCCCCATCTTCCTTATTCCTGCTTTGTTTTTCCAGTGCCTCCATCTGGTCAATCAAAATACTTTTACTGTCGTATAATAAACGACCTATCAAAGTGCTTTTGCCATCATCCACACTGCCTGCTGTTATGAAACGAAGTAGATCCATCGGTTTGTTCATTATTTATTTTTAATAGCAAGTGGCGAGTAGCAAGAAGCGAGTGGTCATCCCACTAGCCACCTGGCCATTTACCACTAGCCTAAAAGTATCCGTTCTTCTTACGGTCTTCCATAGCCGCTTCTGATATCTTATCGTCAATTCTTGTTTCGCCGCGTTCGCTGGTTTTGGTAGCTGTTATTTCCCTGATGATGTCATTGATAGTGGAAGCATTCGATTCCACCGCAGCTGTACAGGTCATATCGCCTACGGTACGGTAACGTACTTTCTTTTTTAATATCCTGTCGTCTGCATCCATACGTATAAATGCGGATACTGCTACCAGTTGGCCTTCGTGTTCTAAGACATCCCTTTCATGGGAGTAATAGATAGAAGGAAGGTCAATGTTTTCACGACGGATATAATTCCATACATCCAGTTCCGTCCAGTTGCTGATGGGGAACACACGTACGTTTTCACCCTTCTGTATTTTCCCGTTATAGGTATTCCACAATTCCGGTCTTTGTTTTTTTGGGTCCCACTGTCCAAACTCATCACGTACAGAAAAAATTCTTTCTTTGGCCCTTGCTTTTTCTTCATCACGCCGGCCGCCGCCAATACAGGCATCAAATTCAAATTCTTCGATCGTATCGAGCAATGTATATGTCTGTAATACATTCCGGCTTGCAAATTTTCCCTTCGGTTCAGTTAAATTTTTAGACTTGATGGTATCTTCAACTTTTCTGACAATTAATTTTTCACCGATGCGGTTAGTCAACTCATCGCGGAAATCAATTGCTTCGGGAAAATTATGTCCTGTATCGATATGCACCAGCGGAAAGGGAAATTTACCGGGTCTGAAAGCTTTCAATGCAAGATGAACCATTGTAATGGAATCCTTGCCGCCACTGAAAAGCAAAGCCGGTCGCTCAAACTGACCAGCTACTTCACGCATGATGTGAATCGCCTCTGATTCTAACTCGTCTAAATAATCTAATTGATAATGACTCATAATCTTGATCTTAAAAATTGTTCTGACTCATCGTGAGACGTGAAAATCTCACGTTTGACGTTTCACGTCTCACGATTTAATTCCACCACAGCAGCTTCATGCAATCCGCATTCTTTTTTGCTGCTGTCTTCCCACCACCATCTGCCCGCACGGAAATCTTCACCGGGTTTGATTGCACGCGTACAAGGCGCACAGCCGATACTTACGAAACCTTTATCATGCAAAATATTATAGGGTATGTTATGCCTATTAATATATTGCCTTACCTCCTCAGTGGTCCAATGCAATAAAGGATTGTATTTGATCACCTGGTTATTTTCATCCCATTCAAGCAGGTGCATGTTTTTTCTATCATTTGATTGTTCCGCTCTCAATCCGGTAACCCAGACTGCCTGTCCTTTCAATGCCCTTTTCAATGGCTCCACCTTACGGATATGGCAGCATTCTTTACGGTTCTCAACAGATTCATAAAAAGCATTGGGTCCTTTTGAATTGAGGTATTTTTCCAGCAGGTCGCGGTCAGGATAATAAGCCTTGATCTTTGCAGCATATTTTTCATTCGTGCTTGTCCATACCGAATAGGTTTCAGCAAACATACGGCCGGTATCCAGTGTGAATATGGAAACAGGAATATTGTTGCCAAGAATGTCATGTGCGATCACCTGGTCCTCAATGCCGAAGCTGGTTGAAAAGGTCACCTGGCCGGGGAAACGGCTTGCCAGTAGCTGCAAGGTTTCCGGAATGGTTAGTCCATCAATCTGGTTGAGTAAGTCGGGAATATGTACTTGTGGCTTGTGATCCATTTTCTTATGCTGTTTTTGAGAAAATACAAAGAGAGAAAAGGTATAGTAGATGTGTTTTTAACAACAACATTTATTGTTGCAACAGCAGGAGAAAATGTACTTTATTGAAGCCGAGATGAACATAATATATATAACTCTACTAATGTGATGGACAAAGATAATCCGTAAAAACCAATTTAAAAAGTATTTTTTGGGGTTATCGGTCTATTCAAAAGCAAATTAGGCAGGATATCAATCACTGAGTGTCAGATAGATTACATTCTTAATCATAAGGATCAGGTTTTTCATTGAAACCCCAGATCAGGGTCTCACATTACCGACGGGGCTTACGAATCACTATAAAATCCATCGACCTGATTTTTTAATTGCTATCATTAAAGATTTTTCACGTTTATTGCTTTCATAAAAGCACAATTTTGGATTTTTTACCGGATAATCGCTAATATCCGAATCAGTAAAAAATTCAAACGAAAAAATTATTTTTAGATTAAAGCCGGAATGTATGACAGACGAATCAATTATTATCAAAATAGCTGATAAAACCGAAGCTGAATTGATTGCTGAACTCAGCCGGCAAACTTTTTACGATTCCTTTGAAATGTATAACACAAAGGAGAATATGGATAAATTCATGAACGGACAATTTACCAAAGAGGCGCTTATGGCTGAAGTTGGTGCAGCAGGAAATATTTTCCTGCTTGCCTATCTCACAGGGGAGGCATTGGGTTATGCGCGTATGCGAAAAACTGATAATCCGCCGGAATTGGGTAATGTTTCTGCAATTGAAATCGCGAGGATCTATGCCGTACAAAAAGCAATCGGCAAAGGCGTGGGTAAATTATTGATTGAAAGATGTATTGAGATTGCGAAAGAAAAAAATGAGGAACTGATATGGTTAGGTGTTTGGGAACATAATCCCAGGGCAATTGCCTTTTATATAAAATGGGGATTTGAAAAATTCGGTAAACACCTTTTTATGTTGGGTGATGATCCTCAAACAGACTTGCTGATGAAAAAAGAACTTCGATAAATAATGGATCGAAATAATGGTATAAAACTTTCCTATTTCAGAGATTATCGTTTATTTTTAAAAAATCAAGACAGTTTTTAAACGAGTTAGCAGATTTTTTAAACCATAACAGATTGGGGTTTATCGAATCATCCGCCCCGTATTTAAATATGATTACAAAAAGTTCACAAGAACATATCAGGAAGTCCGATGCCTGTTTTTTTATCGCATTTGGACTCATCAATCTTTTTTCTTTTTGTTTACTGTTGGGATCGGTTACATTTTTATCGGGGCATACCTTATCAGTATGGCAATTTCCCCTCGCATTGGTCCTTGCATTGCTTGTCAATTACAGGTTGATAAAATTTCTTTATAAGGATGAAGCCTTGCCTTTTTTTGGAACGAATAGCATCATCGTACTCGCAATTATAGGTATTTCCATCTTTGTTGCCGGTTTGTTTTATGATGTTTCATTTGATGGGCAGTCCTACCATATGGAATCGGTATACCAGTTGGGAAAAAAATGGAATCCAATTGTTACCAAATTACCGGCTTCGGTCAACCTGTCGGAAATTGATTACATAAATCATTATCCGAAAGGCGCGGAAATTCCACAAGCCGCTATTTATGCCATCACCAACAAAATTGAATGTGGAAAAGCCACGAACCTGATACTTTTTGTTGCTTGTTTTTTTCTTTGTCTTGCATTTTTATACAGACTGAATAAATTTTCAACAAAGAAAAAAATATGGATAAGCGCATTGTTTGTGTTTAATCCGGTTGCTGTTGGCGAGTTGATCAGTTATTATGTGGATGGACAATTGGCTGTATTATTATTGTGTTTTGTGTTGATCGGCGCGTTTATAATGATCGAGGCGAAAGGATATTATCTTTTTTTATTGGGATCTGTTATTATTATTACTGTCAATCTCAAGTTCACAGGTATTCCATTTATCGCAATTTTTGTTTTTGGTTTGTTGTTGCTATTGGCCGTTAATAAAAAAATAAAACAGCTCAAACAGGTTTTCATCAGTTCGGCGCTTGCTGCAGTGATTGGAATTGTTTTAGCAGGATACCATCCTTATGTGGTGAATACCCTGAATTATCAGCATCCATTTTATCCTGTCATGGGGAAATCAAAAAAAGATATTATCGGGCTGGTATATCCTGAAAGTTTCAAGAATAAAAACAGGTTTGAAAAGTTTTCCATTTCCTTTTTCAGTCATACAGATGAATTAAAAATATACCTCGATAAAGACCCTGAAGTGCCTCCTAAAATACCTTTTACTTTTAATAAGGTTGATTTGAAAAATGCGCCAAAGCTGGGTATAAAGATGGCGGGGTTCGGTCCTTTTTTCAGTGGGGCGGTACTCTTGTCTATTGTTTTGATGGTATTATTATGGAGAAGACTGACCGAGCGTCAATCGCGGATCAATATGCTCATTATTCTAGGCACGCTTGTTCTTTCGGTTTTTAGTGTGCCGGAAGCGTGGTGGGCAAGATTTGTACCACAGCTCTGGTTGTTCCCGCTTATTATCGCTTATGCCTCTGAACCGCTGAATATAAAATCCGGAAAGTTGCTAAGGACCGTGATATATACTGCGCTTGCATTGAATATTTTATTGTCATTACTAATTATTCCCTGGAATGTTTTCAAAACAGCGCAGGCAAGTTACCAGATGGCCTGTTTAAAAGCGTCGAAGGATACTATCAAAATAGAATTGTCATATTTCCGCAGTAACAGGATACGGTTTTATGAAAATGATATTCCTGTCAAAGAGCAGCATGTTGACTTAGCTCATGCTGATTCCGTTATTCATTCATCCACAAAATTCGAAGTGCCTGCAAATATTCCGCCAGTGAAAAAACCAATTTTACTGGAATGGGTTGACGCAATTAAAAAGAAGGTGAAGCAATAAGGTACAAGGGACAAGGTACAAGGTACAAGTTCCAGAATCCAATATGCAATAAGCAACACTCAATACTTAAATTCGGATAAACATTTTAGAAGTTCAGCCTTGAATATTAAATGTTGAGTATTGAGTGTTGCTTATTGCTTATTGCATATTGGATTCTGGAACTTGTACCTTGTCCCTTGTACCTTGATTCTTGTTCCTTATATTTATATCATGAAAATCGCAATCATTAATGGCCCTAATTTAAATCTTCTGGGAACCCGGGAGCCGGAATTGTATGGGAGTAAAACATTCGAACATTTTTTTACAGAGTTAAAAAAGAAAAATCCGATAATTGAATTCAGCTATTTTCAAAGCAATGTAGAAGGAGAGCTGATCAATGAATTACAGAAAGTCGGATTTTCTTATGATGGAATCATACTCAATCCCGGCGGTTATACGCACACGTCAGTTGCGCTTGGTGATGCGATTGCTGCAATAAAAACATCAGTCATCGAAGTTCATATCAGCAATGTACATGCGCGGGAAGAATTCCGCAAAATATCTCTTGTATCTTCAAAATGCATAGGCACGATTACAGGATTGGGATTGAAGGGATATGAATTGGCACTGGCGTATTTTATTAGTTGAGAGATACGAATGTGAAAATATGAAAATGTGGAAATGAAAAGTCCCTTGCATTAAAGCATTTTTCACATTTTCACATTTGTATCTCTCTACAAAAACACCCTCATCATCAACGCAAATCCCGTATCTTTTTTTGGGTCTTCCGTTTTTTTGATAATATGCAATCCACTCTTGCTCCATACACGGAATACCTGCCCTTTTTTTCTTTTGGAAAGTTCATTGGAAATTTCAGGTATAAGCACTCCCTGTGCAACCCAACCGATGTCGCCCTGGCTTATGCTTTCGCCGCCCATGGAATAAATTTGCGCCTGGTGTTCGAAGGAATCGGCGCCACTGTTTAGTTTTGCGACAATACTATTTCCAAGAGAGTCAGCAAACTTGTATCTTAAAATACTTGTGTCAATAAATATCTGGCTGATCCTGTAAAATGTGTTCGGTGCTTTTGCAAGTACCTGTACAAGGAATTTATTTCCTGGTTCTCCATAAGGACCATAAACTTTTTTTAATTGTCCTTTATAACCGAGGCTATCGGCAAGACTGTTAAAGAGCCTTGTTTTTGTTATAATGATAGTATCTATCTTAAATCTTTTTTTAAGGACTTCTTTTGCGTATAAGGGCGCATTGGGAGTTTTCTCGAGTCCCTCTTTCATTTGAGCGATCGACATTTTTTGTGCGGAAGTACCGATACTGATCAAAAACAAAATAACAGAGACCATTGTTAATTTCATACGCGCCGGTTGAGGTGCAAATATAAGCTGTCAGGCTTTAGGTAGTTAGAGTTGACAGATGACAGTTGACAGACTTTTAAGGTAAGGTAAAAATTAAAATCTGTCAACTGTCAACTCTCACTACTTAAACATCCGGATCTCCAACATAAATTGGAACGATTTTCGTTAATATCTCAATAAAACTCATAACCATGCGATATCTTCTTTTTTTTCTTTTGCTTGTATCCCTGAATGGTTATTCCCAACTGAAAAGTTATATCATCGGTGTTAAAGGAGATACCTTGAATAAAGTGGATAACAAAGGAATGAAACAAGGAAAATGGGTTATGCATTATGATGGTGTACGTGAAGAACCGGGATTTGAAGAAGAAGGTGTGTATGTCAACAATCGCAAGGAGGGTGGATGGCGTGTATACAGTCTTGAGGGCGATCTTACCGGCCTTGAAAATTACAGGTGGGGAAATAAGGAGGGCGTTTGTCAATATTTTAACAAAGCAGGCGAATTGATCAGGGAAGAAGGTTGGCGTGCTATGAACCCCGATAAAGCATATGATACGCTCGAAATAGAGGACATTGATAATCTCAATCATTATCGTACAGTAATTGTAAAGAACGAGGGCGTTGCCATTAAACATGGCGCCTGGAAATTTTATGATCCATTAACCGGAATGATTATCAGAACAGAAACTTATACATTGGGTAAACGGGAATTACCAAAATCTGCATCCACTACTGATTCTGCATCCACTGTAAAAAAATCCCTGGTGAAACCAAAAGAAGTTCAGGAGTTTGAGAAAAAGAATGCAGGCAAAAAGAAGATCAGGGTGAGGGATGGGGCGACTAATTAAAATATCGTTTCACGTTTCACGTCTCACGACAAACGTGAGACGTGAAACGTGAAACGGAAGTCCGGTTATTTTTTCACTGCCTTCACAATCCTCAGAAGCATTGGCGCCGGTAGCCATGAAATCGAATTGCTTGTTTCCATTCCCAGTTTTTTAAATTCAGCTCCATATTCATTTGTATACATAAAGTCGGAGATAAGAGCTGTTCCTCCCGGTTTCAATACACGCATAATTTCCCTGCAGGCGGCGTTCCTGTTTTTTTTATCGGGGATATTATGCAAACAAAGATTCGAAACAATATAATCAAAGGAATTATCTGCAAAAGGTATTTGACATGCATCTGCACGAATGATCTCTATTTTTTCTTCCACGCCTTCAAGTTTTGCATTCCGTATGGCAGCATCGTAAGTATTATCGCTCATATCTTCAGGGTTCCAGATATCGATTCCGAAACTTTTGCCGGTGATCAGCCTTTTTGCCGCGCCAATCATGAGTAAACCATGACCCGTGCCAATATCGAGTACCTGTTCATATCCATTCCATGAGAGCATGTTCAGCATCTTATTCCGGTGATTGAATTTCCCGATTTTCACATACACGATCATTAATATGATCAGGATAATGCCTGTTGGAACAAGGCTCAATATAACATTCGCAGATGCGGCTGCTACAGTATTGGAATATCTTTTCAGAAAAACGGCTATCGCAAGTGCCGCTATAATTATCAATAACAGCCTCAATCCAATCACCGGCGCATCAATGCCATAATCAGGTTTCTCTTTTTTTGCAGGTTCCATATAAATAAATCTATGGCTCTTTTGGTTATCAGAATATATTTTGTGATACCAAAAGTATATATTAATTTTGATATCATAATAATATCAAAATAATTTTTATGGAAAAGTTGATAAAAGCCGTTTCCGGATTTCTCACCCTTATCATTGCGATTATAAGTTTTATCGCAGGAATATATTTATTGATTAATTCCGCTCATCAGAATGGCCTTTCTTCGTTGGCCATTCCGGGCGCGATTTTGATGATCATTGCAATATTTCTTTTTAAGGGCATTACTATTGTCAATCCCAATCAATCCGTTGTTTGCACATTTTTTGGAAAATATGTAGGCACGGTGAAGGACAATGGTCTTTTATTCGTTAATCCCTTATATAGGAAACAACGCATTTCTTTGCGCGCGAACAATTTTGAAAGCACGAAGCTGAAAGTGAATGATAAGATGGGTAACCCCATTGAAATTGCCGCGGTAATTGTATGGCAGGTAAGCAATACTTACAAGGCGACTTTCGAGGTGACTAACTATGATCAGTATGTGAAAATACAGAGCGAGTCGGCCGTGCGTCACCTGGCATCTTCATGTCCCTACGATCACCTGGAAGATGAGCACGCTGACCTTACATTGCGTGATGGCGGGGATAAGGTAAATGTCCTGCTTGAATCTGAATTGAATGAGAGACTGGCCGCAGCAGGTATTGTTATCATTGAGGCAAGGATCAGTCACCTGGCTTATGCTGCCGAAATTGCCGGTGCTATGCTCCAAAGGCAACAGGCCACAGCTATTGTTGCCGCGCGTTTTAAAATTGTTGAAGGTGCAGTTGGCATGGTTGAACTTGCATTGGAAATGCTGAGCAAAAAAAAGATTGTAGAACTCGATGAAGAAAGAAAAGCGGCCATGGTAAGCAACCTGATGGTAGTGTTATGTGGCGAAAAGGCCGCTACTCCCGTATTGAATACCGGAACCTTGTATCAATAACAGCTCAATCGCTATGGCAAATAAAAAAAGTTTTGTACTCAGGATAGATGAGGATGTATATAAAGCCATGGAGAAGTGGGCCTCTGACGATTTTCGCAGTGTCAATGGACAAATAGAATGGCTGATCAGCAAGGAGCTGAAAGCAACAGGCAGGTTAAAAACCAAAGAAGAGCCGGAAGCAAAATCCAAACGCAGATTGAGGGATTAATATGGATTTCGCGGATTCTAATCGATTCGAACAGGATTTATGGATCATCGTAATTTTTTAACTTTCAAATTCGCGGGCAATCTGTGGAATATTTATTTCGCATAGAGCCAACAGAGAGAAAGAGAATAAATTGATGTGCGAATGTGCAAATATGCGAATGTGCAAATTCTTTAAACCAATCTGAATAACAGAATTCGCACATTTGCACATCAGCAAATTTGCACATTAGCTTTTCTCTGTTAGCTCCTGTGCGAAAAATTTTCTTATTGGATCGTTCAGATCAGAAGTTAATCAGTTTAATCAGAATAAATCAGAAGTTCAAAATGCCTTTTTTTCTTTTTGATCTGCTTTTTGCATCGGGTTGTTTTCATTTGATACTTGTCGCAGCTCTTTTTGTTTTTCTTTAAACAACTGAAACCTGCTTTGTTCTATTTTCTTTGGCCAGTCATTATTGCTTTCATTGATATCAGCGGTTTCACGCATAGGATCAAGTTTGATAGAAACCGCTTCCTTGTCTTTTATAAAAATTTTTGTGACTGTATTTTCATTCAACCGCCACACCTGTGCCGGAATACGTTCTATCTCCCTGGTTCCATCAGTGTATGTCCACTCAATAATAATAGGCATCACCATTCCGCCTTTATTACTAAACTGAAGCTCGTAAATATTTTTATTGCTGATCCTTTGTTTGGTTGATTCATCCATCGTGTCTGCATATTTGATTATATGCCGTTCGTATTTTGTAGTATCGTATGGAATGATGCCACGGTCATATTTCCAATAGAAATCCCTGAGTGAAGTATCGGCATCGGTCAGGAATGTTATTTTTTTATCCT